>Ga0316207_10005070_pt1 | contig 11088 bp, 8 predicted proteins | sample 6weekpyrite_MG_FD_204943 | JGI IMG/M metagenome (GOLD analysis project Ga0316207, IMG submission 204943) | Microbial mat bacterial communities from mineral coupon in-situ incubated in ocean water Damariscotta River, Maine, United States -... | ecosystem: Environmental > Aquatic > Marine >...
CGAAATCTCTCCAGTTCTGCACCTAGTCGTGGTCTGAAAAGTGATAATAACTGTTGCTGATCTGCATCGACTGTTAACGCTGAAGTACTGGTGAAAACTAATAAACCAATTGATTTATGACTGCTATCAGCGATGCATAATGTAACCAGCGTATTGATGTTACCTATCGCCTCACAAATATCCTGATGTTGGTTTGAAATATCATCAGTCGCAGAAACAAAACAGGTTTGCTGTAACAGATAGTCCAGCGATGAAGGATTCAAATGATTGATATTTATCTTATCTTCAGCCGTACCAGTCTCGACAAGATTCACCATGGAATACTGACCTTCACGCACAAGCTCATAAAGTGATGCATGCTCCACACCCAGATACGCGCTCAGCTTTTCTAGTAACTTTTTAATATAGTCAATGCTTGACAGGTCCTGTGTTTTCAGACTGATTTGAAAAAAATCTTCTGAAACAGATCTCGATGGTTTGTCCAGGCTTTTACTAGACATTGGACACAGCATGTCAAATTTCGACAGTGGTATTGAATAAATTCTGAATATCAAGGATGGGTACTATACTTTCATCACCACGCTTAAATGCTGATATAGAGATGTCACGTATTCCACTATCGATATCAATTTTATCGATCGCTTGATGGTTAGTAACAGACTCTAGAACGGGTGGTTGCAAGATTTTAATAGCACCGTATTTCGTTGTTTGATTTTTGTTGTCAAACAACCTGAGGATACAGTACATATTTGAAGAGCTATCCTGACCATCCAGGCTTGAATGGATATAAGTAAAATCCATTACTGGAATAATCTGATTTTTCCATAGCATTACATGCCGACACCATTCCGGTGCCCCGGGTATATTCTTGAGTATCGGAGACTCTTCAATATGACTCATTTCATACTGGCTGATTGCAATATTTTGCTCAGATGATACTTGTAACACCCAGGCCGATAGTGATTGCTCTTCGATTTTCGATGGTTGTATGACTGAAGTGGCTAACATTGCTTTATTTTTCCATTTACCGGTAGCTTCAGCTGGATCAAGCCACCTTGTTTTCACATACATTCAGGTATTTGATCAAAGAATCATTTCTCAGCATCATACCTAAGTCCACCAGGCCTGCTTCATCTCGATATAAAAACAACCTGGATATGGGCGTATTCTTTGACTTCATGCAGACCGGTATGTTTTCTATCCTGATCTGCTGAAATTCGAGTTTGTGTATTTTGTCACACAACAGCCCTAGCCTCTGATTATTGTAAGCTGTCACTATGCACACACTTCTTTTATCAGGTATATGATTTAATAGTTCAAAATCAGCAGAAAGACAATAAACAGGACACTGATGATTGGCAATTTCCATCACAGCCACAGATTTTTCATCACCAGGCTGCTGTTTGAGTGACTGCCTGTTTTCAAATGTCATTAAATCGCTTTGCGGCATATAAAATACCTGCGAATCAATTTCCAGGGCTATTATTGAAATCGCCTGTTTCGAGGAGAAGTTAACATCAGCCAACGATGATTCAGCCATTTTTCAGCTCCAGTAACTGATGGATTTTCGCAGCCAGTTCGTCTTCATCAAACGGCTTAACAATAAATTCATTGACACCTTTTTCAGCTGCCAGTGCTTTATGCTTTTCACTGGATCTAGATGAAATCATGATCACAGGAATATCAGCGGTTTTTTCATCTGCGCGAATGTGTGCGGTTAATTCCAGCCCATTCATTCGAGGCATTTCCATGTCAACCAGAACGATATCTGGAGTTTTCGACTGCATAAGTGAAACAGCTTCCATTCCATCTCTGGCTTCACGCGTATTCATGCCAAGGTCTTGCGCAAATTGTTGCAGTGAGCGTCTCGCACTTAATGAGTCATCGACTACCAGTGCATATGGCATTGATTTAGCTGTTGAAGCAGAATGCGCTGATTGCGAAGCAGTTAAATCAAGGCCAGTAGAATTCGATCTGAACAGGTCTGGCAGGTCAATCACCGGGGCAACACTACCATCACCTAAAACGGTCGCACCGATAACACCATGAATTTCTGGTAAATACTGACCGGTAGATTTAACAACCACATCACGACTATCTAGAATGGCCTGTAACAGAACGGCGTGTCGTTTACCTGCATCATCTTTAACAATAACAACCGGGCGCTCAGAGCGCTCGATATGTCTTCTATCGGGGCCGAGATGTAGTAAATCATCGATTACCGTTGCATCATATGATTCACCCTCAATATGATAATAAAGCCGTCCGGCTATCTCGCGGATTTCACCGGCTTCCGGATAAAGTATTTCTTCGACGCCTCGATTTGAAATGGCATAGACGTATTGACGTACGCGAACCATCAGTGAATGCGTAGAGAATGACGATATCGGTAATGTAATTTTGAAAACAGTGCCCCGTTCTATCGTGCTATCGATAGCAATCATACCTTTAAGCGTACGCACTTTATTATTCACCACATCGAGACCAATACCTCGACCTGATGTTTGCGTCACATCATCGCGCGTACTGAAACCTGGTTCGAGTATTAAGCGATAAACATCCTCATCGGTAAGCTCATTAACAACAGCAATCATGCCCTTATTGGATGCTTTCTGAATAATTTTTTCGTAATCGAGACCTTTACCATCATCCTTAATTTCAATATCAACCGTGTTACCGTTTCTTTTAGAAGTGATTGAAATTGATCCTGTCAGAGGTTTACCTGCTTCTTTTCTTACAGCCTCATCTTCAATGCCATGATCAACCGCATTTCGAAGCACATGCATTAATGGCTCAATCATTTCATTTAGTACTTCGCTATCCATATAAGTGTCATTATCATAAAAATGTAAATCAACATTCTTACCGGTTAATCGACATGCCTGTCGTACACCGCGTTTTAATCTTGGAACGATGGATTTAACTGGCACCATGCGTGTTCTCAGTACCAGTTCCTGATTTGTTTTTTGTAACTTATCCTGATCAATAACAAGATTTTTCAGCTCACTCAATTCAGATTTAAGTACTTGTGATAACTGCAATGAGTCTGCTGACACTTCGACCAGTCGACGACTAACAGAATGAAGCTCGTGGAATTTGTCCATTTCCAGTGCATCAAAATCATCATGCTGTTCATTCGATGTGAAAGCCGATGTGATACCCTGAATGTCGATCAGATACTCAAGATCAAAAGAAATCTGCTGAATATGACTACTCTGCAAAGCGAATGATTCCTGCCGCTTCAGAGAGTTATTTATCTTATCTTCAATTTGAGTATTCGAAATCAGGCTCTCACCTGCGATACGAAGCATTTCATCGGCCAGGCTAACTGGAATACGTAAAACATTTTCCGCCTGCCTGGTGTTAGAAGACTCTTCTACTGCTGATTTCGGTTCTATAGCTGATTCGTTAGATATATTTGTTTCTTTACTTTCAACTGAAGCTACCTGGTTATTAATACTTTCTTCTACAGCCGAAACATCAGGTTCTGTTATTTTTGATACCACAGGTTGTGAAACATCACCATTATCAAAGCGATTAGCCCAGTCAAGAATAGACTGTAAAACTTCAAGTGATTCTTCGGGTTCAGCATCTAGTCCAAGTAATGATTCTGTCATACCCTGTAAACAGTCTGATGCATTAACCAGAACCAGCAACAACTCATCTGTTGGTGTCTGATTTGATGTTGATAGATATTCAAGAATATCTTCGAGATGATGAGTTAAACTGGCAACGCCACGAACACCAACAACATTCGCCGCACCCTTTAAGGTATGCGCAATGCGTTGTGCTGTTTCAATATCATCTTTGCTGCCAGAAATCTTAAGATGCTCAATTGCTGATGAAAATTCTTCGGTTTGCTCAGGAAGGTCCTGCAATAAACCATCAAGTAACTCCTGATTTACATCTTCCGGCAACGTCAGTGTTACATCGTCAGCCGTCGCAATAGTTTGCCGCTGTTGCTTTTCTTCTTCTTCAAGAACAGGGTTATTTAATAACTTTAGTATCTGGGCTTTTGGCTCATCTTCCAGTTTAATCGGCCAGAACTCAAGAGAAAGAAAATCAACGAGCTTTTCACCGTCAACATGTTGATTAATTGTCTGCAGATATTCAAACAGCTTTTCCGGCCAGTCATATAACAGCTGGTATTGCTGCTGATTGAAGTTATCTGCATCATTGGCCAGCTGGCTTAGATTATCTGAGATAAAATGACTTGACTGACTTAATCCTTCAAGCCCAATTAGTTCGACTGCATTACTGATGTTCTCAGCCTGTTCAGCATAATTAAGTAATAAATGCTGCCGAATTTCCTGATCACTTTCATTTTTTAATGTACTGATATCCGTATCGCGATCGTCGAGAACCTCTGCAAGCTCAGCTCTGACCAGATCAATTAAAAGCTGTTGTTTTTCATCAACATCGCATGTGTGATTTGTTTCATTAGCTTCTACAATATCAACGACTTGTTCATCTTCATTATTATCTGCATGCAGATCATCTTCAGCAGCGTCGATACTAATAAACGCTGATAAATCTATGCTGATTTCAGCAGATACTTCTTCATCCGATTTAGCTGAATTATCAGTGCCGGAAGTTTTGAATTCTCCAAGGGATATTTCCACTGGTTCATCTGTACTCTCATCAACGGTTTCTTGCTCATTATCGTTGCTGTTGTCATTGCCTTGGTCGATATTACCTAAAAGATCAAGCACGTCGACCTCAGTTGCTTCGTCGCCACCATCTTTTAATATATCATCGTCTGAGATATCGACTGAGGATTGCAGATCACCTTCAACACTATCAGTAGCGTCGGTATTAATTAATGTTGATAAATCTACGCTAATTGAATCAGATGACTCTTCATCAGACTCAAGCACGTCTTCGGTGTTAGAATCATTGAATTCACTCAGGGAAATTTCCGCTGATTTATCTGCACTATCAGTAGTAATTTCTAGCTCGTCGTCATTGCTATGGTCAATATTTCCTAAAAGATCATGCACATCGATCTCTGATGATTCGTTGTCACTATCTTCTGATTTATCATCTTCTGATATTTCGCGTGAAAACTGCGGGGCATCTGAAATAGTATCAGGTGAAAAATCCTCATCTGAAACAGTAGTATTATTAACAAATTCTTCAATCGCAACGGCATTGTCAGACGCATCTTCTAACTCACTAGCAATACTGCCGTGATTAGAAGTTATTTCATCGACATCTAATACTTCCTCAGTCGAGGAATCAATTTCAGTAAGTCCAATATCGCTCTGCGTAAATTGCAGATCCGATTCTTCTAAATATTCGTTTTGATTGTTACTTGATGATGGTTCTTCTGTTTCATCAGCTGAAGCAACTTCTTCATCTTGATGACTATTGATTATCTCTTCATCAAGTTTCTGCTCAATCTCTTCATCAATAAAGCCACGTTTTTTCTTATCCAGGTAGTCAACGCGCTCAGTCTGCTGACAGATTTGATCATAGATAATATCTTCTTCCTTATCGGATATTGGCCTGATCCATTCAGGATTTTTAAAAAACCTGACCATCAGTTTTCCGGGAAGCTTACTCAGAGGTAACGAAAAGTATTCAATAAGATGATTTGGGAATTGAAGCAGAAAACGACATTCGCCGTTATTTAATTCTCTGCCGCTCTCTACTAGCGCTTCTACTCCTTCAATGAATATTTTAATCAGATCTAAGAGACCCGTATATTCCGTCTCTGACAAGATCGCATCCATTTGCTGCAAGCGCGATCGATAAGCATCAAGTATCTGTCGCTTATCGAAATCATTTGCACAGAATTGAGAGGAAATCTCACTTAAATCTTCAATCGATTCAGAAATTTCTTCTCTATAATTCTCTGGAGCCTGTATTTGAAGCGCTTTCATACTGTTTTCCGTACCTTCGAATTAAATGGCTTCCTTCAGATCTTCTACACTCGTTGTTATCGTTTCATCCTGCTGAGCTTCAATTTCTCCAAGCAGTTTAAACACACTAACCGAGGAAACAAGATCAGCTGAGAACTGTACGAGACGATCCGTGTTTCTTGTTTGCTCAAGCAATTCCTTACCGGTTTGTTCAGTACTACTTTGGATCTGCTTGGCTTTTTCTAGAACTTTGTTACTGGTATTTACCTGCACCATTGAGCGATCAGCGATTTCTTTTACTGAATCTACAAGATCACTGGTGGCTTCCTGGGTGAGCTTCATATTACGGCTCGCCAGTTCCGCAAGACGTGTACCCTCAGCAACCTGGGTAATTGCTGTATTCATTGTTGTAACCGTATCGGTAGTTTCAACCCTGATATTATTAACCAGTGTTGAAATTTCTGAAGTCGCTTCACGTGCATTTTCAGCCAGTCGTTGTACCTCGTCGGCTACCACGGCAAAGCCTCGACCAGCCTCACCCGCAGAAGCAGCGTGCATACTGGCGTTAAGTGCAAGAATATGCGTACGTTCCGCAATACTATTAATGAGGTTAACGATACCGGTAATTTCCTGTGAACGTTCACCCAGGCGTTTAATACGTTTCTCTGTTTCACCAATCGTACTTCTGATGGAATTGATACCATCAACAGACTGCATAACTGTTTCCAGTGCCTGCTGGGTATTTTCAATGGTACTACTAGCCTTCTCATTCGCATTTTTAGCAGAGCTAGCGATAATGTTCATTGATTCCACCGCATCAGTTAGTAACTCTGCTGTTTCTTCGACCTCTTTTCTCTCGAGATTTGCCACATCGATGACATGGTCAGACTGATCTTTAACCAACGTAGATACTGATGCTACCTGGTTAGATGTCTGTTTAACTGTCTGCAGTGTGTTGGAGATCTCGTTAGACAGCAGGTTGAGAGAGTCACTGATTGCGCCAGTAATATCCTCAGAAACCGGTATTTTAATACCCAGGTCTTTATTTTGCGCAAGACTACTCACCGAACGAATAAGACCGATTACTGATTCGTTCAACAATTCTGTCTGTTTTTCAGACTCTGAAAGGATACGTAATCTCTCATCGAGTAATTTATCAAATGCCGAAGCCAGTTCACCCAGCTCATCCTTACGCATTAATTCAGTTCTTGCATCAAGATCACCCTCATTAACCTTAACAATGGTATTCTGCATTCGTTTCATCGCACGAACGATAGAACGCGAAATGAAAAACAAAGATAAGGACATAAGCACAAGAGTTGTTATCAACGTAGTGACGAAGAAAGCCGTGATTGCCTGATTCTTAAGGTTTGCAGCTGCGCGCTGCTTGTCAACTATCTGGTTACTAATTTCAATCAACTGAGCAAAAAGCGGTTTAATTTTCTTAATTGATGATCCAATTAATTTGACACTGTAATTGAAATCAGACATTTCTTTATAAATATTATTAATCGCTTTCTGATATTGATTCATGCTGTTCAGTAAGGCAAGCTTATTGGTTCTGGATATTTTTTGTTTATTTAAAATTCCTTTAAAATTCTTAATCTCATTATTAGCTCTGTCAATATACTTTTTATCTCCTCGAGCGAGATAATCTTTTTCATGCCGACGAATTTGCAGCATGGATACAAACAATTTATCTGAACCGGTATTCTTTACTAATTTTTCAGCTTCATGTATCGAAGTACCTGCCACCCCCAGGTAACCTTGAGTCTCATCCAAACCAATCGTGAGCATTGATTCAGCAGCCGTTATAAATTTATTTCTATATTCCTCGAAGTATTCACCTAATGTAACCGTGACTTTACCAAGCTCATTTTCTCCCTCAACCAGCTTAATAAGGCTGTTAACGTTCTGACTGGCCGTGATGATATGCGTATCAAATTTACTGAGATAAATAGGGAATTTTTTTGCATAAAAAAGGCTTTCGTTTTGTTTAGCCGACTCGAGATCTATCTCTACGTCTTTAACACCTTTCTCGAAAGAGAGGATCTTCTCATCAAGTGCTAAAAGTTCTTTTTCTGTATCAAGAACCTGATAATAGGCATAGCCGATAGCCATATAGCCAAGTACAAGGCCGACAAATAGTCCGGTTAATTTGGTCGAGAGATTTATATCATCTATTCTTGAAAATAGACTCCCAGCTCTATTTCTAAGGCTACTTTTATTCATACCCTTTTCCTCCGAGGGAATAATTCATACGCTAATTCAGTTAATACAAGACCTATACAGAAACTAACTGCCGTATAGATTTAAAAAATTCTTTGTGATCAAAATCGATCCAGATCATCGAGTTATCAAAGAAACTCGTGGTGATATAATTAGTAAAGTGATTCGTCAGATCTGGCTTATGATCGGATGGTTTCCAGTCAACAATATTTAATGCCTGCGGTAAATCATTGATCAGCACAGCGACAGAATCAGCACCTTTGTCAATAACCAGTAAATGCTTATAGTTATCAGCAGATGTATCTAGACCAAATAATTCCTTAAAGTCATAAACAGGAACAAGGTTTCCGCGAACATTGGCTAAACCAGCCATCCAGCTAGCACAGTTTGGCATTGGAAAAACGGTGTAATCATTAATTATTTCACTTAATACACCTTCAGCAATCAGAAAGCCTATACCGTCAAAACTGTATCCATACCTGATTTCTGATTCATCTTTCGATGAATACTCGAGATCCAGTAGAGACATTTCCTCGTTCTGGAAACGAGATAATGCCTCTTCCGGTGTCATCCACGATGCTTGCTGATCGGTTTCAATCATGATCAGGCCATTGAACTAATTTGATCAAGAATTTGATCCGAGGTATAAGGCTTGGTGATGAAGGCTTTACCACCTTGTAATTCGGCCCACACTCTATCAGCCTTCTGGTTCTTACTGGTTACAAACACAACTGGAATATTTTTGGTAGAACCATTCTGAGCTATTTCGCGGCATGCTTCATAGCCATCGGCACCTTCCATAACAATATCCATAAAAATCATATCTGGTAACTCATTCTTAGCTTTTTCAATCGCCTCATTGCCTGAAGCCGCAGTCAGAACCGAATAACCCGCATCCTTTACGATCATCCGGATATTTGCCAGATCAGTTGGTGAATCATCTACTAACAGTACTTTATTAATCGTCATAATAGTTTCCTTTAATATCTCTTGTTTACTCAAACGTCTTAAACACCCCAGTTACAACATCACATCACTCCAAAAACCTTTTCTATTTTTGGAATATATTTTTTCGCTACATTTTGAAATTCGTTATGCTCAAGTGGTTTTGTCAGGTAAGTATCACAGCCAGACAAAGTTCCTTTAACCTTATCGAAGGGCGATGATTTACCCGTCAACATAACAATCGGTACCTTTTTAGACTTAATATCTTTCTTAAGTATCTTGCATACTTTATAGCCATCAATACCTGGCATAACGACATCAAGAAAAATTATGTCAAACTCATGTTGCTTACTAAACTCAATAGCCTGCTCTCCGTTCTCAGCAAGATATACTTTGGCACCAAGCATCTTAAGTTCAATTTCCATTTGCTTCCTGACTGGCGCACTGTCATCGACAACCAGTGCATTGAACTGACTATCACCTTCCTTCAGACTGATGATTTTTTCTAAAGTCGCATTTGATAAGCCAGTTTCATCGGTAATCGCACCAATAGTAAGCTCAGGAATATAGTTCATTTCTTTAATCGTAACCGTATCCAGCACACTCACAACCTGGGTCGGTTTGACTGGACGGCAGATATTATAAATTTGCTCACCTTTAACAATACGCTTACCAACAAAAATAGTGGCTACTTTTGGTTTGTTGTCATCACCCAGATAACGACGACTCCACTTTTTGATAGACTCATCACTATCAGAGTTAACCATATAAATTTTATTATTAGAGGGCTGATCATCATTGGTTATCTTATATGTACGCTTTGACCCGCCTGTAACATTAATCACACGATTTATCATTTCGATATCACTCCTCGAAACATCCATCATGTAAATTTCAAATTCCTGAGAATTGCTCATTACGTTACCTTTCATTTATCCATTGTGTTTGAGTAACCTTCAACCAGGTTCTGAACTCATGTCATTTATTAATAGGTGATATTTCTGGCACCTTGTACAGGAATTTTTCCCGATTATTGCCCTTAGCACCTTTACCTTGAGTACCTTTAGTTACTTACTCGCCAACGAATTAGTCTTTTGCTTTTTATAGGTAAAGTTATTTGCTCTTTTCAACACAATTCTTACACCGTCATACTCTTCATTTACGGCTGAAACCAGCTTTTTGCCTCCTGTGTAGCGTTTACGCAAAGCTAGCAAAGCTTCCTGACCGTCTGCAGACAGTAAAGCTGTCTTTATTCTTTCTGCCAACGTATAGGAGATTCGAGGACCATATGTCACACCCTGATTAGGATATGGCAAATGCTTATGTATCGATTTTGTAAACTCTCGAGCTTTATCAAATATATTGTGATTGGTATGCGGTAGTACACCGACATCACACTTACCACTTTTCACACTATTAAATACATTGTTCCAGCCTTTAACCTTTACGTGCACAGGCTGCTTATCTGGATCTGGAAAATGACTCATCATATTGAGCATGCCAAAATTAGGTGAACCCGGTGCACAGGCCTTTCTTCCGACCATGTCATGAATAGTATTTATAGAATTATCATCTTTACGTGTAATCAGCGACCAGCGACCAATTTTTGGTAACTTCAGCATGACATTATGGCCAATATTATTCACACGCCAGTCAACAAAGTGAGGACCATCAAACACCAGATCAAACTTTTCAGCATGCATTTTTTCACTATATTCTGTCCAGTTATCTGGATGAAAATAAGTGAATTTTTCGCCTGTGACTCTGGTCAGGAAATCAGAAATTGGTTTATATACTTTATTACCCTTTTCCAGTGATTCACGTGGTGGTGCTGTAAAGGTGTATTCCGCCATAGCTGATGATGAAAACAACAATAGTAAACAGGTACTTATTAATGATTTGTTCGTCCTTAGCCGCATGATATATGCCCTCTTTCAACTGTAATCGCTGGTTTGACATAAACAATAGACGCCCATAGATAGACGGCAATGGGAAAAAATCCCATATTTAATTTATTTTCACCACAAAACGAATAAGTACAGGCCTTAGT
>Ga0316207_10005071_pt1 | contig 11088 bp, 8 predicted proteins | sample 6weekpyrite_MG_FD_204943 | JGI IMG/M metagenome (GOLD analysis project Ga0316207, IMG submission 204943) | Microbial mat bacterial communities from mineral coupon in-situ incubated in ocean water Damariscotta River, Maine, United States -... | ecosystem: Environmental > Aquatic > Marine >...
AGTCAGGATTGTGTGAGGCGTTTGTATGAGAAAGCACGGCAGAGGGAGAACATGAAGCACCCCATGCAGGTCTTCCGGCGATCGTTGCAATTACGGGTGCGGCGACACCAAGTTTGGTGAATTGGCGACGCGATTTGTTAACAGTGACTTTTTCGCCATCAGTGTGTTTTTTTGCTGGCTTTTGATTTTGACTCATGATTTCACACTTACAATTAAGATTTTTTGCAATTCTTGATACTTATATCGGCCAATATTAGCAAATGTAAATTAACGTTATGTTATTGCTATAAATCTACTACACTTATTCTCACTTTTAGTTAAGATTTAGTTTTGCAATTGTATCTCATTGATTTATAAATCATTAATTAAGCTTTTAATCTTCGGTGATATAGATTGTTTTTACTACATGAGTTGATTTGTAAATTTATACTGTTTGGTGGAAAGAATTTGGCTGTTATTTGTACAATTTGTCTGTCGATTAATTTAATTTGTTTTTTTGCGTTTTGTTACACGTGTGAAATACATCATAGAATGTGAGATTTAAAAGTTTCATAATTAATACGAGGCAAGCACTTTATGTGTTCTGTTATATTAAAGTTATTCGTATTAAGGCTAGCTTGATAATCCCGATATTGAATAATTTTTGTAAGAAGAAGTTTTGCTGATTGAAGAATGTTGAATGATTATAAAATAAACAAAAAGCTCTCTAATGATCTTGAATACATTTTGAAGTGCCTTAAAGAATAACGTGTTTAATGATGAATTCTATTCTCAATTTGAATTGAGCCGTTGTCGAAAATTTTTACAATAATCCTAGGTTATGTTGTATAATCTTGCCTTTTGTTGAGATTTGCAACTAATTGATTTAAGTTTTATTTTTGTGTTTGTGGATTTTATGCCGTAATTCATGTGGTGAATATTTCATAAACGTTTTAAATATCGAACAAATCAGTACAACAAGAGAATACAAGCTAAAGATATATCGTACTAAGTCAGTTATGTGCTCCATGTAAGCTTAGAAGCGTAAAATTATACGATAATGGAAAATTTTAAAGCCCAGTTATGAGAATTAAAAGCGGCTCAATTCGATATCATCAAAGTAAAGTTTCCTTGGTACAGAGGTTAGTCGATGCTTGCGTCATATTTTTAACAATATGGATCTCACGATGGATTTTTGAAGTGCCGTGGGTTGAGACATATAATGTTGCAGCGCTTATGGCCGTCTCACTCATGATTATTTTTTCAGCGCAAAATGATTTGTATCGTTCGTGGCGTGTTTTCGCTTTTGCGAAAGAAATATTTCAAATGTTAATCGTTTGGTTTTATGTGGTGGTCGGTTTGTTGTTAATTGCTTTTATGACTAAAACAACTACCGAATATTCTCGTTTAGCCATTACCACATGGTTTATTTTAACGCCATTTGTTATGGGTTTATCCCGTTTTATTATTCGAAATGTACTTTATTCCGCGAGGAAGAAAGGTTGGAATACACGATCAGCCGCAATTGTTGGTGCTAATGAGCAGGGCATTCAATTTGCCAACAATTTAAACGATGCCAGTTGGATGGGTATAAAATTCCTCGGTTTTTATGATGATAGAGAGCTTGAGCGGATTAATCTGGACGGGATTGTGAAAATTGAAGGTAATCTGGATGATCTGATTGATCAGGCGCGATGTGGTGAAATAGATTCCATTTATATTACCATGCCTTTGAGAGCTGAATCTCGTACCCAGTACCTCATTTCCAGGTTGTCTGATACAACTGTCTCTTTATATTACGTACCTGATTTTGACGCCCTAGATATTTTACATGGAAGTTGGTTAACCATGGGGAATTCACCTGTTGTTAGTATTTTCGAAAGCCCATACCAGGGAGTTGATGGTTGGCTGAAACGTTTGGAAGACGTTGTTCTTGCTAGTTTGGTCTTGTTGCTTGTTGCTTTACCAATGTTAATAATCGCCTTGAGTATAAAGCTGAGTTCGCCTGGGCCAGTAATCTTTAAGCAGCGCAGATATGGTGTAAATGGCCAGGAAATAGAAGTGTGGAAGTTTCGAAGCATGACGGTTTGTGATGATGACAATGACAATATAAAGCAAGCCCAGCGTTGTGATGTCAGAATTACCCGATTAGGTGGTTTTTTACGCCGAACTTCATTAGATGAGTTGCCTCAGTTTCTTAATGTTTTAAAAGGCGATATGTCAATTGTTGGGCCAAGACCACACGCTGTTGCGCATAATGAGCTTTATCGTGGTGAAATTCATCGTTATATGATGCGTCACAAAGTCAAACCGGGAATAACTGGCTGGGCACAGGTTAATGGTTGGCGAGGTGAAACTGACACCATGGATAAAATGGAAAAACGGATTCAGTATGATCTAGAATATATTCGTAATTGGTCTCTCTATTTTGATATTAAAATATTTTTCCTGACATTTGTTAAAGGTTTTGTTGGAAAGAACGTTTATTAGTGTCGAAGAGCCAGATTAGTGTGTTTCATCCATTTGCTGTCTTAGATAAATCCTATTGTATTGTTTTTATTGAATTTGTATTCTTAGTGAGAAGTAATCTAATTAAGGTGCTTTTTAATAATTTGTGCCTGTTTTGTATTCAATTAAATTAAAAGAGTAAATCTATGTCTACGTCTTTTTTAAAAAGTAACAAACGCAAAATAAATGAGAACCAGGCTTTTGGGGGGGTAAGATCATGTGTTTTGGTGCCTCATTTCTGGATAATGATTGCGCTGATGTGTTCTTTGTTTCCTGGCATGTTATTCGCTGAATCCGAGGTCTTGGTTGATACTTCGAAAAGAGAATATCGAATAGGTCCTGAGGATGTTTTGAATATTTCTGTTTGGAAAGAAGAAGAGCTTCAAAGAGAGGTTATAGTAAGGCCTGATGGTGGTATTTCTTTTCCATTTGCTGGCGATGTTAGGGCGGCAGACAGGACACCTGCAGAGCTTCAGTCAGTGATAACAAATAGAGTACAAAAGTTTATTCCAGATGCGCTTGTGACCGTTGCAGTAACTAAATTAGCTGGTTTACGTATTTATGTCATTGGTAAAGTGCAGAAATCAGGGCAGTTTGTTATTGGCAGATATGTTGATGTTCTTCAAGCTCTAACGCTTGCAGGTGGATTAAACCCTTATGCTTCGGAAAAGAATATTAAGGTATTGCGCCGTCGCAATGGAAAGGAAATTGTTTTTCCGTTTAATTACGCAGCAATAAAAGATGGAAAAAATCTTGAACAAAATATTCTCCTTAAGAATGATGATGTCGTAGTTGTGCCTTAAGGTAAGAAATATTGAATGTATCAAATGAAAAAGGTAGGGGTATGTTGAGGCATTCAGAGTTAGCTTTATACCAATTTATATGAATTTATTTAATGTCCATTGTTTAGGTGTTTCACGCTTTATTATTATATTGGGAATGCTAACTCCTTGTTTGGTAGAAGCTGAATTTTGGCAAATTAAACCTTCGATATCTTTGATCGAACGCTATAACGATAATTTATATTTAAGTAGCGATTCTTCATTATCTTCTGTTGAGTCTTTACTTAAAGGGAGTCTTGCGTTTAGTAGTTTGACTGAAGTTAGTGAAGTAAGTGCACGTTTGCATGCCAATTTCCAAAGCTACTATATCGACGATAAATTTTCTACTTCCAATGATCAATTTGCTACGTTTTATGCAAATAAAAAATCTGAATTAAGCCAATGGAAATTTAATAGTTCATTCCGGCGTGATGCCACCACAAGAACAATTGAAGGTTCGCAAGTTATTAATAATGGCGTTAATGAAGAGATAGCAAATGTTGATGAGGGTTTGGTTTCTATAGAGCTTAGAAGGTACAGGTATCACTTGACTCCAGGCGTAAGTTATCAACTTGATGAGCGATCAGATTTAAATGTTGATTACCGATTATCAGGCGCGTTTTTTGAGAATAATAAAAAAAATACGGGATTGTATGATTATAATCAAAATGCCCTAAGCCTAGGATATGCTCGTAAGTTGAGTGAGTTGGATGGTGTTGGTTTGACTTTTGGTGTTTCCCGTTACAGTGCACCCGATAATAATAATAAAAGTATTAATAGTCAAACTGCTATAGTTGGCTATTGGAAAACATTTTCTGAAGTTAGTGGGGGGAGCATAAATGCAGGTGTTAGGCATTCAGCTGGTACAGATGATGTGTCAAATTTCGATCAATTGGGTTATTTACTGCGACTAAGTATTAAATATAGGACAGAGCTAAATCAAATTCGAGCGAGTATATCGCATGACTTGCAACCAAGTGGTTCTGGATCCCTGTACAAATCAAATCGAATTAAGCTTAAAGTTAGAAGAATGTTCCGTCCAAGGTTGTCAGGAATATTTAGATTTTCTATCTTTTCAAATGAATCCATTGATTCATCATCTAACCGGCAGTATTACTTATCCGCAAGCCCTAGAGTATCGTGGCAGTGGTCACGCTGGTGGTCAATTGGTGGTGGACTAGAGTATCGAGTTCGTGAAACTCTTGACAGCTTAGATGATGCTGACAGTAAAGCCATATTTGTATCAGTGCGTTATATGAAGGGAATTACTGTTGAATAAATCAAACTTGTTAAGCAGATATGAAGAAACTTGTATATGGAAAATATCATGAATGAACAAAATTCTATGGATTTGGCAAGCTATATCGAAATCTTACGTCGACGAAAGCTTCCCTTTTTATCAACATCAATAATAATCTTTATTTTAGGCTTAGCTATCGCTTTTGTCTTGCCGTCAGTATATCGGTCGGAGGCAACAATTTTAATCGAGCGGCAAGAAATTCCTGAGGATTTAGTTGCAACAACCGTAACTGGTTACGTTCAAGAGCGAATAGAGGGTATAAGGCAACGTTTGGTTACGTATGAAAACCTAGTGGAAATCGCAAAAGATCTAGATCTCTTTCCAAAAATGAGGGAGGAGCGGAATATAGATAACATGGTGAGGCAAATTCGTGAGAATATTTTTGTAGCCATGGTTGATATTAAGGCAGGTAACTCTAAGTCTACTGCGACTGTCGCTTTTACCGTGGGTTATGAGGCGAATAAAGCAGAGGATGCTCAAAAAGTCGCTGCAGAGCTTGCTAATAGGTATATGGAGGCTAATCGACTTGCGCGTAGCGAGCAAACGGCTGAGGTATCGCAATTTCTTGCCCAAGAGGTTGAAAGATTACGAAATGAAATTGTAAAGCTTGAAAAATCTTTAGCAAAATTTAAACAAGAACAATCCACTCAGCTTCCTGAGTTGCTGCAAGTTAATATGCGATTGTACGAAAAAACAGAAGGTCAAATAGAGAGTACGAAAGATAGAATTCTTAGTATTGAAGATAAAATTGTGGCCTTGCAATCAGAGTTATCTTTAACTAATCCACGAAAAGCGGTAGTGTCAGAAGATGGAGCAGTAATTCAAAGCCCAAGTGAGCGGTTAAATGCACTGATTTCTACCTATTTATTTAATAGCGCCCGATATGCATCTAATCATCCTGATATGATTAGATTAAGTCGAGAAATTAAGGTGTTGGGTAGTCAATCTTCTGAGGCTGCTAAGGCTGCTGAGCTCGTTTCTCGACTAACGGTGCTTAAAAATCAATTGCTAGATTTAAAACTAAAATACTCTAGTGATCACGCAGAAGTGATCACTGCTGAAAAGTCTATAATGGTGGTAGAAAACGAATTACGTAGTGTGAATGTTAGAGATATAAAGAGTGATTCGTTTGGAGAGATACCTCCCGATAATCCACGATATGTTTCATTAAAAACTCAATTAGATACTACAATGTCTAATTTAAAGGAAGAGCAAGTAAAATTAGATAAATATACCCAAAAGCTCAAAGAATATGAAAAGCGCCTTTTTCAAACACCTATAGTGGAAAGAGACTACCAATCCCTATCCCGAGATTATGCAAATGCCAAGAAAAAGTATGCTGAATTAAAAAATAAGCAATTGGAAGCGAGGCTTTCTGAACAACTTGAGGCAGGTGATAAGGGAGAGCGTTTTGTTCTAGAGGGTGCTGCATATCTGCCTACGAGTCCTGATAGGCCAAACAGGTTAGGAATCGGTTTGCTTGCCGGGTTTTTGGCGCTGGTTGGGGGTATAATTGCTTTGGCTATTGCTGAGTATAGAGATCAAAGTATTAGAGGAAACCGAGGCGTTTTTCAGGCTTTTGGTTCTTTGCCTATTGTGGTAATTCCCTATATCGAAAATGTGCAAGATTTAAAGAGACGAAGAAATAAACGATTGGCGTGGATAGGTTTGTTGGTTGTGTTATCGATATTAATTGTGCTAAGTGTTTATTTTTATGGGGCTTCAAGCGATGTAATTAGGGAAGAATTGATACCTAATTAAGTGGAAGTTTATATATGATAAAAAGATTCTCCTAAGGGATATCTTGTACTATGCGCATTGATCGTAATAAGAAGTAAATTTGTAAATATTTTATTTTCAGACGAATTTCGTACAAGCTTTAATTTTTAACTGCAAGGAACATTAATGGATCGAATTTCGAAAGCATTGGAGCAGGCTAAGCAAGGCGGTGTTAAAACCCGGCCTCAAAAAGCACGAGTAGAGGAAATTGTCTCTCTTGAGCCTGTGACCTATACAAAAACGAAAAAAGTTTCACTTTCAAATGATTTGCTTCGAGAAAATCGTATTTTTACTGGTTCTGATAGTACGCCAATTGTGGATACATATGGTTTGCTGCGCACGCGCGTAGTTAAGGCTATGCGTAAAAATAATTGGAAAACTATTGGCATAACAAGTCCAGATCCCTCGGTTGGTAAAACCGTAACAGCAATTAATCTGGCGATTAGCATAGCATTGGATCATAATTACTCTACATTGTTAGTCGACACGGATTTGCGACGGCCGGGAGTTTCCAAATCGCTTGGTTTAAATTGTGAGTGTGGTCTTAACGATTATCTTGTTAGTAATAAGTCTATGGAAGAGTTGCTTGTTAATCCTGAAATTGAGCATCTGGTTATTGCGCCGACAAATCGAGTTGGTTCTGGTTCTTCTGAATTATTGTCTTCCCCAAGAATGAGGCGTTTTGTTGAAGAGGCCAAAGAACGTTACCCAGAGCGTTTGGTTATTTTTGATCTACCACCGGTTCTTGTTGGCGATGATGTTGTGGCCCTCTCTCAACATTTGGATGCTTTATTAGTGGTAGTTGAAGATGGTAAGACGCAAACTAAAGAGCTTAATCGTGCAACAGACTTATTACGTGATGTTAATATTTTGGGTGTCGTACTTAATAAGGGTGCCGCTGTCAGTGAGCAATACGAATACTATAAATAGAAAATTAGGCACTTGGACTTACAGGTATTTCTGCAATGTATGAAGCTTTTTATGGGTTAAATGAAAAACCTTTTTCAGTTCCGCCAGATCCCGCGTATTTATATTTAAGTGAGAAGCATAAAAGTGCATTGTCTCGTCTTCAATACAGCGTTATCAATCATGCTGCATTCACAGTAGTGACAGGAGAGATTGGATCCGGAAAGACAACATTGATTCGCGAGTTGATACATCAACTTGATCAAAATGATGAGTTTACTGTTGGATTGGTGTCAAATGTCAATTTTTCATCGTTTGAAGAGTTGATGCAATGGATATTATATGCTTTTGAACTAGAATATGATGGTAAAAACAAAGTCAGTTTGTTTGAGACATTTACTGATTATGTTGTTAAAAACTATGGTGCAGGATGTAGAACAGTTTTAATTATTGATGAAGCTCAAAATTTGAATCCAGATGTTTTAGAGCAACTTAGGATGCTTTCAAACATTAACGCGGATCAGCACCAAGTACTTCAATTAATTCTTGTGGGTCAATCAAATCTTTTAGATACCTTGAAGCGTCCAGAACTGGAGCAATTCGCACAGAGAATTGAGGTAGATTTTTATTTGAAGCCGTTAGATTTGGATGAGACAACAAAATATATTCAACATAGGATAAAAGTTGCGGGAGGAGATGAAGATCTTTTTGCGTCGGACACCTATCCTTTAATTTGGCGCAGTACGTCTGGCGTTCCACGTTTAATTAATGTCTTGTGTGGTATGGCTCTTGTATATGCTTTTGCAGACTTCAAGGATCGTATTGATTCTGATGTGATCAATCTTGTCTTAAAAGAGAAAGAGGGCGGATTTTCACCATTAGATGCAAATAATTCAACTCTCGAGATGAATCCTCGATTGAAGGGGGTTGCGACTAATAAGCGGTATCCAATTGCCACAGTAGATACGCATAACGAAGGTATAAGTGACGCCGATGCCAAAGAGCTTTCGACTATTGAAAAATTATTTTTAAATAACAAGGAATAGTGGTTATATAAAATGAGCAATATAAATACTAGTAAATCCGGCGATGTTCCAGTAATACAAATTAAAGCTACGACCGGATGGGCTTCATTAAATTTAAAAGAGTTGTGGGAATTTCGTGAATTGTTGTATTTTTTCACATGGCGAGATATTAAGGTTCGCTATAAGCAAACTGTACTTGGCGCATCTTGGGCTATTTTACAGCCCTTATTTGCAATGGTGATTTTTAGTGTGGTTTTTGGTCGATTGGCCAATATGCCATCAGATGGAATTCCTTATCCTCTTTTTAGTTTCGCGGCTTTAGTCCCTTGGTATTTTTTTTCAAATGGGATAGGGAGTGCATCAAATAGTTTAGTGAGTGGCAGTAATTTATTAAAAAAGGTTTACTTCCCTCGGATGGCATTACCAATATCTGCGATCATTGGCGGATTCGTTGATTTTATATTAGCATTCTCCGTATTGCTGTTGATGATGCTTTACTATGGTGTTATGCCTACAGCTAATATCGTTTGGCTGCCTTTTTTATTGGTACTTATCTTTATGACGAGCATGGGTGTTTCATTTTGGCTTTCATCTATGAATGTTCAGTTTCGAGATGTGCGTTATGTAGTTCCGTTTTTCATACAGGCTTGGATGTTTATTACACCAGTTGTTTATCCAGCAAGTTTGATTCAAGATGAGTTTTTGAAGGCGTTATATGCATTGAATCCAATGGTTGGTGTGATAGAAGGATTTCGATGGGCCCTATTAGGAACCGATACTGCGCCAGGACCTATGATTGCAATATCATTTATTGTATCGGTAACTTTGTTAGTGACTGGTGCATTTTATTTTCGACGCATGGAAAAAACTTTTGCGGACGTGGTTTAGGAAAAATTATGAGTAAAACTGTAGTTAGTGTGAAGGATGTTAGTAAGAAGTTTCATATAGGGAAGCTTCAGTCAAATAGTCATGACACGCTTGGACAAAAGCTTACTGAAATGATGGCGACTCCCTTTCGTCGAGCTGGGCAACTTGCTCGGGGGCATGCCACAGGGGCAGCAGATTTAGATGAAGACTTTTGGGCATTACAGGATATTAATTTTGATATTCAACAAGGTGAGCTTGTTGGAATCATCGGCCGAAATGGCGCAGGTAAAAGTACATTACTTAAAATTCTTTCTCGGATTACAGAACCCACTACTGGTTCGATTGATATACATGGGAGAGTTGGCTCGTTGTTAGAAGTGGGAACAGGGTTTCACCCTGAACTTACAGGCAGGGAAAACATTTACCTAAATGGTGCGATTCTTGGAATGACAAAAAACGATATTAATCGAAGTTTTGATGAGATTGTATCGTTCTCTGAAGTTGAAAAGTTTCTGGACACGCCAGTTAAACATTACTCTAGTGGTATGACACTTAGATTGGCTTTTGCAGTAGCAGCGCATTTAGAGCCGGAAGTTTTAATTGTGGATGAAGTTTTGGCAGTGGGTGATGCCCGCTTTCAGCGTAAATGTATCAACAAAATGGAAGATGTGGGAGGTCAAGGGCGTACCGTATTGTTCGTTTCCCATAACATGGCAGCTGTAACGCGTATGTGTAAAAGAGTAATATTATTGGATGGTGGAACTGTAGCTGCTGATGGTTCTTCTCAGGCTATCGTATCTTCTTACCTTAGTTCTGGTTCCGGTACTTCATCTGTTCGAGAGTTTGATTCTACAACCGCTCCAAAAGGGGATGCCGCTATCTTGAAAGCTGTGCGCGTTCGAAATACGGAAGGACAAATTACCGAGAGTACTAATATTAGCGACCCTGTGGGTGTTGAAATAGAATTTGATGTTTTTGAAGAAGGTCGTGTATTACAGCCTCATGTGATTTTGGTTAATGATGAAGGCGTAAAACTGTTTACTTCGGTAGATGTTGATTCAGAATGGAGAAACAAAGCTCGACCCAAGGGTCGCTATACCAGCACTGCTTGGATTCCTGGGAACCTATTAACCGAAGGTATGGGAATAGTATCTGTGGCGATATGGGCCTTAGAGCCGTCACGAAAACTTGAATGTTGGTATCGCGAAGCGGTTGCATTTCAGGTAATAGATAGTATGGATGGAACTAATTCTGCCAGAGGTGAATGGGCGGGAGACTTTGACGGCGTAATGCGTCCGTTATTGAAATGGGAAACCGAGTATAATTCTGGCGCAGATGTTAGATCAGAGAAGCTAGCATAAATATATCTGGTTTAGGAATTTAATCCAAAAATTTTCTTTTCAAAAATCGGTAAACCCGTTTAGTAAATTTAACGATGTTGCCGTAAAGTTTACGCACAGTAAGTATCGGTAGTAGAGATCTGATAAGAAATATTAGCCGTAATATTTTGGTATTGCGAAAGCTAAATTTCCTATTGAAGAAATAAGCAGGAACCGATGTATCGGAAATTAATTGGGTTAATTCCCAGAAGCGATTTTTGTCATTGTTGAGTAACATTTCTGTGAGTAAAGGGCCGATTGTTTGGCACTGTTTTAAAAGAGCGTTATCCTTTTGGTTGATCGCTCGCAAGTATAGAATGTAATTACTAATCATACTGCCCTTGTCGCGAGTCATATTTGTTGTATGTTGTAGATAGGACATGCCTACAATTGGGGTGTAGATAAATAAAATATCCCTAAGAAGTAGATCAACAAACAGTTCAAAGTCTTCGAAGGCGCCTAGCTGCTCGTCATACATTTTATGTCGGAACACTTCTTTCTTAAAAAAAAGAGTGTTGTTGCTA
>Ga0316207_10005073_pt1 | contig 11086 bp, 10 predicted proteins | sample 6weekpyrite_MG_FD_204943 | JGI IMG/M metagenome (GOLD analysis project Ga0316207, IMG submission 204943) | Microbial mat bacterial communities from mineral coupon in-situ incubated in ocean water Damariscotta River, Maine, United States -... | ecosystem: Environmental > Aquatic > Marine >...
ATCGAGATAATTCTCCTCCTGAAGCTGTTTTTCCAATAGCAGAAAATGGACTGCCGGGGTTGGTCTTTATAAGGAATTCTACTTTATCAATACCTTTAGCTGACCATGATTCTTCATCAAGGTTATTAATATCAATTTTAAACTCGCTATTTCCCATTTTAAGTGGTGCTAATTCACTATGTATATCCTTTATTAGCATGGATGCTTTATCTCTTCTCACATCACTTAACTTTGTAGCATTATTTATATATTCTTCTCTAGCCTCATTAGTCTTTTGTTTAAGTATATCTATTTCATTACTATCAGAATCTATCATTTGAATTTGTTTTTTTAATTCTGAAATGTAATCTACAAGGTCGTCTGCATTTTTATTGTATTTTCTGGAAGCATCTTTCAGTGCAAAAAGCCTTTCTTCAGTTGATTCAAGGTCATCTTGTTCAAACTCCATTTCTCTAAAAATATTTTCAATTACAGAAATTGACTCCTGAACTTCGATACCTGCTCTGTTGAGAGCTTCTAATGCAGGTTCAAACATGTCATTATCAACATTATGTACTGCACGATCCAATATACGTTCAGCGGTTCTTATGGAATGCGCAATATCATTCTTTCCTACAAGACTAGATAAGGCATCTTTCAGAATATCAATAGTTTTCTCGAAATTCATCATCTCAGTACGTTTGCTTGCCAGTTCTTCTTCTTCTCCTTTTGCGGGAGATAGTGATTCTAGTTCTGCAAGTGAGTGTCTTAAATATTCCTCTTCTTTTTGTATAAGTTGAAATTTTTTAACAAGATTATTATATTCCTGTTCAGTATTTTTCCATTTCTTAAAGGATTTACCAGTAATATTTAGTAATTTCTCCGAGTTGGCATATTCGTCCAACATTCTCATATGTTTGTTGATGTTAAGTAAGTCTTTCTGGCCGTGCTGACCATGAATTTCTATAAGTGTAGAGGCGATTTTTTGTAGAACATTAGCACTTACGGGATTATCATTAACAAAAGCTTTACTTTTGCCATCTGAATATAAAACTCTTCTTAGGTAGATCTCATCTGTTATTTCAATACCATATTCTTCAAAAATATTAATTAGATTCTTATTATTGTTAAAGTCAAAAATAGCGGTAACTGTACCTTGTTTTTCTCCTTGTCTGACTAGTCTGCTTTCTGCTCTATTGCCAATTGCCAAGCCGAGTGAGTCCAAAAGTATAGATTTGCCGGCACCTGTTTCTCCAGTTAGTACACATAGGCCTTCGGTAAAATTAATGGTGACATTATCAATTAAAACTATATTTTTAATGGTAATTTGCTGAAGCATTAACAGTTACCAGACTAAAATAAATCCAATATATTCTTGAACCATGAATCTGCTTTTCCATCTTTCTTAATAGGTATTTCTTCATTGTCTTCACTACCTAATAACCCTTGGAACCATGATTCTTTCCCTATAGAAGGAGAGTTCTTTCCTTTTTCGACCAATCTATATGCATATTTATACCATTTGCTTTGTGGATAATTATGCCCAAGAACCGCCGCATTCTTTTTGGCTTCCTCAATTAGCCCAATTGACAGATAACTTTCAACAAGCCTGTATAAAGCTTCTTCAATATGGCTTGTAGTTTGATATTTTTTTAGAACGTCCTGAAAACGTGTAATGGCTGCTATATATTTATGTTTTTTAAGGTAGAATCTTCCTATTTCTACTTCTTTTCCTGCTAGATGGTCATAAACTAGATCTTCTTTAAGGGCTGCATCTCTACTATATTTTGTACCAGGGAAACGTCTCCTTATTTCTTTAAGTGCTTTAAGGGCCATTTGGGTTATTTTCTGATCTCTTTTTATATCAGCTATTCTTTCGTAATAGTTTATTGCTTTAAGATAATACATATAGGAAACATCAGAATGTGCGGGGTGAAGTTTTACAAAATTTTCTATTGTAGCAATTGAATCTTCATATTCTTCATCTTTATATTGAGCAAAAGCTACCATAACCTGTGAATTTGAAGATAATTTCGAGAATGGGTATAATCTCTCTATTTCTTCAAAATTTTCAATAGCTTTTGAGTATTTCTGAGATTCTATAAAAGATTTGCCTCGGCTATATAATTCTTCCGCTGTTGGATCAACTTTTTCTATTTTTGAAGTAGAGGAATTTTCATCATCATCATCAGAGAAAACAGATGTTACGCTATCCATAGAGCTGCAGGATGTTAAAATAAAAACTAGAGATAAAAAGTATACAGATTTTTTAAAAATAGAATAAACACACATAATTATAATTACCGATATAAGTTCTTATATGAAGAATATATATTATTGGATATATTAAACAACAGATATATGCTATAATTTTAAAATATTTATGTTAGTGATTTTATGGGGAAAAGGTGATTAGTAAATCAGGTACAAAAATTGATCATAAAAAAAGGGAAGCTGAATCTGGCTTCACAATGACCGAGCTTTCTATAGTTATAGTTATAATAGGTGTCATAGTTACTATGATTATATATGGGAAGGACAAAGTGGATAATGCTAAGGTTATGAGTGTCATAAGAGATATAAATAACTATAAAAGTGCTATAGATTCCTTTAAATTCAAATATTCAGAATATCCAGGAGATTTCAGATCGGCAACTTCATATTGGGCTACATGTATTGATGGTGGCGCAAATACATGCAATGGAGATGGTGATGGAATAATAGAAGAAACAGGAAATGAAAATGGTAGATCTTGGCAACATATGGGGTTAGCCGATGTTATAGATGGAGAATTTACAGGAGATGTAATAGATAATTCTACGGTAATAGGTAATCATTTGCCAGCATCAAATATGGATAATGCAGGATATGATTTAGTAACAAAGACAAATATAACGAAAAATTTTAATATGGCTTTAACATTGGCAAGAGTTAATGCTTTTGGTTTAAAGGGAGGGGCTATTAAGGCTATAGATGCTAATAGCATAGATAAAAAAATTGATGATGGCCTTGCTTCAGGAGGTCATGTTTTTGCTACTGCAGAATTAGATGGAGGTGGTTCTCCAGTCACTAACCATTGCCTTAACTTTGTTCCTACTCCTGCGCAATATGATTTAGATGAAGAACAAACAAATAAATCAGCTGTTCATCTAAAACTATGTTTACTACATTTTGCTATAGTCTTTTAATGAATGATTAGGGTATATTAAATTTTATTATATGATTATTTGCATGTAAGGTAGTTAATACTTGCTAACTACTAATCATCAAAAATTATCCATTATTCTATATGATTTATAAAAACCTACAGATTGGTAGCTATTTTTATACTTTCTTGAATATTAAAGAAACATTTGTTCCGCCAAATCCGAAAGAGTTTGAAATTGCAGTATCAATTTTTCTTTCTTTAGCTTTGTATGGAACCAGATCCATTCCTGCGCAATCATCGTCCGGATCGTCAAGGTTTAATGTAGGAGGTGCAATATTATCTTTCATTGCTAACAAGGTAAATACCGCCTCTACACTGCCAGCTCCACCTAGAAGGTGACCAATAGATGATTTTGTAGATGACATAGAAATGTTGTTAGCATGATCGCCAAATAAGCGTTTAACAGCACTAAGTTCAATCATATCTCCCATGGGTGTTGATGTGCCATGAGCATTTACGTAATCAATTTCATCAACATTTATTTTTGCACGTTTAACAGCAGCTTCCATTGCATCATATGCTCCACGCCCTTCAGGGTGAGGTGATGTTATATGGTAAGCATCGCCTGAAAGGCCATATCCTATGATTTCTCCATAGATTGTTGCACCACGTTTTTTAGCATGCTCATATTCTTCAAGAACAACTATTCCTGCACCTTCTCCCATTACAAAGCCATCTCTTCCTTTGTCCCAAGGTCTAGAGCCTTTTTCAGGGGTATCATTATAGCTAGTTGAAAGTGCTCTAGAGGCTGCAAATCCACCTATTGCAATAGGGGTTATTGTGTCTTCTGAACTTCCTGCCACCATCACATCAGCATCATCAAGTGCTATAAGCCTTGCAGCATCACCAATTGCATGTCCACCTGTAGAACAGGCTGTAACTACTGAATGATTTGGGCCCCTAAAACCATGTTTTATAGATACGTGGCCAGCAGTTAGGTTAATTAAAATTGACGGCAAGAAAAACGGGCTTAGTTTCTTAAATCCTCTTTCCTTCATAACAAAAGAATTTCGCTCGATTTCGGGTAATCCACCGATTCCCGAACCAATTAGTACTCCTGTTCTTTTTTGGTCTTCTTCTTTCTCTGGTTTCCATCCAGAATCGTTGATAGCTTGCTCTGCAGCTGCAACTCCATACACAATGAAATTGTCCATCATGCGTTTTTCTTTTTTTGAAACCCAATCACTTTCATTGAAGTCTCCTTCATTTTCGCCGATTGGAACCTCTCCAGCAATTTGGCATGAAATATCAGAGGCATCAAACTTTGTAATTTTACCGATGCCGGAGTCTCCATTAAGGACTCTTGACCATGAATGATCAACACCGCAAGCAAGTGGTGTTACTAACCCAACACCGGTAACGACTACACGTCTCATAAAAAGATATCCGTAATTATGCGTTTTCTATAAAAGTAACAGCATCAGAAACAGTTGCTATTTTTTCAGCTGCGTCTTCAGGAATCTCAATGCTAAACTCTTCTTCAAAAGCCATAACAAGCTCAACCTGATCTAGACTGTCAGCACCAAGATCATCTGCAAAACTTGCATTTGAAGTTACTTTGCTAGCATCTACATCTAGATGTTCAACAACAATTTTAATTACACGTGCTTCTGTATCACTCATGAATTTTTACCTTAATATATTGAAAAAAATTTTTTGGAAACATACCTATCATTAAAACAAAAATCAACTAAATAGCCATAAAAAATTACAATACATGGAAACTGTTACTCAGAGGCTACTATAGAGAGGTGTCATAATGAAAATTATATCATGCTAATTAAAAGGTATGTTAGTTTTACACTTAAAATTAATAAAATTCTCCAGAAAATTACTGTTAAAATTACTAATAAATATTATTATAAATTATGCCATAAACATGCCGCCATTAACATGTATTGTTTGTCCTGTGATATAAGAAGATTCATCACTTGCTATATAAGCAACAAGATTTGAGATGTCTTCTGGTTGCCCAAAGCGCTTTGCTGGTATATTGGCAGAAATTTTGTCTTTCTGCTCGTCTGTCAATTTATCTGTCATAGCTGTTGATATAAAGCCCGGGGCAATAGAATTAACAGTAATATTTCTTGATGCTAATTCAATAGCTAAGGTTTTTGTAAGCCCATCTAATCCTGCTTTTGCAGCCACATAATTTGCCTGACCAGGGTTTCCTGAGGTGCCAACAACAGAGCTAATATTTATTATTCTGCCATATCTTTTTTTCATCATCCCGCGCATGCAAGCTTTAGAAAGTGTAAATACAGATGTTAAATTAACATTTAATACATTTAGCCAATCTTCTTTGGACATTCTCATAGCTAGGGAGTCTTTTGTTATGCCTGCATTATTTATTAATATATCTATCGAAGACATTTTTTCTTCAGCATCTTTTGCAAGTTTTTCTACTGAGTCGGAGTCAGATAGGTCGCAAGTTAGAATATGTACATTTTTATCACCTAGTTCCGAAGATAGTTCTTTTAATTTCTCTTCACGTGTTCCAGAAATTGTAATTGTTGCGCCAAGTTCGTGTAGTTTTTTTGCTATAGAGCTGCCGATCCCACCAGATGCGCCTGTTATCAATATATTTTTTCCTTCAAGATTGATCATGGTTATCCTCGTTAAGATTTATTTAGTAAGTATTTCAAGATATTTTTGTTCATTATTAATTATTTATATAAGTAAAACCATATATAATATTGTTAATATAAACACTATCTATTTTTGGTCTTGATTCATAAAAAAATATAGGAAAAATAATTGAGCTTGAAAGAATAAGTACTGAGAATGATGATAAGGGTGATATGGGAAGAGTTCTTAAAAAGGTTTCTTCTCTATAGGAGGGTGTTATATTATCATCATCCTCAGTTGAAAGGAATATAGTACAACCAATGATTGATATCAAGGGAAAAAATAATTAACTTTCAACTCTGTAATTTGGAGATTCTTGTGTTATGGCAATATCATGTGCGTGACTTTCTCTTAGTCCAGCTCCTGTAATCTTCACAAAAGTACAGTTTTCCTGCATTTCCGGTAATGTTCCATTGCCAGTATAGCCCATTGATGCACGAAGTCCGCCAATTAACTGATGTATAACATCTGATATTTTTCCTTTGTAAGGTGTTCTTCCTTCAACTCCTTCTGGCACAAGTTTTAGTTGATTCGAAATGTCCTGTTGGAAATACCTGTCAGCGGAGCCTCTAGCCATTGCTCCTACAGATCCCATGCCTCTATAAGTTTTGTATGATCTACCCTTGAATAGTATTATATCACCAGGGCTTTCTTTTGTTCCTGCGAAAAGAGAGCCTAGCATTGCGCAATCTGCTCCAGCTGCTATGGCCTTTGCAAGATCCCCTGAGAATTTAATACCACCATCTGCAATAACTTTAATATTTTGTTTTTTGCAGACTTCAACTGCATCAATAATTGCAGTTAATTGAGGTACTCCAACGCCAGCTACAATACGTGTAGTACATATTGAGCCTGGTCCAATGCCTACTTTTACAGTATTTACACCTGCATCAATGAGAGCTTGAGCGCCATCAGCTGTTGCTATATTACCACCTATGATATTTAAATCTGGAAATTCTTTTCTTATATTACTGATACATTTTAAAACATTTTTAGAATGACCGTGTGCGGTATCAATAATTATTGCATCCACATTTGCTTCTACTAAAGCAGATGCTCTTTCCATTGAATCATTACCAGTTCCTATGGCAGCAAGTGTTCTTAGGCGTCCCATCTCATCTTTAGTAGCATTAGGAAATTGCTGTGATTTTTCGATGTCATTAACAGTTATAAGACCCACACATTCATATTTATCATTAACCACAACAAGTTTTTCAATCCTGTTCTCATGTAACAACTCTTTTGATTTATCTATAGATGTACCTTCTTCAACAGTTACAAGACTTTCCTGAGTCATTAATTCTTTTATTGGTTGCTGCATGTCCTTTGCAAATCTAACATCACGGTTTGTAATAATTCCTACTAATTTATTGGATTTGGAAGTTACTGGAATACCTGAAATATTATTTTCCATCATTAGCTGTAGCACATCACTAAGAATGGCATCTTCATTAGTGGTAATTGGATTTATTACCATTCCAGATTCAAATTTTTTAACTTTAGTAACTTCGAGCGCTTGTTCTTCAATAGACATATTCTTATGAATACAGCCAATACCACCATTTTGAGCCATTGCAATAGCAAGTGAGCTTTCTGTTACAGTATCCATTGCAGCTGAAATAAGGGGAATGTTAAGTTTTATCTTATCTGTTAGGAATGTTTCTGTGCTGACGTTTGAAGGATGTACGTCTGAAGCTTGTGGCTGTAGTAATACATCATCAAATGTTAATGAATCTTTAAAAACTACCATGCAATTTACCTCATATAATCTATATATTAATCAAATTGCAGGGTTAAATAACATAATATATCCTTTTATAAAAGAAAAATAACGCTATTATAAATATTCTTTTTTAAAATAAGCATGCAGGCATTATGAGTGATAAAACAAAAGCTATATTATGGATGCTTTATGCGTGCTTTGGTGCTGCTTTAATGACTATCTTTGTTAAGATATTATCATATAAAATCAATGTTTTTCAGATGGTATTCTTTAGGAATTTAATTGCTTTAGTCATGTTCCTGCCATGGCTATTAAAGCATGGTGATGCTTGGTATGATTTAACGCATGCTAAAACTTCTCAATATAAAATATATTTATTACGTGCAATAAATGGTTTTGTTGTTATGAATTTATATTTTTATGTTCTTACAATAGTTCCCCTAACAGTTGTTGCTTCATTAAGTTTTATTTCGCCAATAGTAACAGCCTTACTAGCAATTATATTTTTTGGTGAAAGATATGGAGTACATAGATGGTTTGCATTAATTATGGGCTTTGTTGGTGTTCTTATTGTAATTCGCCCTGGAACAGAAGATTTTGATATAAACTCTCTTTGGGTTTTGGTAATTGCATCTATGTGGTCTATTGCAGGGATAATAATTAAATTTGCGTCAAAAAGTGATGATCCCAAGAAAATTGTTTTCTATATGGTTTTTATGATGACGCCACTTTCAGTTCCCATGGCTTATTTGAACTGGCAACCTGTTCCTACGGAAGCTATCCCATATATTTTGGCTTTGGGAATAGTATCTAATATTTTTCAAGTTGCTTTATCTCGAGCAATATCATTGACTGATTTTTCAACTATTCTTCCATATGATTTCTCTAGGCTGGTATTTGTAACAATATTAACTTATTTTGTTTTTGATGAAGTAATAGATTTCCAAACAGCAATAGGAGCTGTGGTAATAATGTCAAGCGCAGTATACGCATCATACAGAGAAAAATTAAAAAAGATAAATGTACAAAAAGATAGTAAATAAATTCCTTAATCTTGTATATCCCCCTTTATGCATAGCGTGTAGAGATAATACCTATTATGTAAGGAATCTTTGCTCTAAATGTTGGTCAGGAATAGATTGGATAACAAAACCACATTGTGAGGTTTGTAGCTTACCATTTGAATATGAAGTCGAGGGTGAAATGGTCTGTGGTAATTGTCTGCAGAATAAACCACATTTTGATAAAATGCGTTGTGCATTCCTATATAATGATGTGGCGTCAAAAATTATATCATCTTTCAAATATGGTGATAAAACTTATCCACATAAAACATATAGTAATTGGATGTATCAGGCGGGAAAAGATTTGTGGGATGATGTTGATTATATATGCTTTGTCCCTTTGTCATTTAGAAGAACCGTCGTTAGAAAATATAATCAATCTGCTATTCTCGCTAAGGATTTATCAAAGATTACGAATAAAGAAATTTTTTTTGATCTCATTAATAGAGTGCAACATGTCGTTCCACAGGCATCATTAAATAAAAATGAAAGGGTAAAGAATGTTAAGGGTATTTTTTCTGTTGATAAAAAATATTTGAAAAAAATTGAAGGGAAAACTGTAATTATAATAGATGATGTAACTACGACGGGGGCTACATTAAATGAGTGTGCTAAGGTTCTAAAGAAAAATGGAGTTGGAAGAGTATATGCTTTAACAATGGCAAAAACGCTATAATTAACAGTTTTTTAATATGTTATGTGTAGAATAAATATGTACTAATTTAGGTTAATGAACATAAATGTTTTGCTGTTTCATGTATTTTAAGGGGAAATAATGTTCAAAGCTGCTTGTATACAGATTAATAGTTCAAATAATATGGATGATAATATTAATCGTTCCATTGAGCTGATAAAAGAAGCAAAAAATTCAGGTGCAGATTTTGTTTTTACACCTGAAAACACGTGTTTTATGTCCTATGATAGAAAGGATTTCTTTAATAACATTGATGAAATGGAAGTTCATAAGGCGTTTGTTGCATATAAACAGTTGGCAAAAGAATTAGATATTTGGCTGCTAATTGGCTCTATAGCTGTTGTAAGTCCAGATGAGAAAGGTAGGGCATTTAATAGATCCATATTATTTGATAATAGTGGCAATGTGGTTTCAAAATATGATAAAATTCACCTTTTTGATGTTGAGCTGCCTACTGGAGAGAGATTTGCAGAGTCTAATAATTATTGTGCTGGAAATGAGTCTGTAATTGCTGGTACTCCTTGGGGTGATTTGGGAATGACTATTTGCTATGATCTTAGATTTCCACATTTATTCAGGCATATTGCCAAACAGGGTGTTAAGTTTATATCTATTCCTGCGGCATTTGTTAGATATACAGGAGAGGCACATTGGGAGGTTTTGCTGAGGGCAAGAGCTATTGAGAATGGTAGCTATATATTTGCACCTGCGCAGACAGGAAAACATAGTGACAATAGAGAAACATTCGGTCACTCCATGATAATTGATCCGTGGGGTAAAATTCTTGCAAATGCGGGGTCTAATGAAGGTTTTATTATAGCCGAAATCGATACGTCTCTTGTTGATGAAACTCGTGATATTATACCATCTTTAAAACATGATAAAGATTTTAAATTGTAAGAATGATATTTAAGAGTGATATATATTAGGCTTTAAAAGCCAACTACTTGAAGTATATTTTCTATTAAAAATTTGCCATATTATTGAATTTTAGTGGAATTAACATGCTACCATGAAGATTCATCATTGGCTGCTTGTCTTGCAAGGTGCTTTTCTGACAAATGTTTCTTTTTCGGGGCTTTTGGCTTGATTCTATCCATTTCCTTTTGAATTTCCTCTCTCATTACCTCAACATTTCTGGGAAATATTGTTCCATAAATGCTTGAAACAACACTTAGTCTTTTTATGGTGTCCTTGCCAGGTACGCCCATATATAATCCATATGCATTTACAAGATTTGCTTTGCTAAGATTAATACCATTTATTGTTGCGTTATATAATTTTGTGTATCTTAAATCTGCACCTCTAAAATCTGCATAATTCAATATGGCACCGTCTAGCTGTGTATCTGATAAATTCGTTTCAGCAAAAATAGTATGCTCTGCTATAACCTTTGTCATTATTACATGACTAAGGTCATATTTAGAGAAATCTCTACCGCTAATATTAGAGTATGATAGATCAATATATCCAGAATCAGATTTAGCTACATCTTTAGTTATTGTAGTAAGTAGTGATCGTACTTCTTCATTTCTTAGGTCTGCTTCACGCATATCAAGTCCACTTAAATCAACTATGTAACCAGACTTAAAGCTTTCAAGTCTAAGGATAAGTTGCTTAGTAGTTATTTTTGATAAAAGTGGCATTATTAATCCTGTTTTTTCATAGCTTATGTAATTAAATACTAAATATTGATAAAAATAACAACTACTAACAATATATATATTATCTCATAAGGTCATAAAAAATAAGAAAAATACCTAAAATTACCAAGTATTTTTATTGGACTG
>Ga0316207_10005074_pt1 | contig 11083 bp, 6 predicted proteins | sample 6weekpyrite_MG_FD_204943 | JGI IMG/M metagenome (GOLD analysis project Ga0316207, IMG submission 204943) | Microbial mat bacterial communities from mineral coupon in-situ incubated in ocean water Damariscotta River, Maine, United States -... | ecosystem: Environmental > Aquatic > Marine >...
CAAGCGGTTAAGGCTGGGCGTGAGATGACGCAGTCTGATTTATACAATGATATAGCAAGACGTGAAATTGCAGCGATATTACGTAGTGATTTGTCACTCATCATATCCAGCTTTGAAATGAAGTTATTACTCGATACATTTAATGTGGATAGAAGCCTGCTGCATCACCTTCCCTTCATGGTCGACCTGGCAACGTGCCCAGTTAAGACGGCGAGCTTTGATGAACGTAAACACTTTATGACAATAGGGAACTTCCGACATGAACCAAATTGGGATTCAGTGTTAACGCTACAAAAGATATGGCCACTGATTAAGGAACGGTTACCAGAAGCAGAACTGCATATCTACGGGGCTTACCCACCGCCTAAGGCAACTGCTTTGAGTAATCCAAAAGCAGGCTTTCTAATCAAGGGTTGGGCTGAGGATGCTCTGGCAGTAATGCAGCAATACCGACTTTGTCTTGCGCCATTAAGGTTTGGCGCGGGTATTAAGGGTAAGCTGCTGGACGCTATGATCACGCAAACACCAAGTATTACCACACCAGTTGGCAGTGAAGGCATGCATGACCAAGAGCCCTGGTCAGGGGCTATTGCAGAGGACTGGGATGACTATGCAGACAAAGCCATTAGTTTGTATAACGATGAGCAAGCCTGGCTTATTGCACAGGAAAATGGCAGTGCACTGTTAAAGTCACGCTACGATAGTGATTCGTTGGGGCCGTTGTTAATAACAAGAATAACTGAAATAGAAAAGGACTTAGATCAACATCGCTTAAATAATTTTACCGGCAGTATGTTGCGGCACCATTCTATGATGAGTACCAAATATATGTCGCAGTGGATAGTGGAAAAGAATAAAGTTAAATAATAATTATTGAGGCTGGCCAGGCAGCCAGCCTCAATAGTTTTATGTGTTCTTTTTACATAGCGGTTTAATATCGTTAGCGATACGTTGCACAACAATATTTAGTGAATCATTCATAGCCTGAACGTATTCACCATCACCATTCCAGCCATTATTTGTACTGCCTGTACCGCGATATTTCTTGTTGATTACCTGACCAGTTGGTGTAGTAATTTTAATATCCATAGCTAACATACCGTATATACGGAAGCCTCGTACCGGCCAGCTATATAACCTATATAACTGCGGTTCGACAATAAAAGCACCTGGTTGGTCTGTGTCTTGCAGAGAGTAACCATAGTCTTTAAGACTAGCCATACCAATATTTGCCCATTCCCCAACATCCTTACTGAAGAGAGGTTTACTACCCTTAGTTCCCAGTGTTTCTTTGTTTGGACGGATATCAATCACAGGTGCGATTGCAACATTGCAAGTAGCAACATTTTCGACTGCTTCAAAATCATCGACACTGGGTTTTTCGAATTCCATCTTTAGAGGCTCATGTACGATCTTTTCAGGAGCTTCTTCTGCATAGAGAGGGCTGCATACAAGTGCAGATAAAAATAGAGTGTAAGTTAGTTTATTCATATTATTCTCACTCAGTAATCAACTGGTTCAGGTTTTTTATATACAACGTTAGGTAGCGAGATTAGTGTGCCATCTTTCTCCCGCAAAATAACTCTATTGTCATCTTGAGCCAGAATATTTCCAGTTCGGCCAATAGTCTCAGTGCCAGTGTTATAGGCCAGAGTGATTGGTTTCTTTGATGGAGTCACTGTCTGCCTGCCAAGATCAAATTCTAATTGACGAATCGTCTCGTCTGCAGCTTGTGATAAAGCATTACGGAAGAGTTCACCGTTATTGGCAGTCCACTTATCCATTGAATCTTGCATACCACTACCAATGACAGGTGATTGATATGCTATGGTGTTTCGATAAGTAGCCGCCTCAACGTTCTTTGAAAACATAAGAGTATTAGTAATAACGTTAAAAGTGCGTAGATCAGGATCAAAGAAATAGGATGTGTACATTTCAAGGTAGGCATCTTCTTTCATTGTAGCCATTGTCTCAGCGCGTTCCCCCGGGGTTATAAGCCATGGAGTGGTAGTAACATTCTCAGTGAGAAGGCGGGCACGTTGAGTCATAAATTCTTGCAGTTGAGGCCAAAAAATAGCTCGCATATCGACATCATCGAAACTGGCATAGGCAGGTTCAAGAATGTTATATAATTCTGACATGCGACTCTTGGTAATAGATGAGTCAACTGCGGCTGCCAGTAAACCACCACCAACGGCAACAGCCACATATGATGGTTTGGAACGGGCAATAATTTCGTCTTGAGTTATCATGCTAACAACCTGGACGAGCTTGATATTAGCAGATTTTTTAGCATCCAATGGAATATGACGAGGTGCAGTCTGACAACCCGCGATAAAAAGTATCAAGGGGGCGAGAATAACGAGTTTGCGTAACATAGAGCATGATCTCCGAGCAGTTATTATTGTTCTTGTCGTTCGAATAGCTGAGTTTACTTTATAAATACTAGCAAGGTCTACGAATAACACTAAATCGAAAAATATTTTATGCAATTATTAAGCTAATTTAGAATATACTAATTATATTTTAATCCACTCTCAACCTTCTGGGCCAAGCATGATAGATGACTGCATCAAACAACTCGAAGCCACTGGCGACTACCGTATTATTAAACGCTTCATTCCTGTTGAGGGGTATCACGAGCTAAACGATACCAATAAAAGAATTGGACTTTTTTTAGATACCGAGACTACAGGCCTGGATCCTGATTCGGACAAGGTCATTGAGCTGGCAATGGTGCCGTTTGAATTTGATGCCGCTGGACGAATCTACCGCCTGTTACCTGAATACAATGGCCTTAATGATCCAGGTATGCCGATCCCAGAGATTGCACAACAAATAACGGGCATCACCGATGAGATGGTTAAAGGCCAGTCGCTTGATCTTGATATGATAAAAAAAATGCTATCTGACGCAGCGATTGTGATTGCCCATAACGCGCGATTTGATCGACCTTTTTGTGAAGATCTCCTGGATGAGTTTAAAGAAATTTCCTGGGCGTGTTCCATTGCCGATATAAATTGGAATGAAGAGGGGATTGAAGGCGTTAAGTTAGAGTTTCTGGCGTATAAATATGGATTTTTCTTTGAAGGTCATCGTGCCACGATTGATTGCCAGGCGGGCATTGAAATCCTGTCCCGGCCACTCCCCCAATCAGGTGAGCTGAGCCTAAAGCGTCTCCTTGAAACTGCGAGGCGCACGAATATTCGTTTATGGGCCGAAGGTTCGCCATTTGAGAAAAAAGATGATTTAAAAAAACGAGGTTATCGCTGGAGTGCGGGTGAAAATGGCAAACGTAAGGCATGGTACAAAGACATCCTCGAAGATGAACTTGATGAAGAAATGAGCTACTTAAATGAGCACATTTATACGCGCACGATTGATACACTGCCGATGGACAAGTTTAACGCTATGATCCGTTACTCACGACGCCTATAAGGTGTAATGCTAGATACCGATTTCAACCCGCGGATCTGTTCCTGCCTCTTTATCAATAATTGGCAGGCAGCCAAATAATCGATCCGGCTGTATTTTATGATCATTGATTAGCGCTGCCTTCAGGTTGTCGGCACGCTTGCTGGCAATTTCTAGTAATATACTATCCGGGATGACAGGTAACCTGGTTGGCTTCGCGGGGTCGGCGGCTTGTTTTTTCATAGCCTTTTCCGCTTTGAGTATTTCCAGTTGCCTGGCAACAAGGGCATTACGATCGCGTGATGTAGCAATACCACATACCTTGATGCGTAGCTGTGGACGGTCCGTGAGGATAGCGGCAATTTTTTCTTTATATTGAATCGCCTCGTGAGATAGTGCAGTGCTAGTTGATATGAAAAGCACGGGTTGTAATTGCACACCTTTACTGATGTCACCAGCGATGTCGGCAATCGCAACCAGCGCGCCAAATGGCTGAAGGGCGAGTGTCAGGTATGTGAGAGATGCTTTTGATATGGCAGTACCGACAGCCTGGTTAATGGCATCACTGATATCCAGTTTTGGATCATTCATGTCACCTTTGATGGGTAGATCAAGTTTTACATTGTTGTCACGATCACGCAGCATACTCAGCCCAAGACTGAGGGGGGCGCTGGCAGTTGTATTAATTTTTTTCTTTTCCTCAGGCGTCAGTTCCTTAACATCAAGGTTACCAATCAGTAGTTTACTCAGACCATCAATCTTGTCATTTACAATAGTGACCTTGGTAGTCGTATTGAGCTGGCCATTTAACATGTTGTGCCCAAGCATCCCCGAGGTATAAGAACTGAGAGGTGGTAATTCCATTGCCTTGATCTCGGTCGTTAGGTCGAGCGAAGGTTTTTCAAGAAAGGGCTTAACGAATCCATTTGCCTGTAATGTACTGAATTTACCAATGGTGCCATCCAGTTTTATGCTTGTTGCTATGTCAGGTTGGCGGCTGTCTAAAGAACTGATATCAACACTATTGAGAGTAATAGCGGATGCAAAGGCCGGTGTTGTGCTTTGGTCAGTAAAGTTGATAGTACTTTTATCTGTAATATTGATATGGCCTATCCGGATATCGAGTGTTGGTGAGGCGGCCTCGGTTTCTGGAATAGCAGTTGAATGCTCAGTGGACTCTGTTTTATCGACAGGTACTTCATCGGCTTGCGGCAAAATGATCGCGCCATTTGCATCGCGTTGTAGGTTAGCAACCAGCGTGGCAACCTTGATATCGTTAATTGCAAGCTGTTGTTGTGTTAGCTCAACTTTATCGACAGTAAGTGATTTGATACTTAATAGTTCGCTATTGTCTTTATCGTGCAGGGCGGACACTTCGTTGGCACTCAGATCACCTGAGAGTAAAAGCGTCTTGAGCTGGTTGCTATTATCCAGAGTCGTATTGAATGACCCTTGCCAATTAATGCTACCGGCCTTGATACGACTGCCTGCTTGAAGGATGGCGACATCGGCAAGGCTGATAAGTCCTGACTCATCAAGTTGCAGGCCAGTTTTTTCGTTGTAACGCGCTTTCATTTTAATATCGACTGAGAGTGTACCGCCCTCAATGTCGGCATGCGTACTGGCGAGTTGCTTCAAGCCGACAAGTTGAAGGGCCTGTAGAGACAGTGATGTGTCAGCCCCAGCCTGGTCAGCAAAAGGAGTTAAGTCAGCATTGATAGCAAGTGGACTGCCATTAAGTTTGCCAGCCAGGATAAATTTTGCCGCTTCGCTGCGGGCACTGTGCAAAGCGGTAAGCGAGGCGTTGTCGACCTCAAGCTTGATAGACAGATCGGCTTGACGGTAATTGATTCTGGTATTGAGAATCGTCAGTTTTTCCAGCCCGAAATGCCATGGATCAGAGGTATCTGCTTGTGGAGGAGTAGGTGCTTGCTGCTCATCACCAATATTAATGCCGGCAACCTGCACTTTACCTTCAGGGGTTTTCTCAAGGTTTACCAGGGTATTTTCGATAAACAGTTCTTTTATATAGAAGGTCTTGTTGAACAGAGGTAACCAATCGCTGTTTGCCAGGGCACTTTTTACCAGCAAGGTATAGTCATCAGCAACCATCACACGGAGGTTAATAAACTCAATTTTGCCGGTGAACAAGTTGAAATTAACGTCTTCGATCTGAGTTTGATCTGAGCCATGTTGGTCAAACCAGTCTCTAACAAGGTGACTAATGAGATGCGGCAGAATGATGATGATTGAGAGAAAAATAACCAGCAGGCCGGTAGCTATTTTGCCCCGCCGGGTGTGCATGAAGCTAATCAGCCAATCGAGTAACTGGATGTGAACAGCCATGTTATTTCCTCTTACAAAAGACCCACATAGGAAGTGAATTGCATCATGATTCGGTATAAGACATAAAGTATCACTAATTCAGAAGGCTATAAACAAGACTTACTGCAGTTTATTAGTATGAGCATTTGCTGAATTGCTACTTTTAATAAGCCAAAATTTGGCCATGAAAAAAAACTTGAATAGAGTAGGTGATCGTTGTTAGATTAGTTCCAGATTGGAAGGGTTCCAATCAAAATAATAAAAAAGCATGACCTTGTTCTTTGCGTATGCATCGATGCTTTCAAGGATGAAATAAATAAAGTAAGGAGACGAGTTATTATGCATTACGTGTCATTAGTTATACCTTCTTTTGTTCGTATATTTTAAGTATTAATTGCTAAGTAAGCTTTAACGATACGCTCGGTTACGGGATATGTGTTGTATGCTCTATTTGCTTCGCCTGTAAACGGATGTTTCGGCAATAACTCAGTTCGGGTTTGAAACCTGAAATGGGAAAATATTGAAAGTGCAATGCTTTCATAGTGAATAAAAAACTAACAAGGAGCGTAAGATGAAAAAAAGTAAATTTTCAAAACGTTTAAGGTTATGGGGAGGCGGGTTAGGCGCAGTCCTCGCAGGTTATGTCATCGTCGCTGCCTCGCCCTGGAGCTCGCTAGAACCAGAAGTTGTTCACGAAGTGGCAGGTGTTGGGGAATCAAATAAACTTAAAGACACCTATGACCGATGGTCAGAATCATATGCAAGCTCCAATCCAAAAGGGCCAGTACTTACTATGCTCTGGACCCGGGGCTTATCAAGTGAATTTAGTAAGGCTAAGGGTATCGCCCAGTTAAACCTGGAAAGCGATAGTGTTAGCGTACGAATCAAAGGGCTGGAGAATGAGATGGTCTCCGATGTTTGGTTAGTCGACAACCAGCCGGGCGCAGGTCGTTCAATTATCCCAGAGCCTGGTGATAACCTGCTTAAGGTCGGAAGCCTGAAGTTTGAAGATGGTAAGGCCTGGTTGGATGCCAAGGTTGATAACCTTTCTGAATTTAATGTCGATATGATCGTGTTAGCACGTCGTGATGGTGAGCCGGGTAAAGATGGCGTTTTGTTTGGGACAACCTCCTTGTTCCAGAAAATTTTCCATTACCCTGAGACACAGCAACCTGCGCAGCAGGTTAATGTGACACCTAATCAGGGGCTCTCACTGATCAGTACCGCTTCTGCGACAGGTATTACGCCACGCAGATTCTTTGACGGTGTTGACTCCAGGCTGCTGAATAAAGGTCGTGAGCTTTTCTTTGATGAGACTTTCAATGGCAATGGTCGTACCTGTGGTACCTGTCACCGTGAGAATGATAATCTCGCTCTGAGCCTGAAAACCATAGCGAACCTGCCTGATAATGATCCATTATTTATCGTAGAACAGCCATTCAGACTGGACGGTTCTCCAAACCCTTTATTTGGTGACTTCAGGATGGAAAAACCAGCATTGATGCGTAAGCTGGGTTTGATTTTTGAAAACCTGAATGGTTTTAGAGAGCTCGATGGTAGTTTCACAACACGTGGTGCCATGCGTGCGCCGAATCATGTGCTTAGTGTTAGGACAACCCTCGCACCGCCACCAGCTGTAGAATTTGATGACGGTACCTTACCAGTTGATCCATCCGATCTTGTCTTTGCCGAGCGTACTGGCTGGGGTGGTGATGGAACGCCAACAGGATTCAGACAGGACTTCTTTGAATCCAATGGTCGTGATCTTACAGGCTCATTAAGAGACTTTACGATTGGCGCAATTGTCCAGCACTTCACTCTAACATTGGAACGCTCTGGTGCTTCAGTTGATGAGTTTGGCAATCCCAGGCAGCCAGATTTTCGTTTTGCCACAGAGGATGAATTGGATGCGATGGAAGCATTCATGCTATCGATTGGTCGGCAGGAAGAAAACGATGATCTGAACACACTTCGCCTTACTGATGAAGTAGCCGATCGTGGCAGGCTCAACTACATGGGCTTCAACGTGTTTGATACCACACCTGGTGATGGTCGTCCTGTACTGAGCTGTAATTCCTGTCACTTGAATGGTGGTAGTAATACAGACCCAACCTTCCCATTTGCGCCGGGTGTTACGCCCAATCATGACATAGGCGACATTGCAGCTAATGGCGGCAGTATAGCCAGTCATAACCGTTCATTTGGTCCACAGGTGGAACGTTTAGCTGACCAGGCAGGTGATGTCATCGTACAGGTTGTTGACGATCCTAGCGTCGCAGGCAACTGTTTTAATGATGGTCTTGCCGAGGTGCCACTGTTACCAGGAGATGGTCCAGGAACACCAAGTGCTGGTTGTGATGCCAATCCATTTGATAACGGGTTTGCCTTTGGCTTCGATGATGGTTTGGCTAACCTAAGAGTGGCGGACAATCGCTTTAATGCCCCGGTCGTATTTGAGGCAGCGGATAACCCACCGTTCTTCCATGGACACCAAATCAATACAGTCGAAGGTGCAGTTGCATTCTATGCGACCAACAGGCATTTACGTAATGGCGAGTTCCTGCCAGCTATTGTGCCGTTAAATGGTTCACAGGTTGCAAATGTGGCTCGCTTTGTTCGTGTTATGGGTGCTGACTTTAATGCATCGGCTGCGATTACGCTTGCAGAAAAGGCGTTGAGGTTAAGAAGGAAGAGCAACCGTAACATTAATGCCAAGCTAGCCCTGGCAGAGGTTGAAGATGCGATTGAGCTTCTTGACCCAGTCGACCTGCATATTAGTGATGCGGTGCCACTGTTTAAAGAAGCACGTGAATTGCTTGACGATGCGAAAAAACGTGGCAGCAGGAGAGACCTTAGAAAAGCTATCAGGGTACTAAAGGATGCCCAGGCTGCAATGGTGACTCGTAACGCGGGTAGTTAATGAGTTAGTTTATAAAATCACAAGCTAATAAAAATTGCAGGGGCTTAGGCCCCTGCTTTTTTTCGGTATTGTCGATTGATTAATGTTACTTAACCTTATTTAAGCCCAGCATCATGCGTTTATGTAAAGCAGTGAGTTCAGCAAATAGTTTTCGTAATTCTGTTTCATTTTCACTCAATAGGTTGAATTCCATTTTTTCAATAAGCGCTACAATTTCAGGAAACCCATAGTTACCTGAGACACCCTTTAAATTATGAAACACATCAAGTAATTTTGGATAATTGTCTGACTCAAATATTTTTAAAGCATTTTCTATATCATTAGGAAGTGAATTGACAAAATCCATAACGAGCTTGTCGAAATCACCGCGTTCAATGACTGAAGAAAAAACAGGTTCAAGCTGGTTTACGGGTTTGCTTGATGGGGTGAGAAATTTTGAAATTTCGTTGCTAAGCATTGTTATGTCAATAGGCTTGGACAAAAAACCATTGCATCCGGCAGAGTAAAATTGGTCCTGGTCAGATTTCATTGCATTAGCAGTTAAAGCGATAATGGGGGTATCGTTGTCGTGCTCCCGTATTTTTGATGTTGCTGTAACCCCGTCCATTTCTGGCATTCTCATATCCATAAAGATCAGATCGTAATCTTGTTGCTTCGATTTTTCCAAGGCTTCGAGGCCATTGTTAGCAATGTCGACATCAAGACCCATACGGCTTAAATATAAGGTAATTAATTTCTGATTATCGGTGTTATCTTCAGCTAGTAGTATTTTTCCAGCAACGGGTTGTGAAAGAGAAGAGCTAATATCCTTCTTTATGCTTTGAGGGATATCACTATTGTTATGAACTAATTCGGAAGAAGCATTCGTCAGTGGCAAGCTGAATGTAAAACGACTACCATCACCTTCGATACTGGCCGCAGTTAATGTGCCGCCAAGACCTTCCGCCAATTTACTCGAAAGTGTAAGGCCAAGCCCGGTACCACCAAATTTCCTTGTTGTAGACGATTCAGCCTGTTCAAAAGGGGTGAATATGGTATCAAGTTTTTCCCTGGGGATACCAATACCTGTATCGGTTACATCGTAACGTATGGTCTTGGTTTCTGTGTCGTAGCTTACGTTGATATATATTTGACCACGGCCTGTAAATTTAAGCGCGTTTGAACACAGGTTAAGTAATATTTGCCGAATTCTGAGCGGATCAGAGCATATTCCTTTGGGCATTGGGAATCGTATATTAACACTGAAGTTTAAGCCCTTCTCAATTGCCTGTGGTTTAATGACAGACTCAATGTCATCAAGAAGTTTAAATGGGTTGTGATTAATATTTTCATATTCGATCTTGTGAGCTTCTATCTTGGATAGATCAAGAACATCATTTACGATTTGTAATAAATGATTGCCGCTCATGATGATCGTTTTAACCGCATCATTTCTTTCAGATTCAGTTTGATCTTTGAGCATCATTGTTTCTGAAAAACCGATAATGGCAGTCAGTGGCGTTCTTATCTCATGACTCATATTTGCAACGAATTCATTTTTACAACTGGTTGCAAATTCTAGTTCCTGGTTTTTTTCTAATAGCTCCTGGTTTTTCTTACCAACTATTTTTGAAATGGCATAAGCGATATAGCCGGATACGAAGGTGATAAATAAAGCACTAATCAGTATCAAGGTGATGGTGAAGTCAAATTCCTTTGCACTTGTGCTGACGGCATTGTTTGCGTAACGATTCTGGATCGCCACTAACTCACTAGCTATATCGAGGAGTTCTGCTTGAGCGGTGCGTGCATTAAGAATTGAATTATTGATTCGGTCAACGTTATTGATGCTTTGTTTTAACATCTCAACTGCAATTCTATTTAGTGGTTGTGCAATTCGGATTCTATTGGCGAGTTCTTCATGCAGCGCTTTTTCATGTTCTGTCATGGGCAGAGATAGCAGTTCATCTCTTGCGACAATGTAATCTAATGCACGTTGTGAAAAGCTGATGTACATCTCATCTCTGGCAAAAGGGTCTTTTGTGCTGAGCATGTCAGACAATATAATCTGCCTTTTACGGATAGAATCACGCATAGCATAGGCAAGCGCAATTTTTTGATTGTTATATTTGGCGATTGTAGTTATGGAGTTGTTTGCGTTATTGAGGAAAATAATACTCACGGAAAAAGACACCAGCATGAGTAGAAGAATAATAATAAACCCGCCCTGTATGATGCGCTTCTGGGCGAGAGAATATGTATCCAGGATGTTGAGTTTCACTAATATTTCCCTGATACCAATGTAGTAATTGATTTGAGTTGACAGCGTGCACAAGCACACCTTCTATATCGGCTAAACATATCAAGACTTTATAGCGCTAACCGGTAGATAAAAGTCAGAGGCAACAAACCATTCATCAGTCCTTATCCCTGCAAATGATGTGT
>Ga0316207_10005075_pt1 | contig 11081 bp, 7 predicted proteins | sample 6weekpyrite_MG_FD_204943 | JGI IMG/M metagenome (GOLD analysis project Ga0316207, IMG submission 204943) | Microbial mat bacterial communities from mineral coupon in-situ incubated in ocean water Damariscotta River, Maine, United States -... | ecosystem: Environmental > Aquatic > Marine >...
TCAAAGAAGTACAGGACTATGCAACGAGATGGTTATGGTTTTACAATCATGAACGCCCCAATAAAGCGAATGGTGGATTACCACCAAAACAGATGCTGGCTACTGCCGCATGAATTCTATTTTTGAGTGCTGTTAATTTAAGGGGGGATTACCGTTGGATTGTCGAGAAGATATTTTATTTCGGGTGGCCTTAATGGCTTTGCCAACTAGCCATTGCAAGTACGAGACTTCTTTTCTGCCTCTATAAAAGAAAAGGATTGAGGTTAACAGGATGATGTATGAAACCGAAAAACATATCCCACAAATGATGACATAAAGAAGTAGTGGTAGGTTTTCGGCAAAATGAAGGTTTGATGCTAAAAAAGATGCACAAGATAATGATGCAAATACAGGTAATAGTAGGGTCAATAAGTTGGTGAGGGATATTTTAACTATCCTTTTTACATAAAAGAGGAGGAGTAACGAGAGAGTTAAGGCAGCTAGTGATCTTGCAAATGAAAACTCAGCTAAGTTATCAAAGTTAAGTGTGAGTAAAATGATGACTGTAAAAGTTAACCCAATAAGTTCATAGTAGAATTGGACTTTGGTCTTTCCTAAGGATGTAAGAAGGTGTTGTATAACGGCTCCAAGTGAGAAGGCGACAATCAAGATAGAAAGCAGTCCAAGTACGCTAGAGTAGTCGACCCATTTTTCACCTAGTAATATCAACACTATTTCTTTATCAAACATCCAAATAAAAGATGTGATTGGAAGCGAGAAGACTAATATTAAAAATAGGCAAATTGAAAATTGAAAGTTTAGCTGATCAGCATCATGTTTCACTTTTGAAAATGATGAGAGTAGCGGCTCTGTTGCTGGCATAACAACATCTCGGCCAACCATGCTTGTTAATGATTTCATTAAATTAAAGCCACCCAGGCTACTAATGTCAAACATCTTGGAAACCAAAAAAACATCAAATTCAGCTTTACTGAAGCCCAGAAAGCCTCGTGGTAACATCCACTTTGAGAACTCCCACTGATCCTTGAAGTTAGTGAGCGATAGTTTAGGCCTAAAATCATGGATAATATATGACCCAATGACCAGTGCTGTGAATGATATGATAGTCCCAATTATCATTGCCCAGTAGCTTTCAAGCCAGAAGGCTATTGAGATTGTAAAAACAAAAGCAATTAATTTTTGACATAGCCCTAAATAGAACAGCGGCTTATAGTTTAACTCTTTCTCGAAGAGAACAATCCCAACATTTTTTAATGCCCCGAGCGGTAATATCAGTGAGATGATAAATAGCACTTTATTAAGTTCGGGTTTATCATAAAAATTGGTGATAATTGGGATTAATAACAAAAAACAAACCCAGAATAGAGTTTTCGTTATTAGGTTGAGTGTCCATGCGGTGTTTATAATCTCGTTGTCTAGTGAGGGCTTCTGTATGATGTATTCACGCGTGCCAGTATTAGATATTTCATCAAACAGATAAATTATGACAGTGGCGATGGCTACAATTCCGTAATCTTCCGGCGTTAGTAGTCTGGCAAGTATTAGAGTGCTAACAAGCCCAATACCTTTTGTTATAAATTTGGTTAAAAATAAAAATGCTGAGCTTTTGATTATGCGAGCACTTAAAGACATAAAAGGTACCTTTGGGTGCACAGTTAATGCACGTAAATAGTTTTGGATTTTCGATGTCAGGCATACAAGGCTGATTTAGTATGTATGCATGCTATAACTTGTTACTGGAATGAAAAGCCAGGTGTATTGAGTTATTAGGTCACTCTAGTTTTTATATTTTCTTGTTTTGATAAATTGATTTCGCGGATTATGTTTCTTTCTGTTGCAATTATTAATGCGAAGATAAGCCATGTTATGTCATTATATGCATATTCGTAGAATGCCCCGCCAGTAATAAATACAGTCATTGAGCATATCAGCATGCTCGATATGTGTGTGTAGAACTCACTAGAGTCGGGGTCTATCACTTCTTTTTTTGCCAATATCCTGATTTTAAAGAGTTTCCAATAGGAGACTAGAAATAATAAAATCCAAACCAAAGCACCTAAGTAGCCAGCATCTGCAAGGATTTGAAAGTGGCTGCTATGTACAGACCTGAAATTCCCATATTTGCCATCACTGATATCGAATTGGTCATAAAATGCAGGATAACACCCAGGGCCAACGCCTAAAGGATTAGCTTCCACCATGTTAGTCGCAATCTTCCAGAAATGTGGTCTAGAAGCAGCAGAGTTATCTCGCTCTTCTTCTTCTGCGAATACACTGGCGATTCTATCTTGGTAGCCGTCAGGAAGAGGGGCCACACTTAGCCCTATGATAAGGGCAATGGGGGTAATGACTAGCATTCTAAAGCGAAATTTATGCAGCAATATCCAAACGAAAAGTCCTAGAGTGGTGGCAAGAAATGAGCCTCTAGATTCTAGGGATACAATATTGTAAAAGCTAAATACGACCGCCCCTAAAAAAATAATTTTATATAGTCTTAAAATGAGGGGCTTTCTATACCATTTGTTAGAGTTCGCATGTATAAGCTGCGAATTGATAAATTGAAAGGTGAATATCATGAAAAACAGAAGCATGCCCGTACCCAATGCAAACGCATTACTGCCTGAGAACAAACCTGTTAGATTATTTGCACCGTAATTACTGGCCCCTGTTAGTAGTGCGTGAAGTCCCCCTTTCGCACTATGAGCCGCGATTGAAATGGAAATGATGGCGATCAGCCAAAATAGCTTTTTCTTGTTGTCGACTAATTCAGTGCTGAGTAGCACGATATAGAATAAAACAAATAATGAAAAAACGGTTGCTGTTCTAAAGGATAAAATATTTCCACAGCCATTTACTACATCGGCAAGTAGTTCAAGCCCCAGAAATAATAATATTAAAACAGCAATAGCGTTGTTAACTTTAGGTGTTACTTTTTGTAAAAGGGCTGGAACAACCAGTAAAATAGCAGCTATAAGAGGGAGTTTTAGGTTTGTTATAAGACTTCCCCATACCCAGTCATGGGGTCGAAATATGCTAAACCACCAATATGTATAGAGGCCTGCCATGCGAGAGGTTAGCGCCAGGGCAAAACAGATAACGACCATCCCCAGTATGAAGTTATCGCGCATGAATCACTTGCTCTTGAATATAACTAGTTTTTGACTCATGCATGGTTGTTTGAATAATGGTTTTGAGACGATGATTGAAGGAGCTATTGCGTTAGCTAAATAAATTGTTTCATATGCGAGGGCAGTATGGGATTATGAAAACTACATTGCTATGTTTGAACCTATTATTGCAAGGAATGAAGCTTCAGTTTTCCCTAATTTCAAACCGTTAACCTCAAAGAAATTGTTGTGCTCAAAGTCCAGGGTGGTTGCTTCAGATGTTTGCTGGGGATTAAGCTGATATTCTTGTATTTTCTGGAAAAAATACTGTGCGGGACTCATTTTTTCATTTTTTATCCATTCTTTATAGACGGATTCACATTCGTTTAATGCCGATGATGGTTCGTTAGATGAATTTCTTATGCTATTAGGGGCAATGGCATCTGCGCTACTACTTCCAATGGGTGCGGCAATTGTGAGTAAAAGCAGAGAGCAAAATTTTCGGCGTGTTAGATTTGTCATGTTAAAATGGTGCTCTTTAATGTGTGAGCCAGTCTGATAGTGACAGCAATGATGGTTAGTGTTGGAGGGACGTGTCCTCCAGTCGGAAATACAGAACTTCCTGATATATAAAAATTTTTGGTGCCAAATACCTTTAATGAAGGATCTACAACTCCGCTTTTGACATTGTCGCTCATCTTGGTTGTTCCCATATGATGCTGACCAAACCCAAGTTGGCTAGTCCATATTCGGCTGTCTCTATCCTTTAATAGGCGTACCCTACCGATAGATTGGATGCTAGGGTCTTTTGCAAGAAGCTCAAGAGTCGTCCAGGTCTTTTCTTTGTCTGTTTCGGTAACGCGGAAATCAATTTTCACTTTCTTGATCCCTAGTGAGTCCTTCTCCTTTCCTAGTTGAACTCGGTTGTTTCTGTCCGGTGTCTGTTCAATCATTGATATGATTTGATACCCGCCAAACTCATGAGTAGAATCAAAAAAGGAGGTGTCTAGTTCTTTTCTTAGGAAGGCTTCGGCAATGTGGTCTATATCTTTAATGATATTAAGCAGGTGCCCTCCGAATTCTTCAGGGGTCTCGCTATTTTTTATACTATTGGAAATAATATGTGACGATGATATGCCAGCAGATAGCTCTATTTTAGAACGTTTTGTGAAGTACATTCGCAAGTTGTTTGTGCGGTGTGCCATTTGTGCGGCCTCGCTTAGTGATGCTCTAGCTGTAATGTATAGCTCGTCATCAATTGTTCCTTCATATATTTTATCTAGCTTGTTTTCTTGTAGGGGGAGGAAATGTGCAGCTCTTACAGTAGGATGCTCCATGAAATAGCGTCCTACATTGTCGTACTCGTTACCTAATTTATTTTTGTATTTTTCGTTAAAGGTTAACAGCATGCGCGCATTTTCAATACCGCCAAAGCACATGATAAAGGTATTTGCATCTACTTGGTGTTGTTCGTCCTTAAATGTACGGAATATTGCGGAGTTAACGACTTGGGTTTCAGTGTTATATTTTAGATTTACGACATTGGCATTAGTGATGATTTTGATGTTTTTAGCACGTGCTAGATTATCTCCATATTCACGATAGAATTGTGTTGGATAAAGAGAGGATTTACTTACTGTCGAACTGAATAAAGTGGATTTAGAAAAGATGTCTGTGCTGTTGAATTTTTCCTTCCAAAATTCAAATTGATATCCACCTTTATCTACCTTGGCATATTCTTCTGCTTTAGTGTAATAAGGTTCTAATTCTCCGTAGGTAAGCGGCCAACCGCTATCGCTTATCCAGTCCCTCTTTTTAAAATCAATAGGCGAAAATCTTTCTGTGCTATTTTCCCAGTGGTTGCTGGAACCGCCTAGAAAGCGGAGCCTTGAAGCTCTGGGATTGGGGAAAATTGATGGTGTTGACTCTGCTTCATACAGCCCTTGAGTCTTGTCATCATATTGTTCGGAGCCAGATTCGAGTAATATAATATTTTTGTTGGTACTCAAAAGCTCATTGGCAAGGACAATGCCTGCAATGCCTCCGCCTAGAATGCAGATATCCGCTTTAAATATAGATTTACTTTCAATATTGTTAGCATCAATAATCATTTATTCGGTCGCTATTCTTTAAGACTTATATGCAGTAGAACATAGCATAGCTTATATTGCTTGGATTGGGAATTTGGGAGGCCTAGTGATAAGTTGGATGAGGTCTTGAGGGGGTGAAGAGTTGGTTGTTAAAGTGTACTATTAACAAAACAAACTGTGAAGAGAAAAAATAGTGGATAAAAAATCATCACTCAGAAGCGGGAAGGTCTATTTTGTTCTTTCCGTAGATACCGAAGAAGAGTGGGACTGGTCAGGTTCTTTTCCTCAGCATAAGTTTTCGGTAAAAAATTCGGCTAATATCCCTAAGTTTCAGGCATTTTGTGATCAGTTGGGAATAAAACCGACCTACTTTGTTGATTATGCTATTGCTAATGACCCTGAAAGCGTCAAGCGGCTCAAGGAGCCGTTGGATAAAGGGAATTGTGAAATTGGGGGGCATCTACATCCGTGGTGTAATCCGCCTGTGGATGAGGATGTCAGTAATACAGATAACTCGCATGCAATTAATCTTCCTATTGATTTGGTGGCTCAAAAACTAGAGAATCTGAACCTTAAACTAGAAGAGGCATTTGGGGAAAAACCGCGATCTTTTCGTTCTGGACGCTGGGGTACTAATGGTACAGTGCTTAAACTGCTGGTTGAAAATGGCTATACTATTGATTCAAGTATTCACCCTTATTATGCTGACGTGCCTTTTTCGTATCATGATGCGCCAGATGTTCCCTTTTGGCCGGATTATGAGGAATGTACAGTACCTGGAGAGCAGAGAGAAATTTATGAGTTGCCAGTAACTGCTGGTTATAATCGGCCTAATTTTCCATTTTGGAATCGCCTTCATTTAGCGTTGTCTAAGCCGCCACTGAGTCGTCTTCGTTTGGTTGGGGTGTTATGGAAGTTGGGTTTAATGCGTAAAATCCAGCTAAGCCCAGAGCTTGCTGATGCAGATAATATGATTGCTCTGTGTCGGGCTGCATTGGCTAGTGACCATCGAGTGATTCATATGTATTTCCATAGTTCAAGTCTTTTGCCTGGGGTTGCGCCGTACGTTAAAAACGAAGCGGATGAAGAGGAATTTTATGCTAAAATCGAAGCGGTTTTTCGATTTTTACAAGAAAACACTGACGTTCACTGTTGTACCTTGGAAGAGGCAACAAAAAGAATTATAAAGGAAGGGCAGTAATGCGGATCATAGGAATTTCCCCTCTAGATAAAGACACAAATGTTTGTCTAATTGAGGATGGTCAGGTAATCGCTGCTCTTGGCGAGGAGCGCCTGAGTCGCGTGAAGATGCAGGATGGGTTTCCATATCTGGCGCTGGAGGCATTGTTTAAAGAATATGATCTTACTGCTGGTAAAATTGATGCGGTTTCTTATGCCTTTTTTGATGCGGAGAAAGAAGGAGGGTTAATGCGCAAGGCGCATAGCCAGTACAAGAAAACGGAGCAGATTAGCGCTATTAATGAGTTATTCGAGAAGTTTAAAAACCTTCCACCGGCACCGACTCGAGAATATAATATTCCGGGCTTGCCGGAAAAAGAACTTTATATGAAAAAGCCCTGGTATATGGAAATGTACTACTCAATGGCCAGCAAATCGGAGACTTTTGCTAAAAGTGCCCACCAAAAAGGTTTTAGCAACTGGCTTGAGGTGGCATCAGCAGACCATAAAAAATATGAAAAAGAGCTTCTGACTGGCCTGGAAAAGTTTGGTTTGAGCGATAAACTGCAGCGAGTAGACCATCACCTTTCGCACGCGTCAAATGCTTATTACACATCGGGGTATGATGAGGCGTTGATTGTAACGCTTGACGGTTATGGCTCAGGGATGGCGGGTAGTGTGTCGGTTGGAAAGGCTGGTAAGATTAAGCGTGTTCATAGTATCCCCTACCCGGGAAGCCTTGGGGAGTTTTATGAGCGAGTAACCTCTTCGTTGGGTTTTAAGCCATCTCGTCACGAAGGTAAGATTGTTGGATTAGCTGCTTACGAAGATCCGGATATTCTTTATGATATTGTCCGCTCATATTTTGATGTAAAAGATGGGAACATCTTCTACCGTCTACCGCACAATATCTTTTTCACCCGACATCTTGCAGCTGTTTACTCTAAACCAGCTGTTGCCGCAGCGTTTCAGAAAGTTTTAGAAAGTGTCGCATGTGAATATGTTGCCTATCACTGCGAACAGACTGGGATGAAAAATCTTGTATTATCGGGTGGTGTCGTTGCTAACGTGAAAATGAATCAGCGCCTTTTTGAGGTTCCTGGTATTGAGAATATTTATGTTCACCCCGGAATGGCCGATGGTGGCTGTGGTGTTGGCGCCGCGCTTTGGACTGCCTCGGCAAAAGAGACTATTCAGCCATACAAGTTGAACGATGTTTATTGGGGGCCAGAGTATAGTGAAGCAGAAATGGCTGCTGAACTCGAAAAGCAGGGTTTGAAAGCTGAAAAACCAGAAAGCATAGAGAAGAGTGTTGCGCAGTTATTAGCGGATGGGAAAATTGTTGCTCGTTTTAATGGGCGCATGGAGTATGGCCCGCGTTCATTGGGTAACAGATCAATTCTTTATCACGCTAAAGATCCATCTGTGAATTTATGGCTTAATACCCAACTGCAAAGAACCGAGTTTATGCCTTTTGCCCCTGCGACACTATATTCAGAGAGGGATAAGTGTTATAAAAATATGACGGGTGCAGAATACACTTCTCTTTTTATGACGGTTACTTTTGATTGTAAGGAGTTTATGCTGGAAAATTGCCCTGCAGCTGTTCATATTGATGGAACTGCAAGGCCTCAGCTAGTTTCGGAAGAGAGCAATGAAAGCTTTTATAAGATACTAACGGAGTATCACCGAATTACAGGTATTCCTTCGGTTATTAATACGAGTTTCAATATGCATGAAGAGCCAATTGTCTGCACACCATATGATGCGATTCGTGCTTTCAAACTTGGTAATTTACACTATTTGGCGCTAGGACCTTTTTTAATTAAAGGTGAAGGTGTCGAGTAGCCCTTTACTACATTGAGCCAAATTACCGGGTGATTTTTTGGTATAGCGATTGAAAGTCAGCCACCATAGATGTGGCTGAAAATTTATCTTCAAAGATCTGGCGTGCATTTCTTGCCATACTTTGTTGAGAACTGATATCGCTAGCAATTGTAATTATGCCTTCAGCAAAGGCGGCTGCATCATCATTTGCTGTGACTAGTCCGTTGACTTTATGTTCGATGATTTCTGGGTTTCCACCTGCGTCGGTAACGACGCAGGGCTTACCAATCGACATCGCTTCTAAAAGTGTCATTGAGGTTCCTTCACTCAGGGACGATAGCAGGTATATATCCATTAAGGCTAAATAATGAGATGGGTTGTCCTGGTATCCCGTCATAATGACATGTTCATCAAGTGCTAGTTTTTTGATTAGTCCTTCAATGGTAGGGCGCATTTCACCATCACCTACAATGATTAGCTTTGCATCGACCCCGCGGTCTAACACCCGCCTAAATGCATTGAGCATCATCGAATGGTTTTTAATTGGGTCTAGTCGGGCAACTGTTCCTAAACAAAGTGTGATATCACTAATGTTCAGTGATTGCCTGAGCTGTCTAACTTGATTTGAATCAATTTTTAAAGGTGATATTCCATTGTAAATTACTTGAATATCCTTCGCCGGTAAATTCTCATAAGTGGCTAATGCGTCTTTGGTTGCACTGGAAATTGCAGTTGTAGCCGCCGTGATTTTATGTAGAAGTGGGTTGATGAGTTTACGTTTCCAGCTACTAGAGTCAGGATAAAATCGACCATGTTCAGTAAAGATGACTTTTGCGTGGGTTGCGACTGCCGCGAGCACGCCATAAATCCATGGGGTGTATTGATGGCAATGAAGTACGTCAATATTGTGTTCTTTAATATAGCAGCGAATTTGTTTAATCAGTGTACGGTCAAAGCCTTGTTCGCGAGAAAATGCAGTGATCTTGATGCCTTTGCTCAATAGGTCATTAGCAAAGGGACCGAGTGGAGACTCTATGCACAAAATTGACATGTCGAGTGCTTCGCTATTGGAATTCTCAATCAGGTTTTTAATAACCTGTTCAGTGCCGCCAATTCTCATGTCAAACGTGAGGTGTGTGACCTTTATTTTTGCCTTCATTATCTTTTTCTGGTTTATGACTGTGTCTGAATTTATGCCGCGTCAGTATCTAGTTGCATGTAGTTATACCACCACATTTGAAACATTAGCATGCTCCAAAGTAGATTGGCATGATCTGCTTTTTCACTTTGGTGTTGTTGCCAAAGCTCTGTTACTACCTGCATATCAAAAAACTGCTGTATACCGCTGGACTTAGTGAATAGATAGTCTTCAGTAAATTCTTTTAATTCACCTCTTAGCCAATTAGCTAATGGGACAGAGAAGCCCATTTTTTTTCGGTACAAAATATCATCGGGCAAGAGTGGCTTGAAGGCCTGTTTAAGAATATATTTTTTTTCACCTTTATGAAATTTTAAGTCAGAAGGTAGGCGTGCGGCGAACTCGAGTATTTCTTTATCTAATAGCGGTGCTCGTACTTCCAATGAGTTGGCCATACTCATGCGGTCGACTTTAACCAAAATGCCTCCGGGCAAGTAGGTTTTCATATCGGTATATAGAATTTTTGCGAGGTGGTCTGTTCCATCTGACTTTTCATAGGCATCAGTAGTCAATTTGGAAGGATGATAATCTCCGAGAGCGGCTTTAGTCTCGGTATTAACCAGTGCATTCCAGTGGCGATCGTCTATCTGTGCATTTGATAGATAGAAGCCCATGGCTGGCTCCAGACTAAGACTTGTTAATAGCGATTTTCCTTTACGGCACACGGTTGCATTACTTAGCGCAAGTAGATCCGCTAGTTTTGGGAAGAGATATTTACGCAGCCAGCGTGGGAACTTGGTGCGTAAACGGTTTTCAATGGCATCGACTGTGTATTTACCGTAGCCTGCAAAAACCTCATCACCGCCATCGCCAGCAATAGCAACGGTTACTTGCTCTCTGGCAAGTTCAGAGACAAAATAGGTTGGTACTAATGATGGGTCGGCGAAAGGTTCGTCGAAATAGCGTACTATTCTTTCTAGATTGTCTTTTACATTCTGGTGAACGGTAAATTCGTAATGCTCAGTTTTATATTGATCGGCAACAATTTTCGCGAATTCTGTTTCATTAAATTTTTTCTCATCAAAGCCAATTGAGCAGGTTTTGACAGGGGTGTCGCTGAGCTTTGCCATCATGGCGACAACGCCACTTGAGTCAATTCCTCCGCTTAAGAATGCCCCGAGTGGAACATCACTAATCATACGGCGCTTAGTGCAACGCGTGGCCAGTGCTAGAAGTTTTTCTGTTAGTTGAGACTCGCTATCAGAGCTTATGTTTTTTAGCGATACATCCCAGTACTGTTGAATCTCAATGCCATCTGCATTGATTGTCATGTGGTGTCCAGGTGGCAACTTATGGATATGTTTAAAAATACTTTTAGGATCTGGAATGTATTGATATGCGAAAAAATCGTATACCGCATCTGGGCGAATATCACGAGGAATGTTGGGCAGCGTGAGTAGCGATTTTATTTCTGATGCAAAGGCGAAGCGACCATCTTGCTGGAAATAATACAAAGGCTTTTTGCCAATGCGGTCTCTTGCTAGAAATAGCTGTTGTTGCTGCTTGTCCCATAGCGCGATGGCGAACATACCATTTAGTTTCTCCAGGCAGGCCTTGCCATATTGCTGATAAAGGGCGAGGATGACTTCGGTGTCGGTATGGGTATTGAACGTATGGCCCTGTTGTTCTAACTCTTCGCGTAACTCAAGGAAATTATAAATTTCACCGTTGAAGGCGATG
>Ga0316207_10005076_pt1 | contig 11079 bp, 14 predicted proteins | sample 6weekpyrite_MG_FD_204943 | JGI IMG/M metagenome (GOLD analysis project Ga0316207, IMG submission 204943) | Microbial mat bacterial communities from mineral coupon in-situ incubated in ocean water Damariscotta River, Maine, United States -... | ecosystem: Environmental > Aquatic > Marine >...
CGAAGTATGGATGAGCTTCCACAAACGGCAAAAGATTATTTAGATTATTTAGAAGAGATTACTGAGACAAAGATTGGTTTAGTATCAACTTCACCAGACAGAAACGATACGATCATACTTTAATTGACCTAAGGAGAAAGCATCTTGAAAACTAGCTGTAGCGGTTTGCGAAGCAAAAGTTTCAGGCGTAGCCGCAATAAAAGGCACTCCTTTTGAACACACAATACTCCTCCCTGGTTCAAATCAAAAAACAACATTTAGATAAAATGGAACTCTCTGTTGCCTCCTGTCATAAAACCATTGCTCAAATCAAAGAAAAAATTGAGTTTTCTTATCAAGAACTTCGTTCTTTAGAGATGCCTCAAGGCGGAGATTTTTCTCTTTTTAGGCAGATGCAGTTACTTAAACATAGAATTCAAGATGAGATAGGTTTCAACAAGCATAATTTGCAAATGGCAGAAAATGCTTTAATGAAAGCAATGCAACAGCTCAAAACTGCTAATATTGAGCACGAAAAATTTAAATATCTAGAGACAAATGAGATAGAAAAAGTTCTTAAGGCCCAAAAACTGAAAGAGGCGAAAGCCCTTGATGAAGTGGCATTGATGATGTTTAATAGAAAAAACTAGAAAGTAGCTTTATGTGTAAAAAAATATTTTTAATTCTCTTGTTAATAGGGATGAATCTTTATGCAAAAAGTGAACTGTATGACTGTACGAAGGTTTTTGAGGAGAGAAAACAAGAACTGATCTTAGAATTAGAGCGTATTGATGAACAAGAACAAGCACTCAATGCCTTAAAAGAAGCAACCGAAGATCTTCTTAAAAAGAAAGAAGCAAAACTGTCTGAGAAAGAGTCAAAACTACAGGCCCATGAGAGTGATCTAAAAAGCAGAGAAGAGACCGTAGCCAAGAAATTAGAAAAATTGCAGCGCTTATTAAAAGAGCTCAAAGAACTTAAAATGAATAAAATCTCCCAGACCTATTCCAAGATGAAGGCCCAAGCTGCTGCAGATGTTCTTTCTAAGTTAGAAGCACAAGAAGCGGTTGCAATATTGACCACACTCAAACCTAAAACAATGGCTAAAATATTAGGTAAGATGGATGCGACTAAAGCCTCAGAGATGACACAGCTTATGAGTCGTGTAGAAGAATAAAAAACATATTTTTTTAGCTAAGCGCTCCTCAACAAGGGCTTAAAATCAGGGTGTGATTTTATCTTTAGTTTTTCCAAAAAAAGCTCTAATCAAAATTTTACCTTACTTAGGATACAATCACGCCAATTAAAAAGAGTAGTTCATTTACTTGATTATATCTTTTAAAAATTATTACTAAACAAGGCGCTTCAATGAAGGTAAAACTGCAACACGTTCCCCATATTGCACAAAAAGTAGCGATTGAGCTAAACAAAAGTGGTATTGTTACAATGACTAGAGGTCTAGAACCTGTTGCAGATGAAGCGAGAAAGGTTCTTGAAGAGAGTATCAAGCAAGAAGCAGCCCTTGAAGAAAAAGTACATGATATTTTAGATGCAAATGAAGATGCTATGGATGAAAATAATGTTGATGATAGACAACTTTTCTTTATGATTAAGAAGAAGATTGCTCCAGAATATGGTGTTATTCTCTCTTATGATGATAGATTTTCAGATATCGCCCACAAGATCTTAGATGAGTTATATGAAGAAGATCTTATCCATTACGATATTGAAGAGATCCGCATTAAAAATGTTATTTTTTCAGCGATGACAGGATTTATTTCTGATAATGATAAAGTTGAAGACGCAGTATTTGAGAAAATTCAATCCTATCAACGTAAGATCATTCCAGGTACAGATGATTATAATATCTTGTTTGAAAAACTCTATAGAGAAGAGTTGTTAAAAAGAGGAATGGCGTAATGAAGAAGGTTTACATTTACCTTGAAAATGGAACTTATTTAGAGGCAGATAGCTTCGGGGCTGATACAACTTCTGTAGGAGAGATTGTTTTCAATACCTCTTTGAGTGGATATCAAGAGATTACCTCGGATCCATCTTATGCTGGGCAGTTTGTAACCTTTACCATGCCAGAAATTGGTAATGTAGGTGTTAATGATGAAGATATGGAATCTAAGGGAGCCTTTGCTAAAGGGGTGATCGTAAGAAATTATCAAGAACGTTATTCAAATTTTCGTGCTAATGATTCTCTAGAAAACTTCTTAAAAGAACAGGGCGTGATGGGTATTTGTAATATCGATACGCGTTTTTTAACCAAGATGATACGTGCCCAAGGCGCGATGATGATGATCGCTTCGACAAGTATCTCTGACAAGGATGAATTGAAAAAAACCTTAGAGGCTTCACCAAGAATTGAAGATGTGAATTATATTCAAGAAGTGAGTACTAAGGAAGTTTATAAACATCCTCATGGAACCTATGATACGAAAAACTTTAAGTATCAAGAAGCACCAGAGGCAAAGGCAAAGATAGTTGCTATTGATTTTGGTGTTAAACGAAATATTTTAAATGAATTGACTCAAGCTGGCATGGATGTTGAAGTAATCCCTAATACCTTTGATGCTGATACACTGATCTCTAGAGTGACTTCTAAAGAGATCGATGGGGTATTCTTGTCTAATGGACCGGGTGATCCTCTTGTACTAAAAAAAGAGCAAGAAGGAATCAAAAAGCTTATTGCAGCGAAGGTTCCAATGTTTGGTATCTGTTTAGGTCACCAGCTTCTGTCTATTTCTCATGGATATGACACCTTTAAATTGAAGTTTGGACATCATGGTGGAAATCATCCTGTTAAAAACAGACAAACAGGGATGGTAGAGATTACCGCACAAAACCATAATTATAATGTTCCTGATAACATTACTGAGATAGCAGATGTTACCCATACCAATCTTTTTGATAACACTATTGAGGGATTAAATTATAAGTCAGGGCATGTTTTCTCTGTGCAACATCATCCTGAAGCAAGTCCAGGGCCAAAAGAGTCCGCATATATATTTGGAGAATTTCTTTCTCTGATGGGTAAGTAAGCTTTTTGGAAGTTAACACTTTTTTAAAGTCCATTAACACTTCTCTAAAGTCCGTTAACACTTCTGTAACAAAGCATTGTTATACTTTTAACTCAAAGCTTAACTATTCTCCCCCTAAGCCTTTTTCTCTCCTAAGGCTTAATCTTACATTTTGTAAGGCTTTTTCATGAACTTTTATGATCATAATTCTCTTGAACTATTGGCAATACTTCTTTTTGGTTTTTTTGGTTCCTTAGGTCACTGTATTGGAATGTGCGGTGGATTTATTGTTTCTTATACTACGGCTAAGATGAATGCAGAGACATCGAAGGGCTCTCAAGCCATTGGGCATGCTTTTTATAATATGGGACGCATCAGTTCCTACACTTTATTGGGTGCTCTCTTTGGTTTTTTTGGCTCACTTTGGGAAGCCACTCCTATGCTGCGTATGATTATGTTTGGATTTTCAGGTCTGTTAATGCTGCTGATGGGTTTATCTTTATCTGGACGTCTAAAGTTTCTTTCTTATCTTGAATATCCAATCACACAGAAGGCTTGGTTTAAAAAAATCTTCTTTTCACAGCTTAATTCTAAATCTAAACTTAGTTTTTTTACCTTAGGTGCTTTGAATGGTTTTTTTCCCTGCGGTCTTGTGTATACTATGCTCATTACAGCCATAGCAACCAAATCTATGTTACTTGGTGCAGGAGTAATGTTAATTTTTGGGATTTCTACGGTACCGACACTTTTTAGTCTAGGCTTCTTAGTGGGCTTTATCTCTCAAAATCGATTTAGACATATCATGATCGAAGTATCATCTTTGATTATAATCTTATACGGGGGGTGGACACTATATAAAGCCTATATTAACTACGATATATACCTTCACCCTATAGAAAATTCTTCAATGAAATGCGGAACTGGAAAATGTGGTGCCGGAAAATGTGGATTATAATTAGTAATATATCACAAACTTATCACAAGCTTAAATAAAAAAATTACATCTGGTTCGGTAATTAACTTTCAATATTAAGCTTAATAATGATTATTATGTGATATTATATCACTTGATTTAGGGCATATTACCGGCCCATGGGAAATAAAGACCATGAATATATGGTAATATGTCTTAAGCTTTGAACCTAAAGATGGAGAGTCTTTAGTGTATAAATAGAAAAAAGGGAGCTTATATGGAAAACCGTCCATTAGAATACGATTATACAGTCGCTAAGATGTTTCTAATGTCTACACTGTTGTTCGGATTTATCGGTATATTACTTGGCGTTGTACTTGCTTTACAATTAGCATGGCCAGAATTTAACTATATTCTTGGTGAAACAATGACTGAGTATATTAACTTTAGTCGTATTAGACCTATACACACTTCAGGAGTGATTTTTGGATTTACTCTAAGTGGTATTTTTGCAGGTTGGTATTATATAGGACAGAGAGTTCTAAAAGTATCAATGGCAGAATCTAAATTATTAATGGTAGTTGGAAAACTTCATTTTTGGACATACTTCTTAGCTATTTTATTAGCGGTTGTGAGTCTGTTTTTAGGTGTGTCTCAATCAAACGAATATTCTGAACTAGAGTGGCCACTTGACCTTGTAGTAGTACTTTTTTGGGTGTTCTGGGGAGTTGGTATCGCTGGTCTTGTTGGTATTCGTAGAGAAAAGGCATTGTACGTTTCTATCTGGTACTTTATGGCATCTTTCTTAGCGGTTGCAATGCTTTTTATTATGAATAATATGGTTATCCCTACTTATTTTGTAGCTGGTGCTGGTTCAATCATGAACGGTATCTCTGTTTATTCGGGGACTTCAGGTGCAATGGTTCAATGGTGGTTCGGTCATAATGCAGTTGGTTTCGTTCTTACGGTTCCTCTTGTTGGTATGATCTATTACTTCTTACCAAAAGAATCAGGTCAGGCTGTTTATTCCTATAAGCTTTCTCTTCTTGGTTTCTGGTCTTTAATGTTCGTATACGTATGGGCAGGTGGTCACCACCTTATCTATTCGACTGTTCCTGATTGGATGCAAACAATGGGATCTGTGTTCTCAGTTATTCTTATCTTGCCTTCATGGGGTTCTGCGATCAACTTACTTCTTACTATGAAGGGTGAGTGGAGACAAGTTGCTGAAAATCCAGTGATTAAGTTTATGATTCTTTCATCAACGTTCTACATGTTCTCAACGATTGAAGGTCCTATTCAGTCTATTAAATCAGTAAATGCAATTGCACACTTTACTGAGTGGATTGTTGGTCACGTACATGATGGTGCTCTTGGTTGGGTTGGATTCATTGTTATGGCTTCACTTTATCATATGGCTCCACGTATCTTTAAGCGTGAGATCTATTCTAAATCACTGATGAACATGCAGTTCTGGTTACAAACACTTGGTGTTATCCTTTATTTCACATCTATGTGGATTGCAGGTATTACGCAAGGTATGATGTGGAGAGCGGTTGACGAATTTGGTAACCTTGCTTACTCATTTATTGATTCTGTTGATGCCTTACATGTATATTATATTATCCGTGCAGTCGGTGGTCTTTTATACCTTATCGGTTTTGTAATCTTTATCTACAATATCTTAAAAACTATGTCGGCTCGTCCTGTTGAGGAACGTGAGCTTCAAAATACTACGCCTATGGCAGCGTAAGGGAAGGGAGAAAATATGTTTCATTGGTTAGAAGAACGCCCATTCTTTTTCGGAGTTGGTATATTTGTAGTTATCGCTTTTGCTGGTTTGATTATGATTATTCCACATTTTATTCAGCAATCTCGCCCGTTAATCGGAACGAAGCCATACACGACACTTGAATTAGCAGGTCGTCAAGTATATATTAAAGAAAGCTGTAATGCATGTCACTCACAACTGGTTCGTCCATTTAAGAGTGAAACAGACCGTTATGGTGCTTATTCATTAAGTGGTGAGTATGCTTATGACCGTCCATTCTTATGGGGTTCAAAACGTACAGGTCCAGACCTTATGCGTGTAGGTAACTACCGTACAACTGACTGGCACGAAAATCACATGATGGATCCTGAAGGTGTTGTACCGGGTTCTATTATGCCAAGATATCCTTGGTTATTTACTAACGTTACTGATGTTGATACTGCTTGGGCTGAGGCTGAAACAGTACGAGTGATGTTTAACACACCATACAATAAAGACATCCCGATGTTAGATGGTTCTATGGAGCAAGTTAAACTAGCTGCGAATGTTGAGGGTGGTCGTGAAGATGCTCTTGCTGAAGCTAGGTTAGTTGCGGCAGAGATGAAAAATCAAGATGTTAAAGATATGGTTGCGGCAGGACAGATTCCTGAGATCGTAGCACTTATCGCTTATCTTAATTCACTGAAGTAAGATAATAGTATGACTCTAGGTGAATTTTCGGGATACGGTTATGTGATATTAACTGTTTCTTTATCGGTACTGTTTATGGGATATATCTATCACCTGTATACAGCGCAGAAAAAGGGAACAAAAGATTATGAAAAGTATAGCAATATAGCTTTACATGATGAAGTTACCGATGAGTTGGTTGAAGAAAAAGAAGAGGACTCTACTACGGAGAACTCTGAACGAAAGATGGAGGGATAAATGAAAAGTTTATGGATTTTCGGTATCGTACTTGCAATCGTTCTAATGGCAGGTACTTACGCTGTCGTTGGTGACATGATGGGTGATGATATTGTAAACTTACTGGCTATGGCTGGTGCAGGTGCGATTGTTATTGTTTCTGTGGTTGTAATTATGTCATATGTTAAACAGATGAAAGACTCTACGGCAACGGGTGAACTGGTTGATGAAAACTGGGACGGCATTGGCGAATATAACAATAATGCACCTTTTGGATGGGCAATCTCTATTATACTCTTGATGATTTGGGGTATGTGGTATATGATGGTTGGATACCCACTAAATGAATATTCACAAATTGGTGAATATAACAAAGATGCAAAGATCTCTAATGATAAGATCGCTGAAAACTTTGAGAAGATGACAGATACGCAAAAACTCAAGATGGGTGAAGGCGTGTTTGCTGTTCAATGTGCTCCTTGTCATGGACCTACGGGAAATGGTCAGGAAAACTATGCAACAGGTCAACTGACTGCGGAAGATTTAACGCAACGTAAATTCACTAAGACTTATGTTGAAAAAGTGATTCGTGAGGGCTCTAATCAATTAGGATATGATGGTGGTATGCCACCGTTTATGCTTTCTGATGATGCAGAGATTGCAACTGTTTCTGAATATATTGCCAATGGCTTTAACGAAGAAGCAGACACAACAGCAGGTAAAGATATCTTTGTTGCTGCATGTGCTGGATGTCATGGTGGTCCTTTAGATGCTGGTGTTAAAGGATATAAGAGTTATGGTGTGAAACCAGAGTCTGATGCTACAGGTGTTGAAGGTTATTCAACTGCTTGTGAAGGTGAAGATTGTATTGGTCACGGTGTATCTTTAGTTGGTCCAAGTTTAAAAGATTACAACTCATGTTTAGTTGCTAACCTTCTGAAATCTGGTATGAAAAAAGGTGATATCGGTGTAATGCCGGCATTTAATCAAATGCTTAGTATGCCTCAAATCAAAGCCCTGTCTGCTTATGTAGCTCATGGTACTGATAAAGAAATAGAAGAGTAGGGAGAAAGTATGGAAAATAGAAGTATTTTTGCACTACATGGAATAACAGGTATGATAATAGCAACAGTCTTGCTATTAGCAGTAGAAGGAACGCTTGTGTTCTTAGCTGTTGGTGTTCAACAAGATGTTGCTCAGGATTATTATTATATAGAAGATGCAAAGTCAGTTAAGATGTTCTCAGCAGAGAATGCAAAGCATGTTAAACTATTAAAGGACAAATAATGAGACTAGATATAATTGTTGGCCTTGGTTTATTTGCTATGGCAATGTACACACTTTATGCTGTTGTTGTTGCTGATCACCTTTTCGTTGGTTAATATAGTGAAAATGTATAGAGGGCTTTTTGCCCTCATTGTAATCCTCTCTTTTACTAATCCTCTTGTGGCAAGATTTATTGTTATTGATGAAGTTGTTAAAATAGATGGTTTCAATGAACAAATTGAACCAATGGGAGCAGAGCTCGCAGAAAAGACAGGTATTAATTTATATCTGAGTTTGGTAAAAGATACAGAGAATAATGAAAGTATTATAGAATACCAGAAGGCGCTTATTTCTACTTTGGATCAGCCTGCAGTACTGTTTTCTTTTGTTGAGAACTCTAAGCAGGTTCAGATCTACGCCGAAGACAAATCATTGTATACGCTTTTTGATAGAGAGCAGATTATGGATCCTTTGGCAATCTGGCCATTTTTTAATGGACGGGTTATCCCTATCATCGGGGCCAAAGCACCTAAGGAAGTAGATCCTAAGGATAAGTACGCGGTGGCTATGTATAACGGTTATGCTGAGATATCTGAACAGATCGCAGCTTCTAAGGGGATAGAACTTAGTACGGCTATTGGTGATACAAATAAAACGGTATATAAGATCTTGATCTCTCTGCTTTTTTTCGTGAGTTTGATCACGGTAATTAAATTGGGAAGAGATGCCTATCTCAGAAAGAAAGGATAAGTTTTGATGTCTGATGGAAAACAGTGGCCTATAGGCGTTATCGCTTCAACGATATTTATTATTATTGCATGTGGGGTTACCATTTATATTGCACTATTGCAACCTGTTCAAGAAGATGCAGATATGATGATGGATTATCAAACCCTTGATGCTAATGCGAATGATATTATCGTTGCAGGGCTTATATTTAATAAAAAGTATTCTTTAAAATACACGGGTGAATCAGTCTCACAAGAAGGTAGTACACTCTCTTATGAGCTTATTGATAAAGAGGGCAAGGCGGTTAATAATGCTAAGTTTGATGTAGTCCTTTCACGTCCTATACTTAGCGGTTCAGAAATCTTTCTGAAAGAACCTAAGATTGAGAATGGGAATTACATTTTCAATAATGTAAAGGTAAGTAAAAAAGGTCGTTGGAATATTTTAGCTAAGGTGAGTGTTGGTGATGATTTCCGACATATGAATCTGAAATCAGATACCATCGATAAACATGTATATGAATATGGTTTTGATAAGCCAATGCGAAGTGCAGTCGCTAATAACTAACTGCACACCCTTCCAGATACTTCATTATAATTTATATTAATTCTATATAACATTTAGTGTTATCATAAAATCTTATTAGTTATTCATTTACCTAAGCAATTTATAATAATTTTTCATTTTAAATGTCAAAAGACTATAACAGGGGAAAATGATGTATATAGGAACAAAAAGAAGTCCAGAAAAGATTATGGGCTTATGGATAATAAGCTTTGGCTTATATGGGATATATTGGTTGTCGCAAACCTTTGATGAATTACAAAAGAACCGTAAAAAAGGGATCTCAGGACGTTCATATGCGACCTTAGCAGTATTATTTCCGCCACTTGCACTGAGTGCATGTTGGTTGCTTCCTGCTTATGTGGGTAGGTTATATGCTGAAAATGGCAAGCTTGAACATATTAGTTCATGTTGGGGTGCTATCTTGTTTTTACCTTCATTGGCTTTATGGGCGATTGTTGGTATGGCATATCTGATTGTTTCAGCTGGTTTTGGAATGAACGAATATGGAATGTATACGATGGGTGGGATTATTATCGCAGCCATTGGTATAAATCTTTTTCTATTGTATAATTGGCTTAAAAAGATTCAGCATCAAATAAATGAATTTTGGGACGAAGCAGCCTAAGGGCTTTTTCGCCTCATAAAGGCGATTATGCTTACCATCCTTCCATCTTCACGTGCCATCCGAGCACAGATCTTAAAAGAAAAATCTTCTAATGGGTTTCTGCCCTCTTATATCACCATGTCAGACTTTTTGCAACGGGCTCTTAGTGTACCTGAAGCCATACGTATTGATGATGATACTCGAACCCTCTTACTCTTAGAAGCCTCGGATTTTAAAGCATTCTCTAGTTTAAATATAGAGCGAAACTTTTTTACTTTTACACAAAATTCATCTTATATTTTCAGGTTCTTCGAGGAACTTTCAGGAGAGTTAGTGGATATCAACTCTTTATCCTTAGCGGACACCTATGGGGATTATGATGAGCATATAAGTATTTTGGAAGAGTTGTATCACAGATATGAGAAGCTGTGTCTGGAAAAAAAGATCTTGGATCCTATCTTTTTACCCAAGTCTTATACGCTTAATGAAGATTACATCAAAGAACAAGAGGAGATTCTTTTAGTGGTTGAAGGATATCTTACGAATTTTGAACTTAAGATACTTCAAGAATGTGCACAACTTATTCCTTTAAAATTTCGTTTTTATGCCAATACCTTTAATACCAAGATGCAAGAGAAATTTAAAGATCTTGGTATAGCCCTGGAAGAAAATAAAAATCAGATCATTAATCTAAGTACAAAAGAGCTTGAAGGAAGTTCATTTGTCAAATCGCAGGCCAAGATAAGCTGTGAAAGTTTTTCGCAAAGACTTTTGCAGGTGGCCTATATCAAACAGAAGGTTCAAGAGTTTATTGATAAGGGTATTGCTGCAGAAAAAATTGTCTTAGTTTTGCCCAATGAAAACTTTGCCGAACATCTGAAACGCTTTGATGAAAAATGTAATTTTAACTTTGCGATGGGAGAGAGCTTAAGAAGTTCCATGTTTGTAGGTCATTTAGAAGCTGTTGCACAATACCTTGATGATAAGACTGTTCAGAATCGATCTCGCTTAAATCGTATAGGAGTAGAACTGGCAGAAGGTCTACAAGGCAGTTATAAAGCCAATATGGCTGGTCTGGACTTTAATACCCTTATGCTTCCTTTTTTAGATTTGGAAACCAATAGAGGGGTACAAAAGATTATCAAAGAAGAACTTTTTTATTTTGAAAAATTACTTCCAATCTTGCAAGAAAGTTCTTTTAAATCTGCCCTGCATCTTTTTTTAAATCGATTGAAAAATAGAAGTATTGATGATGTCCGTGGGGGAAAGATCACGGTGATGGGGGTACTAGAGACTAGAAATGTAGCCTATGAAGGGG
>Ga0316207_10005077_pt1 | contig 11074 bp, 5 predicted proteins | sample 6weekpyrite_MG_FD_204943 | JGI IMG/M metagenome (GOLD analysis project Ga0316207, IMG submission 204943) | Microbial mat bacterial communities from mineral coupon in-situ incubated in ocean water Damariscotta River, Maine, United States -... | ecosystem: Environmental > Aquatic > Marine >...
TATTAAACGTTATATTACGTCACTTTTACCCATATAACACTGAAAGAGACCTATTGAGTTCTACAAGTCGTTTAATGTGTAAATATAAAGAATATTTGAAACGCTCAAACGATTGCATGAAATACTGGTGCATATTAAATGCACCAGTACGACTCAATTCAAACTTAAGCCGATGCCTTTTCTGCATGTGGCAAATGCACTTCTTCAACAATGCCTGCATCAGGATCGTTAAAGGTTTCCATCGAAATACTATCTTCACTGCGAGCAACAATCGTTGTCACTGTCGCATCACCCGTTACATTCACTGCGGTGCGCATCATATCCAGTAATCGATCAACACCCATAATGAGTGCTATGCCCTCTACAGGTAATCCCACCTGATTAAAGACCATCGCTAACATAATCAAACCAACACCAGGAACGCCTGCCGTTCCAATAGAAGCTAAGACTGCCATACCAATAACTGTTAAATACCCTGCTAAGCCAAGCTCTATTCCATAGACATTAGCAATAAAAACAGTAGCAACACCTTGCATAATCGCCGTGCCGTCCATGTTAATAGTTGCACCAAAAGGTACGACAAAAGAGGCCGTTGAATTTTCTACGCCAAGACGTTTTTCAGTGGTTCTTAGGGTAACCGGGATAGTTGCATTGGAGCTGGAGGTACTAAAAGCAAACACCTGCACCGCTCGCATTTTTTTGAGAAATACTAAAGGACTTACTTTACCTAATAGTTTTAACAAAATCATTAATGTGCCAGTAGCATGTAAAATAAGCACAACGGCAACCACACCAAAATAACTGATCATAGGTAATATGAGCCCAATACCTTGCTGTGCAAACGTTTTTACCATTAACGCGAATACACCGTATGGCGCGATATGCATAACAACAGTGACAACTTGCATCATTACATCGTTGAGTCTTTCTGCCATATCGGAAATCGGCTTTGCGCGATCACCAATCATTAAAATACAAACAGAAAACAAAATGGTAAAAAAGATAATTTGTAGCATATTGCCATTCGCATAAGCGGCTACAGGATTACTCGGTACCAAATCAATAATCACTTGAGTTAATGGTGGCGCTTCGGGTGCGACGAAATTACCTTTGGTCGCTTGTGACAATTCAAACCCTTGCCCTGGCCCAACGATGGACGCAACAGTAATCGCTAATGTGATCGCTAAAGCCGTCGTCAGCATAAATAATAAAAAGGCTTTAAATCCTACCCTACCTAATTTGTTAATATCCCCAATTCCGCAAACACCGCAGATCAAAGAAAATGTCACCAACGGCACAACGAGCATTTTTAACAATGTAATAAATAGTGCACCAACAACATGGAATAAACCCATCACAAAATAATCGTTGATAAAATCAACATCACTGGCAAAAGCGTTGAGTAAGCTACCCAATACCAGGCCAGCCCCCATCCAGATCAATATTTTTGTTGTCATTGTCATTTTTTTTGTAGCCATTGCTAACTCCTAATTATCTTCTGCTGGCATTCCAGCACATAATATTTTTCACTACAATGGAAAACCAACGTTTCGGTTATTTTTTATACATATTGACCTGCGCACCACCCAGATGACCAAGCCCATTGGAAATTATAACCACCCAACCACCCTGTCACGTCCAATACTTCTCCGATAAAATATAAACCCATTACTTTTTTACTCTCCATCGTTTTTGAAGAGACTTCGTTACAGTCAATGCCACCTATGGTCACTTCCGCCGTTCGGTAGCCCTCTGTTCCATTGGGTTTAATTTGCCATTGTTGTAAGGTATTAGCGACGGCTTCAATTTCTTTTTGTGATAAGGTTTGTAAGGTTTTTGATAACAATTGATTATCAATAAACACACTGATGAGACGCTTAGGCAAATACTTGATTAATTCTGTATTTAACTGTCGTTGTGGTTGCTTTTCTCTCGAGGCATTTAATATTTCAACAAGATCCACATCCGGTAACAAATTAATGAAGACCGCATTTCCCGGTTTCCAGTAAGAAGATATTTGTAGAATCGCAGGGCCACTTAAACCACGATGGGTAAATAAGATATTTTCACGAAAGCTTTGATTATTACAACTCACCAGACTATCAATTGCTATGCCGGATAAAGTAGAAAAACGTTCTTTATCTTCAGGTTGTAGTGTGAATGGCACTAAACCGGCTGAGGTAGGAATAATGTTAAGATCAAATTGTTCCGCAATTTTATAACCCAAGGGACTCGCGCACATTTTCGGAATAGACAATCCACCGCAAGCGACGACCAGAGATTCACAATTTAATTTTTCTTTTGAGGTCTTTATCTGAAAGTTTTTTTCAGCGATTTTTTTTATAGTCTCAATCTGTGTATTCAGTTTAATATGAACACCCAATTGTTCAGACTCTGATAGCAACATATTTAAAATATCCTTGGCGCTATCATCACAAAATAATTCACCGTGTGAACGTTCATGATAGGGAATTTTATGCTTTTCAACCATGGCAATAAAATCCCATTGAGTGAAGCGGCTTAAGGCAGATTTGCAGAAGTGTGGATTTTGAGAAATATAATTATCCGCAGTAACATCATAATTTGTAAAATTACAACGTCCACCACCGGACATGAGGATTTTTTTACCGGCTTTATTGGCGTGATCTAAGACTAAGACCTTTCGGCCTCGTTTTGCGGCTTCGATGGCACACATTAGACCCGAGGCACTGGCACCGATGATAATAACTTCAGGTTTTGTCAATTGAGATAATCTAATTTTATGAAATCAGGACAAATTATCACATTTACCCATTAGATAGAATAAGAATGTATTAGGCTTAGCACATATTTGTGCTCAATAATTCCTAATACAAATAAACCGCGCCAGCACTGCTCATGCTTTCATCAGGTGAAGCAGGATCGATCCCAGTTGTTGAACTATCTTCCCAAGGAGCGGATACAGCTAAGGTTTGCCCATCACCACTTATTGCAATCCAATGTCCAAATTTATCACCTGTACCTGTATTAGTGGCTTTGAGGTAACTTTTCTGCGTCCAAGTGCCTGTATCTCTTAAATATACATATGCAGCACCAGTATCAGTACCACCAGTCTCATTTGCCGTGCTATTCACACCTAACGTGTCACTTGCTTCGCCAGAGGCACCCACTGCAAGCGTATTTCCATCATTACTTAATGCGACGCTAAAACCAAAGTTATCACTTGCACCAGTGTTTGATGCCTTTATATAAGACTCTTCAGCCCAGGCAACTCCACTACGGGTATAAACAAATACAGCACCTGAATCCGCAGCATTGTTATTCGTGGTTGTATTAATACCAGTGGTATCACTATCTTCTAAATAGGCGCCTACTGCAAGGGTATTTCCATCATCAGATAGTGAGACAGAATATCCAAAGTTGTCTGAATTATCACTACTAGAAGGTTTTATAAATTCCTCTTGAGTCCAAACCGATGAGGCTCTGGTAAATACATAAACCGCTCCTACATCAGTACCAGCATCGTTGGGTGTGACACCGATTCCGGTTAAACTGGTCTGCTCCTTTATCGCTCCAACAGCTAAAGTATTTCCGTCGCCATTTAAACTGATATTGAAACCAAAATTATCCGCAGGCCCTGTGTTCGATGCTTTAATATAAGCTTGTTCAGACCAGACGGAACCCGTACGTAAGAATACATATACTGCGCCTGAACTAGCGGCCAAGTCATTTGCAGTACTGCTAATTCCCATTGTGCTACTGCTCTCATTTAATGCCCCAACTGCTAATGTATTGCCGTCATTACTCAGTGCAACTTTATCACCAAAATTATCACCGTTACCGGGATTACTGGCTTTAATAAATGACTGTTGTGTATAAGCATTAGAAACTAATGTATACACATAAACTGCACCCGCATTTGTCGTGGAGTTATCTGCAGTAGGATCAATTCCTCCACCAGTGGTTGATTCACCAGTGGCGCCTACGGCTAATGTCGTTCCATCACCATTTAAAGCAACTGAATTGCCAAACCAATCACCAGCATCAGGATTACTTGCCGTAATTTTACTGTGTTCTACCCAAGTATTGCCAGCACGAGTAAAAATAAAAACCGCGCCAGCTAGTGCACCACCCGTAGCTTCACCAGAAGCACCAACAGCCATAGTATTTCCATCATCGCTAATTGCAACGCTTTTACCAAAATAGTCACTAGTGCCAATAGTTGATGCTTTTATATAACCTATGCTATCAAGCATTAAACTATTAATTCCGATCGCGTGTGAGGATGAAAGTAAAGTGGCACCTGCATAAGCTTCTACTGTGTGTAAAGCATTTGGCCAGTCAGTCAAATGTGCAGCAATGTTTACATCACTTGTCATCACCGCTAAGTCACTGCCCACTTGGGTATATCCTGACGCCCCATCTGGATTAACATAGAGCTTATAGGTGTCAGCGCCACTGAACGCAGCCCAACCAAATCCAAGCGTATTGATTCCACCATCAGCAACACCAAGTTCTATTAAATCACTTACTGCGACATAATGAAGCACCGTTGATTTTCGCGTGTTATCAGTCATTTCTTCAACTGTTATCTCAACTTCATATACATTATCCAAATTCGTATCACCTGGTGTTTCATAATCAGGCGGCAACGTAAATGTTAATACGCCAGTAATACCGTTGATGGAAAAATATGCATTATCACTGCCTGATCCTGTGATACTAAATAATACAGAATCCCCATCATCATCAATTGCGGCCACAGTAGCAGCTGTTGTTCCATTTTCTACCATCACTGGTGATGCACTCGTGGTAAAATAAGGTACGTTATCATTTAGATTGGTTACCGTGATCGAAATATTTTGGTCTGTAAAATTTACACCATCAGATACACGAACTGTTGCGGTATAATTGTTGTCGCTCCCACCATCAGTGGGGGCTTCAAAGTCAGGTGCTGTCGAGAAAGATAATATGCCTGTTGAGGCGTCTATCGTAAATTTACTAACATCTGTGCCACTGACCATGCTATACGTAAATGTCCCACCATCGACATCGGTTTGAGTTACTGTGAGTATCGGAGTGCTATTTTCTGCAACATTAGCCGTCGCTGCAGATGTTATTACCGGCGCGATATCATTTGCATCAGTAACATTCACTACCATGCTTAAAACTGTGCTATTAATTGAATCTGATGCCGTTATTTCAACCAAATAACTATTATCTACACCATCATCAGCAGGCGATTCAAAATCTCTTGCAGCAGCAAAAGTCAATGCACCGCTATTGGCGTCAATGCTAAAAAATCCTTGATCAATACCTCCGCTGATGGAGTAAGTCACTGTTCCACCATCACTATCTAAGGCTAATATATTGCCAATGCTCGTTGTATTTTCTTGAACCGATATTGTAGAACTTGTGCTAAATACCGGTGGGTCATTTCGTGTAACAATGACAGAATAGCTTGACTGAGTAACACCATCTTCTGCAGTCACGATAATGTCTATGGGATTACTGCCAACTGTCAAATTAATATTACCACTTGCTTGTCCTGAAGCCACAGCAGCAGTATTTACTGACAGACTACTCCCTAGAGTATCTGCCGTGGGAGTAACCGAGATTGAAACCACTTCATAGGGAACCGTTAAAGTATAACTCTTTGTGCCATAACTAAAAGTGGGTGATAAAGCCCCGGAAGATACTGTTAAATTGACTAACTCACTGGGCAAGACTTGGCTTAACGTTGGACTGGTATTACAAAATTCAGTTTGATCCCAGGTCGGTAAAGTTGCATTAGTATATTGCTCATAATTATTGTTTCGAAATCGTAGTGCTTCGTTTTCAATTGTTATGTCGTCATATAAGTCGGTGGGTAATGACAGTAATAGACTAACATTTACTCCATTGATAAAACCATCTAACTCACAATCTGCGAGATCTTCGACCATTGCATTGAGCATGTCATAGGTTATCTGAGTTTCTCCTGTCTTTATTGCAGCGTTATTTATTGCGTATGCTGCACCGCCAATTAACAATGCATAAGTTTTTTCAGTTGCGGTTGCGGTATTTGCCGGTAATATCGGGTCGGCTGGAATTTCTGTAAAAGCATCGAATCCTAAAGAATTAAACGCTCGTGAACGTACACGATTAAATGCTTGAACTAAGTCTGATGACAACAATACTTCTTTCCGCAGATTTTCAACTAAAGTATATGTGAAAAAATTGACTGCAGCAGTTGTTTCTCCGGGAACGAGAATACCTTGCAATATTTCACCAGATTGCAATGTTATTCGGCGCTTTTTAGTGATGTCTGTTTCTGAATCAGACTCGTCAATGTACTCACCACCGTCCGCTTCCACTAGCATTAATTCATTATTCGGATTAGAAACACTAATTGTCCAACTTCCATCCACCGACGTTGTTTGCGCCAACGCTGTACCTGTTTTATTTCCCCCACTATCCATTGCGTACACTGAAATTGTCGAACCCGAAAGTGGGCCTTTAGTCGCGGCGCCACGAAAAGTCACCTGATCCGCCTCAATAGTGATATTTTGCTCCGTTTCTTTCGTCGTACAAGCACCTAAAAAGACAATAGCGAAAAGCAAACAGGTTTTGTAAAATAGATTGAATGGGGAGATGCAATTATTCATGACTAAGGTACCTCCTTAAAGGCAGTGGCACCGGTCACTTGATTTTCTACTCCACCAATGGTTGCATCCATTCTATAATTCAGCCCCGCGCCATTAGAAGTTGTACCATTAACTAGTCCACCTGACATACTGCCTCCGGTATTTATCCCATTGGTTACCGTCACATCGAGCTGGTCGGTATAGAATCTTCCATTATTCATATTAAGCGGGATATTCTGCTGGTTGCCTTCCCATAACTGTTCGTTAATACTCAAGTTAACGCCTGCATCTACTGTTTGTGCATCAAAATCCGCAGTCAAAGAAGCTGATCCAAGAATACCAACATTGCCCAAATTATCTGTGGGATTCGTATTTCCGATTAATACAAAATTTCGAGTACCGGTAATTGGCAATAACACCGTATCTGTACCTTCGGCTCCAGTTACCCAATGCAAACTCTGGTTTGTCATGTCAATGGAGTTTGTCGTTACACCATCAGCGCTACCAATTGTTTGGTCGATATTACCTAAAGACCATCTACCCCAAGATAATCCGGTATCTGGATCGTAGCCATAATCATGAGTACTTGCGGTTCCTTGAGAATAATGGATATAACTCGTACGATTCGTATCAGTAGCATCTACCTGATGAATTTCATTCACTTTATTGTCATTACCAAATGTGGTTTCAGCGTTATCTTGATTTGATGAACTTCCAAATACAAAACTAAAGAATCGCGTTATTGGATTTTCTGGCAACGCTACACCTCCAGCAGTGTTTGATTCACCCTGGTCAGGAGTTGTTGCATTATCATCGGTAGATTGAGTTGTATCATCCACTGTCTCGTCTACAATTGCTGTACTTTCATCATCCTCAACATTCGCAACCGTTTCATCACCCACACCAACAGCGGTATCCTCATCAACATTGGATTCAGCATCATCAACCAGATTTTCTTCATCTGGTTCTATGTTTTCTGCTACTTGAGAATCTACAGAATCTGTTGTAAAGCCTGTTTCTGTTAAAGCGGATTCAGGTATCGCCTCTATAACATCAATCGGTACTGTGACATCACTAGACTCGGTGTATCGATTATCAATTAATGATGCCATACTACTTCCAGAGGTATTTGAAACTGAAGAAGTGGATGTTACTGCCGCTGTTGATGATCCAGAATCTTTTACCCCCGCACTTTGATCTGAATTTGATGCCTGACGAGAGGAAGCTTGAGTTTGTCTACCTTGACGAGTTTGGGTTTGTTGAGAATTGGAAGCCGTTGTTTGTTGTCCGTTGCTTTCTTTTGTCTGATTAGCGTCCGTACTCTTCTTGCCAGCGCTTTGTCTACTAGCAAAAACCTTGGCGACTTTCGATCTTTCCGTTTTACTTGCCGTTGTTTTATCAAACATTAAAAACGAAGGTGCTTTTGGCAACCTTTTTGGAATACTTGTCGCCGAGCCTACCATTGCATATTGATTTGGCGATACATCCATGCTTCCAGCATCGTTCTGAACAGTCACACCGCCGTTTACCACCCCAACATAAAGTCCATTACCGGCTTTTCCACCTGATTGGCTATTGCAGTCTTGATTACACAACATCAGGGAATAATCGGTTCCACGGATACCAATCGTTGCAATAACTGTTTTCATCTTATAAGATTTCTTGTTAGATTTACCGATTGCTCCCGTAATAGATCGAATACCACCTTTCAACAAGCTCAGCTCGCTTTTGTAATCTTCCTTATCTTTATCAGCATCATAAGCATAAGCTTCAACTTTAAATTCACTATTGGGCCGAACCGATATTCTCGCGCCATCTTTAAATTTTATCTGTGCTTGCCCCTTTTTATTAGTTTTTATTAAGTCCCCTTCAAAAACTTTTGCCCCCCGGCGGACCCGCTTTTGCTTTCCATCATGATTAATGATGACAACTTTACCAATGGTGAACATCAGCTTCCCTACGGGTTCACTTTCTTTTGCTAATAGCACTGGACTCATGAGCATAGAACAGCACATTACTAGGAATACTAAAATCATCTTATTTAATTTCATAATTCTATATCCTCAAAAAAACTTTCTAATGCTCATTAATGTGTTAATTCGCGTGTATTGATATAATTCGATACTTGATTCATTCTTAGAAATTGCTGTTTTTAATGACGTTTCCCAGGATTTCCAAGGACGAACGGATGCACTAAGTGACAAATCCGCTAAAACATCATCTCGATTTTCCTCAAAGTATTGTTCTTTATACGATGAATACAATATACCTGATGACAAATTAACAAAAATCGGTAAATGCCATTGTACTCTCTGCTGCAAACCAACTCTGCCACCGACGATATTTTTTCCACTCGACTTTAGACTTCCTCTTGGAATATTTTCCCCAACAAAAAGTGCAAAATTTATGGATGGAATGTGACTTTTTTTACTCTTTTTAGTGAAGCTTGTTCCAAACATAGTTTGTACAGAATTTTTTTCTGAAAGTGAATCACTAAATCTCAAATTAGTAGCACTGGCATTTAAACCAAGATAAGCATCAACGATCAGTCTAAACTTTAAAGCAAAGTTTATAGTCGTTGCGTAGGTTGAAAAATTTTCTGCCACATCGGTCTTACTAAAATGTGCACCAATCGTTTGCTCTGTATACTTATGGCGGTAGTTCCAAGCCATTTGAGCATTACCATTAATAAAATTAACCTCATCAATATTTTGATTTTCACGTTGAGATAAATTCGCAGCCAAATTGAATGAGGTTTTTTTATTCAATCGCATAAACATAGATGCGCCTACTTTTAATGAATAATAGGTGGACGGCGTTTTTGTATTTTCATCAGACAAAGTAAATCCTTCAAATGTTTTTGCACCCGTCGCACTATTTGCATTTGAGTCATAACCACCTGAGGTTTCAAAATAATATCGTGAAGAAAATCGTACAGGACTTGATTTATCCTCGATGAGGCGAAGATAATTTCTTGCGACAGTTGCTACTTTTTTGATTGGCTGATTTTTTAACACCGTTTCAAATTCAGCTTTTGCGGGTACTAGTTCATTCACTTCAAAATATGCTCTTCCCAGATCAACATGCGCCCCGACTAGATTTGGATTCATTGCCAACGAACGTTGTAAAGCAAAAATTGCTAAATTTGATTTTCCACTTTCCAATGCTGCCACCCCTAGTAAATAATCGTATTCCCACCATCCTGCATATTCATCTTCATACGATTCCAATAAACGATAAGCTGATTGAGGGTTTTTCTGTTGTAAAAATAACGCTGCATTATCCAAAACTGCTTTATCAACATCTTCTTCCCCTTGAACCACCTCAATACTCGCCAGAACAAAGAAAATTAAAATACATAGATTCAAGACCCTTAAAAACGGGTATCTGCTACATTCCTTTATCTGTATAAAAGCAATCTTTTCCATGAATTCAATAAGTTAGTTGGCTAAACCAAATATTCCATTTGTATAAGGGGAATTATTATTAGTATTTATCGTCCAAACACCTCAAAACAGCACAATTTTTGTGCCCTATTTACTCTGCTTAAGTATCGATTTATTAGAATTTTTTCACCAAGCCATATCTTTATAAATGGAAACTCCCCAACTATTCGAATGCATCAACACACCTCTTTACCTCCATTCACTCTTTACAACTGGGGTAGGTATAAGATCTGTGTTTACAAGACACAGACATTTCGTTTTAACTCTATTTACTACTTCATAAACCTGATAAAGTAGCGAAAAGATTCGCTTTGCTTCTTAAGCTGATCTGTATCTAACAATCAACTGGATTTTTTTACCTATGAGTTCTATTTTTTCTGACCGAATTAGCGACGTACCACAATCTTTTATCCGTGAAATTCTTAAGGTCGCTACTCAATCAGATGTGATTTCTTTTGCTGGCGGATTACCAAATGGAAATTTGTTTCCCGTTGATGAAATTAAACAAGCAGCTAACAAGGTATTAGATGCCCATGGCCCAGAAGTGTTGCAATATGCCAATACAGAAGGTTATTTACCCTTACGGCAGTATATTGCAGATCGTTACAAATCCAAGCAAGGATTGGATATAAGTACAGATAACATCCTGATCACTACAGGCTCTCAACAAGGTCTCGATTTGCTTGGAAAGATTTTAGTAAATGAAGGCGATGATTTAATTATTGAAGAACCAGGTTACCTTGGCGCTATCCAAGCGTTTTCTGTATATCGTCCCAATTTGTTACCTGTTGCAGTTGATGAAGAAGGGTTAGATTGTGATGCTTTAAGTGTAGTTATGGCAGAAGCAACACCTAAATTATTTTATACAGTTCCTAACTTTCAAAACCCATCGGGTATCACTTATAGCAATGAAAACCGACAACACGTGGCTAAAATCATTGCTGGTAGCAACACATTACTTGTTGAAGACAATCCTTACGGTGACTTACGCTTTGAAGGTGAACAAAAAACGTCTTTTTATAA
>Ga0316207_10005078_pt1 | contig 11074 bp, 10 predicted proteins | sample 6weekpyrite_MG_FD_204943 | JGI IMG/M metagenome (GOLD analysis project Ga0316207, IMG submission 204943) | Microbial mat bacterial communities from mineral coupon in-situ incubated in ocean water Damariscotta River, Maine, United States -... | ecosystem: Environmental > Aquatic > Marine >...
TGATGCCGACCACGACCAGATCGCCCTCGACGCGCAGCCATTCATGTTCTTCGGTGAATTTCATTTTACAGGTCTCCCGGTTGGATTTGTCTTTAACGTTTGTAGTCTGGTTTGTGGAACGGCAGACCGGTCTGCGCAACCGGCAACCGTTTGCCGCGCACCTCGCCGTAAAGGGCTGCATCGGGTGCGATGGAGCTGTCGATCAATGCCATCGCGATGGGCGCACTGACCGAGGGGCCAAAGCCGCCCGATGTGACCATGCCGATCTGGGTGCCGCCCTCGGGTGCCGCAAAAAGCGCCACACCGGCCCGCATCGGCGCACGGCCCTCGGGGCGCAGACCGACGCGGCGACGTGGTGCGCCATTGGCCATTTCATCAAGGATCCGGGCGGCCCCCGGAAACCCGCCCTCGCGCGCGCCACCGGCGCGCCGGATCTTGTTGATGGCCCATGTCATGCTGGCCTCGATGGGGGAAATATCCGTGTCCAGATCCTGCCCATAAAGCGGCATCCCGGCCTCCAGCCGCAGGCTGTCACGCGCCCCAAGCCCGATGGGCGCGACCTCGTCCATCTCCAAAAGCGCGCGGGCAAAGCCATCGGCGGCCTCAGCGGGAACCGAGATTTCGAACCCATCCTCGCCGGTATAGCCCGACCGGCTGATCCACAGCTCTGCGCCGCCCCAACCGGTTTGCACCACATCCATGAACTTCATCGCCGCCACGCCCGGCACCAGACGCGCCAGCGCGGTTTCGGCCATCGGCCCCTGCAACGCCAGAAGCGCGCGATCGGTCACCTCCGTGACACCATCGATATGGGCCGCCAGATGGGCAATGTCATGGTCCTTGCGCGAGGCATTGACCACCAGAAAGAGGTCCCTTTCGCGCCGTGCAATCATCAGATCATCGAGCACACCGCCATTTTCCGCAGTGAAAAGCCCGTAACGCTGACGACCGGGCTTCAGCCCCTGCACATCGACAGGCACCAAACCCTCAAGCGCCACATCCGCAGCCAGCGGCAGCAGAACCTGGCCCATGTGGCTGACATCGAAAAGCCCGGCCTTTTCGCGTGTATGCAGATGTTCGGCCATGACGCCGGCGGGATATTGCACCGCCATTTCATAGCCCGAAAAGGGCACGAATTTTCCGCCCAATTCGGCGTGCAGCGCGTGTAACGGCAATTTTTTCAGGTCGCCCATGCGTCCCCCCGATCCTTGTTCACCGGGGTGGTGTCCCGGCATCGTTTACCCGCGCGAAAACCCGCACAGCCCGATGCCCCCTCTGTCCTTTCGCCTGAGATCGTTATCCCTTCGGCGGGTGCATGCGGCACCACTCTCCAGAGTATCTTCCGTGTTCATCAGGTCCTGATGCCTGAGAGTTTACCGGGGCGGTTGCTCCTTCGGCACCGGCGCGAGGACCGGATTCTCCCTGATTGAACGCCGTGCAAGATAGCAGCCTTTTTGCGTTCGGCAAGAGGCTTGCAACAGGCCGGGCAAGCGGGCATTTCTGGGGCCATGAATGACCCTTTCTTTTTCGGCTATGGCAGTCTCGTGAACCGCGCGACCCATGATTTCCCTCACCCGGCCCGGGCCACGGTGCGCGGCTGGGCGCGGACATGGAAAAAGACCAACCTGCGCAAGGTGGCGTTTCTGACGGCGGTCGAGGCCCATGGCGAGGAACTGGACGGCCTGATCGCGGCGGTTCCGGGGGCCGATTGGGGGGCACTGGATGAACGCGAATGGGCCTATCATCGCCTGCCGGTGGTTGAGATTGACCATGAACACCCGCCGCTTTCGGACATCCAGATCTACCGCACCAAGGCCGAACACGATGCCGACCCAAGTTCCGATCATCCGATCCTTCTGAGCTATGTCGATGTGGTGGTGCAGGGGTATCTGCGCGAGTTCGGTCGCGACGGGGCCGACCGGTTTTTCGCCTCCACCCATGGCTGGAATGTTTCCGTGCTGGACGACCGGACCGCACCGATCTATCCGCGCCACCAAAGCCTGACGATTGAGGAAATGGCGTTTGTCGATCGCTGTCTGGCGGACCGGGCGCAGGTTTTCACAGATACGGCATTGGTCGAAGATATCCGCACCAACCGGCCCGCGGCCGAGCCCGCATCGGAACGGCCAGTGGTGGACCACGGTGCCGAATGAAATGTCGGTTAGTCAGATCCGCTGAGCCTCAGCGCCGGTTGTGAAACAGTTGTAGCAGCCGCGCCTGACGTTGAAAGGGTTGCCTCGGAGCAACCGTCAAATCGGCGCGCGACATCAAGCGCAGGGCCAGACCGGCCGATAGCAGCCCAAAGATCACGCCACCGACAGCCTGCCCGATCAACACGCCCTCGGCCCCCAGCCACCACGAGAAAACGATGACAAAGGGGATGGTACCAAGCGTGTGCCGCCCCCAATTCATCCAGGTCGAGGTATAGGGGTGCCCGAGATTGTTGAAACTGGCATTGGCCACGAACAGCATCCCGTTGAAAAACCACGCCAGCGCCAGCGGGCCGGCGAACAGGTAGATCAGATCACGCGCCACGCCATCAGCCTGAAACAGGGCCGCTATCGGGGCGCGCAGAAGGAACAGCACCAGTGAGATCAACACGACCACGGTGGCGGTAAAGATCAGCCCGTCGCGAAAGGCCCCGCGCACGCGGTCCATGTTCCGCGCCCCGAAATTCTGCCCGATGATCGGCCCGATGGCCCCCGACAGCGCAAAGATCACGCCGAATGCCACCGGCACCAGACGCCCGACAATGGCCATGCCCGCCACGGCATCCTCGCCATATTCGGCCATCGAACGGGTCACATAGGCCTGTCCGATGGGCGTGGCCAGTTGCGTCAGGATCGCGGGAAACGCCAACCCGACAATTGCCGGCAGGTCGATCCGGAACTGCGCCGGCGTCGGCCGCGCAAAGCCGCCGTAATGGCGCAGAATTGGCAGCAGCGCCGCCACACCGATCGAGATCCGCGCCGCGACCGAGGCCAGCGCCGCGCCGGTCAGCTCCAGATCCAGTCCAAAGATCAGGATCGGGTCCAGCACGGCATTCACCAGACCGCCGGTGATTGTCACCATCATCGCCCGCCGGGCCGCGCCGTGGGCGCGCAGGATGGCGCTGCCGACCATACCGACCAGCAAAATGGGAAGGCTGGGAACGATAATGCGAAGATAGTGCACGGCCAGGTCCAGCGTCTCACCGGTGGCCCCCATCAGGCGGGCCAGCGGCTCCAGAGATAGCCAGACGGCCAGCGCAAAGAGGGCCCCGAATATGACGCCATAAAGCAGCGATGTTGTGGCCCGGCGCTGCGCCAGATCCCTGTCGCCCGCGCCCAATGCCCGCGCCACCAGCGCCCCGGCGGCAATCGACATGCCGATACCAAAGGAGGAGGTGAAAAATAGAATCGCGCCGGCATAGCCCACGGCCGCTGCCAATTCGGCCTTTCCCAGCATCGAGATGAAAATCATGTCGACGAAATCGACCAGGAAAACCGCCATCAGCCCAAGCGAGGCGGTCAGCGACATCACGGTTATATGGCCAAAGAGACTGCCTTGCAGGAATTTTGCTTGTTCATTCATTCCGATTGCGTATCAGAACACATTTGCGCTGTCCTTGGTATTTTTGTGCAGATATGCACAAGTGCCAGCGCGACGCGGTGGCTCTTGCCGGATGTTTATCCGGCCACCCAGACGCCACCCGGCTCGGCGACGCCGAACCGCTGCCCGACCTGCTGCCATTCCATGTCCGCGCCAGTCGCAGTCAGAGGGTGGGTTTTTTCTGCAGAAGCTGCATCACATCGGACATTTCCGGTCCGCGTTCCAGCCCCGTGACCGCCTTGCGCAGCGGCATGAACAGGCCCTTGCCCTTGCGGCCTGTCGCCTCTTTCACCGCATCGGTCCAGCCTTTCCAGGTCGTCTCGTCATAGGGCGGCTCGGGCAGCAGGGCAAAGGCCCGGGCCACAAATTCGCGATCTTCCCCGGCCACCAAAGGCGTCGCACCATCGCGAAACAGATCCCACCATCCGGCGATATCGTGGCGCGTGGTGATATTGGCGCGCGCGATGTTCCAGAACGTCGCCGCCAGATCGCCCGGCACGCCGATGCCGGCGACCTGATCCGCGACCGCCTCAAGCGGCAGGGTGTGCAGATAGCGCGCCGTGATCGGATAGAGATCTGCCTCATCGAATTTGGTCGGCGCGGCCCCGAAATGGTCCAGGTCGAACCCGTCTGCCAATTCATCCATCGTGACGCAGAGCTCGATCGGCTGCGACGAGCCCAGCCGCGCCATGTGGCTGAGCAGCGCCATCGGCTCGACCCCGGCCTGCCGCAAATCGCGCAACGCCAGGGTGCCCAACCGCTTCGAGAGCGCCTCACCCTGCGGCCCGGTCAACAGCGAATGATGCGCGAAACGCGGCGCGGCATAGCCCAACGCCTCCATGATCTGGATCTGGGTCGCGGTGTTGGTCACGTGATCGGATCCGCGCACCACATCGGTGACGCCCATATCGGTATCATCGACCACCGAAGCGATGGTATAGAGCACCTGCCCGTCCTGACGGATCAGCACCGGATCCGACACGCTGGCCGCGTCAATCGAGAGATCGCCCAGAATACCGTCGGTCCATTCGATGCGCTGCTGCTTCAGCAGGAACCGCCAGACGCCCTGCCCGCGCTCGGCGCGCAGGCGGTCCTTCTCGGCATCGCTCAGCTTCAGCGCGGCCCGGTCATACACCGGCGGCAGATGCATGTTGAGCTGTTTCTTGCGCTTCAGGTCCAGCTCGACCGGGGTCTCGAACGCCTCATAAAAGCGACCATTGTCACGCAACGCATCGGCGGCGGCGGCGTAGCGGTCCAGCCGCTCCGATTGCCGTTCGATCCGGTCCCAGGTCAGCCCCAGCCATTCCAGATCACGCTGTATTTCATCGGCATATTCCTGGGTGGAGCGCTCAGGGTCGGTATCGTCCAGCCGCAGGATGAACGTGCCGCCCGCTTTTTTGGAGATCAGGTAGTTGAACAATGCTGTGCGCAGGTTTCCGACATGCAGAAACCCGGTGGGCGAAGGGGCAAAGCGGGTCACGGTCATGGGGTCTGGCGCTCCTCGTTCATCAGCCCGATCCTGTTTCACAGACAGCGGGCTTTGTCCAGTTGGCCCCGGGCTCACATCAAATTGAGCGACAGAAGGATCGAGGCGCGATAGGCTCGGCCCCGCAGCAACGGGAGACCCGAAATGTCCCACCTGACCCGCCGCAGCATGATCGCCACAGCCGCCGCCCTGCCGTTTACCGGCGTCGCGGCCCGGGCGCGCGCGGAGGCACCACCCCTGGGCGCGTTCTTTGCCCGGCACCGGAGATTTACCCTGGGCGATTTTGAAGTCACGACGCTTTTGGCGAGCACAAATCTGCGGCCCGATCCGCAATCCATCTTTGGCCGGAATGTCGATGCGGCCGAGTTTGCCGCCGTCAGCGCGCAAAATTTCCTGTCGGCGGACGAGGCCCGGTACTTTTTCACGCCCGTGGTGGTCAATACCGGCGCGCAGGTCATCCTGTTCGATACAGGTCTCAGCACGGGCGGCATCACCGGCGCGCTGGCCGCGGCCGGATACCAGCCAGAACAGATCGACACCGTGGTGATCACCCACATGCATGGCGACCATATTGGCGGGCTCTCCGATGGCGGGGTCGCGACCTTTGCCAATGCGGCCTATGTGACGGGACAAGTGGAATACGACCACTGGGCCCGAGCCGGAAATCCGGGCTTTGATGGCAACGTGCGCCCCTTGGCGGATCGGATGAGCTTTCTCGCCCCCGATCAGGATGTCGCCAGCGGCATCACCTCAGTCGAGGCCTATGGTCATACGCCCGGCCACATGGGGTATCACATCGAAAGCAATGGGGCCCGGTTGATGCTGTTTGCGGATCTCGCCAACCATCCGGTGTGGTCGCTCGCCCGGCCCGATTGGGAGATGCGGTTCGACATGGATCGAGAATCCGCTGCGGCCAGCCGTCGCCGCGTGCTGGACATGATCGCGACCGATCGCATCCCGGCCGTTGGCTATCACATGCCGTTTCCCGCCCTTGGTTTTGTCAACCGGCGCGAGGACGGATTTCGGTGGATACCGGAAAGCGGGCAGTTGATGGGCTAGGAAATCTGCTGTCAATTGGGGCCATGACCGATTGGACCCGCCGCCTGCCGCCCGACCTGCCCGCCTTCGAAGCGATGGCCCAAGCCACCCGTGCCGCCCTGCCCGCACCTTATGCCGATCTGGCTGCGGGCGTCGCGCTGCGTGTTGAGGATTTTGCCGATGAGGCGATGCTGGACGCGCTGGACATAGAGAACCCGTTTGCGTTGACCGGCCTGTACGACGGCATCCCTCTCACTGAAAAATCCGTGATGGACCAGCCGCATGGCCCCGATGTCATCTGGCTTTTCCGACGCCCGATACTGGAAGAATGGATCGACCGGAACAACATCACGCTCGGGGGCCTCATCGCGCATGTCTTCGTGCATGAATTTGCCCACCACGTCGGCTGGAGCGACGCCGATATCGCCGCCATCGACCGCTGGTGGGAATAAGGCACGGGTCGCGCGCCTGCTATCGCCGCTTGGGCCCCGACCGATCGCAGGCCTCCAACCCTGAGGGCCACTTCACCTGCCGCTGACCACAGGCACATCACTGGAATGATCGGGACCGGCTGGCCCCCTACCCCGGCAATGCCCCGGTCAACACATAGCGCAGGATCTGCACCACCTGCTCGGGCGTCTCGGTGACGGCCAGCGCCGCCGCATCCACTTCCTTCAGGGGGTGCTGGTGCTCGGCCCCGTGCATGACCACCAGGGGCGTGCCAAGCGCGGCTGCATAACCTGCGTCGAAGGCCGCATTCCATTGCTTGTATTTCTCGCCAAAGCGGACAACGACGATATCGGCGGCCTCGATGGCATTGCGGGTGCGGATGGCGTTCAGCTTGGCCCCCTTGTGGTCATGCCAGAACTTTTTCGCCTCGCTCCCCATGATCGCCACGCCACAATCGTCACTGGCATCGTGATCCGTGACCGGAGCGGAAAACTCCACCCCCAGCCCCTCGGCCCCCGCAACGATCCGCTCGCGCCAATCGGTATGAATCTCGCCCGACAGATAGACCCTCATCCCCATTCCTTTCCCATTAACCTTAACGACCCATATTCATCTTGGCCCAAATACCTCGGGGAGCGCGAGGGGCAGCGCCCCTCGCACCGGTCGGCGCGCGGAACGCGCGGCGAAACCATCACCCGCGCAGCACACCGCCCGTGGCCTTCGCAACCTTTTCGACGATCTTCACCCCAACCGCCTCGATCTCTTCCTCGGTCAGGGTTTTGTCGCGCGGCTGCAGACGCACCGACAGCGCGATGGATTTCTTGCCCGCCCCCATTTGCGCCTCGGCCTTTTCGCCGGCGAACTCATCGAATATCCGGACGCCATCAATCAATTTCTTGTCGGCCCCGGCCGCCGCATTCACCAGGTTGATCGCCTCGACCCCGGCATCGACCACAAAGGCGAAATCGCGCTCGACCGCCTGCAGATCGGAGATATCGAGCGCCCCGCGTGACGCCGTCTGCGCCCGCGCCATCGGGATCTCTTCGGGAAAAAGCGTCAGCGCCATCGCCGGACCCTTCACATCCATCGCCGCCAGGATCCTGGGGTGCACTTCACCGAAAACGCCCAACACCTTGTTGGGCCCCAGGCAAATCATGCCATGCCGTCCGGGATGCCACCACTCACGGGCACCGCGCAGGATCTGCACCTTGGCGGGCGCGCCCATCGCCGCCAGCGCCGCCTCGGCATCGGCTTTGACATCATAAAGGTCGACCGCCCGGCGCGAGCCATGCGGATCGCGTGCGCCCGCATGCCCGACCAGCAGCGCGGTGGCCTGGGTATGCTGTTCCCCCGGCTCGCCGCCCTGAAATGCGGTGCCAACCTCGAAGAGCGCCAGATCCATCATGCCGCGCGCCTGGTTGCGCGCCGCCGCCTGCAACAGCCCCGGCAAGAGCGCCGGGCGCATATGGCTCATCTCGCTCGAAATCGGGTTCTCCAGCATCGTGGCATCCGAACCGCCGCCAAACAGCTCCGCGCTGGCCTTGTCGATGAAACTATAGGTAACGCATTCATTATACCCAAGCGCCGCAAGCGTCCGCCGCCCGGCGCGCTCGCGCAGTTGCATCGGCGTCAGAACCGGTTTCGGCACGCCCGCCGAAATCCGCGTCATCGGTTTGCCCTCCAGTTTGGTCAGCGACGCAACCCGCGCCACCTCCTCGACCAGATCGGCCTCGCCTTGCACATCGCGCCGCCAGCTTGGCACATCGACCTCCAGCAGATCGCCCGATCCGGTGGCCGAAAACCCAAGCGCCGTCAGGATGCGGGCCTGTTCGTCCCTCGGAATATCCATGCCGACAAGGCTGATCACGCGGGCCGTATCCAGGGAATAGCTGCGCGCGGTCTGCAACGCCGCCCCGGCCTCGACCACCTCCGATACCTCGCCGCCGCAAATCTCCAGGATCATCTGCGTCGCGGCCTCCAGGCCGGGGCGGGTATATTCGGGATCAACACCGCGCTCGAACCGATACCGCGCATCGGAATGGATCTTGAGGTCGCGCCCGGTAAAGGCGGTGCGGATCGGGTCCCAATAGGCGCTTTCCAGAAACACGTTCACCGTCTCGCCGGTGCAGCCCGTGGGCAACCCGCCCATGATGCCCGCGATGCTTTCGACCCCGTCCTCATCCGAAATCGCCACCTGTCCTGCCGACAGGGTATAATCCTTGTCATCCAGCGCCGTCAGGCTCTCGCCCCCGGCGGCATGGTGGATCCGCAGGTTGCCCTTGACCTTGTCGGCATCAAAAACGTGCAGCGGGCGGTTCATGTCATAGGTGAAGAAATTCGTCACATCGACCAGCGCCGAGATCGGCCGCAAGCCAATAGCGCGCAGGCGGTCCTGCAACCATTCCGGCGACGGCCCGTTTTTCACACCCTTGATTACTCGCCCTGTGAAATGCGGGCAGTCGTCCAGTGTGTCAGCATCAATCGACACGCCGATCGGACTGGCAAATTCGCCTTTCACCTCGATCTCGGCCAGAGGTTTCAGAACCCCCAGCCCCCGCGCCGCAAGATCGCGCGCCACACCACGCACGCCAAGCGCGTCCTGACGATTGGGCGTGATCGCGATCTCGATCACCGGATCGACCTTGGCGGGGTCATGCTCGGCCAGCCAGTCGATGAACCGGTCACCGACCTCGCCCGAGGGCAGCTCGATAATGCCGTCATGCTCGTCCGACAGCTCCATCTCGCGTTCCGAGGCCATCATGCCAAAGCTCTCGATGCCGCGGATCTTGCCGACGCCGATGGTGGTGTCGATCCCGGGCACATAGACGCCGGGTTTGGCGATCACCACGGTGATGCCAGCGCGCGCATTGGGGGCCCCGCAGATGATCTGCTGCACGCCTGCATCGGTTTCCACCTGACACACGCGCAGCCGGTCCGCATCGGGGTGTTTTTCCGCGCTCAGCACCTTGCCGATTGTGAAATCCGCCAGTTTCGCACCGCGGTCGATGACCTCTTCGACCTCCAGCCCCAGATCGTTCAGAGCATAACAAATCTCGTCCAGCGTGGCCTCGGTTTCCAGGTGATCCTTCAGCCAGGAAAGGGTGAATTTCATGTCTCGCGTCCCTCTGCGTCTTTGCGCCCAAGCGCTTACCCCATGTGCGCCCGGTTGAAAAGCCGGGGCAAAGTACCGAGCCTGTTCCGGAAATGCCCGAAATTCCGGGCATCGCCTAACGCATTGGACGCTCTGATTCAGGCCGTGTCGAGGACGTGAGGTTTTTCGAAACTGCCATGGGCGCGAATATGGCGCAGCCAGTTGCGCAGCTCGGTCAGACGGGTTGCAGGCGCAAGATCCTCAGGTGCCCCCCCCAGACGGATGGCCGCGCCTGCATCCGTTTCGGCAACCTCCAGATCCGCTATCAGCGCCGCATCCGTTTCCCCGGCGTGGACCAGCACCCCGGCCATATGGGCGGGCGAAACCTCCGGGTGGTATTGCACGCCCCAGAAACTGACCCCGCCCTCGTCATAGGCGAACGCCTGCACCGGTGAATGCGCGTTGCCCGCCAATGGGATGGCCCCCTCGGGCAGGGCCGTGACCTCATGGCTGTGAATGCAGGGCACGCTGAACCTCTGACGCCGCCCGGCCAAAAACGGATGGGCCAGACCGGCGCGGGTCAAGGTGATTCCAACCGCCAGTCCGCGTTCCCTGCCATTCGGTGACGCCTCGGAGGACCCGCCAAGAACAGAGGCCGCCAATTGCATTCCGTTGCACGAGCCATAGGTGGGCAGTCCACGGGCGAAAACGGTTTCCATCGCGGCCCAGAGGGGTGCCCCCCGAGGATCATCGACACCCCAATCCACGGCCGATCCGGTAAAGATCACGCCATCCACCCCGTCCAGCGTGTCCGCCGCAAGCCGATGCTCCAGCGGGCGTGCCACGCGCGTTTCGATGCGCGGATCGATCCAGGCCAGGGCTGCCTGAAACAGATGCGCATCTTGCGGGTAATTTGACGGGTTCGACTCAACGACTAGGACAGTGGTCATTCAGAGCGCCTCGCCCGGCTGAACACAGGACAAGATCGAGGCACGGAAATCATCGATCTGGCTGATGATTTCACTGGTGTGTCCGTCCCTGTCCTGCGCAGTGATGACACGGGTCTGGGCCTGCCTGCTGACGGTTCGCGCATTGAACACTCGGGTAATCCTCCTTCGCTGTGCCCCGGGACGGTAGCGCGGAGGCAAGGTTCCGCATGGCCATATGCGTCCTGGCGCGATCCTCGGGCGACCTCGGGTTGGGGCAAGCGAGCCGATCACCGACCTGCCCGGAGGGGCTGCCCGGTTTGGAAGTAAGAAAGCCGCGCGATGGCCAGACCGCGGGGGTGGCGATCTGACGGTGGTGGAAACCACTTTATGTCAGCCAGGTCCTGTAAGTTTGAAATGCCGGATTACCCTAACAAATCGCCAGCCCCGGGGGCGGCCCCCTCTCGGCAGATTTCCATTGGAAATCGCCTG
>Ga0316207_10005079_pt1 | contig 11072 bp, 8 predicted proteins | sample 6weekpyrite_MG_FD_204943 | JGI IMG/M metagenome (GOLD analysis project Ga0316207, IMG submission 204943) | Microbial mat bacterial communities from mineral coupon in-situ incubated in ocean water Damariscotta River, Maine, United States -... | ecosystem: Environmental > Aquatic > Marine >...
GGTTGTTAGTAGTTTCCAATTTAATGATTCACTATAAAACTGCAATCATCTCGAATGTGCTGACAATTGTCATTAACTAAATGCCTCTGTTCAAAATATTGATTGTTTTTAAGCCCGATTGCCCTGTCTGTCATGGTTAACTGAAACACTAATCGAGTACCTTCGTCATGGCGTCATATGCGAGGTGCAACAAAGCTGGGAGTTGCCGTATTGGCATCGGAAAGGAAACGATTTTCTGTTCAAAAGCCGTTTTCACGACTTTTCCCATTTGTCGACGAGATAATACGCCCGAATAGTCGGATCCTGGGTAACTGAAATCGGATGAGATCCTTCTGATTACGACATACACTCAATGCGCAGGGCTAAGGTCTCGCATATCTATCGAAGAACTTATAATTTGCGAGCAACCCAGCTGCTCTTTGGTCATACCAAGCTGGAAAGCACAGTGAAGTATTTGGCTCTTGAAATAGGTGATGCTTTTGAAATAATCGAAGGGACTAAAGTTTAAGTAAATATACTGGGTGAACCATCTATTTTTTGGTGTGCCCAGGAGTTTGGAATGACTGTTAAATAGATAACAGACGTACAAGGCGCTCCATGCATGATATTTAAGTATATTGAACTACGCATTCTAGACAACCTCCGCCTTAGCAGTTAAAAAATCAACGAAAGTGCGTACCGTGATGGAGAGATGCATGCGGCTCGGATAAACTGCATAGATCCCTCCTCTCCCTGAGCAATATTCGCTTAAGACCTGTTGCAGCTCGTTAGACTCGAGGTAGTCTCGAACTAACGCATCCGGCAATAAAGCGATACCATTGCCGGCCAAACAGGCGTTGATGGCAAACTCCATCGAGTTAACAATAATGTTAGCTTGCAGAGGAACTATGACCTTGCGTCTTCCATTCTCCAAGCTCCATCGAGCATTCTCTTGAGCGCTTCCTACGACAATGCACCGGTGATTCTTGATATCATTGGTGGTTTTGAGCTTCGCGGCATTTGCCAGATAGTCGGGGCTAGTACACAACACCAACTTTGTCTCCATCAGTCGACGTGCGACCAATGATGAATCGTTTAATGCGCCGGCGCGAATCGCAACATCAATGCCCTCGGCGATCATATCTGCACCGTCATCACTTAATATTATCTCCGCCCTAACATCTGGGTGCATGCGTAAAAACTCATTCACCCAATCGCATAGAAATCCCCCCTGTAGCGCCAAAATAGCGGCGATTCGTATCACACCTGACGGCGTCTGCTGAGACTCCGCCACCAACTGATTGGCATTCTCTATTTGAGAGATAGCGCCACTACACTGAAGATAATAATCACGACCAGCTTGGGTCAGGCTCAGTTTCCGCGTACTGCGCTGTAATAACCTAACGCCCAACACCTCCTCCAACTGCGAAACCTTTCGCGAGACGGTGGAACGCGGTAACCCCAACACCTTGGCCGCCCCGCTGAAGCTTCCCGCATCAACTACTTTGATAAAAACGGCGATTTCGTTTAAGTCTACCATCTATATGTCACATATTTGGAACAATTTATTCCATTTATACCACCTAGTAACCAAACAAACAACCACTTATGATAAATATCACCACAAACAAAAAACGAAGGAAAAAACCATGATTAAACCATTAACCGTATTCGTAACCGGCGCAACCGGTAATCAAGGCGGCGCTGTCGCAAGAGCGCTCATTAAAAACAACCACAATGTCGTGGCCTTAACGCGCAACAAAGAATCAGTTGCCGCAAATGAATTGGCAAAACTCGGCGCAGAAGTCATTGAAGGCTCATTGGACGCCCCTCAACTGCTCATAGATACACTAAAACGTGTTGACACCCTGTTTCTCATGGGTAGTCCGATGGAAACGAGTGTCGAAAAGGAAACCACACAAGGCATCGCAATTGTCGATGCAGCCAAAGCGGCTAATGTCGGCCACTTGGTCTACAGCTCAGTAGCAAACGCCGACAAAAATACTGGTATTCCACACTTCGAAAGTAAATACAAAGTCGAGCAATATATAAGATCGCTCGATATCCCTTTTACAATCTGTGCGCCCGTTGCCTTTATGGAGAACATTATTGCACCATGGTCTATCGATGCTTTCAAGGCACGTAAGATCGTTCAAGCACTACCTGGTGAGATCAAACTTCAGCAAGTCAGCCTTCGCAATCTTGGTGAATTCGTTGCTGGCATCATTGAAAAGAGAGCCGACGTTTTTGGGCAGCGTTTCGACATTGCCGGTGATGAAGTCTCTGGGAATGAGATGGCAAACATTCTTACCAACGCCACGCACCAGACAATTTCCTACGAGAGCTTCCCCACATCAGAACTCAGAAAACTCAGTGATGATATGGCAACCATGTTCGAGTGGCTTGCCGATGCTGGTTACGACGTAGACATGCGCAAGCTACACAATCGTTTTAACAATGTTAACTGGCAGAACTACAACCAATGGGCAGAGTCGGCTAACTGGTCGGTTCTGAACCACTAGTCAGACTTAAACAGGGAGAGGGGAGAGTACAACCCCTCCCACATCTTTCTCTTCTACTTTATCGAAGGAGTATTTTTATGATCAACATACAAAAAATCGACCACATAGGAATTCGAATCCGTGACAGAGAGCGCTCTGTTACTTTTTATAAAACATTAGGATTTGAATTCATAAGAGACCTCGGCTATGACGAAGGCCACCCTATTATGATGCGCCACCCTTCAGACGTTGTGCTCAACTTGCTTGGCCCCAGTTCCGTCGCTATCGATGAAAACATATTATTGGACATAAAAGAAAAATACGCTGGCTATACCCACATAGCACTACGTGTTGACTCAATCGATCATGCAGAGGAAGTTTTTCAACAACATAACTACCCCATTACCGGAAGAATGCAGTTCGAAAAAATGCGCGCAATCTTCATTAGAGATCCCGATAGAAACGTGATTGAGTTTAATGAATATGCATAACCTACTAGACAAAGAGAAACAAATCATAGCCACAGTGATTGCCAAGCATCAGATTGCGAAAGACAAACACCAACTCTTTGAAGAGTGGCTAAAGAAAATATCCCAAGCCGCCCAATGCTATTCGGGTTACTTAGGCACGGAGACAATGCGACTGCTCGAAAAAAGCAACCAAAGCTATGCGTGCATTTTTCGATTCGATACATTTAAAAACCTGGAAAGGTGGGTAGCGTCTGATGAGCGAAGAAGGCTTCTACACGAACTTGACGACCTAGCTTTGTCAAAACCCTCTTTTGTCGAATACACGGGCCTAAAATTGTGGCTCCCTCCCTCAACAGGGATCACTAAACCACCCTCACGTCATAAAATGGCATTCCTCACTTTTTTGTCAATCTGGGCACTGGTACATATCGTTATGAACTACGTTCACCCACTCATACCCGGATCCGCAATTGTTCGAGAGATGTTAGTTATCGCAATAATAGTTTTGCTCATGACCTATGCCGTAATACCGCTGCTAACGAAACTACTTTCGAATTGGCTGTATAAATAGGATACATCCAACAACTAGATCCAAGCTATTTTATCGCTTAGATCACAATTAATGACACCCACCTTAACTTGTGGGAATGTCGCATATTTGTGCAAGAGAGTGTTTATGAGGCGTTTGTGAATTACTTAGTCACTCGAATGAGTGTAAACAGAAGTGAAAAGCAGGTGCAAAACACCTGCTCGAAATCCAACTAATCAAAATGAATAAACTATGGCAACACGAACTCTCTCAGAGCAAGCCATATAGATTTGATTTCGGTAAATCCAGTGAGAGATTTAAGCTGTTTTTGGTACAACCAATGGCACTCTTTCATGCCAATGCAATACAGAATAAACCACCGGCACCAGAACTAAACTTACGAGCATGGAAAAACTCAAACCCCAGGTTATAGTTACTGCCAGAGGTTGTAACATTTCTGCACCTTCACCTAATCCCAACGCCAATGGCATCATACCGACGACTGTTGTTAAGGTAGTCATTAAAATCGGGCGTAAACGCAAACGTGCCGCTTCGACAATTGCATCGATTTTTTGCAACCCTTTGTCGCGCATGATTTCGATGTACTCCACCAGTACGATGGCGTTATTCACCACGATACCAGCCAGCATAATCATACCTAGCCATACCGGCATGGATATTGGCAGCTCTGCGAAGTAAATTCCCATGGCTACACCGATGGCAGAGAATGGTACGCTGATAATAATAACCAGTGGATTCAATAATGACTCGTACTGTACTGCCATTACCACAAACACTAGAAACAAGGCCAACGCTAACAATATGCTAGACAGTCTTTTACCCTCTTCCAATACTTCTCTGGCACCACCTTCATACAAGGTATAGCCATCGGGTATATTCAGCTCATTGCTGATGGCGTCGATTTTTGCCAGCACTTCACCGAGCGTTGCATCGTCTTTCACCGTGGCACTGATTTCGATAATTCTCATTTGATTGTCACGTTTAATTTCCGCTGGTGCTTCGACCAGCTTCACTTCCGCGAGTGAAGATAAATATACCGGTTTTCGATTTTCCGCATCGGGAAACACTAACACTGATAACAATGCCTGAGGATTAACCACTTCGGTTTTAGGCATGCGCATACGGATATCATAAGCGAGATCGCCTTCGATAAAGTCGCTGACAATGACGCCTTGTAAAGCAATCTGCAAGGCATTGGAAACGTCCTCTACTTCAATGCCCAATTTGTTAGCACGTTCTCTATTTATTTGCACAGATAATTCAAAATGCCTTTCTTCAGAAGAATGACTAATATTACGTAAGCCATCAACGGTTTCAAGTTTCTCAACCAGACTGCCTGTCAATGATTCCAGTACAGTTAACTCGGAACCTTGTATTCGCAAACTGATATCATCATCGCCACGACTAGTGCGAATGCCGCGAATGCCTCGTTGTGTCATTCTAACTTTCACGCCCGCCATTTGTTCGGCCGTGATTTTTTTATTGATACGCTTAATCCAGTCTTCACTGCTGACTTGTCGTTTGCTTATGGGAACAAGTTGAACGGTCAAGGTCGAACGGTTAGGACTTTCTCTTTCGGTTCGACCAAATATGAATCCCCCAGACAGGGTAAACACGGTTTCCACTTCTTTTTGTTTAAGAAATAAATCTTCAAGTCGACTAACTGAAACATCCATTTCTTCCAGGGTGACGCCTGGATCGGTACTGATCCTTACCGTTATTCTACCGTCATCCATTTTCGGCAGAAAAGTTTGTTTGCCCGAGAAAAAATTGGGCAAGCTAAAACTCAAGGCAACAACAAAAGCCAAAATTATCAACCAGGAAAACCGTAAAATTTTGCTCACGAATGAAGCGTACAGTCGTTGCAATACACGCACTAAGGCATCGATTAGTCGCCTTATGCCTTTCACCTGGCTTATATGCACTTTTGCAGACAAGGCCGGAACTAAAGTTAATGCAATGATCATAGAAGCTAAAATCGCTGCCGATATGGTTACAATCAATTCCTGAAACAGTAAGCCGGTTAAACCACCCACAAATAGAAACGGTAAGACTGCCGCCAGGTTGGTTGAGGTTGCTGCAACAATTGCACTGTTCACTTCGCTTGCGGCGTTGATTTCGGCCTGAGGATTATCGCCCTCTTCGTTTTGATGGCGATAAATGTTTTCCAGCATGACAATGGTATTATCCACCAGCATACCAACGCCCAATGCCAAACCACCAAGCGTCATGACATTCAGCGTTAAGCCACCGCTACTCATCAACACAAAAGTCACCATGATGGCGATGGGAATAGCGCTACCAATTATCAGCGTGCGACGCAAATTCCCCAGAAACAAATACACAACCGTCATGGCCAACAATGCACCACTAATGGCTGCCAGGGACGAATTGCGTAAGGACTGGCGAATATATATCGATTGATCAGCAACGGTATAAATTTCAATATCTCTGGGTAAGAGTTTTTGTTTTTTTAGCCATTGTAAGCGTTTTTGCACAACATCAACCACGGCAACGGTATTGGCATTGGGTTGTTTTTGAATGGAAAGTTTTACACCAGGTATGCCATTACTGCGCACTTTAAGACGCTCGTCTTCATGACTGTCCTGCACTTGCAATACTTCACCCAATGGGATTGCCTGACCATTTTTTAACGACAAAGGCAGCTGTCTGATTTGTTCCAGGTTTTCAAATCGACTACTGATTTTGCCAGCTATTTCCTGGCTGGACATGGCAAGTCGTCCGGCGGGGTCTTCCCGGTTTGCTTTGCTAATGGCTTCAGAAATATCTTTCGGCGATAAGCCAAGACCTGCAAGCCGATGCTGGTCAATCAATAAATGGATTTCCCGTTCCAGGCCGCCGCCCACTTCCGCCGCCGCAACGCCTGGCAAATTCAAAAACCATTTGCGTAGTACATCGTCTGTCCAGTGACGCAACTCCACCACATCGCGTAGACTGGAACTCACGACAAATTCCAATACCGGTATTTGCGATGGGTCACGTTTATAAATTACGGGTGGATCAATGGTGTCAGGTAAAAATCGTTTGGCGCGATCAAGTCGTGTACTTGCATCACGCAGTGCAATATCTATGTCTTTGCCATAGTCGAAAGACAAATCAACGGTTGCCAATCCTTGTGATGTACTGGATTGCACACTGGTGGCATCTTCGGTAATGGCTAGCTGTTCTTCCAGCTGCCTTGTAATACGGTCTTCCATGACTTTTGCCGGCACACCCGGATCAATAATGCGCACGCGCACTTCGGGATAAATTAATTGCGGCAGTAAATCAATGGCCAGTTTCCCCAAAGCAAACACGCCCAGGACAACCACCGCCAGCGCTATCATACTCACACCCACTGGATGTCGAATTGACCACGCTGCCAGACCCCCGGCTTTTTCACTCACGCGATTCATTTACCACCACAACGCTTTTGCCCGGTTTGATATCCAGAAACCCTTTGGTTATAACGTAATCACCGTTTTGCAAACCTTCCAGAATTTCAACACGCTCATTAATATATACGCCGGCTTTTACCCGTTGCACCTGAGCTTTATTGTCTTTTAACAGATAAACAAATTCACCTTGTTTGTCACGACGCAAGGCTTTAAAGGGCAGGAGTAAACGCGGCTTTTCTACCGACCGTAACTCTACAGAAACCAATTGTCCGGGCCGCGCACCTCTGGGTACAGGTGTCAGTTCAATTTCCATAGTACCGGTGCGAGTATCACTGTCAACCAGGGGATGAATTCGACTAATACGGCCTCGATAGCTTTGTTCGCCGATGGCATCGATACTTACTGTCAATTCATCATCAACAGTATACTGGTTCAATAATAACTCTGAGACTTCAACTTCAATGTAAAGGGATGCAGGATCATAGATCGTCAATAAGCTGGTGTATCGGGGCGCTGCATTACCGGGTTCCAGCAGGCGTTGACTGATAATTGCATCAAATGGTGCGGTAATTTTTGTGTAGGATAGTCGGGTTTGCTGCAATTTTTCATCAGCCTCGGCCACAGCCAATGCTGTTTCGGCATGACTGATCTGCTCTTCGGTAGATAATTGCTGCGCATGCAAGTCTTTCAGACGTTGTAAATCCAGTGCAACTTTTTTTCGCGACACTGCGGCTTTTTGTAATTGCGCGTTTATCAAATCATCATCAAGTCGCACCAATAATTGATTCTTCGAAACTTCATCGCCTTCGAAAAATGGCATTTGCTTGATGATACCTTCTTCCTGATTGACAATATTCACGGTGCGTTTTGCTTTAACACTACCCAGGCGCTGCAACTCAATACCGATTTCTGAAGGCTGGATTTGGGTTACTTCCACAAAATGCATTTTTTTCGCCCGCTTCGTTGGCTCCACATCGGGATCAGCGCAGGCAACAAGCCAAAGTAAAATGCTAATGTAAATAAATATCCTGATGTTAATTCGCATAAGTCACTTGGTTACTTAGATGTCGATGAGTAATCTATTCTAGTTTAAGCGAGCCATATTGGGTAATAGTTTTTGTGAAGTTATCAATCCCGATAAAAGCAGACAAATTGATTTGTGCTCATGAAACCAGTCTTCTGGGGATAGGAGGAATTAAACACAAAATAACTTGCTCTATTAAACACTATGGCCCCCAAAATTGAGAAATTGCAACTTTTCTGAAAAATTTAACGTTTTAACTTGTGGGAATGACGTTTATTTGTGCAAGAAAGTATTTACGAGGCGTTTGTGAATAACTTAGTCACTCGACTGAGGAAAACAAAAATGAAAAGCAGGTGCAAAACACCTGCTCGAAATCCAACTAATTAAAATAAATAAATTATGGCAATACAGGTGCATCATCCATCGTTAATGTAAAATCTGTATCAAGCACATCCAGTGATGGCAACTGTAGCGCGTTTGCTGCTTCAATATTCAGATGGCTGCATTCTGCCAGATCTAGCCGCTTAACACTTTCATAAATCGCTTCGGGTTTTAACACGTATTCATTATTCTCACCCAGCAATGTTCCGGCTTTTAAGTACAATTTATCTTCACTGATACTTGTTTGATAGGGTAAACCGGATAGGTAGCCCTCTTGCTCTGAGTCAAATTGGTGAAAACGTAGATCATAAGTTTCACCGTCATATAATCCGGTGTTGTTTAAGTCGTTTTCGGCGGAATGCGTGTAAGGTAGTGTCAAGCTAAATTCGGAATCCGGTACATTGACAAAAGCACCAGACTCAATATCAAATAAATAATAATCGTAAACCTTATTCAGTTTTTGATTGTAGTTATTGCATCGCAATTTATCTAAATAATTATCGTTTTCATCATAATAAGTTCTCAGCGTATAAGTTCCGTCAGATAATTCCAGAAAGTTATAATTTTTCACCAAACCTGTTTCTGAGTCGTTATAAGACAAATCAACTTTAGCAAGTGTGTTTTCGCCCGCTACAAAAGGCACCTGGATTATACCTTGCGACCAATCATCAGTAGATTTGGACAACACGCTTAAATAAATATATTCATCGGTTTGATCAATCGAAAGACGGGTTTTCCCTTGTTTACCGGTATCACCCGCTACTGCTTCAAATACGATATCATAAGAAAAAACACCATATGGTGAATTTTCACTTACCCCTTTTTCAATGGATAAATGCAACACGAATCGATAATCAATATTCGTTTCTGATTGTATTTCGGTATAGCTCATGGACATGATGATTTCATGAGGTGAATCATTATCTGCTCGCGATGAAGTAATAATAAGCTTTTCATTTGTTGTTTCTTCCTCATCATCAGATTCAATGTTACAGTCCGTATCAGCAACATCTGCTTCAGTGACTTCATAACTTCCTTTATTTACCTGATCATAAACTTTAAACTCATCCATAATGCACAGAAATGTGTTGGGAAACTCTAAAAAACTCATAATGAAAGAGTTAGTTTCACGAATTTCTGTTTTAGTATTGGAATAATCGGTATCTGAATCAGTATAAACACGGGCAGAGATAGTTGATGCTTTATTCAATGGCGCATTTGAGCTATTAGCCAGTATTTTTATTTCTTTAGGCAAATACAGCGGGGTGACGTTTTCGTTTGAGCTGTCATCATTACAAGCAGAAAGAGCTAATAAAATCAGTAAGAATGCGATAAGTTTCATTATTTACTCCACAAAAGCTTTATTAGCTTTATTTTGATGCCGATTTAAGCACAGAATCTGGGCAATTTACAGGGATAAAAGTTACAAAAAAGATGAAACCTATTATTATTACAACTAATGCAGATTTAAACTGAAACAACGAACAATATCTGCCAAAGCCTATTATTACGCTATTTTTCCAACATGCTCTTTGGACGCAGACTACCCAGAAAAAACTTATGCTTGATAAAAAGGCCACCATAGTAATCCAGGCATGTGGTGGAATCGGGTGATTTAGTTTACTTTTCTCTGATTTTCAAAAAACGTGTGAATTACAATAAAATACTTTTCACCAATGGGCAACAACGCCTTACTCAGTATAGAAGCCGATTTTTCAGGCCAAATAATTAAGTCTGTGCACCGCGTTTCTTCATCAGACAATCGCGCGAAGGATGCACGAACACCGCGTGCTGATGTGCTTTCAGCTTATAGTCGGTAAGAAACTAATGCGTTTTGCGTTTATCTTCGTACCAAAAAACCGGCATTTGCTACTTGAAAAAAAGCGACGAAATTCATATTTGCATATGCCCAGGGAGCATAATTATTTGGATTGGTAACCACAAGATCAACGAAGTTACCATCGTTGATATACACAAAATGATTAGTTGGTACATGAAGCGCATTGTACTTTACAGTGCCGCCATTACCATCTTTCCAGCTCCATCGGCCGGTATAACTGTCACGGCGTATAAAATGAAATCCATGCGCACCCTCTAACAAACAAATCAAATAGTGACCAGCTACCACCATGGGTATTGCATGAGGATTATTACCCGCAAGGGTGATATTCGCACCACCATCAAGTAACACACGTTGCTCATTAGTGTGATGTGCCGCTACCACGACACCATTCGCGGTAGCTTGTACCCCCGGCACAGCACCACCCATTGCACCATTCGCCGGATTTTGGCAATCAGAAGCGTAAGCGTAACAATTTGCATTATTACCCCAGGGTAATTCTTCTTGTGTTCCAAGTGGCATAATTAACTCCTTTGGTCAGTGTTAACCCTAAGATTGCATAGAAAATTGCTTAAAAACCGCGTTATTACTTTTATAGCAACTCATAAAAACATTACTATACTTACGCTAAAAACTATTTAATGTGGTCAATAATTGAATTTTAAATCAGCAGAAGAAGTTGTGAAGTGAGGCAGCTCACAGTGGAAATGAGTAAACAAGGGGAAACATAACATTTAAGGTCTTTGGAACGATATGCTGATCAGTTTACGAAACTAATTATAATAAACTAATATTGTTTAGATACGCGGATTCAACTCTGAAGTGCAACCAGTTCATGTAAACTTCAAGTTACAGATTCGAAGTTGCTATTAAACATTTCTTTAGGTGTTTTAAAACCTAATGTTTTACGTGGTCGATTATTGAGTTTT
>Ga0316207_10005080_pt1 | contig 11071 bp, 7 predicted proteins | sample 6weekpyrite_MG_FD_204943 | JGI IMG/M metagenome (GOLD analysis project Ga0316207, IMG submission 204943) | Microbial mat bacterial communities from mineral coupon in-situ incubated in ocean water Damariscotta River, Maine, United States -... | ecosystem: Environmental > Aquatic > Marine >...
CGCGGCGTGTTTTCCATTTCGCGCAAAAGCGCATTCATTTCCGCAACATTGAGCCGCCGCCCTGCCCGGACCGACCCATGGCATGCCATTGTCGCCAATACGAGATCGAGCCTTTCTCCCAAGAGAAGCACGTCGCCGTTCTGCGCAATGTCATCGGCGATATCGCGCAGCAACTTGTGCGCATCAGCACCGCGCAGCACCGCCGGCATCGCGCGGACAAGCATGGCATCGGGCCCGAAGCGTTCCACCGCTAGGCCAAGTTCGGCCAGCTTTCCGCTCGCTTCCTCGATGCGGTCGCAGTCGCTTTCGTCCATCTCGATCACTTCGGGCAAAAGCATGGCCTGTGAGCGCGCAATGCCCTCCCCGGCCCCTGCGGCCTTCAGTTTTTCGAGCGTCAGGCGTTCGTGCGCCGCGTGCTGGTCAACGATGACCAGGCCGTCTGCCGCTTCTGCCACGATATAGGTCTGCGCGATTTGCCCGCGTGCCGCGCCAAGTGGATAGGCTTCGGCGTCGCCGGGGGCATCCACGGCTTCTTCGGCGCGGGCCATCGGGGCGAAACCGGGCTCTGACAGGATGGATGTCTCAGTCTCGCGCCAAACGGGCGGGATCGTGGGTCGTTCGGGCCTTTGCCATCCGCTGAACATCGGGCGCGGCTCCTGCGCCATGTTGCTCGGCGGTTCCTCTCCGCCGCGCTGCCATGCGCCCATCGCGGCGGGATCGGGCGCCTGTGCGCTGCGTTTGTCGCCTCCGGAAAGAGCCTCCCGCAGGCCCGACACGATGAGCCCGCGTACCAGAGACGGGTCGCGAAAGCGCACTTCGGTCTTGGCCGGATGCACATTTACATCGACTTCGCCCGGCGGCACGTCGAGGAACAGGGCAAGCACGGCATGTCGGTCGCGCGCCAGCATGTCGGAATAGGCTCCGCGCACCGCGCCGGTCAGCAGGCGGTCCTTTACCGGTCGGCCGTTGACGAACAGGTATTGGTGATCGGCGACGCCCCTGTTGTAAGTGGGCAGACCCGCAATGCCCGTCATGCGCACGGGCGCTTCTGCCGGACCGCGCATGACATCGACCGAAACCGCATTGTCGGCCAGTTCGCGCGCGATCAGCCGGCTGACCCGCGTCGCCAGTTCCTCTCCGGGCTGAACCTGAAAGATGCGGCGCCCGTCGTTGGAAAACGAAAACCCGACATCGGGGCGCGCCATGGCAAGCCGGCGCACGACATCGTGACATGCGGCATACTCGCTACGCGGCGTGCGCAGGAACTTGCGGCGGGCGGGCACGTTCGCAAAGACATGTTCCACCCGGATCCTTGTCCCCGGCGGCAGCGCGGCCGGCGCTTCCTCGACGAGCGCGCCGTGGTCGACGATGCGCCTCCAGCCTTCGGCCTGATCTCTCGGCCGGCTTTCGATCGTCAGCCGCGCAACGCTGGCGATGGAGGGAAGCGCCTCTCCGCGAAAGCCGAGCGTGCTGACCAGCTCGATCTCCTCGTCCGGCAATTTCGACGTGGCGTGCCGCTCAAGCGCGAGGGCCATTTCATCGGCAGTCATGCCGCACCCGTCGTCGGCAACCTCGATCCCGTCGAGCCCGCCCAGTTTCAACGCAATGTCGATCCGGGTCGATCCGGCGTCGATCGCGTTTTCGACCAATTCCTTGAGAGCGGCGGCCGGTCTTTCGACCACTTCGCCCGCCGCAATGCGGTTGACGAGATTATCGGGGAGACGGCGAATTTGCGGCATGAACACCGGGATAGCGGTGAAGCCCGCCTTTTTCGAGATGGACGGTGTGGAAAAGACGGCAGTCGCGCGCGAAAAATTTTCCATCCGTCTACGGTTTTGCGCTAGTCAGGCGACAACTTCTCAATCAAATGCGCGACAAGCGCCAAATTTCAGGGATTTGCACACCCAATGTCATCATTCTTTTCCCGCCTTTTCCAGTTCGGTTCACAGAACATGGCAATCGACCTCGGGACCGCGAATACGCTCGTCTATGTCGAGGGGCGCGGTATCGTTCTGAACGAGCCTTCGGTGGTCGCCATCGAAACGCTGAACGGCATCAAGAAGGTCAAGGCTGTCGGTGACGACGCCAAGATGATGATGGGCAAGACGCCCGACAGCATCGAGGCGATCCGCCCGCTTCGCGACGGCGTCATCGCCGACATCGAAGTGGCCGAGGAGATGATCAAGTATTTCATCAAGAAAGTGCACGGCAAGAAGAGCCTGCTGCGCTATCCCGAAATCGTGATCTGCGTTCCCTCGGGCTCGACTTCTGTCGAGCGCCGCGCGATCCGCGACGCGGCCAGCAATGCGGGTGCATCGCAGGTTTACCTGATCCTCGAACCGATGGCCGCCGCAATCGGTGCGGACATGCCCGTGACCGAACCGGTGGGCTCGATGGTTGTCGACATCGGCGGCGGCACGACCGAAGTGGCGGTTCTGTCGCTGCGAGGCCTTGCCTATACCACCAGTGTGCGGGTTGGCGGGGACAAGATGGACGAAGCCATCGTCTCCTATGTGCGCCGGCACCACAATCTGCTGATCGGCGAAGCGACTGCTGAACGGATCAAGCAGGACTATGCCATCGCCACCGTTCCGGAAGACGGCGAAGGCGAGACGATCCACATCCGGGGCCGCGATCTCGTGAATGGCGTGCCCAAGGAAATCACCATTACACAGGCGAACATCGCCGAAGCCCTGGCCGAACCGATCGGCGCCATTGTCGAGGCGGTTCGCATCGCGCTGGAAAACACCGCGCCGGAATTGGCTGCCGACATTGTCGATCAGGGTATCGTGCTGACCGGCGGCGGCGCGCTCATCACCGGGCTTGACGAATATCTTCGCGAAGAAACCGGACTGCCTGTGACCGTGGCCGAAGACCCGCTGTCCTGCGTGGCGCTGGGCACCGGCCGTGCATTGGAAGAGCCCGTGTTCCGCGGCGTACTGATGACGGCCTGAGGCAAGTGACCTGACCTGAAGGGGGCTAGACAATGGCGCCGCCGCAAAACCGGCCGGGCCTTTCGCGGACCGGGTTTTCGAAGAAAGCCCAGTTCGGACTGTTCACCAGCTATGTCGCTGCGATCTCAGGCGCAGCGCTGGGTTTGGTGCTGCTTATCGTCTCGCTGCTCAATCCGACGACTTTCGCCTTTGCCCGCAATGCCGCGGCCGATGCCGCCGAACCGGCGGGGCAAATATCGGCCACGACAAGGACCGGCGGCAAATCGGTCATCGACGTCATTTCCGGCTATATCGAAGCCGGAAGCAAGAACGCGCGCCTGCGCGAGGAACTGGCCATTGCCCGCTCTCGCCTTGTCGAAGCGGCAGCCGTCGAATCCGAAAACCGCCGGTTAAAGGCGTTGCTTGGCGTTCGTGAAACAGACGGAAAGCCTGTGGCTGCCGCACGGCTCATCGGATCGACCTCGGCCTCCACGCGCCGGTTCGCCCTGATCAGTGCGGGCCGCCGCGACGGTGTGCGCGAAGGTCAGCCGGTCCGCTCGGCCACCGGACTTGTCGGGCGCGTCCTCGAAGCGGGCAATCGCACGGCGCGGGTGCTCTTGATAACCGATGGGGCCAGCGTCGTTCCCGTTCGGCGCGTAAAGGGCGACATTGCCGGTTTCGCGCAAGGGCAAAGCGATGGAACGCTTGTCATTCGCTTGATCGACCTCGGCATCAATCCCCTGAAGAAAGGTGACGTTCTGGTGACGTCGGGCTCGGGCGGCCTTTACCGCCCTAATGTCCCGGTGGCCACTATCGCCAATGTCACGCGCGATGGCGGGATTGCGCGCATCATTTCCGATCCGGCGGCGAGCGAATTCGTCGTGATCGAACCGATCTGGCAGCCGATTACCGAACTGCGCGCCAGCGACGCGCCCCAGGCCGAGTGAGCGCCCCGTGGCGCTGATCGGCGATCGCCTTCCCGGATCGGGCCTTTTTGCCCGGCGCATCAACCGTGCGCCGTCGACCATGCTGGCAACGGCGGTACCGTGGCTGAATATCGCGCTGGCCTCGCTGCTGCCGATGTCGCCGGTCATTGCGTCTGCCCCGGTTCTCCCGCCGCTGGCGTTCATGTTCCTGATCGGATGGCGGCTGCTGCGCCCGGGAATGTTGCCATTGTGGGCGGGCGCTCCGCTGGGGTTAATCGACGACCTGTATAGCGGTCAGCCATTTGGCAGCGGCGTGCTGCTGTTTTCACTGGCGATGATCGGATTGGAACAAATCGATGGTTGGCTGCGCTGGCGCGGCTTTTGGCAGGACTGGCTGGTGGCGACGGTGGTAATCGGCGCGTACCTTATGCTCGCCCACTTTATCGCGGCATTTGCCGGCGGCACGTTGAACCCGGTCCTCATTGTGCCTCAGTTCCTTCTCGCCTTTATCCTTTTTCCGCTCCTGACACGCGTGATTGCGATTCTCGACTTGCTCCGCCTTGCGCGAGTGAAGGTTCTGGCCTGATGCTGATGCGATTTCGCAAGCGCGGGCCCAAGTTGACGCAACGTGTCAGCAGCGGTGAACTGCACAATCGATTTGATCGCCGCAGCTTCGTTCTTGGTTCTTTGCAAGGCGGGATCGGTGTCTTGCTGGCCGCACGGATGGGTTACCTCGCCGTGGCTGAGAATGAGAAATACAATCTCGCCTCTGAATCCAACCGCGTTGACCTCACGCTCATTCCGCCGCGCCGGGGCTGGATCCTTGATCGCAACAATATCCCCATGGCATCCAATCGTGCCGATTTTCGCGTCGATCTCGTACCCGAACGCGTCATCGACAAGGAGCGCACGCTCTCGGTGCTGGGCGAGATACTGGAGCTGACGCCGGCCGCTGTTACCGATCTTCGTGACAAGCTTGAAGGCACGCGCGGTTTCCGTCCCGTCGAAGTTGCCACGGGAGTCAATTGGGAACAGTTCGCGGCGCTTTCCGTGCGCCTTCCTGATCTGCCCGGCGTAGTACCGCAGCGCGGCTTCACCCGAAATTACCCGACGGGCCCGTCGGTCGGCCATCTGCTCGGCTATGTCGGCACGGTTTCGGCAGAGGAATACGAAAAAGAGCGAAACCCCCTCCTCATCACGCCGGGTTTCAAGATCGGCAAGGACGGGGTCGAGAAGTATTTCGAAAAGACCCTGCGCGGAGAACCGGGCGCAAGGCGCGCCGAAGTGACCGCGAGCGGGAAGATCGTGCGCGAACTTGAAACGAGAGAGGATGTGCAGGGCGATCCGGTAAAGCTGACCATCAATGCAAAGCTTCAGGATTATGCCGCCCGCCGCATCGGGCTGGAATCCGGATCGGTCGTGGTCATGGACCTTGAAACGGGCGACCTGCTGGCCATGGCATCGATGCCCAGTTTCGATCCCAACAGCTTTTCCGACGGGATCGGCCGCGTGGAATGGAAGATGCTGTCCGAAGACGATCACGTCCCGCTGCGTAACAAGGTTCTGTCCGGCCTCTACCCTCCCGGCTCTACGGTAAAACCGTTCGTGAGCCTCGCTTTGCTCAAGGCCGGGATCGACCCTGATGAAACCGTATTTTGCGGCGGCGGATTGCGCGTCGGCAACCGCGTGTTCGGTTGCTGGAACAGGCGCGGTCATGGCACGACGAACATGTCAAAGGGCATCTACCAGTCCTGCGACGTCTATTTCTATGCCATGGCACAGCGTGTCGGAATGCAGGTCATCTCCGACATGGCCCGTGAACTTGGCCTTGGGTACAAATACCCGCTGCCGGTCGCCAGCCAGTCATATGGCACTGTTCCCGACCCGCCTTGGAAGCTCAAAAAATATGGCACGGAGTGGCAGGCCTACGACACGGTCAACGCCACGATCGGCCAGGGGTATTTCCTCGTCAATCCCCTGCAACAGGCGGTTATGACATCGCGAATTGCCAGTGGGCGGCGGTTTCAGCCGCGCTTGCTGATGACGGCGAAGACCCGCCCTGCGCCGCATCTGGATATTCCGGATGAGCATTTGCAGATCGTGCGACAAGCGATGTGGGACGTGGTCAACGGCCCCGGTACAGCCGGGCGCGCGCGCCTGCCTCTTGATGATATCCAACTGTCGGGCAAGACGGGCACGGCGCAGGTCGTCTCCCTTGCCTATGGCCGCGGCGGCATGGGCGTGCCGTGGAAGTACCGTGACCACGGGCACTTCATCTGCTTCGCCCCATTCGACAAACCCAGATATGCCTGCGCAGTCGCGATTGAACACGGCGCAGGTTCATCGTCGGCCTATCCGGTCGCGCGCGATGTCATGACGTACTTGTTCGATCCGCAAAAGGCATTGGAAGTCCTCCACCGCTATGAAGAGGAATGGGGCGGGACTGCGCAAGAGCGCCTCTCGCGCAAGTATTCCGCATATGAACAGGCCTATGGCGGCGGCGCTCCCAAGCCGGAAAGCGGCGAGATCGAAAGCGCGACCAGCCAGGAAGAGGCCGCACCCGCGCCGGATCCCGTAAACGTGGCCGAGGAACGCCGTCCGGCTGAAGGCGATGCCGCTGCCCCCGGCGGATCGCCCACGCCTTCACCTACGCCGGCCGCGTCGTCTACACCGACGCCGACGCCGACGCCCTCGCCGCGTTTCAACCAGCCGGGGCCCCGCCGATGAGCATGCTGAACGCCCTGCCCTCGGTTCTTGGCCGTCAGCCATGGGGCATCATCGTGCCGCTGACCGCGCTTGTCTGTTTCGGCGCGGCGGTATTGTATTCCGCGGCGGGCGGTCACTGGATGCCGTGGTCCGCGCTGCACATCGTGCGCTTTTTCGTCTTTCTGGTGATGGCCATGGTTATCGCGAGGTTCAGCCGCGATTTCATCAAGATGATGGCATTGCCGGTTTATATCCTCCTCGTCCTGTTGCTCATGGCGGTCGAAGCAATGGGGTTTGTTGGCGGCGGCAGCCAGCGCTGGCTTAACCTTGGCTTCATGACACTTCAGCCTTCTGAACTGATGAAGCCGGGTATCGTGATCATTCTTGCCCGGTTCTACGACTTGCTGCCCCCCGGCGCGACGCGGGAATTCCGCTCCCTGCTCGTCCCCGGTATCCTGATCGGCCTTCCCGTCGGTCTGGTTCTCATGCAGCCCGATCTTGGCACCAGCCTTGCGATCGTTTTCGGTGCGATCATCGTCATGTTCCTCGCAGGGCTTCCGCTGAAGTGGTTCATCACTTGCGGCGTGGCTGGGGTGATCGCCGTACCGATCCTGTTCTTCTTTGCACTCCACCCCTATCAGCAGCAGCGCGTGATGACCTTTCTCGACCCCGAAAGCGATCCGCTGGGTTCGGGTTATCATATCACCCAATCGAAGATCGCGATCGGATCAGGGGGCCTGTTCGGCAAGGGTTTCGGCAATGGCACGCAAAGCCACCTGAACTACCTGCCCGAACCTCATACCGACTTCGTCTTTGCGACGATGGCCGAAGAATGGGGCATCTTGGGCGGGTTCTTCGTGCTTTTCGTTTTCGGACTGTTGCTGCGATATGGCCTTCGCGTCGCAAGGGACGCTCCCGGACGCTTCTCGCGCCTGATGGCAGCGGGTCTGACCGCGACGATCTTTTTCTATACGGCCGTCAATCTCATGATGGTAATGGGCCTCGCCCCGGTCGTCGGCATTCCCCTTCCTTTCATGAGCCATGGCGGCTCTTCGATGATGACGATCATGATCTGTGTCGGCCTGATCATGGCCGTGGATCGTTGGGGAAAGCGGGACATGAGGGGAAGTTTCGAGGATAGCTGAAAAAGCTCTTGCACGAATCGCGAGAAACACTATTTGGGGCGCTCCACGGCGGACAGGCCCCTTGGCCACCGCCGTATCGCGGCCGAAAAGCAGCGAAGTGGACGCATAGCTCAGTTGGTAGAGCAGCTGACTCTTAATCAGCGGGTCCTTGGTTCGAGCCCAAGTGCGTCCACCATTTTCTCTATCCAAGCACGAATGTACTGTTACCTGCAAACCGCAGCACGCGCTGTTGCGCTAAATCCTTCTTCCTGCTCAAACTTGGGAACGGACTAGGCGCTCGGCCTTTGTGTCCACACGAACGCAAACATGTGCCGCACCTCTCAGGGCTTTGCGGTAGCTTCGAGGGGCAATGCACGAACAAGCCATTCTGATCGCGCTGGTCGGCGTACTGGGCATCGGCGCGCAATGGATTGCGTGGCGGACCGGTTGGCCTGCCATTGTCCTCATGCTGGGCGCCGGTTTCATCGCCGGCCCGTTACTTGGCGTCATCGACCCTCATCATGCATTCGGTGAGCTGCTGGAACCGATGATTTCGATCGGGGTGGCCATCATCCTGTTCGAAGGCGGATTGAGCCTAGACTTCAGGGAATTGCGTAAGACGGGAAGTGCCGTTTGGCGGCTTGTAATATTCGGCGTGCCGATTGCATGGCTGCTTGGCTCTTTGGCCTGTTATTACGTAGCCGGGCTGGTCTGGCCGGTTTCGATCCTGTTTGCCGGCATCCTTGTGGTGACTGGCCCAACAGTCGTTTTGCCGATGTTGCGGCAGTCAAGCGTGGCGCAGCGTCCCGCGGCGATCCTGAAATGGGAAGCGATCGTAAACGATCCGTTCGGCGCCATGTGCGCCGTTGTGGCATATGAATACTTTCGCGCTTCATCGAGCGGGGCCAACGCCTTTGACGTCGTGCCCGTTCTGGTTTTCGCCACCGTCGCGGCCGCGGTTCTTGGTTACGCTGCCGCGCGCCTTATCGCGTGGAGTTTTCCGCGCGGCCTTGTCCCCGAATACCTCAAGGCACCGGTCCTGCTTGTCGTCGTCGTCTCGCTATTTGTGGGCTCGAACCAGATTCAGCAGGAAACCGGGCTTGTCGCCGTGACCATCATGGGCATCGCGCTTGCCAACATGAACGTCGATTCCCTGCGGGATATCCATCCCTTTAAACAGAACATCGCCGTTATCCTTGTCTCGGGCATCTTCATCCTGCTTTCCGCATCGCTGGAATTCGAAACTCTGCGCGCACTCGAATGGCAATTCACGTTGTTCCTGATTGCAGTGCTTTTCGTGGTCCGCCCTGCAACAGTGCTGCTTAGCTTGGCCTTCAGCAAGATCCCCTGGAATGAGCGTATATTTCTTGCATGGATCGCGCCGCGCGGGATCGTTGCGGTGGCTATCTCGGGGCTATTCGCCCTTCGTCTTTCCGATCTGGGTTATGCAGATGGGACGATTCTGATCAGCCTGTCCTTTGCCGTGTGCGTAACCACCATAGTCGCGCATGGCTTTACTGTTCTTCCCGTGGCGCGCTGGCTTGGTGTTACCGGATCGACTGCGCCTGGCCTGATCCTGGTCGGCGCAACGCCGTGGTCGATCGCCCTTGCGCGCGAACTTAAGCAGATGGACGTACCCGTTACCATTGCGGATACAAGCTGGTGGCGCCTGTCGCGTGCGCGGCAGCAGGGGCTCGAAACGTATCACGGCGAAATCCTGGCCGAGGCGACCGAGCATTCGCTCGATCTCTCGCAGTTTCAGGTCCTTGTCGCGGCGACAGAGAATGAGGCTTATAACGCCCTTGTCTGTAACGAATTTGCCCCGGAAATCGGCCGCGATGCGGTGTATCAGCTGGGCGAAGCAGGCAACCACGACGATCCTAGGTCCCTGCCCCCTTCGATCCGCGGACGCGCACTTTTCCAGTCTGGGGTCGACATGAACGAGATGCATCGCCGCACCACATCCGGCTGGGAATTTCGCAAGACGCGTCTTTCGGAACAGTTCAATTTCGACGCCGCGCGAGAGGCGCTGCCGCCAGAGGCCGATTTCCTGATGCTGGTGAAGAAGGACGGAAATCTCCGCTTCTTTACCCATGCATCGCGCCCCTCGCCCACGCCCGGTGACACGGTTATTTCGTACTCTCCGCCCGAACAGCCCGATCTGGAACGGGTTCAGGCGCGCAAGGAGAAGAAAGCAAAAGGACAATCGAAAGCGGAGGCAAAGCCAGCATGAGAGGAAAAGGAACCCTGAAAGCGCTTGCAACGCTGTCGCTCGCGTCGCTGGCCCTTGCCGGATGCAACCCGCCGTCCGAGAGTGATGAGCCACCCCCGCCGACCGATACGGAATTGCCCGAACCGACCGACACTCCCATCTCGATCCTGCGCGAATCGCCCGAACCGGCGATCGACGACATCGTTCCGATGGAGCCGCTTGAGGCGACCGTGTCTTTCCCGGAGGGCGGCCTCAAACTCGACGATAAGGCGACTGAGGCTCTCGATGAGATCGTGAAATCAGAGCAGTTTCTTGCTGGCGGGCCGATTATCCTGCGCGGCCATACTGATTCCGTCGGTCACGACGAAGCCAACCTGCGTGCTTCGCGAAAGCGCGCCGAGGTAATTGCCAACTTTCTTGAAGAAGCAGGAGCAAGCCGCGAAAATATCGAGGTTATCCCCCTTGGAGAGCAGCGGCCGGTAGCCCCCAATGCCAAGCTGGACGGCACGCCCGACGAAGAAGGCAGGGCTACCAACCGGCGCGTGGAAATCGTCATTCAGCCGCCGGAGAGCATGGAAGAGGAACCCGATGAAACAGGCTCCGATACGCCGGAGCCGGCGGCACCGCCCTCACCTTCGCCAAGCGAATAGACAGTAAAAAATGCCAAACGGGCCGTTAACCATCGGCCCGACATTTATCCCTGTAGTTGCAGGCGCGTTTTGTCAGCGAAAAGTTAACCAAGGTGAGTTAGGTTTCCTCGCGTGACCCAACCCCCATGGTCCTTTTCGGCACGCCGTGCCTCCTCGCAGGAAATGTCCCGGCTGTACCAGTTGGCAGCCGCGGCGCTTGCCGCGTGGCTGCTTTACATCTTGTTTATTCCCCAGGTGATCGACCATATTCCCCGCTGGGTCGGTGCGGCGGTAACGCACGAACAGATCTCGGGGGAGATCGTTTACGTCGACATTACCAATGGTCACAGCTTCTCCGCGGTTTCCATCGCCGAAAGGCAGGCGCAAGCGGTGAGCATCGCATCGGATGCGGGTGCCGATGCAATTTTCATTGAAGGGCGGTTTGTCCAGTCGGATACCGGTATCGCCGACTTGCGCGCTGCGACCGCGGCCAGCAAACCGCCCGTTACCATCGGCTGGCCCATAACTTACGCTGCGGAAG
>Ga0316207_10005081_pt1 | contig 11069 bp, 6 predicted proteins | sample 6weekpyrite_MG_FD_204943 | JGI IMG/M metagenome (GOLD analysis project Ga0316207, IMG submission 204943) | Microbial mat bacterial communities from mineral coupon in-situ incubated in ocean water Damariscotta River, Maine, United States -... | ecosystem: Environmental > Aquatic > Marine >...
GTGATGATGCATGGAGCATGAGTATAGCAATGCCAATGCCGATGAAAGGCACAAATGGCGATGGCGAAACGATCTTCAACATCAATATCGGCCAACAAAAAGCACATGCATTGTTCATTCCCTCTTTGCAAACCTCACCAAAATACCACCTGTCCTATCAGGACATTGTGGTGTCCGATATCCCAGGTGTCGACATGGATGTCCGTTTGGGTGAGTTGACAACCAGCATGAAACTGGAAAAAACCGCCAAGAACTTTTGGTCAGGCCCAGCATCCTTTATTGCCAAGAACCTGTCTGTCGGCATCAAAGATGAAGCAAAGGCTTTGAACTTCAACCTTGAAAGCATGAAAGTTGATGCAGCCTATCGAGAATTTGATCTTGCCGGAGCTACAAAATTCTATAAAGAATTAGGCACTATGGATCCAGAGGCCTTAACACAAGGTGATACTGAAAAACTGATGAACGACGTTTTCACACAGTTGTTTGAATCCATGGACGGCATGGACACAAGCTTTGATATCGCAAACCTCAAAGTCAATTGGACGGATGCACCAGGCCATGAGGGGTCTTTCACATTGGGTAAAGCCGGTTTCGGTTTCTCCAGTGACGGTTTGCGCGGTGACAATGGAACAATCAGCATCACAGGACATCTAAACAAGATTGATGCCCCAAATGTTCCGGCTGAATTCGCAGGATTTATCCCGCAAAATGTTGATTACAAGGCCAGCGTTCTGAACCTGCCGGTAAAAACACTGTTCGGTCTAGGCAAAGCCATGATGGAAACAGCGATGCAAGGCGGCAACCCGGAAAGCGGCATGCAGGATGCTATCCAGATCATGTCACAATCCGGTACAAAATTTATTCTGGAAAAACACAATATGGATTCAGCAGAAGTTGGCATCCGCGCCAATGGTGAAATGAAAGTTGATTTCAGTGCCGCCATGAAAGTGATTGCACAATTTAAACTGTCTATCCGTAATATGGATGCATTACTGGCAAAATACACACCACAGGCAGCGACACTACCGCCACCTATCCAAGGTGCTTTGATGCCCATGATGATGTTGCAGCAATTGGGAACACAAACCCAAGACCCGGCAACAGGCCAGTCCATGCGTACATTTGAATATCAATTGATGGATGATGGGAAAATGCTCCTGAACGGTCAAGACCTCTTTGCCTTGATGGGCGGTGCGATGCAGCAACAGCAACCACCACGCCGTTAAGCATAAATAACGACAAACAAAAGGGTGCCTTGATAATGATCGGGCACCCTTTTTTTATTGTGATGATCTTATTCGCAGAAAAATGAATTTTCCAAGGCTTTTGCAACCGCATAACGTGCAGATTTTGACAACATATCAGGATGTCTATCGATATATTTTGTCACCAGCGTCATCAATTGCTGTGTCTTCACAGAGGTCATATGACAGGCTTTGATACCATCAACCTTTTGCTGTAGCAAAACATCAGCAACACCCGTTACAAAGCCCGCACACATGCCGTAATCGGTATTAAACCGGCTGGAACACATTTTACGCAGTTCCTGTCCTGTCATATAGGTTTTCGCAGCAGCTGCAGATGGTGTGGCACAAAAAAGACCCATTGCTAGTCCCATACAGACCAATGGCTTGATTGTCTTATAATAACGCATTTGAAAAATACCTTTCGCTTTTAAGACGCCTGCGCAAAGAATGCACCAAACGCAGGTAATGTGACTTTATTGTCCGTAACATCTCCACATGGCAGTCCTGAACCCGACAAAACATCCCAATTGTCTTCAATCGAAATTGTTGTCGCGGCATCTCCCAGATTAAATCCAGCAATAATTTTTTCAGCACCATCTGTGCGCGCGAAAAGCAAAACCTCATCCGTCATATCATAAAATGAAATATCACCAGAGATAAGAGCAGGGAACTGTTTGCGCCATTTCAAAAATGTGCGTGTGAAATGCAAAGGGCTATCTGGATCGTCTTCCTGTAGGGAAACTGATCGCGCTGTATGCTCGTCCGGAATTGGCAGCCATGTTTTTTCACCCGTTGAAAACCCTGCATGTCTTTGGTCATGGCTCCATGGAATTGGCGTGCGGCATCCATCCCGCCCTTTACTGTCAGGATAAAGGAAGATACCAAACGGGTCTTGCATCAGCTCATACGGTACATCAGCCTCTGGAAGGCCAAGTTCCTCCCCCTGATACATATAAAGTGTTCCACGCAAACAAGTCAGCATCGCCAGTAAGGCTTTCACCCGCGCTGCTTTCAGGAAATCATCCTCCGGCGCACCGCGTGACGCAACACGCAACACATCATGGTTCGACAACGCCCAGGCAGGCCAACCACCTTCGTAACTGTCGTATTCCTCAAATAAGTCTTTGATCTTCTCCGCACCCTCAAGCCAGGCCAATAACTCCAGATTATAAGCCGTATGGAAACGCTTATCCCCATATGTGTATTCGGTACAAATCTTCATATTATTGTCGTCACCGATTTCCGCGACCATCATACAGTCTTTATATTCATCAACCAGCGCACGTAAACGTTCAATAAAGACCAGATTTTCCGGCTGTGATTTATCGTAAACATGCAGCTGACGATCGTAGGGACATGGCTTTGTATACAAACCGTTATAAACACGGTCAGGATCAAATTCCAAACGCGGCGGATTGTCACGCAGCTGTTCATCATGCATATAGAAATTGGCCACATCCAAACGGAAACCATCAACGCCGCGTTCCAGCCAAAAACGTGCAACATCAAGCAAGGCTTCTTGAACCTCTGGGTTACGCACATTCAAATCCGGCTGTGACGACAAAAATGAATGCATATAATACTGCCCGCGATGGCAATCATAATCCCACGCAATGCCGCCAAACAGGCTTTGCCAATTATTTGGGGCAGAACCATCTGGCTTTGGGTCAGCCCAAACATACCAATCGGCCTTCGGGTTTGTTGTATCTTTTTTGCTTTCCTGAAACCAGGCATGCTGGTCTGATGTGTGGCTCAATACAAGATCAATAATCAGTTTTAGTCCATGTTTGTGCAGTTCTGCCAACATTGCGTCAAAATCATCCAAATCCCCAAACATCGGGTCAACAGCAAGGTAATCTGATACGTCATAGCCAAAGTCAGCCATCGGTGATTTATAAAATGGTGAAATCCAAACCGCATCCACGCCCAGTGAGGCAATATACGGAATTTTCTGTGTAATACCTTTTAAATCGCCAATACCATCACCATTTGCATCACAATAACTGCGTGGGTAAATCTGATAAAATACTGCACCGCGCCACCAATCACTCATCTTTTCTTATCTCCTCTTTAAACCGAGTTTTTTTATTGATCTGTATTATGCACAAGATCATGATATTTTTCTGCTTTAAAATGATATGTCTTTCTTTTTTTTCCACACCACGTCACGGTGACGTCCACCATCTCTTGGCTTTCTTCTACAGGAAAAACAACTCTGGCATCACTTTGTGCCGATAATCCGTTCGAAACGGTGATGTACTTCACCAATTCACGCCCTTGATACGGCACGCTGATACGGCTGCCAACGGCATCATGGTTGCAACTTTGTCCATTTCCGGTCAAACGCAGACCAATCCAGTTTTTATGCCCTTTGATATCGTTTTTGTACACCGAAACCGGGGCTGTCATCCGCGTGACAATAACGTCTTTGTCTCCATCATTATCAAAATCTGCCAAAGCTATTCCACGGCTGTTGTCCGGCATGTTCCAGCCCAATTCCATCGTTTGGTCATCAAAATAGCCTTTGTGATTTAAAAATATCCGTTTGCTATCCTCTGCATAAATACAACCACCACGCATATCAGGCCAATTATCTGCATAACCATGTGTCTCTTCAGGTGCCGATTCAATCTGAAACAATTTATAAACGTAATCCTGACATTTCCCAGCCGTTTTATCATAGCGATGGTCAAGCCATCCAGCGGCCTGAAGAATATCCACATCACCATCCAAATCAATATCCCCCACAGCCGCTCCCCAGCCAAAGCGGTTGCCATTAAAGACACGACGTTGGAAGGCCATATCACGAAAAGCCCCCGCAGCATGTTCAGAGACACGCCCATCATTCATCCAAAGCAGTGAGCCTTCAGGCAATTCAGGTTTGTGCATGTTTGACACATAGATATCCTGAAACCCGTTCTGATCAAAATCTGCCAAAGACGCATTCATACCGCGATACGTATCTTGTCCAACCTGATCTTTTAAATGGCCTTTAACAGCTGCAAATCCTTGTCCTTTCTTATTAATATACAGACGATCCGGTCCGGCCGTGTTGGAATAATATAAATCTGCCCAACCATCATTATTGAGATCGCCCGTACCAATGTCCAAAGTCCAGCGCGTATCATCTTCCAAACCCAAAGCATGATTACTCTGTTTTTCAAAAACACCATGCCCCATACCGTAATAGATGATGTTACGACTGGCATTCTTGGCATTAAATGGATTACGGCGCATCACATTCAGCATACGGTTATCACCGTCATATTCAGGTTCAGGCAGAGAGAAAATATTAAAATACCGCGGAGGTTCATAATCTTTTCCAGACACATATAATGGCAAAGAGCCTGCGAACACCAAATCCATCAAGCCATCCTGATTAAAATCAGCCGCATTAACCGCGGCACTATTCATATAGTCCGTTAATCCCGCATCCTTTGATATATCTTTAAAGGACAACGTCCCCGTTTCCGCCAACATATTCTGTAACAACACAGGATGTCCCCAAAACATAGACAATACGATATCCTGATCGCCATCATTATCGACATCAACAAAAAGCGCCTGTGTTGGTGAGCCATGTTTTTCCGGCATTTGACGCAATGCTGTTAATTCAGGGATATCCCACTTGTCAAAACCAAACTGACCGGTGTTCAGATACAGCGCGGCTCTGTCCTCTGCCCGTTTCAAGGGCTGCGTTAAAAAGATATCCTGCAACCCATCTTGATTGACATCCGCAACCGCAACCGCATCCCCCATAGAGTAAAACCATTTTGCCACATGCTGTATGCGTTCATCGACATTTTGTAACAGATCGCCCTCTTCTCCTGACAGGCCAAGCTCTGTCATTTCCGTCAGTTGGAAATCAACAACATGATCTGGCGCGTCTGTGTTTAAAAGCCGATCGTAAATTCTGCCCCCGCACCACAATAGAAAGAAAACTGTTAAAATCTCACGCCATTTTCGAAAGGGGCGTTTCCGCTGTGGGGTATCATGCCCCGTCTGAACAATGTGCAGATATAAGAACCGCGCTGTAAAATAACTAAAGCCCGCATAAAATAGAGTAAAGGTCATCGACATGCTGTGGAAAACAAAATCCGCTGCCACAACCCACAACGCCATAAACACTTGCCCTTTTGCTGTATCTGGGGATGTTTTCGGATCTGTCAGCATAAAGAACGTAAACAGGTAAAATGCAGGAGACTGCAAAACCCCCATCATCAGCATATCGGCAGGTATATCATCTTGTGTCACATAACTGCGCAAAAGCAGCTGCACAAAGTAAAACCCAAAAAAGCTCACCGTCAGGATATGACGCGGCACATTAAACAGGAAAATACTTAAAGCCGAAAACCCAATCAAAAGACAAAAAACTGTGGCACTGCCCCATTGCGTTGTTGGCGCAACTGCAATCATTCCGTCACTGAACAACAAACACATCACAATCGCAAACAGCCCGGGGTTATACACATGTTTGTTCTGATATGTCAGAATGTATTTTGAGGCAATAGCCAAAAAAACCGGCACTGCCCCCAATAAAAGCGTATGCGGAAAATGCGTTAGAATGGACAACCCCGTACCCGTCACCAACGCACTAAAAGGCCGCAGGATCTTATCCCGCGTCACGAACAAATAATACAGCGCCACATCCAACACACAGGAAAAACCAACCATAAACAAGTATTGCTGCGGTGTACGATTAAAACCAAGAAATGTCATACCCGCCAATAAAAAGGCAAATAAAGTCGCCCAGACCTGCAATCGTGGGTCCTGCCATAGGGCTGCGCGCTCTGATATCTTTTCCTGTTTTTTTGTCATCCCTGCCATAAAAGAACATCTGCCAAACAAATGCAATCCCCCTGATTTAGGCTGTGGATAACATGATAAAAATCCTGAAAAAACATATCATTGTGCCTGATTCGCTTTTTTGTTATCATATAAGGTGGGAAAAACATTGGAGAGGCCGTGTTCTGCGGTTTCTGCTTTATCGTATATTGAACGATGACATATTCAGTCTTGGTCGGACGCATTTCTTGCGTCATATCGGCTATCATCATTTATGGGCTTATTGCAGTCTCGTATTGCGCCGCTTTAACAGTGTCCGAAGCGCAAGCGCAAGAATTGAACCCTGTTTCAAATGAAGCTGGGCGCTTAGACACGTCTGAAAACAACAATATCGAAGACCTTGATACCATCGTTGACCCAGGTCAGGGTCAAGGCGCAACTGAATTTGTTGTGCGCTCTGATGATTCACTTCTCATCGCCGCGCTTGTTGTTGATGGCGAAATACTGGATGAGGGTTTCTTACTTTACGTCGAAAATGATGAATTGATCCTGCCTTTAGGCATGTTGTCTGAGCTATTGGGCTTTCAAATTACAACAGACCCCTTAAAAGGCACGGCATCCGGTTGGTTTGTACGTGAGGAAAACACACTTGAAATTTCAAAGCCCTATACACATGTGACCTTTGCAGGAAAACGCGTTCCGCTGCGCAAAGTTGATATCATCGAAAACCATGAAGACGATATATATATTAACAAGACCTTCATCGAACAGCTTTTCCCCATCACTTTGACTTTTAACTTTAACGAGCTAAAGCTGGATCTGAAAACAACAGAAGCTTTGCCGTTTCAGGCACAATCAGCTCGGCATGAAAAATGGGACAAAGCCAGAAAGCAAAGAAAGGGTGCCAATACAGGACTGGAATTGGATAATAGCGTTATCCGCCTGAAACACCGTAAATTTGCCCCGCCTTCCGTTGCTATCGATCAGAACCTAACAGTTACAGAAACCGCAGGCGTTCGTACGACCAGCTCCTCCCACAATGTCAGTTTACAAGGTGACATGTTTGGTATGGATATGCGCAGCTCGTTTGGTTTAAACACATCAACAGCAGGTACAAATGAAATCCAAAATACGCGCTTTACATTGTCACGCAATGATATTGAAGGAAACCTTCTTGGCCGCCTGAACGCTACAGAATATGAATTCGGCGATGCCACCAGCTATGCCTTCCCGCTTGCCCCTGGTGGACAGCGCGGACGCGGATTTAAGCTGAGCAACCGTCCGTCCAACTTTGTACGAGATGCCAGTGACTTCTTTATCGAAGGATTTGGTCCGATTGGCTGGGATGTTGAAATCTATCAAGATGACCGCCTGCTTGATTTCCGTGTCATTGATAATGATGGACGCTACCGCTTTGATGAACTGGCCTTGCGTGAAGGTTTCAACCTGTTTCGGATTGTCCTTTTTGGCCCGAATGGAGAAAAACGTGAAACCTTTGAAAGGTTTTATCTCGGCCAAAATATGGTCGAAAAAGGCAAATTCATTTATGAGGCCTCCGCCCTGCAGTCCTCTTCTCCGCTTTTAGACTTACGTGACCAGAAGGCCGAAGAAACAGACCCCACGCTCTCCTTTATTGGAGAATACGGTATCAATAACAACCTATCCGCAAGTCTTGGTTATTTCCACGGGCCATTTGCAGGCAGCACATTAACAGGTATTGGCGCGGGTTTGCGTGCCTCTGGTAACAGCACCTTTGCACAATTGAATACATTCCGTAGTTCAGAGGGCGAAACGTCTATTCGGGCAAATGTGACGGGTAACCTCAGTAAAAACATGACCTGGAGCGCAGGCCACACACAACATATGGGCTATGATGGCAATGAGCGCAGCATTGAACAGGAAACCTTCATTAATTTTGCGCAGAAAATATCCTCAGAGCTTTTTCCAGATGGGAATTACTCCTTTGGTATTGAAAGGGAGGTGACAGATACCGGCACCACCCGCACAATCTTGGATAACCGCGTATCAGCAAAATTCTTTGGTTTTAATTTTGCCAATGAATTGGAATATACGATCCATAGCAATACAACCGATGAGTTCCTAGGCACGCTGACTGTGCGTCGCCGTCTGCCCATCGGTAATTTCCGCGCCAAAATGGACTACCGCCTGCAAAATGATAAAGGCGTTGATAGTATCGAGCTACAGTTCAATAACAAGCTGTCCCAAAAGGTCTTTTTAAATACCGTTCTAAACAATACCTTTGGTGACAGTAAAGAAACACGTCTGACATCTGGCCTTGATATACGACTTGAAAAGTACCGTGTTGGTTTTGATACCTCTATTAATGACAGGGGCGATTTTCAGGCTGGAATGAATTTATCCTATAACTTCGTTCCAACCAGCCTAAAAGGCGATTACATCATGTCAGGTTCCGGCTCTGACCTCAGTAACGGACGCTTGATCATTAACCCCTTCCTTGATTCGAACCAGAACAATATCCGTGATGAAGACGAAGAGGTTCTCAGCGGCGTTGTCTTCCGCAATGCCTTGCGCGGCACCAAAGGGGCTTCAGACGAAAACGGTAATCTTGTTTTATCCGGCATTACCCCCAATACAATCAACCGCGTGATCCTGGATGAAAAGTCATTGCCGGACATTTTCATGAAAGCCGCCAGCACCAAATTAAAGATTCTTGGTAAGCAAGGCGTCAATGGTCCGATTGAAATTCCTATTTACCAACTTGGCGAGGCCACAGGCACGCTAACCTATTACGACCCTGATAGAGAAGAAGAATGGCCACTAGAACGTCTGCGTATTCTTCTTCTATCAGAAAATGGTGAAACTGTTGCTGAAACAATCACCGAATTTGACGGGTTTTATGTATTCCCGTCTCTTCCCTTGGGCACTTATAAAATGTTTTTCCCAAAAACAAATGCCCTAAATATACGATATACAGGGGAAGGGACGGGGCCTTCTTTCACCATCACTGCTGATGAACCAGAGCTTTGGGACGGGGATTTATTTATGTCTCCCCGTCGCATCGACTTCCGCTCTAATTTCACAGAGGATGAGCTGCAAGAAGCGCCCAAACCACTAGAAAACAAACAAAAATTAGGCTTTATGGGATTAAAGACAGACCCACAAAGCCTCCAAAAACAGGAGGAAACACAGCCGTAAGATTAACAAAAACAAAGAAAATATTGAAAAATTAGATAAAATTCAAAATAAGTTAATGACAAATATCACTGAATTAACTGTTTATAAACCGAATCTATGTTCTACTGTAATTATAGGGGCAGATTACGAATGTATGATGCTCGTATATTAATAATGGTGGATAGAAATAAATAATCTGCCAAAACACCTAAAACGAATATCTTTTGAGGAAAAGGAGATACAAGTAATGTTCAAGAAAAAAGTTATGATGTTAGCGGCATTAGGCGTCGTTGCCTTGCCAGTAACAGTGAATGCTGTAACAACACAAATTGATGTAGCGGCGTCGTTCAGACAAGCCATCGCAGTTTCAGCAACAGATATGGATTTCACATCGAGTGGTACTGATATTCAGTACACAACGATGGGTGCTGGTGATACAGCGCAAATGGGGTCAGATGGTAACATCGTGTATGGCGGTACCTTATCAGGTCCAGCCACAGGTACACCAGGTGTTGTTTCCATTACCTCAGGTACAGACGGCGAAACCGTTCAAGTTACATGTGATGCAACAGCAACACTTGGTAACGGTGGTGGTGAATCAATTGGCGTCAACATCCGTGTGGATGCTGAAGGTGCTGAAGGTACATATGCCGCATCAAACGCCTGTAACGGTGTAGCTGGTGCAGCAGCCACGTCATTAACACTGACAGCTGGTGGTACAGACTCTTTCGTCTTCGCAGGTGAAATTGACGGTACAACAGCCTCAGGTGGTTTCGTAGGCGGCGCTTACTCTACCACAACAGGTGGTACAAACGTAAACGTGGATGTTAGCTATCCATAAACAGCGTTTAATCTCTTAATTCTTCAATGTGTTTTTGTGCACCCTTCCTTGGTATATCCAGGGAGGGGTCTCAAAAAACCCATCATATAACATAAAAAATAAACAGAAGAATAAGAACCCCGTAATATTTTTAAAGACAGCACCACCCATGCACAAAAAGAACTATTCATTGAAAACAGCCTTGATGGCGATCGCCATGATCATCGGCCTGTCTTTCTTCCCTCCAGAGGAAAGCAATGCAATAGAACGATCCGGCTCTTCCTTTGATCGATCACAAACACCGATAAATATTTATGCCTCATTCTCGCAGGCAAATTACGTGACGGTTCAGCATGATAAATTTCAGGTCACGGAACACGACATTCAAAATGACCCAGAGCGCGCATTCTTAAAACGCACAAAATTTGCCTTCCACGGCACATTGGGTGAAATCGTCTTTGTCTCCAGTCAGGTTCTGTCACAACAAGAATTTAATAACGGTACTCCTGCAAAAACAGTATTCCTGCAAAGACCACAAGCCTTAAGCGCAGGGCAAAGCTGGACACACAATATATCGCTAACAAAACTTATGCGGAAAAAGCACCAGCAACGCAAAGCCAAACATAAAAAACAACGGGACAGATACGTTGCTTTACAGGTGTCCTATATTTAAACCATCCACTCGCTGTATCAACCAACTCCAAATTGTTTGCACAGAACCATCTTTGGGAACTTGCACATCTTTGGCCTCTGCAAAATCACTGGTATTCACGAACAAGATACGCCCATAAGCATCAAACACAGCATGCGTTCCTGCATTTGCAACGCGCACCAGCGGCTTGCCGGTTTCAACACTGCGCATACGTGCAATATATAAAAAATAATCATCGGCCAGTCGATTTATGAACCAGGAATCATTGCTGATATGCAGCATGAAATCACTCTGCCCTGCATAACGTGCCGCATAACCGGAAAACAAGGCCTCATAACAATTGAGAACCAGAATATTTCCAGCAGATTGGCTATGTATCAGCCGTTCGCCCTCGCCCTTAGTAAACTCC
>Ga0316207_10005082_pt1 | contig 11068 bp, 6 predicted proteins | sample 6weekpyrite_MG_FD_204943 | JGI IMG/M metagenome (GOLD analysis project Ga0316207, IMG submission 204943) | Microbial mat bacterial communities from mineral coupon in-situ incubated in ocean water Damariscotta River, Maine, United States -... | ecosystem: Environmental > Aquatic > Marine >...
CGCTGGAAGAACCTTCTGGTAGGCTATGCATTGGTTGAAGGCATTATCGGGTTTCTTGCGGTTATCTTTCACAACACCTTTATCAATACGACAGAACTTATTTTCGATGTCATTATTCCATTTCTAAACAACGCTCCGATACTCATTTTGGCTGCGAAATGGGGGGGGGGTGTATTACTGATCTTGCCACAATCAATATTACTTGGCATGACATTCCCGCTAATGGTTGCAGGTCTTCTGCGCCGCTATCCTGATAATAGTGGACGCACCATTTCAACCTTATACTTTGCAAACAGTATCGGCGCGGTGTTTGGCGTCCTCACAAGCTCATTCTTCCTTATCAATGCATTTGGTTTACCCGGCACAATTCTAACGGCCGGTCTAATTAATATCATTCTTGCACTTGTTGTATGGGCGATGACCAAAAATGATGCTTACCCTGTTCCATCGCTCATCCAGAATAATGTCAGACCGACGGGCACTGTAGCGTTCAATACCCAACCACTTCTACTCCTGGCCGTTGCCCTGTTAACGGGCTTATCCTCATTTTTATACGAAATTGGTTGGATAAGAATGCTCAGCCTGGTGATGGGCAGTTCTACCCACTCATTTGAACTTATGCTTGCTGCGTTCATTCTAGGTATTGCTTTGGGTGGGCTCTGGCTACGTAAGCGGATTGATCAACTCTCGAACCCAAAACAATTCCTTGGTTACATACAGATAAGTATGGGGATTATGGCACTGCTTTCTATCTGGCTCTATCATTCCAGTTTCGATGTCATGCAATCATTTATGGGTATGATCCAGAAAAGTGAATCGACGTACCCTGTATATCTTTTTGTCAGTGCTGCGATTTGCATGTTAATGATGTTACCGGCAACGTTCTGTGCAGGGATGACCCTGCCACTTGCGACCAAACTCATGAGTCAAACTCGCTATGGTGAGCGTAGTATTGGCGCTATCTATGCGGCAAATACACTTGGCGCAATTATTGGTATTTTTCTGGCTGTTCATATCCTTATGCCAGCCTTTGGTTTAAAGGCCTTGATATCAATTGGCGCGGCCATTGATATATTGCTTGGATTCGTCCTGTTAAATTATTTTCTAAAGCTAAATATCAGTCACCTTTCACGAAAATCACTCGCCATTGGTGTTGCTTCACTGTTTCTGCTTGTGATGTCAGTCTTTATTGTTGAGTTTGATAATAATCGACTCGTATCAGGTGTATATAGACATGGCGGCTCGACATCTGAAAAAGATATTCTTTTATTGAAACATGGAAAAACGTCTTCTGTTTCCGTTTACACATCCAGTGGCAATATCACTATTGCGAATAACGGTAAACCCGATGCCAGTATCAGCCTTGATAAAACAAAACCGTCAGGTGATGACTATACACAGGCTCTACTTGGGTTGCTGCCACTCGCTCACTACCCCTCAGCTGAAAAAGCTGCCGTCGTCGGGCTGGGATCAGGTATAACGCCTGAATCTGTTTTAGCCAGTGAGAATATAAAAAGTGTTGACTCTATAGAAATTGAATCTGCAGTCGTAGAAGGTTCAAAACTATTTGGCGAGCGCGTTTATAGAACACACAATGACCCCAGGAGTCACATTTACGTTGATGATGCCAAGACATTCTTTTCTACGAAAGATCACAAGTATGACATTATTGTTTCTGAACCCCCCAACCCTTGGGTAAGTGGCGTATCTTCTCTTTTTACCCAAGAGTTCTATCATCGAATTAAAAAACACATCAATGATGACGGCCTGTTTGTTCAGTGGTTGCATTTATATGAAATCAGCACCCCGCTTGTCGCAACAGTATTTAACGCCCTCGGTGAAGAGTTTTCTGATTACATGGTGTATGTTGCCCACAACAATGTTGACGTTATCATTATTGCCAGTAAGAATGGTTCCGTACCTGCATTATCAAACGATATTTTTCTAAACCGGGATATTGCCGAACAACTATCATTGTTTGACATTAATTCAATTCACGATCTCAAGATTTTCCAGGTCGCCGACAAAGAAACATTCCAGCCACTGTTAAACTCGTTCCAACGTGGGATCAACTCAGATTACTTCCCTATTCTTGATAATAATGCTGCAAAAACGCGCTTCGCACGCGCCTCAGCGACAAATGTATTATCAATCATGTCTCACCCTTTACCCTTACGAAGTAAACGCTTCACAGAACATGAATTAAGCACTGGAAAACTTACCGAATCAATAAAATCAAGACCCGCTGCAAAAATTTATCAAGCACGCATGTTATACAACACTTACATGGACACCCCATTAGCTGATTCAAACCTCGACCAACAATCAGCTACCCGATGGAGTAGTACACTGGTTCTTAAGCGACTTCTCAAAGAATGTCATGGCTTACATTCAGCATTATCAGTAAATGCTCTACACAATTTCGCGTTAAGCACACTTCCCTACCTTGATAAAGATAATCTTATACAGCTCTGGCAAGCTGTTTCAGCTGACCTATGCTCCAGTGATACACAACACAGCTCCACCATCACTAAACTGATTGAGTTATACCAATCTATACTTCATTCAGATAATAAGAACATTTATTTACATGCTGAAAGCATACTCTCGGAAGGTACTGGCCTCAATCGCCAACTAATTCATTTTCTCATTGTCTGTGCAATGCATAGTAGCTCGAGCATAACAGAAGTATCCGCTACACAAACATGGGAAAAATGGCGTACTCGGTACAAGATCAATACTAAATCACTGCCGGTGAGACTTATCTTAAGTAAACAAGAAAACAGCTAGACTTAATTATATATCGACAGTGGTTATCTGGGATTGCCGACTGGGTACGTGTACTTAGACGTAGCATTTAAATTACGTCAAACCTGTAACAAGACCCTTACACTCTCAGTCTAAATCTTATTCACCAACATCATCAATCTGCGCCTGGTACTTCTCTCTAAAGTCAGCGAGAATGTCTTCACGTTGTTCATGCCGTACACCCGCTGTCATCATCGAAATACGGGCCAACTCCAGGCTTGCTTCAACATTCTCCGAAACAACCCCTGTAGCGCCCATTGTTTTCAAACGTCGACATTGTCTTAAACCCTGGCATCGCACATAGATTTTTTTATCAGGATGTGAAGCCCGAAAGTTTTCAACAACTTGTTCCGTCGCACTTCCATCATCCAGCGTCACAATAATAATTTGCGCTTCACGTGCACCTGCGGCTTTTAACACTTCCGGCTTTCGTACATCACCATAAAACACCGCATGGCCTTCATCACGCGCCTTCTCAACAACATCTGCATCCACATCAAGTGCAACAAATGGTTTATTTGCAGTGGTCAGTATTTCTCCAATTCGCCGGCCAACCCGACCATAGCCGGCCAATACTATCGGTGCGGTAACCGGTTTCACCGTTGTTGAAACACCCGTATCCTTTTTTGACTTGATCAGTTTATGCGCAATATCTGCCAATATAGGTGTGACCAACATACTCAATAACACAACCAGCAATAATTCCTGGTAAAGCATTTCCGATAATAGTTCTGCCTCGAATGCCAGCGAGAACAACACCAGGGCAAACTCACCACTCTGAGCCAATACAATGGCAACGGCAAGACTGTTGCGGATATTCAACTTGAAAAGGTACGCCAACGGGAACAAAACAGCTGCCTTTAGAACGATAAGAACTGCGACTATTCCGATCGAATGCGCCGGGTTATCAAACAACAATCCAACGTTCAGTGACATACCCATCGACATAAAGAACAGGCCCAATAACAAGCCACGAAATGGCTGAACTTCTGCCTGTATTTGATGTTTGTACGATGAATCTGAAATAAGCAGGCCCGCCAGGAAAGCACCCATCGCCATAGAAAACCCTGCATGCTCAGTCGCTATTGCTGTACCAAGTACAATCAACACAGCTGAAGCCGTGAAAAGCTCAGAATTTCCCGACACGGCAACACGGTGTAAGACTGGGTGGAGCAAATAACGCCCAAGTATTATAACCAGAGCAAGTATCACGAGTGCCTCGGCCAGCGCGACGCCAACGTCCTCGCCCATACTCAGTTCGGGAAGTGCAAGTAGCGGGACAAGCGCGAGCAGTGGTACAACGGCAATATCTTGCATTAATAAAACCGCAAACGTACTACGACCGTATTCAGACGTTAATTGTTTATTTTCAGACAGTAATTGCAGCACAAATGCTGTTGATGAAAGTGCCAGGGTTGGCCCGATCAATATTGATGCGGCTAACGAAACATCAAATACAACATGTGCAATGCCTGTAATCAGTATTCCCGTCACTACAACTTGTAGACCACCGAGTCCAAAAACAAGTCTCTTCATCTGCCACAACCGGGAAGGCTTTAACCCGATACCGATCACAAACAGCAAAAACACAACACCAAACTCAGCGATATGTCTTATTTCAATAATATTTTCTATCAGACCAAGCCCGAATGGACCGACGATAACACCGCTAATCAAAAATCCTGGGACTGCACCTAGTTTCATCGCCTGTGACAACGGGACGGCCACGACCGCCGCAAGCAACATAATAATAATGTCTAATAAGTAAGGTGAAACCATCAGGCTAGTTCATCATTGCAAACGGTTAATTAATATACCCTAAATATATACCATTTAAATGTTTACTGACATCATGAAGAATTGCAGTTACTCGTCTAGAATAACTGCATGCCATTCACACCTCTGCATATGGGACCCGGTATCCTTATCAAACTGCTATTGCAAGGCAGTTTCAGCCTGATGATCTTCGGCTGGACGCAAATCATAATGGACCTGCAACCACTGTTTGTACTCATTACCGGTGAAGGTCACCTGCACGGGTTTTCACATACCTACGTTGGTGCAACCCTGATTGCCATATTCTCTGCGGTGACGGGTAAGCACATTTCTGAATGGGGGCTTAGGTACCTGGGTATCCCGGGCTACGCAACGATTCGCATTACATGGTGGGTGGTGTTCATCAGCGCCTTTATTGGTAGCTTTAGCCATGTCGCGCTCGACAGTCTCATGCATGCCGATATACAACCGTTATCTCCTTTCTCAGACAGCAATGTACTGCTCGGGTTTGTATCCATCAGCACGCTCCACAAATTCTGCATCTATAGTGGCCTTGTTGGAGGTGTGCTTTATTTCCTTAGCCGTGCGGTACTGTCGAAACGAAACGTTAGCGACTAAGCTTTTCCCTCATATAACAGTCTGAACGTCACAATAATGTGGAATAATCCGCTCATAATCAGTATATTGAGGGGCTGATAACTCGCATTACATCGCTTCCAGCGAGCGATTAGCAATAATAACCACACTATCTATGTTTTCGAGGTTTTTAGTATGTCGCGTTCGTACATTGTTTCTTCAGAATCTGTTGGTGAAGGTCACCCTGACAAAGTCGCTGATAACTGCTCTGATGCCATTCTTGATGCCATTCTTGCACAAGATCCAACCGCCCGCGTGGCTTGTGAAACCCTCGTCAATACGGGTATGGCCGTCATTGCGGGTGAAATCACCACCAGTGCCACCGTTGATTACATCGATATTGTGCGTGAAACAATTCTTGATATTGGCTACAACAGCAGCGAGATGGGGTTTGACGGAGCCAGCTGTGCCGTACTCGTTGCACTCGATAAGCAGTCTGTTGATATCGCACAGGGTGTGGATGAAGGTACCGGTACTGATCTCGGACAAGGTGCCGGTGACCAGGGATTGATGTATGGCTATGCCAGTAACGAAACTGAAGAACTCATGCCAATGCCTGTGCTGTATGCACACCGTCTGACTGCACGCCAGACTGAACTGCGCAAAAATGGCAGCCTGCCATGGTTGCGTCCTGATTGTAAGTCACAGGTGTCCATTCGTTACGAAGCTGACAAACCGGTCGCTATTGATGCCATTGTATTGTCGACCCAGCATGATGAAGATATTTCTTACGATGCACTTAAAGAAGCCGTCATGGATGAAATCATCATGCATGTTCTGCCTGCTGACATGCTCACAGATGAAACCAAGTTCTTCATTAACCCAACCGGCCGTTTTGTCATTGGTGGCCCGGTCGGTGACTGTGGCCTGACCGGCCGCAAGATTATTGTTGATACCTATGGTGGCGTAGGACGTCATGGTGGTGGCGCCTTCTCAGGCAAAGATCCAAGTAAGGTCGATCGCTCTGCTGCCTACGCAGCACGTTACGTTGCCAAGAACGTGGTTGCAGCCGGTCTCGCGGATCGTTGTGAAGTGCAGGTTGCGTACGCGATTGGTATTGCCGAACCAGTTTCAATTCATGTTAACACCTTCGGCACCAGCAAGATTACTGAAGAACGTATTGAGCAGTTAATTAGTGAACACTTCGACCTGCGTCCGAAAGGCATTGTGCAAATGCTCGACCTACTGCGTCCAATTTACCGCAAGACCGCCTCAAACGGTCACTTTGGTCGTAACGATCCTGACTTCACCTGGGAACAGACAGACAAGGCCGACGCCCTGCGTGCCGATGCTGGTCTGTAACAGTATTACCTATAGGGCCTGATGCGAGAACCATGCTCGATATCTTCTGACGGGTAGTGTATGACCCGTTCAGATTCATCAAGCCCTTCGAGTACCTGTACCTTTAACCCTGTGCGTTGCCCCGGTTTAACCGGGCGCAAGCTGGCATAGCCATCAGCTGCAACAAAAACCGCCCAGCCACCTTCGTGCCTGAACACGCTACTCGCTGGAACCTGTAATACACCCTCTTCATGCCAGAGAACAAAACCCGCCTCGACACGGTAACCATCACCAAGGCGCTGCCACACCTCATGCGGTGACGTGAAATCAATAATCACCAGTACGCGCTGTTCTTCAACGCCCAGTGCCGATATCCGCGTGAAACCAACCGGTTCGACAATGCGCACCACCCCTTCCAGTGTTTGCTCACCGCCCCAGCGATCAAACCATACCTTCATTCCCGGTTTAATCTTAACAGCGTCGGCTGACAGGACATCGACCTCAACCTCCAGTGCAGTCGGGTCACCCACTTCAAGCAAATGCTCCCCGGTGCTCAATGGCCCCTCGCACTTGTGATGAATCTTCAGGATCCTGCCATCGATGGGTGAGCGCACAGGTACACGTTCAGCCGATGACGTCGATGACATACCATTGGAGTGCTGTAATGCGGTGCGTGCGGCCTCAAGTTCATAGCGTGCCACATCAACGTTGAAATCTGCCGAACGCTTTGCCGCGCGCGTGGTTTGTGCATCCGTAATCAACCGGTCATAGACTTCACGGGGTACCAACCCCTTTTCTAGTAACGGGGTAACACGCACCTGTTCTGCACGTGCCCGTTGCGCGGTTGCACTTGCTGCGCTTGCCTGCTCTTTTGCCGCACTCAATGCTGACTGTGCGGCCGCCATGCGTGCCTGCGCCTCTGCACGGCTGCGTGCATCGAGAACTTGTGAAGCCATCGGTGTAATCGCCAGCAGGGTCTGCCCCTGTTCAACTTCATCCCCTACCTTGAGTCCGACCCGGCAAGTTACCCCATCAACAGGTGCTGCAATGATGTAACGGTCAATGACGCGTGTACGGCCCTCTTCTTCAACCGTAATGGTAAACGGTGCACGTTTGACGTCGACCGTCTCAACCTTGAGAGGCTTGGGCCAGAATCCCCAGGCAAGCAACAGCGCAGTAAGCACTGCGATCGTCAAAATTGCCGGGTGTTTTCGTAACAGCTTGAACATCATTTACTCCCGTGTTTTAAGCACGGCCACCATATCGAGGTGAGCCAGGTTACGCCATATCATAATACCTGAAATAATCGCAGATGCGATCACAACTGACGCGGCAAAGGCATACACCTCTGCATTAAGGATCAGTGGAATCCGGTACAGGTCAGAATCAAAACTAAAGGCTAGGTAGGCACACAAGCCCTGCCCGATAAGTAAACCAACGGGCAATGCAATGATCGTTAACAAGGCCAGTTCACCGAGTAGAATATAGGCCACCTCACCGCGCTTAAAACCAATGACGCGCAGGCTGGCCAACTCCCGGTTTCGTTCTGACAGCGCGACCCGCATACTGTTATATACGACACCAAAGGCAACACTGCCCCCTAACAAGGTCGTGATAAAGGTGAAGAAAAGAATGGTTTCATCCATGGTTTCATAAAAGGCCTTGATGGCAGAGCGTTGCTCGACCACGCCTGCAACACGCGGCATCTCTTTTAGAGATGTATAGACATCTCGCTGTAAGGATTCATCGACCATCATGTATGCACCACTGATCGCATCGCCCTCTCTCAACAGGGCATTGAGTGCGCGGCGTGTCATATAGGCATTCACACCCAGATATTGCTTTGCCGTAGCAACCACCGGTACGTGCAGGTGTACCCGGTTACCTTCAAGCACCTCGATCTCGAGCATATCGCCAACTTTGATATGGAGTAACTCTGCCAGGTAATCCGTCAGTACCACGCCGTGCGGCGGCAGGTCGATCTTCTCAAGCCGGGTATCCAGTAAATTTGTCATGCGGGCATTTTCTTCAATGCCTTCAACCGCAGTACGGTATGAGCGATGACCAAAACGGAGTTTAGCCCCGACACGTCGAAAACCCTCAACATGACTCACGCCCTCTACATCCAGGAGTGAATACAAGGCGCGTCTTGAAGTGGGCTCGGTAAAATTCACGCTTATGTCTTCACGTTGACTCAGGTTATATTGCACATCCACCATGTGATCTATCGACCCTTCCTGGAAACCACCAATCATCATGATCCCGCAGGCCAGGCTGAGCCCGAGCATTGTTAACAATGACTTGATCGGCTGACGCTCAACATGCCGCAGGATCATACGCGTCGGTTGCGAAAACCAGCGCTGCAGGCCAAGCCGTTCAATCACGGTTGCCCGGTAGATCGCCGGCGGCTCCGGTTGCATGGCCAATGCCGGGGATTCAGTCGCCGCGCGACGCACGGCATACAAGGTTCCCACAATGGCCACCAGCATACTGATTGCAGCCGCCGCCAGGACCACTAAAGGATCCAGCCTGTAGTTCATAAACGGCAGGCTATAAAACCCCTTGTAAACATTACTCATGCCTTGGCCCATAAAGATCCCGGCGACCGTGCCCCCGATTACTCCGATCAGCACGATCATCAGTACAAGCTTGAGGTAATGGGCCCCCACATCCATGTTGCTATAACCAAATGCCTTGAGTGTGCCAATCTGCTCACGCTCTAGCGCGATAATACGACTGACGACCACGTTAAGCAGGAAGGCCGCGACGGAAAAAAAGATGATCGGGAAGATGGTTGCAATCGTACGCTGCTGCTTGAGCTCTTCGGACAAGAAACGGTTTGAAAGCTGGTCCTTGCGGGCATAGGCACCACTGCCACCGTAAGGTTTTAACAAGGTATCCAGGGCTTCGATAACCTCCTGGGGGTTTGTACCTCTGACTAGTGTCATACTGACATCGTTAAAGGCACCTTCCATGTTATAGGCACTGGCAAGTGGTTTACGTGCCATCCACATGATGCTGTAACGGGCACTATCGGGAAAAAGTGCCCCCGGTGCGATCTGGTAAATATATTCCGGGGAGAGTGCAAAGCCGACAATCGTCAGCGTCTTCCTGCGACCGTTTATAATTGCAGTGACCGTATCGCCCTGTTGAAAGCCATGGGCAAGCGCAAACTCCTCGCTGACAATGACCTCGTTATCCTGCCCACTGCTGAACAGGCGCCCTTCTCGCAGGTATAACTGGTTTAACTGGCCCCGGCTGTCGTAGGGCAGTGACAACATATGTGCACTGGCAAGATCCTTAAAACCTTCTACATCAACCGTGATATAGGCCACCACGCGCGCCTCGACCCGGTCAACACCCGGTATCGCCTCGATTCGCCTGACCAGCGACAACGGCGCACGCTTCAATGAAGCAAACACATCAGCAAAATGATGCTGGCGGTAATAGTTTTCACGTGTTTCATACAACGAATCAGTTGTACTCAGCGACATGATAAAGATACCAACACCACTGACGATGACCAACGCAATGGCAAGCGCCTGCATACGCATGTTCCATAGTTCACGCCAGAGTTTTTTGTCTATTGCTCGCATTAGATCGGGCTACCAGCTTAGTTCATTGGCGGGCAAGCAGGTATCATTCACGTATACATTATCTATCTTGCCATCGGCAAGGTGAATGACTCGGTTGGCCATTTTCGCAATACCCGCGTTATGCGTAATCACCGCCGTGGTAGTGCCCAGCTCATGGTTAACACGCTGCAGTGCTTCCAGCACGATAATACCGGTCTTGGAATCCAGTGCACCGGTCGGCTCGTCACACAGTAATACATCTGGCTGTTTGGCTATTGCACGTGCAATAGCGACACGTTGTTGTTCACCACCGGATAGCTGTGCCGGGAAATGATCAAGGCGATGCTCCAGCCCAACCAGGCTGAGCGCATCTTCGGGTTGCATCGGGCTATCCGCAATTTCTGTGACAACAGCCACATTTTCACGGGCAGTCAGGCTGGGGATAAGATTATAAAACTGGAAAACAAAACCAACGTGGTGGCGGCGATAGTCGGTAAGCTCGGCTTCAGTAGCAGATGTCAGGTCATCATCACCGTACATGACATGACCGGATGTCGGGAGATCTAGCCCACCAAGAATATTCAACAAGGTAGATTTACCGCTGCCTGAGGCACCGAGTAATACGGTCAGCTCACCTTTGTAAAGGTCGAGGTCAACACCGCGCAAGGCATGAACGTGTACTTCGCCCATCTTGTAAACGCGGGTTACACCATGTACATGAAATACAATATTCTCATCGAGTGCTTCATGTTGATGTTTATCAACCATACAGGGTTCTCATTTACAGGCGGTTTCCTACTATCCTACTCCTTCCCGTCAACTATTAAAGGGCACTAGACCCTTTATTAACGATTATTCATCATACCTGCACAAACTGGAATCCAGGTTCTATTTGTCAGAATTCACAGGATAAACAGTATTACTTAATATCATATTTACACCCTGTGAATACTGTTAATCATGTCTATGTAAATATTTAATTATGGCGTCAC
>Ga0316207_10005083_pt1 | contig 11067 bp, 12 predicted proteins | sample 6weekpyrite_MG_FD_204943 | JGI IMG/M metagenome (GOLD analysis project Ga0316207, IMG submission 204943) | Microbial mat bacterial communities from mineral coupon in-situ incubated in ocean water Damariscotta River, Maine, United States -... | ecosystem: Environmental > Aquatic > Marine >...
ATTATGCCGATATGCTGCGCCGATCTGACCGCAACGCAACAGGTTGTAAGGGTCGGCGCGGCATAATCCGAAGCGCGGCATTATGGGTCTTATGCCGACATCGGCATAAGACCCACTGGACAGGCGCGACAAAGCGGCTGGACCGTTTGGGCCGGTTCAATGATCGCAAGGCCTACGCGTTCGAGGAGCTGGTCGCGGAGATTGGCAACTGCATGCTTTGCGCGCAAATCGGGGTGGAGCCTGAATTCGACCAGAGCGCGGCCTATGTCGAAGGATGGCTTGAGGCGATGAAGGAAGACAGCCGCGCGATTTTCCGCGCCGCCTCCGAAGCGCAGAAGGCCGTTGATTACATCATGGAGCGCACTGCACAGGCCGACCGGATTGCCGCCGAGTAGCAGCCCGCACCGCCGAAATGATCGAGGCCCCCGTAAGAAGCGGGGGTCTTTTTGCGTTGTGGCGTGATCCTGGGTGGGGCGGTTTTAGGGTGACCTGTCAGCGGGCAACCTGACGGCCACCCACCGACAGGCCCGGCGCTTCGCGCGGACGGGCATGAAATGCCCGGAGGGCCGTTTGGGAATGTAGGGTGATGAGCTAAGCAGTTTCAGTGTGGTCTGCGACATCAAAAATTGCAGTAGAAACGCCTACGCACAAATTTCTTGACATCAACGCCTTGACGTCCTATTTGTATGAGCATGATCTACAGCATAAAAAATATCACCTTGGGTGAAGCGTGCGAAATTCGAGCGGGCTATGCCGCCAGAACCGCCCTCACAGAGGACGCCGAGAAGGGCGTCCCTGCTATCCAACTGCGTGACCTTCAAGGTGAGCGGGTCAGTCTAAGCGTGGCAGGGAAATATGCCTTGGATGGCAAGCTCGACCGTTACCTGGTTGAGCATGGCGATGTCCTGTTCCGCTCTCGCGGAGACAACAACACAGCCAGCATTGCCATAGGAAGTGCAGGTGAAGCAGCGGTCGCGTTGCTGCCAGTGATGGTGATCCGCCCGAGCGGAGACGATCTCCTCCCAGAATACGTCGCGTGGTCGATCAATCAGCATGAAGCGCAACGGCACTTAGACTTGGGTGCGCGCGGAACAAAGCTTCGGATGATCCCGAAGGAGTGTCTTGAAACGCTACCGCTGCACATACCGAGTCTGGCCGTGCAGCGGATGATCACAGAGCTCGATGCCCTGTCCGCAACAGAAACCCGGCTTCTGCACGAACTGGCTGACACGAAAAGAAAATTCACGAGATTCGCCCTGCTTCAACAGGTGCGAAACGCTCAGCTTCACGGCAATGAAGCTGAGCATAACGGTGCCCACCGCTCCTCGAAAAGCTCGGGCAAATTGCAACGGACAAACTCATGAGGTGAACATGTCCATCAACATTGGAAGCTACCACGCCGAAGGCCCTTTCGGCAATGAAAACAACTTGCAGGCGCGCTCTGGCGTTTACGTGATCCTCGGACGGCACGGCGCGGCGTCCACCTGGAACGTGGTCGATGTCGGAGAGTCGCAGAACATTCGGGAACGGGTGTCGAACCATAACCGCGCGCCGTGCTGGCGCGGACAGGGGCACGCACAGCTGTCTGTCGCCGCGATCTATGCCGACGCACACAACAGGAAACTGATCGAGCGCCAGCTGCGTGCGCAGTTCAACCCGCCATGTGGATTGATTTGAGAAAAAACTTGGGGCGGGCACATGCCCCGCCCCACAATGAGACACAAAAGGATTTGAAAATGAACGATAAACTGACACAGGCGGAAGTGAACAACGCAGCATGGGCTGCCTGCGACACCTTCCGAGGCGCGGTCGATCCCGCGCAATACAAGGACTACATCTTGGTGATGTTGTTCTTGAAGTATATCACGGACAACTGGAACGACCACTTCGAGACCTACCGCAAGCAGTATGGTGACGATGATGTGCGCATCCGCCGCCGCATGGAGCGCGAGCGCTTCTACCTGCCCGAAGGCGCAAGCTTCTATGACCTCTATGAACAGCGTAATGAGCCGAATATCGGCGAGCTGATCAACATCGCCCTCGAAGACATCGAGGACAAAAACCGCTCCAAGCTCGAAGGCGTGTTCCGCAACATCGACTTCAACTCGGAATCAAACCTTGGTCGCACCAAGGATCGCAACCGCCGCCTGAAGAACCTCCTCGAAGACTTCAACAAGCCTGCCCTCGACCTGCGCCCGTCGCGGGTGAAAGAAGACATCATCGGCGAAACCTATATCTACCTGATCTCCCGTTTCGCCTCGGACGCGGGCAAGAAGGCGGGCGAGTTCTACACCCCCTCAGCTGTCTCTGGCTTGTTGGCGAAACTCGCCGCGCCAAAGGAAGGCAACACCATCTGCGATCCTGCCTGTGGCTCTGGTTCGCTGCTGATCAAAGCGTCTGAGATGGTCGGCTCCGACAACTTCGCGCTCTACGGGCAGGAGGTGAACGGTGCGACTTGGGCATTGGCACGAATGAACATGTTCCTGCACGCCAAGGACGCCGCGCGGATCGAATGGTGTGACACGCTGAACAGCCCTGCGTTGATCGAGGGCGACCACCTTCAGAAGTTCGATGTTGTCGTCGCCAACCCGCCGTTCTCGCTCGACAAGTGGGGCGCGGATGGTGCGGACACAGACCAGTACAACCGCTATTGGCGGGGCATTCCGCCGAAGTCCAAGGGCGACTATGCCTTCATCACGCACATGATCGAGATCGCCAAGCGCCAGTCAGGCCGTGTGGCGGTCATCGTCCCCCATGGTGTGCTGTTTCGCGGCGGGGCAGAGGGCAAAATCCGCCAGCAGCTGATCGAGGAGAACCTCCTCGACGCTGTTGTCGGCTTGCCCGCCAACCTTTTCACCACCACGACCATCCCCGTCGCCATTCTGGTCTTCGACCGTTCCCGCGAGGAAGGGGGCGCGAACGCGGATCGCAAGGACGTACTCTTCATCGACGCGAGCAAGGAGTTCGCGCCTGGCAAAGCCCAGAACGTGATGGACGAAGACACCCACATCAAGCGGGTGCTCGACACCTACAGCACCCGCGCGGAGGTTGAGAAGTACTCCCACCTCGCCAGCACGGAGGAGATCGCCGCGAACGGCTATAACCTCAACATCGCGCGGTATGTGGACACCTTCGAGCCAGAGGAAGAAATCGACGTCGCCGCTGTTCAAGCGGACATCGTGCGAATCGAGGGCGAACTGGCTGACGTCCGCGCAAAGATGTCGGGCTATCTAAAGGAGCTCGGGATTGATGCTTAACGCTCAAATATTGGAGCCTCCTGTAGGCTGGAACAAAGTCACCTTGGAGCAAGTTGCTGAGTTCCTCGACAGCCGCCGAATTCCTATTAAGGAGCAAGATCGAGAAAAGATGCACGGTCCATATCCTTACTATGGGGCCTCTGGCATCATCGACTTCGTAAACGACTACATCTTTGATGAGGATATAATTCTGTTGGCGGAAGACGGCGCCAACATCCTGAATCGCGCGACGCCGATCGCATTTCGCGTGTCGGGAAAATCTTGGGTGAACAACCACGCTCATGTGATGCGACCACGCGAAAACACTGACATCGAGTTCCTTACCCAATATCTCGATTCAATTCGCTACGACGCGTACAACACGGGAAGTGCACAGCCTAAATTGAACCGCGAAGTTTGCGGTCTGATTCCGGTCTTGGCCCCTCCGTACTCAGAACAACGCAAGATCGCGGCGATCCTGCGGACCTGGGACGAGGCGCTCGAAAAGCTCAACGCTCTGCGGGCTCTGAATATCCGTCGCCGTATATGGCTGCGCACCCATCTCTTCACGGGCAAGGCGCGTTTGCACGGGTTCACTGGCGAATGGCGCAAGGTGCTCCTGAGCGACGTTCTGCACGAGCATGGCTCGAAGTCCACCGGCACTGAGGAGGTTTACTCCGTCTCGGTTCACAAGGGGTTGGTCAATCAGGTCGAGCATCTCGGGCGGTCTTTCTCGGCGGCGAGTACCGATCACTACAACCGCGTTTTGCCTGGCGATATTGTCTACACCAAGAGCCCCACGGGCGACTTCCCGCTTGGGATCATCAAGCAGAGCAAGATCGACCGAGAGGTCATCGTCTCACCGCTCTATGGCGTTTACACGCCGCAGAGCTATGCGCTTGGCGTCATCCTCGACGCGCTCTTCGAGTCGCCCTTGGCTGCGCGCAATTATCTGCACCCGTTGGTGCAGAAGGGTGCCAAGAACACGATTGCCGTGACCAACAAGCAGTTCCTCGAAGGGAAGCTCCATCTGCCGATGGACCCTGACGAGCAAGCGGCAATCGCCGATGTTGTGAACGCATCACACGCTGAGCTGGCCTGTCTGGATGCAGAGATCAAAGCCCTGACCGACCAGAAGCGCGGCTTAATGCAAAAGCTTCTGACGGGCGAATGGCGTGTCGAGGTTGATACCGTTGAAATTCCCACAAACACCAAGGAGGCCGAACATGCCGGACAATAAGAATTACTGGACCCAGCAGCGCCCCGACGGGAAATGGGAGTCCAAGCGCGAAGGTGCTTCACGCGCGAGCAAGGTCACGAATACCCAAGCCGATGCCTGGACGCATTCGCGACAGAAGGCCACAGAAGCCCAAGGCGAAGCCTTTCTGAAAGGCCGTGACGGTAAGATCCGTGACCGAAATACATATGGCAAAGATCCGTTTCCTCCGAAGGGCTGACGGAACTTTGCAAATTATTTTGAAACATCAAGATATCTAAGAGGTGACCATTAATGGATGCAAACAAACGTACAGCATTAATTTACGATTTTGACGGGACGCTGGCTCGCGGAAATCTTCAGGAGACAAGCTTCATTCCTAAAATTGGAATGACGAAGGAAGAATTTTGGGGCGAAGTAAAGCAGCGCACACGGGATTATGATGCCGATGAAATACTCGTGTACATGCATCTGATGCTCGACAAAGCCCGCGAAAAAGACGTTCAGGTTACGGTTGAAGACCTGCAGAGCCATGGTAAGGAGGCCCCGCTATTCTCCGGGCTCGCGGACAAATCATGGTTTGAGCGGATCAATGCGCATGCTGCTGAGCGTGGGCTCGCCCTTGAGCATTATATCGTCTCTTCTGGCATCCATGAGATGATAGAAGGCTGCGCAATCCGCGATGCTTTCCACCAGGTCTTCGCATCGAAATTCATTTATTCCAAGGGCGTAGCGGCTTGGCCAGGGGTCGGCATCAATTATACGACCAAGACCCAGTACTTGTTCAGGATCAACAAGGGAGTCGATAATCATTGGGACAATGAATCTATCAATAGTTATGTCCCAGAACTAGAACGCCCAATACCATTTGATCGGATGATCTTTCTTGGAGATGGCGATACAGACATTCCAACCATGAAAATGCTGACTTATAAGGGCGGGCACTCGGTTGCAGTTTATGACCCGACCAAAACGAAGCGGGATATTGATAAGGTTCACAAGCTAATTTCGGATGGTCGCGTCGATTTCGTTGCTCCTGCTGATTATAGTGAGAACGGCCAAATCGACATCATCGTTAAGGGGATTATCGGTCGGATTGCACGGCAACATGGATACAGGCCCAAGGCATGACCTTCGATCCCGCAGAAAAATATCAATCCCAGATACCGGCGGTCCAGACGCTGGTGGCGCTTGGTTTTCAGCCCCTTTCACAGGGACAGGTCGATCAGCTGCGGGGTAAAACCCGCAGCGTGATCCTCGACGACATCGTTGTGGAGCAGATGCTGAAGCTCAACAGCTACAGCTATCGCGGCAAGAGCTATGCGTTCGATCTGGAAGACGCGCATGAGGCGCTGCGCCGCCTCAAGCCGACCCCTGACAAACTCAAGGGGCTGAAAGGCACGAACCAGGATATCTATGATCTCTTGGTTCTGGGCACGACGATTTCCAAGGCGATTGAAGGCGACAGCAAGAGCTATTCCTTCAAGTACATCGACTGGGAGACGCCCGAGAACAACGTCTTCCATGTGACGGCGGAGATGAGTGTCGAGCGAACAGCCAGCACCGCGACACGGCGCTGCGATATCGTCTGTTTCGTGAATGGTATCCCGTTCATTGTGATCGAGAACAAGCGCCCGACAGAGTCGCTCAAGAAAGCCGATAGCCAGCTGATCGGGTATCAGAACGAGGACAACATCCCGCAGCTTTTCCACTATGCGCAGCTCTTGATGAGCATGAAGCGGCAGGAAGCCCGTTATGCCACCGTGGGCACGCCGCGCAAGTTCTGGCAAACTTGGCGCGATGAAGAGGATCAGGACGCGGACATCTTCACTGCGATCAATCGACCTTTGACGGCAGAGGAAAAGAGCGCTGTTTTCTCCGGCGACCTTGCCGACGCGCGCGTCTTTTTCGAGGAGTTGGCAGCGGGAGGGGAAAGGTCGATCAGTGAACAGGATCGCGCCATCTACGCGATGTGCCGACCGGCGCGCCTTCTCGACCTTGTGCGCCGTTTCACGGTCTTCGATGGAGGGGTGCGCAAGATCGCTCGCCATCAGCAATTCTTCAGCATCAGAATAGCTCTTGCTCGCCTGAAAGGCTTCGATCTGGAAGGTCGTCGCAAAGGCGGCGTGATCTGGCATACGCAAGGCTCAGGGAAGAGCCTGACAATGGTGATGCTTGGGCGCGCTCTTGCCCTCGACAAGGACGTGAAGAACCCCCGTATCCTGATCGTCACGGATCGCGATGACCTGGACAAGCAGATCAAGGGCACGTTCAAGTCCTGCGACCTTGAACCCGTGCGCGCAGCCACGGGGGCAAACCTGGTCGAGCTGATCAGGAACCGCGCACCATTGGTTACGACAATCATCAACAAATTCGATACCGCCATCAAGGCGGATGACTTCAAGGATGATAGCGCCGACATCTTCGTTCTCGTCGATGAAAGCCATCGGAGTCAGACAGGCCGCTATGGCGGTCACGGCAAGTTCGCCTTGAAGATGCGGCGTATCTTGCCGAACGCCTGCTATCTCGGCTTCACCGGCACGCCGCTTCTGAAGAAGGACAAGAACACCCTCGATACGTTCGGGGGGTTGATCCACAAATATACGATTGATCAGGCGGTGAAGGACGAAGCGGTCGTCCCTTTGCTCTATGAAGGGCGCTTGGTCGCGCAACAGGTGAGTGGCGATGTCGTCGATACCTGGTTCGACAAGATCAGTGAGGGGCTGACGGAGAAGCAGAAAGCCGATCTAAAACGAAAATTCTCGCGAATGGATGCCTTGTCAAAGACGAGCCAAGCCATCCGCGCCAAGGCGTTCGATATCTCAGAGCACTACCGCCAGTATTGGCAGGGCACGGGTTTCAAGGCGCAACTGGTAGCACCCTCAAAGGCCGCTGCCGTGCGCTTCAAGGAGGTTCTCGATGAGATAGGCCATGTGACGAGCGAGATCATCATCTCCGCCCCTGACGACAAGGAAGGGAACGAGGAAGTCGATCAGGAATCCAAGGACTTGGTACGCAAGTTCTGGGACAAGATGATGGCCAAGCACAAAACCGAGGACGAGTATAACCGGCAGGTCATCGACGCCTTCAAGGGCTCAGGCGATCCCGAAATCCTAATTGTCGTTTCTAAGCTTCTGACCGGCTTTGACGCCCCACGAAACACCGTGCTCTACGTTTGCAAACCGTTGCGCGAGCACAATCTTCTTCAAGCCATTGCCCGCGTGAATCGCCTCTATGAGGACGACGAAAAGGAAAAACAGTTCGGCTTCATTGTCGATTATGAGGGGCTTCTTGGAGAGCTCGACGCAGCACTTACGACCTACAGCGCTTTCGAAGGTTTCGACGGTGATGATGTCGCAGGATCATTGCATGACATTCGGGAGGAAATTCGCAGGCTGCCGCAGCTGCATGACCAGCTGTGGGATGTCTTCAAGGAGGTTCGCAACAAGAAGGACATGGAACAGTTCGAGCAGCTCTTGGCTGACGACGCTAAGCGAGCAGACTTCTATTCTCGGCTGAAGGACTATGGCCGCTGCCTGCACATCTCACTTTCCTCAGAGAAGCTTTATGACGTGTTTGACGAGGCGGCGGTTTCCACCTTTACGAAGGATTGGAAAGCCTTCTCCGAGCTGAAGCGCTCAGTCCAGCTGCGCTATCAGGAAACCGTCGATGTGAAAGAGTTCGAGCCCAAGATTCAGAAACTGCTCGACGATCATGTCACGGCGAAGCCTGCGGAGGTGATCATTGACTTAGTGAATATCAACGATCCTGATGCGTTGAATGCTGTGATCGAAGAAGAGGGCAAAACTGCCGCCTCCAAGGCGGATCGCATTGCAAGCGCCACCAAGCGCACGATCACGGAAAAGATGGAGCAAGATCCCTCCTTCTACAGGCAGTTCTCCGAGATGCTCGCTGAGACGATCCGCGACTATCGCGAGAAACGGATTTCGGAGAAGGATTACCTCAAGACAGTCGTGGACTTGGCAGCTCGCGTTGCGCGTCGCGATCATGGCCGTGACATGCCCGAAAGCATCAAGGGAGACACGGACGCTCAGGCTGTCTTCGGCGTCCTTGAACCGATCCTGAAGGAGATCAACGGCGGTGTTGAGGATACTGTGACAGCCGATGTCGCGCAGTCGATCATCGGGATCGTCAAGGATCACCACATTGTCGATGTCTGGTCGAACGAGATGGCGCAGAACAACATGCGCAACGCTATCGACGATTATTTCTTCGATGTCGTGCGCGACGAGAAGGGCATCGACATTCCCCTCGACCTTCTCGACGACATCGAGCTGCGGATAATGGATATCGCGCGAGCTAGGTTCCCCGGATGAGTGCCGAGGTTCTTGAGGCTAGCTTCGGCAGCGAGACGATCCGTTTTTCTGTCGTGAGGCGGGTTCGCAAGACCCTGTCCATAAGCGTCTTGCCCGACCAGCAGGTCGAGGTTGTCGCGCCCGAGGACGCGAGCTCTGAACGTATCATCGAGAAGGTGCGCAAACGCGCGCCGTGGATATGCAAGCAGCTGCGCTACTATGCTCAGTTCCAGCCCAAAACGCCAGAACGCCGGTATATCGGCGGCGAGACCCACCTGTACTTAGGGCGGCAGTATAAACTCAAGGTGATCCCCGGCATACAAAGCTCCGTCAAGATGCAGCGCGGTCAGCTGATGGTTTGGAGCACAAAGCCAGGTCGAGCCGCCCACACCCGTGAGCTTGTTCGAGACTGGATGTTGCAGCGGGCCCAGATCAAATTTGCCGAACGTCTGGATGTCTGTCGAGGACGCTTTTCCGACCCTGAGAAGGTCGTCCCAAACGGCCTCATCATTCGCGAGCTGAGCTATCGCTGGGGCTCGATGACAGGCCGGAAGAATCTAGTCCTCAACCGTGCTCTGATCAGGGCCTCGACGGAGGCCATAGACTATGTGATCACGCATGAGTTGTGCCATATCGAGCACCCCCATCATGGACCCGCCTTCTTTGACCTCTTGAGGCGCGTCATGCCGGATTGGGAGGCTCGGAAACTCAAGCTCGAACGACAACTCGCGTAGCTGGTCCAGGACCAGCTAAACTCGATCAGTTTACTCTAGCCGCTCCGCGATCCACATCTTGATCAGCGCCTGACGGGTGATGCCCAGCTTCTGGGCTTGCCGGTCCAGACCGGCGACGACCCAAGTCGGGAAATCCACGTTCACCCGCTTGGCCTCGACATTGAGGCGGCGCGCCTTTGTCCAATCGACATGGGCGGACATGTCTTCGCCCGCCTCAAACCGTTCGTCGAATTCAGTCGCTTTCATAGTGGTCAATCTCCTGCTTGCGAGCGCGGCGCACGGAGATGATCCGCACCCGGTCGCTCCGGTATGTGTAGACAGCCGTCCAGTGTCTGGCCCCGATCATGCCAACCGCCAGAAAGCGTGGCTCATCCGTGACGTTGGCCGGGGCTTCGATCAGATAGGGATCATCCCAGAGGGCCTGGGCCTCATCAAAGTCGATCCCGTGCTTTTCACAGTTCGCGGCGCTTTTGTCGGGGTCATACTCGAACTTCATAAGAGGCAATATATGTTGGAAATGGTATAATTACTATACTTTTCAGCCGGTCGAGAAGCTTGTGCGAGTCCGTCACGCTATCACCTGAACATCGCCAGTTGCTGTGGCTCCACCCAGTAGCCTCTCTGACGCTTGGAGGCTTCCAGTGTGACCAGAGCCGCGACGGCCTGGTTCTCGTCCTCGAACCAATCCATCCGAACCTGACCGCCCTGCCCTATGCGGCCCCATTCCCGGTAAAGCGTCCATTCGCCAAACAGGTTCGGCAGGACGGCTATCCGGTAGAACCGGGCCATCTTCTGTGCAGGCTGGCGTTTCTCAAGATAGGTCTGCATGGCCGTCACAGGTGATACTTGCGCGCAATTTCGAGGGCTTCGGCCTGTTCGGTACCGATGTATTCCTTGGTGCTTTCAATACTGGCATGGCCGAGCAGCAGCTGGGCCGCGCGCAGATTACCAGTCTGCTGGTAGATGTGGGTCGGGAAGGTCCGGCGCAGTGAATGCAGGCCGTAGAGGCTGGGATCAAGGCGGGCCTTCTCCAGCCAGACCCGGAACAGCCGCCAGAGCTGACTTTCACTGAGATGGGACTGGGACCACCGTGCCCCCTGCCCCGTGAACAGCCAGCCGTGCAACGGCTTTTCTGAAGCTGCGAGATAGGCGCGCAGACTGTCGCGCGTGCCCGAGGACAGCCGCGCCTGGACCGGGCGTGCATTGCGGGCTTCGGTCTTCTTCTGCCGAATTTCCACGATCTCGCGCACGCCTGCCGGTGTGGCCACATCCGAAACCCGCAGGCGCACCAGATCCGATCCTCGGAAACTGGTATCGAGGGCGGTGTTGAACAGTGCCAGATCACGCAAGGCCTTTTCCTGACGCAGGATCATCCGGATCAGGGATACCTGGTCGGGCGTCAGCGGTGGTTTTTTGCCCACGACGCGGCCCTTGTTCCAGGAGAGTACCGCAAAGTGTGGGGCAGTTGAATTTTGGGATTGATGCTGGCAAGGATTTTGGATGTCATCCGCTTCTCAAATCTATCAGCTAAAGGTACGCCTTCTTGGGTTGAGCCCGATGATCTG
>Ga0316207_10005084_pt1 | contig 11063 bp, 8 predicted proteins | sample 6weekpyrite_MG_FD_204943 | JGI IMG/M metagenome (GOLD analysis project Ga0316207, IMG submission 204943) | Microbial mat bacterial communities from mineral coupon in-situ incubated in ocean water Damariscotta River, Maine, United States -... | ecosystem: Environmental > Aquatic > Marine >...
CAGGAATCAGCTCTTCAACTTTATGGAAGTATTTAAACTTAACCCCACGTTGTTGCAGTACCTGGTACATCGGTGTGAAGATGGTGTCACCCATGCCGGCCTGCATTTTGTACATAATGCTGCCTTTATAACAAACGGCAATACGCATCATTGCCCGCAACATCGTGCCTGCTTCAATATTTGGTTGTGAAAATTCGCCATCAACATAAGCAAAAACAAGATCATAAAAACCGCGGACTGGAGCTGAGTCGGCTGCTGTTTTGCTGGCGCCATGTTTAATTAACCAGGCTCTGAAGTCGATATCATTGATAACATCGAAACCATTTTTCAGCACATGGTCTGCAATCATGCCGGTTAAAATAGCAATGCCGAGGTCAATGCATATGTAAAGACGACGAAGTTCATCATTGCTATCGATTAAGTGTTCAATTTTTTCTTCTAACCATAGTTTGATGTCTTTTAACGCATCGCTTATAAGCGAATGATGTTCTTCAGAGTGGTTTTGAAAATCATCCGATAGCTGGTCAATAAACTGATGCAGGCTATGCAGGGTTAAGGTGATATCAGCGCCGAGTTCTTCGACGTCATGTTCAACATGATCGGCTAGTTTATGTAACCAGCTTTGATGCTGCCCTGGCGGTGAGAGAGCCAGTGTTTCATTTTTCAGATGGCTTGAGTGAATTTCAGATAACCATTGCTTGATCCAGCCCCAGGTCGCAACGCACATTTGCCAGAGAGTGATATGTTCTGTGCCGTCTCCTGGAATCCCAGGTAGTTTAGGAAACAGTAGTGACCACGGTTTGGTTTCGCCATCAATATTTTCAGCCAACGAAATAAGATCATGGGGTTTAAATGCATCGTCCCATTTAGCTAATGGAGCGCCATCAGGTCGATCCAGTGCTGCATAGGCTTGTTTGATCATCGCAAAGGCATTTTCATAAAAACCAAACCAGATGTGCAGACCGTGTTCTTCAATGCGATCACCGTATTCAGCATTGCGGCCGCTGGCGCCTTTGCCGCCTAATCGCCAACCCATCTGATAAACAGTGATATCGTATTTTTCCTGCCAGTTTGGCTGGCTTGTCAGGTAGTAAGCCGTTGTCATGGAGCCGACACCGCCGCCTAGAATAGCAATTTTTTCAGGCGGTAACTGAGAGTTATCAATCAGTTCTTCCCCGGGGGTAACTGTGAAATCAAAGTTGAGATTAAAAGCTAATACCGCGGCTGATTCACCTAAAGGAAAGCCAAGACTTTTATCTAATGGAAAGCTATCAAAGGCATGAACCTTCGCTTTGAATTCATGGCCTGAAATCTCGCCGCTATGAAAAGCATTTACATTGGCGGGCGCATGGAGAATGGCCTGGTAAACAGCTTTTTCGCCAGCAGAGTCCGGGAATTGTTTTAAAAAAATCTGATCAATGCGCGGGTGTATCAATAAAGAAATAACGTCTTCCCATGCCTCAAGATCATAATCAAGAAAATCAGGTAGTGATTTAAGGACATCAAAAGCCTGTATTAAAAAATCAATAAAGCTTGTTACAGGATTGGGTTTGCCTGGGTTGGTGGCATTGACCTCCAGTAATGGGTGCATCGCAATTTCAGTGTCTTCTGAAAAAGTTTTAAAGCCTTGAACTTTGACTGAACAGTCTAACTGGTCGCTGTCTTGTTCTGGGATGACATACTCGCAAAGATCTTTAGGGTAACCAAATAGTTCACGGCCATTAATGAGAGCCATGCTGCTATCAACAAAGACATGACAGGGGTACCAGTACACATGCTGAATTTTGCCATGTTCATCCATCTTGCCGGTCATTATCCAGGTGATGATATCGATTTCGGTTATCCAGCCTTTCTCTTTATCGACAGCGACGCTTGAGTTGGCGTGATTGACCCGGGTAAAAGTGGTTAATACGTATGGCGATAACGCCTTAAATTGCATTCGACCTGATGCCGTTTTATTTAAGGAGTCGTCAATTGTTGCTTGTAGGTTTGTAAGCTCACCTTTTATAAAAAAGCCATGCATATTAGCTTGCTTTAATTGCAAAGGGGAATGCATTAATGCTGAACCGGCGTTATAAATAAAGTCAGGTCTGTTTATCATTTTTATATCCTGTGATTTTTATTATTGGCAGGGATAATACATTATTTTGCTAGAAGAGTACTTAAGCCATGCATTAAAGCTGGATAAGTTATCATTTTTATTTAGAATGATTGAGTTAGAAAAAATAATCAGAGTTATTGTTACAGAAGAACAAGCGAACAGATTGCATAGCAGTGATTAAAGAAAGTTGCAGGAAGCGCTACGCAAAAAGACCTAAATACTCACATGGAGATGATATCAAAACGTTTTAGCGTTCAGGGTGTGCCGGCTGATATTCGATATCTGGTATAGCCAGTGTAAAAAATCAGTTTGAAATGTCTATGATAAAAACATTGCTTATGAAAAGAAAAATACACACTTTAATTATTCTATTATTCACTAGCGTTCCATTCTCATTTGCCTTAGCTACTTCTTGTGATGACGAAGGCCTGTGGTTACAGGTGCTGGGCTCTGGTGGTCCTGAAATCGATGATGGGCGCGCTTCAAGTGGTTACCTGTTGTGGCAAGATGGCAAAGCGCGTGTTCTGGTTGATTTGGGTAGTGGTAGTCTGGCTCGTTTTGAGCAGAGCGGGGCATCACTGAATGATCTTAATGTTATTCTGCTGACGCATTTGCATGCTGATCACAGTAATGATTTACCCGCGTTGATAAAAAGTTCTTTTTTTACACGACGGGATCGTGATCTACCACTATACGGCCCAACGGGTAACAGGTTGATGCCATCGGCGACAAGTTTTGTTGAAATTCTTCTTGGTAAAGGTGGTGCCTTTCGTTATTTAAATGACTTCATTGATGGCTCTAGATCTTATCGGTTGTTGCCCTATGATGTCGATATTTCATTAAAAGAAATAACACAGGTCATTGATAACGACGGCTTTCAAGTAACCGTGATACCTGTAAATCACGGTCCTATTCCTGCCATTGCCTGGCGTGTTGATATTAATGGTAAGTCCGTTGTTTTTAGTGGTGACATGAGTAATAAAAAAGATGTGCTCTGGCGCTTGGCCAAGCAGGCAGATATTTTAGTAGCTCATCATGCGATTGCAGAGAAGGCAAACCCCGTAGCCCGTAACCTGCACATGCCCCCCTCGGAAATTGGGCGTATTGCCGATAAGGCTAATGTCAAACGACTGGTGCTTTCTCATCGTATGAAGAGAACGTTTGGCAAAGAGAATGAAAGCCTGTCAATCATTCGTGAGCAATATAGTGGCCCCGCTATTTATGCAGACGATCTACAATGTTTTAATTTAAATGATTTAGCAGGGGAATAAATCTATGCAAATAAAAGCATTCTCTATTAACCCTTAATGACTTAATCCATGTCGATTGAGCCAGTCTAAAATGCTTTCATCTGGCTGGCGTTTAAAATGTCGGTGGTCTTCTCCTTTTGGTACAGTTACCCAGGCGACATGTCACTTGCTAAACGGCAGTGACTATTTGCTATACTCAATCAGGTATCGACCTATCTAAGTGCATGGACTGATGAAACAGGATTTCAATCAATCACAACCGGCTATCAACGCCAAAGGCATCGTAAAACGATTTGCGACAAATGTCGCGCTGAACAATATCGATTTAGAAGTTCCACAAGGCATGATATTTGGCATTCTCGGACCCAATGGCGCCGGTAAAACTACCTTGTTACGTGTTTTATCGACGCTAATAAAACCCGATGATGGCAGCGCGAGTGTGATGGGTTATGACGTTGTAAGCCACGCCCATGACGTGCGGCTCGCGATCTCGATGACGGGTCAGTTTGCGTCACTGGATGAAGAACTAACGGGGCGGGAAAATTTAATGTTGCAGGCGAAACTTTTGGGCTTTCGCCGGCAGTCAGGTAAGCGTGCCGATGATCTTCTGCGCGCCTTTGAACTCGAAGATGCCGCGCAAAGGCAGGTAAAGAAGTATTCTGGCGGCATGCGACGAAAACTGGATATTGCGGCGTCACTAGTGGTAACACCCAATATTTTATTTCTTGATGAACCGACGACAGGGCTTGATCCTAAAGCAAGAAAAGGCATTTGGCGCATGATCCGTGCATTATCCGAGCAGGGGGTGACGATTGTGTTGACCACGCAATATCTCGAAGAGGCAGAACAACTTGCCGATCGAATAGCCGTTATTGATTATGGGAAAAAAATTGCCGAAGGCACTGTGAGTGAATTAAAAACCACGGCAGGGTCGGGTGTTTTGCGCGTGACCCTTACCAATTCCCGCCAAATGAAAATGGCCGCGGAAGTTTTGCAAACGAGCCTTAACAACACTGTGAATCAAAATGCAGAAGGTGGTGTTATATCGGCGCGTGCTGACTCAACTGAAACGGCGAATAAAGCAATCACGCAGCTGATGGCGATGGGAATCGAACTGGATGGATTTGCTATGGAAAGTGCAAGTCTGGAAGAAGTGTTTTTCGCTTTAACGGGGCACGGTTTAGCCATCGACGAAACTAGTGAAGGTGATGCCGACGAGAGGGTAAACCATGAGACATGATCAGGACCTCTCCATCATACAGGTGAAGCGCCCAGCAGAACCCGGCGCATTTGCCAATGCCATCGCCTTCGGCTGGCGAGCGGTGCTTAAATTCAAACATGTGCCTGAGCAATTATTTGATTTGATCATGACACCAATCATGTTCACCTTGCTTTTCACCTTCGTATTTGGCGGCGCATTGGCAGGCTCTGTTGATCAGTACTTACACTATTTTTTACCCGGCATTTTAGTACAAACTGTAGTCTTTAATTCCGTGTACTCCGGTATGGGATTAAGCACAGATTTGGAAAAAGGCCTGTTTGATCGTTTTCGCACGTTGCCGATCTGGTCGCTTGCACCATTCGCAGGCCTGATGGTCGGCGACGTTATTCGGCATATGATCGCATCACTGATAGTTTTAATTATAGGGATGCTTCTGGGTTATCGGCCAGAAATGGGCATATTCGGTGTGGCTGCTGCATTTGGACTGTTGTTAGTAATCGGCTTTGGCGTAGGCTGGGTTTTTATCGTGCTTGGCTTGTTGATTCGCGCACCGAACACAGTGATGACACTGGGTTTCACTGGCATCATGCCACTGGTGTTTGCGTCTAATATTATGGTTGACCCGGAAACGATGCCGGGCTGGTTGAAGTGGTTTGTTGAAATTAATCCTGTCTCGCACATGACCACGGCAATGCGTGGATTAATGAATGGCGGAATAAGCTGGGATGTGTTTTTTCTAGCGCTGCTTTTACCCGTGTTGCTAACCATAATCCTGGCGCCTGTAACCTTGTGGTTGTTTCGGAAAGAGTAATTAAGCATACAGAAACAAAGATTCAGATTTTAAAAACGCGAAGTTCGTTTAACTATTATAATTTATTATTGGATGAGTGAAATATGCATGTAATTGTTATAAATATGGACTATGAATTTAATCCTGAGGAAGTCTGTTCGCATTTATGGAACAAAATCAACCACGCGATGATAGATGCCGGTTTTCGCCCGCAGGGAAGGAGTTTTTTTATTAATCTCCCCGAGGATGAAGCGAATGCATTAGCGCGAAAGATTATGGATGAAGTAGATCGCAAACACGATTTCGAAAAAGATAATATTTACGCATATTTAAAATGCTTTTACAGTTTCCAGATGGAGCATATAACAAATTTATTATTGCCGGATTCAGAAAAAATTAAAGTCACTAGTGGTATCAATTTTCATGATTTCTCATAACAATCTAGTTTTATGTTTTTTTGTCTAGTCATTATTGGGAATGGGGAAAATGGATACGGAATATAAAATACTATTTATTTAGATGGGGTGATGAGTTTGTTTCGAACATATATAACCTTGCTGTTTTTAACAGGCTTCCTGATAGTCTCTCTCGCAGGCTGTTTACCATCATCATTGAAAAAGCCAAAGCTGGGGCTGTGGGAGCACCCACTGGTTGGTAAGATTTGGGACGTAAAGCAGCAGGTTTATGTCGATCAAGAAATATTAGTTGATCAGGTTCTTGCTAGTGAATATATTTTACTCGGGGAGCGGCATGATAATCTTGTCCACCATCAACACCAGGCCTGGGTTATAGAAACCTTAGCAAAGCAAAATCACCAGGCCAGTGTCGCCTTTGAGATGATAGATAATTATCAGGGGGCACGACTTTCTAAACAGACGATCACATCAGTCGATCAACTGATTGATGTGTTGAATCGTTCTAAAAGTAACTGGCAATATGAAGTGCGTTATAAACAGCTATTCTCCGCTACGTTTGAGGCAGGTTTTCGTATTGATGCGGCGAACTTAAACAGCATGCGACTGATGCACACGGTGAAACAGGGTGAAGATAAGTTACCAACAGATTATCAGCAGATGTTAGCGAAAACACCTTTCAGCAATAAGCAGTTTGACGCCTTACAGTTAGAAATTAAAAAAGCACATTGTAATATGCTGCCTGAGAAAAGCAGCCGAAGCATGGCGCTTGGCCAGCGTTTGCGCGATGCGATCATGGCGCACAGTTTATTAAAAAGTAAAGCCGATCATAAAGTGCTGATCGCTGGCATGGGGCATGTTCGAAATGACCGTGCTGTACCTTTATATTTACAGACGAATCTGAACAGTAAGGCTGGTGATAACAAGATATTGTCAGTTGGTTTTATTGAAGTTGATGATGATTTGAAGAATGCGGCGGACTATAGCCAGTACTGGGGTCAGCAATCATTACCTTTCGATATCGTCTGGTTTACACCGAAAGTGGAACGTGTTGATTCTTGCGAAGAATTGCGTAAGCATTTTAAAGACAAGAAATAATTCTCTGAATGCTATGCCATTTAAATGACAAAATAGTAATACCCACCACCAGCATGTGCCTGTCTTGCCACATCTAAACTTCAGTATTTCTTTCGAAAGCGCACCATTCTATTCGATGGCGATTTGAGAATTTTTATTCGACCAGTTTTACACGTCGGTATAGTCAGGGCATGAGGCGGTATTCTTCTCGCCATTGTTTGCCTAGCTCGAGCAGATCTGGTCTTTCATTAAACTAATTTGCTGTTGCATATTCTGGTAGTGACTGCCTTTCCAGTAAATATTTTTGCAGTTATCGCATTGCCAGAATTGATCGTAGTATTTATCGGTCCGCGGTAGTAAATGCTGTTTAATCATCGCTTTTTCCACAGGGTGAATTTCACTATTACAACGCATACAGCGTGTGAACGGTTTGATTCTATTAAACAGGTCAAAACGTTTTACAATCTCCAGTATCTGTTTTCTCGGTTGGCGTTCACGAACATAATAGCCATGAGTAATCATCTTTCGCATCAGCAGCTTTTTATCGCAACTCAGTAATATCCGCTGCTGATTGATTGAAATCGTAGCCAGTTCCGGGTCTTCGTAATCATTCCGATAGAGCGTATCAAAACCTAACATACGTAGATATGCCGAGAGACGACCGAGGTGTACATCAAGCACGAACTTTGTCATCCGTAGCGGCTCGGGGCGTAAATGGGTGATTGGAGTGATATCCAGTGATTTAAAAACCGGGTAAACGCTGATCTGGTCAGCGTGTTTAATTTTATAGTCGAATCTTACCGACTGTCCATTGGCAATAATCAGGTCAACCTCGATATGAGGTACCCCTAGTGATTCAATAACGTCCTTGATTGAGCTGGCATGAGAAAACGGGTGCTCAAAGCTGATTCTTCGTTTTGAAACAGGTAGGAAATCGTTTAATTCTTGATAAAAGCGCAGTGTAATATGGCTGGACATTGTTTTTATGTCATATCAGATAAAGGTTGTATAAATATCTTATCAACTGATTGCTATAATGGAAAACAGCGGAGACCATTCATTTTTCTGCTGAGCGTTAGTAAGAGTCAGACGGTCAATGGAAATGGATGAGTATATTTAAATATCCTAAATTAACAATTCTACAGACTATATTTCCATCTATTTTTGCCAGCTATTGAAGTGAGTGAAGACAATGGGCGATAAAAAAAATATTCTGGTGGCCTATGCCAGTAGTTATGGGGCAACGGCTGGTGTGGCTGAGGCGATCGCTGAAGTCTTAAGTCAGGCTGGTGCTAGCGTCGTCGTAAAACGAATAAAAAGTGTAGAGTCGTTAGAAAGTTATGATGCCGTTATTATTGGCAGCGCAATTCAATACGATCATTGGATGCCTGAGGCAAGACAATTTGTAACCACGAACCAGGCATTTTTAAACCAGGTTCCCGTTGCTTACTTTTTTACTTGCCTGGCACTGTCTGTTGACAATGAAGCGACCAGGCAACAGGCGTATAAATATTCAGACAAAATAAAAGCGTTATCACCTACGATCAAGCCTGTCAGTATTGGGCGATTTGCGGGTGCTGTTAATTTTAGTAAGATGCCTTTTATCTTGCGTCAGTTATTCAAACTTTTTGCAAAAATTACCGGCGTAAAAGAAGGTGATTATCGAGATTGGAATACGATACGCACATGGGCCATGCAGCTTCACTTAAAAATGTAAAAAGGTGATGGTAGTATTAATTTTTGCTACTTGGCACCTTTAAATCAAAGAATAGATAAACTGACGAAAGATATACATAATGAGGTTAGTTATTTATTCATTTTCTAATTCTCAATCTGGTAGCTTCTTCAACTCTGTTCCATCTGTGTTGTTTTCATAATGCATAATGTCTTTGTCTGTTGGTAATGTTATATTCAACTCTAGATTTTAAAATCAGTTAAATAATTATAATAAATGGAGTAAGGTAATGAAATATCAGGGAATTTTAGCAGTACTATTTTGTATTTTATTTTCGTTTAATTCTATAGCGGAAGAGGCACCATATACGCCTGAGCAACAAAAATATTTGAAATGGGCTAAGACATTATGGGAGTCTTTAGATAGAAAGCATGGAGAGGTAAAGTTGATCGATGGTGTAGCGTCTCTGAATGTACCAGAGAGCTTTTACTATTTAAATCCAACCGATACGCAAAAAGTTTTAGTTGAAGTTTGGGGTAATCCTCCTGGTAAAGAGACACTTGGAATGCTTTTGCCGGAAGGTAGCACACCTTTTGATCAAAGCTCATGGGGAGTTACTATTGAGTATGCTAAGGATGGTTATGTGTCTGATGAGGATGCTGACGATATTGACTATGATGACTTATTGTCTCAAATGAAAAGTGATACCCGGGAAGAGAGTAAAAAAAGAGTTGAGCAAGGGTATGAGGGCATTGAATTACTTGGTTGGGCAGCCAAGCCATACTATGATCAATCTTCGCACAAACTTCATTGGGCAAAAGAATATAAGTTTTCAACACAAGAAGAGCACACACTAAATTACAATATACGTATTTTAGGTAGAAAAGGTGTATTGGTATTAAATTTTATTGCCGGCATGGAATCCAAAGGCATTATTGAACAGAACCTCGACGATGTTTTATCAATTGCTAAATTTGATCAGGGCTCTACGTATGCAGATTTTGACCCTGATGTTGATACAATGGCTGCCTATGGTCTTGGTGCTTTAGTTGCAGGTAAAGCGGCTGCTAAAGCTGGATTTTTTGCGGCAGCATTAATATTTTTGAAAAAGTTCGGTGTATATATCCTGATTGGTTTCGGCATATTAATTAAAAAATTACTAGGCAGAAAGAAAGCTTCATCTTCAACATAATCGTGGTAGAACATTGTCTTTACTAATATAGATGTTTAGTAAATTTTAAATATTCACATGGAAGTGGATATGTGTCGTAAAGCCGGGTTAAATTTGGTTGGTGTTTCCCAAAGAAATTAAATAGCTGAAGCCAGCTTTAAACTATTTTGATAAATAGAGTAAGAACATACTATATGTGTTCTCCGAGTATTATTCAGTGTAACCTGAACAAATGCCATGCGTTGTGGCCACATTATTTGCCAATATAGTTATATTAGTTGTTATTTGAATATATGGGTGCAGAGAGAAATTGATACAATCAAACGCTGCTAATCTGTAAGATGTCTGTGGTAAATGCTGATGAAAATAATAAATAATGAATGTTAAATTTTATATTTAATAGGTTTTAGGTGGGCGGTTGTTGTTTATTATAAATTGCTAAGTTATATCTATAAATAATTAAACTAAAAAAGTACAAGGAGTGTGTATGTTTTTAAATAAGTGGACGTTGTTTTTTGTATTATGTTTTTCAATTTTTCCTTTTAATATTTATGCTTTAACATTAACGGCGCAGACATTTGAGGCCGTTAATATTCAGTGCCCAGAGTCTCAACCATATACCTGTAAATATAATTTTGGTGATGGGACGATTCGCCAGGCAGAAGGAGGATGGGCGATTGGTTATAAATATTCCTTGCCTGGTACTTATAATGTCACCTATCAAAGGTGTATAGGTTTTGGCTGTAATAGCACTGATCCCGTTTATAATGTGGCGACAGTCATAATCCAAAACATTGTTAAAACAGACTATGATGTCGGAGTGATACCCGATACTGTTAAAAATTGTCCCGTTGGTTCAGAGTTAGTCTGGTTTTTTATGGACGATGAGGATAGTTCCAACGCTAACAAAATTGGCGGTAGTTATGCTGGGGCCTTTAGTGGCGGGAGAAATAATACATTTCGGTTTTGTCGAACTGATGGTCGCAAGTTTAAACGTTTATCAACAAAACCATTACTACGTAAATCGTCTTATGCCGTATTGAAATTAGGCAAATATTGCCCTCTAGATTCAAGTTTTGCATGGCGACATGTAGATAATGAAAATAGTCGAAATATGAATTCAAGGGGCGGTGATGTTTGGCCAAATATCAGTACACACGATACGACATTGCATCTTTGTGTTTTTGCTGATGATGTTGCAGCAGCAAGATCCAGTAATGGTTTATTTCCAAATCTTGGTGTTGTTTACGGTGTCTTTATCGATCCCGCGATGGATCCAGTATATTTACTTGCTTCGGGTTGGATTCATGGTGATGATCAGGATAAACGTAACCGCAATAGCCGAGGTGGTCATCCATATGGTG
>Ga0316207_10005085_pt1 | contig 11061 bp, 7 predicted proteins | sample 6weekpyrite_MG_FD_204943 | JGI IMG/M metagenome (GOLD analysis project Ga0316207, IMG submission 204943) | Microbial mat bacterial communities from mineral coupon in-situ incubated in ocean water Damariscotta River, Maine, United States -... | ecosystem: Environmental > Aquatic > Marine >...
GCTGGTTTATTTTTCGCAATAAAAAAGATGAACCGGTATCTGAGTTAATAGAAGGTGAATCAGCGGGTTTAAAAGAGTTCTCTGAGCACTTTTCCTCCATGTCAGGCGAGGCGTTGGCAACGACTGAAGCCATTCAACAAATTAAACAGATTGTTGCTGATTCAGTACTGAAGTTAAATAGCAGCTTTATGTCATTGGGTGATTATTCAGGACAGCAGAGTGCAGAAATTAAAAATCTGTTAGAGCACTTTAGTGGTGAGGGTGGTAATGATGTTTCATTCAGAGACTTCACTAAAGAATTAGACAGCGTTTTAAAAAGCTTTGTCGATATTATCGTGCAGGTCAGTGATAAAGGCGTCGATGCTGCTTATAAAATGCAGGACATGATCAAGATTATGGACGAAGTTTTTGACCGTCTGGTCGGGGTGCAAAAAATAGCGGCTAAAACAAATCTGTTGGCATTAAATGCTGCTATTGAAGCGGCAAGAGCGGGTGAGGTTGGTCGTGGTTTTGCTGTAGTGGCAGATGAGGTGCGTGAGTTGTCGCAGCAAACCAGTATATTAAATGAAGGTGTGCAGGAAAGAGCGGTAACGGCAAGGCAGGGTTTGATTGATCTGAATGAAGTGGTTGGGGAAATTGCGCAGATGGATATGAGTACCGCGCTAAAAGCAAAAGATCATATTAATGATATGGTTGTAAAAATTGATGCGGTTAATCATCAGGTGAGTAATGTACTGGATCATACAGTTGGCCTGGCTGGCGATATCAGTTCACAGGTATCAAGCGCAGTAATGGCGCTGCAGTATGAAGATGTGGTGATACAACTGGCTACGCACATAGAAAATTTGCAACAAGGGCTGGTGCAAAAAGTTGATTTGATGGGAGAGTATGCGCCTTCTATTGATCAGCTTGAGCAGTTAGAAGAATTGAACTATAAACTAAAACATGCTGTGAGCTCTGAGCATACAGACCTTACAGACAGTGTTAAATCAACATCAGTAGACGCTGGTGACGTTGATTTATTTTAACGTTGGGAAGAAATAAATATGAACCAAATTAATGGCCGTTATATGGATGATTTGGCTGAATACCAGATAGCTATATCGGGCAAGTTTGACTTTTCATTGCTTAATGAATTCAGAGAGGTTTACGAAGGTGCGCCTGAACAAACACGTAAGTACCTGATCGATATGAGGAGTGTTGAGCTGATAGACAGTTCTGCGTTGGGCATGTTATTGAAAATGAAGCGTAGTCTGAATCTGGCAGATGGTGAAATTGAACTGATTAATTGCAGCAGTAATATTGATAAAATTCTTAGAATCGCAAAATTTGATCTGATGTTTACAATAAAATAAATGCATATTTTAATTGTCGATGATATAGAGCAAAACAGGGTTTTGCTTGAGCGTTTTCTTATACGTCAAAAGTATAATGTGACGACGGCATCATCCGGCGGCGAAGCCATAGCTCTGTTTGAAAAAACAGCATTCGACCTGGTGTTGATGGATATAAAGATGCCGGATATGGATGGCCTTGAAGCGACACGGCAGTTAAAAGCTTTACGCCCCACTATTTACACGCCGATTATATTTGTTACAGCTATTTCAGAGCTTGAAGCATTTGAAGATGCTATTGCCGCAGGTGGCGATGACTATATTACAAAGCCTGTCAGTTTTGGAATACTTGCATCTAAAATTAAAGCACATGCCAGAATTCGTGAGCTAAATACAGAGATCAATAAGAAAAATATTGAACTGTCTATTCATAACAGCCGGCTTAAAAGAGAGCACTCTCTGATTTCACATTTTTTCAATCAGGCCAGACGGCACTGCTACCTTGATGAAAATATATTAAACATATACAGCTCTGCTATGACTATGTTTAATGGCGATACGGTGCTGACAGCCCGTAAACCAAATGGCGGTGTTAATGTTCTGATTGGTGATTTTACCGGGCATGGCCTATCTGCTGCCGTAGGAACATTGCCTGTTTCGCAGATATTTTTTCAGATGTCAGAAGAAAATGCTTTTATTGGAGATATCGCACGTGAAATTAACCGACAGATAAATTATCTGTTGCCAACTGAAATGTTTCTGGCAGCGTCTTTAATTGAACTGTCTGCATCGGGTGAAAGACTGATGATCTGGCATGGCGGTATGCCAGATGCCTATATTCTGAATACAGAGACTAAAGAATTAACTACGATCACTAGTCAGCATCTGCCAATAGGTGTCAGGCAAACGGAAGAGTTTAATGATGATACCGAATTGTTTTATGTTAATGAAAAGCATAAATTAATTGTTTGTACAGATGGTCTGTCGGAAGCAATAGACACGAGCCATAAAATGATAGATATCGAAGTCATTAAGCAGACTATTATTGACAGTGAAAGCATCATTGACGGGCTGACCAGTTGTTATCAGACCTATACAAAAGGCATGCCGCAGACTGATGATATATCAATGCTTGAATTGTCGTGCAAGCCAACAGAGAAACGACATGATACACAACTGCCTGATCTGTGCATAACAGTGCCCTGGGAAATTAATGTCACACTTAATAATCAGGAGTTACAAAAAGACTGTATTACTAGCCTGATGGAGATGATGAGTGGCAATGAAATTATCAAACATCACAAAGGACTGATTCATACGCTGATTGCAGAGATGTATACCAATGCACTGGATCATGGTCTTTTAGCATTGCAAGGCAATGAGAAAGACAGTACTGAAGCGTTTGATGATTTTTATAAAGAAAGGGATCGGCGCCTGCAGCAGCTAGAGGATTCATGGATCAAAGTTCAGGTTAAGTATATACCAACAGGTGATGCGGCAGAATTAATGATGATGGTTCATCATAATGGTGTCCCTTTTGATATCGACCCTGAGCATAAAGATGACGAAGCCGGACAGGATGACTTATATGGCCGGGGTATTATGCTGATAGAGTCTCTGGCAGAAAAAGTGAGCTACAGTGATAAGGGTAGGTGTCTGCAAGTCGTATACCAGCTGCTTTGATAGCGCAAGCATTCAGGCGCCAGATAATGCCATTTGTACAACAGCTACCAAAACGGCAATAAAGACTGCCGCAAAGATTAGCCCCCCAAGAATATAATGCCAGAGTTTACCCTTGGTAAAATCGCGTTGCCTGCTTTTTTCAGTGGATACCCCAAACATAGCGGCTAACACGCTGCTGACAACCTGAAAAAATGAAACTTTATCATGGTTTTTATTGGTATCATCATCCACAGCAATTTTCGCCTAAGGGTTATTGTTATAATATTTAATCATAACAATTATGCCTTATGCGAAGATAAAATTACAGATCATGGGTGGTGAAAAAATGAACAAGTTTTTAATGATAGGATTAATGCTGTTTAGTCAGGTGTTGTTAGCCGATACGGTAAAAATTGTCGATGTAAAAATAAAGCCACAGGCTGGTCAGCAACTACGGATTGATGTGACATTATTGCATGCAGATACAGGCTGGGATCATTATGCGGATGGCTGGCAGGTACTGGATGAAAATAAAAAAGTGATTGGTGCAAGGGTGTTATATCATCCGCATGTTAACGAGCAGCCATTTACACGCTCATTATCCGGTATTGTGATCAATAAAAAAACGCGTTTCATATACATACGTGCGCATGACAAAGTGCATGGTAATAGTGAACTTAAAAAAATAGACTTAAACTGAGTTAGAAATAAGTGTCAGAAGTTGAAACAGAATTAAAACAGCTTGCAGAAAAAATCAGGCAGAGTTTTAATAAAGATAAGCCGGGCTTTAAGCGCAGACTGAAAAAATTAAGAGATCAGCGCAAATCAAAGCCAGAAAAAAACATTGCAACAGAGATTAAGCATTTAAAAAAACAGATCGAATATTCGGTCTTTTCTCTGGCGGAAAAACATAAAAAGTTACCTGAAATAACTTTTCCGGAGGCGTTACCCATTACTGCCCGGCTGGCAGAGATAGAAGAGGCACTCAATAACCATCAGGTGGTGGTAGTCTGTGGAGAAACCGGTTCTGGTAAAACGACGCAGTTACCAAAACTTTGCCTGAAAATGGGCCGGGGTATAAACGGGCAGATAGGGCACACACAGCCAAGGCGGCTGGCAGCACGGTCAGTATCTGCCAGAATTGCAGAAGAGCTGAAAACAGAACCGGGTACTGCTGTCGGTTACAAAGTTCGCTTCAAAGATCAGACCAGAGAAAGCAGTTATATAAAATTAATGACCGATGGGGTTTTGTTGTCGGAAATTCAAAAATCACCCTCCTTAAAACAATATGACACACTGATCATAGATGAAGCGCATGAGCGAAGTCTCAATATCGATTTTTTATTGGGCTATCTGAAAAGACTGCTGCCAAAACGTCCTGATTTAAAAGTGATTATTACGTCAGCCACAATAGACCCTGATAAATTTTCAAAGCACTTTAATGATGCGCCAATTATTCTGGTGTCGGGAAGAACCTATCCGGTAGAAGTGCGTTACTGGCCGTATGAAGACATAACACTGAGTGAAGCAATTGCCGAAGCGGTGGATGAATTATTACGTGAAAAAGACGGTGATATTCTGGTCTTTTTAAGTGGAGAACGCGACATACGTGATGCGGCGGATGTGCTTGCAAAAAAACAATACCGGCACACAGAAATTTTACCATTGCTGGCAAGGCTGTCTTCAAAAGAACAAAATAAAATATTTCACCCCGGCGCTTTAAGACGTATTGTGCTGGCAACAAATGTTGCCGAAACATCATTAACCGTGCCCGGCATTCGATATGTTATCGACAGTGGTCTGGCGCGAATATCACGCTATTCGTTTCGCAGTAAAATGCAGCGCCTGCCGATTGAGAAGGTTTCAAGAGCAGCAGCTGATCAGCGCAAAGGTCGTTGCGGTCGAGTGGCAGAAGGTATTTGTATACGGCTTTATGATGAAGATAACTTTGATGCTCGTGATGAATTCACCGAAGCTGAAATTCATCGCACAAATCTCGCTTCTGTTATCCTGCAAATGGCATATGCCGGCATGGGTGAGATGGAAAATTTTCCGTTTGTTGATGCGCCCGATCAACGCCTGATTAATGATGGTCTGCGTCTGTTACGTGAATTACATGCCTATGATGAGAATGGTATAACAAAAACAGGCAGGGAAATGGCGGCCTTCCCGCTGGACCCGCAGCTGTCAAGAATGCTGGTCGAAGCAAAGCAGGAAAGTTGTCTTAGTGATGTACTGGTAATAGTGGCGGCACTCGCTATTCAGGACCCGAGAGAAAGACCGGTTGAAAAGCAGCAGGCAGCGGATGAAAAGCATAAACAGTTTGAGGATAAGAAGTCCGATTTTTTATTTTATTTGAACTGCTGGCATGCGTATCAGGAAAAACGTAAAGAGTTATCACAAAATAAAACGCGTCAGTGGTGTAGTAAAAATTTTCTGGCTTATATGCGTATGCGCGAATGGCAGGATGTGCATGAACAACTGATGTATCAGCTAAAACAGTTATCATATAAAGTGACTGAAAATAAAACAGAAACTGAGCCAGACTATGATGCGATTCATCGCTCGATATTAACAGGCTTGCTCGGCCATGTGGGTTTTAAAACTGAAGAGGGTGATTACCTCGGGCCGCGGGGGCGAAAGTTTTTAATTTTCCCCGGTTCCGGCTTGTTTAAGAAAAAACCTAAGATCATTATGGCGGCAGAAATTGTTGAAACGCAGAAAGTTTATGCGCGTACCAATGCAGTGATCCAGACCCAGTGGCTGGAAGAAAAGGCAAAGCACTTATTAAAATACCAGTATTCAGAACCGAGCTGGCAGAAAAAATCTTCACAGGTTTCTGCTTTGCAGTCTGCTTTATTGTACGGGCTGACCATATATTCAAAAAAGAAAGTGAATTTTGGGCCGGTTGAACCGGATGCCGCAAGAAAAATATTTATCTGGGCGCTTGTGCATGGTGAATATGAGCCACGCTTTGCATTTATTACACATAATCAAAAACTGATGGCGGAGATTCATCAACTTGAGGCGAAATCTCGTCGTCAGGATGTACTGGTTGATGAACAGGTGCTTTTTGATTTTTATGATAAACGCATTAAAGAAGGTATTTACAATGGTCCTGCCTTTGAGTCGTGGTGGAAAAAAGAAATAAAGAACCGTCCTGATTTGCTGGACATGAGTCGTGATGCATTAATGCAGCATGATGCCCGTAGTGTGAGCAGTGATCAGTTTCCGGATGAGATGAGCTTTAGTGGTATTCGTCTGAAACTTGAATATATTTTTGATCCAAAACTTAAGCATGACGGGGTCTGTCTGCATATACCGATGATGGCGCTTAACAGCATCAGTGCAGAGCGCTGTGAATGGCTGGTGCCTGGTATGTTGCGTGAAAAAGTGATCGCATTGATTCGTTCCTTACCAAAAAATCTGCGGCGTAATTTTGTGCCGGTACCGGACTTTGCTGATGCCTGCCTGGAGAGTATGAAGGCATCTGATAAACCACTAACGGTTGAGCTGGCGGAGCAGTTAAAACGCATGACAGGTGTGACGATTCCGTTTGATGCGTGGCAACCAGAACTGCTTGAACGCTATCTGTTTATGAGTTTTAAGCTGGTTGCTAATAATGGCAATACTATCAAGCAGTCTGATGATTTGCTTGCGCTACAAAGTGGTTATGAGAGTGCGAGCCGGGAACAGGTGATGCCAGCTGAGATTGGCGCCAGCGAAATTGAAAATATCACGCGCTGGGATTTCGGTGAAATACCAGAACAACAGACAATTGAACAGGCGGGTGTAGAGATCACTTTATACCCCGCGCTTAAAAAAGAAGGTAAAAAAGTCGCGCTGCGTTTATTTGAAAGTCAGCAGCAGGCAGGGCAGTCGATGCTAATCGGTTTGCGTCAGTTAATACGCCTTAACTTATCCGAAATACTGCGCAATATGCAGCAGACACAAAAAGGCCTGCAGGCGATGTGCTTGTTATACCGAAATATTGGCAGCTGCAAGGAGCTGGAGGATGATTTGCTCGATAGCAGTGTGGCAGATGCATTTGTATTGCAGCCTGTACCACTGAATGCGGATGCTTTTGAAAAAGTACTGGCGGCTGGTAAAGAGCGCATGAGTGAAGCGTTACTGATAAAATACAAGCAGTGTTCAGAGATACTCGATCTGTATCAGCTGATTCAAAAACGGATCAAGAAAATGCCGGTTAGCTGGCTTGAAGCTGGCGCTGATATTCAGGACCAGTTACAGCATCTGTTATATAAAGGCTTTTTAAGCGGCACGAGTAGTGAAAATTTAAGTCATTATTCGCGTTACCTGAAGGCAATGATTGTACGACTGGATAAGCTGGAGGCGGATAGTAGCAAAGACCGTGCACTGCGGGTTAAAGTGCAGCCGTACTGGGATAATTATAAAAGTCGCATCAAGAGTTTGCAGCAGCAAAAACGCCACTCAGAGGTATTGGATGAATTTCGCTGGATGATCGAGGAATACCGAGTTTCATTATTTGCACAGCAATTAAAAACTTCAAGACCCGTATCAGAAAAGCGTCTAAACCAGTTATGGGAGCAGGTGAAGCTAGGTGTTTGATATGATTTCAGCAACAGATTCAGAATTAGTCTATAAATAAAAGAATAATATATCGTCGACGATAAAAGAGAGCTATGGGCAAAATTGATAATAAACGCAGCCATTTCAGGCATGCGATTGAAGTACCTATACTGTTAATTGATGAAAATGGCGTAGAGCATGAAGTGTTTACAGGCAATGTCAGTGACTGCGGTCTGTATCTGACGGTGACAGTTGAGCAGCGACCTGCACTTGGTAGTGTGGTTCAGGTGCAGGTGATGACTCCGATGGGTGATGGTTCTCCGGCGCCGGTTAATCGTGCAAAAGTGATGCGCTATGACTCTTTTGGTGTGGGGCTTAAATTTCTTTTAGATGAGCAATAAAAAAAGCCTGAACAATCGTTCAGGCTTCGAATGTCAGTTAACGAGGTGCTAGATGTCGTTATCTGAGCCTTAAGCCGAATCCTTTCGGCGTGAAGCATTTTTATTATTGTGGTTATGAAACTTTGATTTATTCCGCTTCGATTGTGGTGACGATAAGTGTACCGCTACTCAGGCTGCCTTTAGCAGAAACTTTACTGCATGAGTCAGCGCTGATGCACGCCGGTATTGAACCAACGCCTGAAATATCCAGTTGAATGCCAGCAATAACCATATTGCCGCTGGTAGCGTCCAAGTTATAAGGGCCTTCCAGTTCAACGTAGGTATCACTAGAAGCAACACGTTCAATCGTAACGGCTGTATAGCCGCCGGCAGCATCAGGAATCGCTTCAACTTCAATTCGGTCAGTCAGGTTAATGCTGCCTAAGTTGAAGTAATGGTCAGGGGTTGTTGAATTATCAAGCATAACCGTAGTATTTGGATTTACATTGATTGTCACACCCGCGATGGTCAGTGTGCCTGCAGCGGTATCTGTTGCATCCGGGTTGGCTTCAATTTCGATTTTGTCTGGGTGGTCCTCTTCAGCATCTTCTTTTTCAACTTCAGTGACCAACATTTCGCTGCCAATCACTTCCATTTCGATTTCAACCAGATCACCAACAACCACGTCTTCGATTTCTGCGGTTGGAGACATATTGTAGGTGTTATTGCCAACTGTGATGGTATTAGCCGTAGTATCAATTGCAGCCAGAATGCCTTCTACTTCAATCTCATCGCCTTCGGAACCATCAATGCCATCGTCTTCAAGTTCAACTTTTGTTGCAGTGAAAGTACCACTAACTGGTGCTGAAATGCCTTTTACCTCAACATACATACCATCAGCTAGATTAGGTGCTTCGGTCGTGTCGGCAGTTGAAATATCAATAGTTAATGAACCCAGTGTAAAGCTCGTGTCTGCAATTAGACCACTTACAATGCCTTTAACTTCAACTTCATCGCCGGCCAGGTATTGAGTCTTTTTCTCTATAAAGGTGGCATGGATACCGCCGTTACCATCAGGATAACCACTGATTTCAACGACATCACCAGGTACTAAATCCGCGATAGTTACAAAGTCTTCAAAATTTGTTTGAGTATCGGTGGTGATGTTATAGCCCATAACGACAAGGCCATTGGTATCATTTGATATTACGAAACCTTCCACGTCATCAGTAAATGAGATCGAGGTTGCGTTACCATTGCTGCCATTGTCAGAACCGTGGATAGTGACAATCATACCGACGTGCAGATCACTTTCTTGTGCTGATTGGCCATCGATAGTGATGTTATCTCCAGTTTCATATTCAACACCATCAACATAAACACTACCGAAACCTGTGATTCGGCCCGTTACATCAGTAGCAGATGATGTAACGTTGTCTGAACCGGAGCACGCTGTCAGTCCCATGGTTGCCGCGAGTATTGCTGAGCAAATTGCGGTGCGTTGTAAATTCATTGTTATCCCCTTTTTAAACAAAATAATATTGGCTGTATGTGACTAAACGGAGAGCTGTGAAAAAACGTTCCAAAAAAAATATAAGTAATGAAATAAGTGGATAACCGGTAATAAATTACGATTAAAGGGTTATTTTGTTAATAAAAAGCCCTCTTGATTTAATAGTGACGGTGGATTTGATATGATTCGAGCCCGTTTGTTCTTCCCCAGTATTGAGGTGTTGCATGTTCCAGCTAGGCTGTAAAAGTCGGATTTGTTATCAAAACGAAATTCTTTCCGGTTTAACCGTGGCGCTGGCATTAGTGCCGGAAGCTGTAGCATTTGCTTTTGTTGCTGGTGTTGATCCGCTGGTGGGATTATACGCCGCCTTTATGGTGGGCTTACTGGCTTCTATTTTCGGTGGTCGTCCGGGGATGATTTCTGGTGCAACCGGCTCAATGGCTGTGGTTATGGTTGCTCTGGTCGCTCAGCACGGTGTTGAGTATTTGTTTGCTGCGGTAGTGCTCACCGGTATTTTGCAGATACTGGCGGGGGTATTCAGACTGGGCAAGTATATTCGTATTGTGCCGCATCCGGTGATGCTGGGTTTTGTGAACGGTCTGGCAATCGTTATCTTTCTGGCGCAATTACAGCATTTTCAAATCCCGGGAACGGCAGGTGAATGGCTGTCCAGTGATAAGCTGTTTATCTACGGTGTTTTAATTCTGCTGACTATGGCTATTATCCAATACCTGCCAAAGCTGACAACGTCATTTCCTTCATCACTGGCAGCGATATTGGTCGTCTCGTTTATCGTCATTGGCTTTAATATGGATACCAACACGGTTGGTGATCTGGCTTCAATTAAAGGCGGTTTCCCGGATTTTCATATTCCGACAGTGCCTTTAAGTATGGAAATGTTCATGATTATCCTGCCTTATGCGATTATTCTGGCAGCCATTGGACTGATTGAGTCATTACTGACCCTGCAATTAATCGATGATATTACCAATACACGTGGTCAAAGTAACCGCGAATGTATCGGTCAGGGTATTGCTAATACCGCCACCGGTTTCTTTGGTGGCATGGGTGGCTGTGCGATGATCGGTCAGAGTATGATCAATGTAAACTCAGGTGGACATCAGCGCTTATCGGGTATTGCAGCGGCCTTATTTCTGCTGATGTTTATTATGTTTGCGTCGAGTTTAATTGAAATGATACCAATGGCCGCATTGATTGGTGTTATGTTTATGGTGGTGCTGGGTACCTTTGAGTGGTCAAGCCTGCGCATCATGAAAAAGATTCCCAAGACAGATGCCTTTGTTCTGATTCTGGTGTCAGCCGTCACGGTATTTACAGACCTGGCCGTCGCTGTGGTTGTGGGTGTGATTGTTTCAGCGCTGGTCTTTGCCTGGGAGCACGCCAGTCATATTCATGTTAAAAGTTATGATGATGAGGAAGGTTCACGTGTCTATGAGTTAAATGGCCCGTTGTTCTTTGGTTCAGTAAAAAACTTTCTTGACCTGTTTACGCCAGCAGAAGATCCGGATGATGTGATTATCGAATTCCAGAACTCACGAGTGGCAGACCATTCAGCCATTGAAGCGATTGATACTCTGGCAGAAAAATACATTAAGGCCGG
>Ga0316207_10005086_pt1 | contig 11061 bp, 12 predicted proteins | sample 6weekpyrite_MG_FD_204943 | JGI IMG/M metagenome (GOLD analysis project Ga0316207, IMG submission 204943) | Microbial mat bacterial communities from mineral coupon in-situ incubated in ocean water Damariscotta River, Maine, United States -... | ecosystem: Environmental > Aquatic > Marine >...
ATGGCTAAATGGCTCACTCATTCCATTTTTAAAAATCATCTGCGAGCTTAATGATTTTGAGGCTCTTTTTGTAACATTTGCATTCTACATTGCCTATACTGTTATGGCACTTCCCATGTCATTTATCTTAGAGCGTGTAGGTTATAAAAATGCTATGGCACTTGGTTTAACAATTATGGTAGTAGGCTCTTTACTCTTTATACCAGCTGCTATGAATGCTAACTATTTAATATTCTTAATTGCACTGTTTGTATTAGGAACTGGCTTAACAATTTTACAAACAGCATCAAATCCATACATTGTGTTAATCGGTTCTAAAGAGAGTGCAGCGATGCGAATTAGTATTATGGGACTCATAAATAAAGGTGCTGGAGTTATTGTTCCACTAATTTTTACAGCGCTAATACTTTCAGACATTGGTAATATAGATGGTAGTGCAAGTGCTGAGCAGCTTAATACACTAGCTTCAAGGCTAATAGAACCATACGTCTATATGGCTTTAACTCTTAGCGCGTTAGTTGTCCTTGTTAAGTTCTCACCTCTGCCTGAACTTGAATTTACACAAGATAAAAATAGTGACCAGCATACGAGCATATTTAAATATCCACAAGCTATTTTAGGAAGTATTGCGCTCTTTTTTTATGTTGGCGTTGAAGTAATTGCAGCAGATACGATTGGTCTTTTTGGGCAAAGTTTAGGAGTTGAAAACTTTACATCTTTAACTTCTTACACAATGATTTTTATGGTTATTGGCTACATTTTAGGTGTACTTTTAATACCAAAATATTTAAGCCAAGAAAAGGCACTACTAAGTTCAGCAATTGCTGGAATTGTAACAACTATAACAATAGTTCTAAGCTCAAATACAGACACACTTATTTTAAATACACCAAATAGCATAATGTTAGTGGCTCTGCTAGGATTAGCAAACGCGCTAGTATGGCCAACAATTTGGCCTCTAGCACTTGATGGTCTGGGAAAACAGACTGCACGAGCTAGCGCACTTCTCATAATGGCAATAGCAGGTGGTGCAATTTTACCACTTGTTTTTGGAAAACTAGCCGAAGTTAGCGGAGACTTTCAACAATCTTATTTAATATTGATTCCATCTTATTTATTTATACTTTTTTATGCCACAAAAGGACATAAGTTAAAAAGCTGGTAATAAAGTTGGAACAGCAGTTGCTTACTTTTATTTGACTATCTGATTTAGGAAATAAGATGATAACTTCAGCAACTAGTAGTACACAGATTTACAGTGTTAATCAAGTTAGCAAAACTAGGGCCACTTCTGCATATACTGAAGTTGAATCTACTTCACCAACTAGTAGAATGGAGCAGATGCAAGAGAAGTATAAAGATGTTTATTCTCCTATGCCTGCGTCTTATTCTGAAGAAAGAGAAGATTTACAAATAGAGAAGATTAGGGAAGTTTATCCTGATGTAATGACAATACAAGAGGCAAAACAGTGGGCAATACAGAATCTTAAGCCTGTCAAGCTTGGTGAAATAGAAAGTGTAGAAGATAAAACAATCCGTGAAACTAGAAACAAAGAATATATTGAGAGTGTGGGTGGAATAGAAGCATATAATGAAAGAATTTCTTTTGTACATGAAAAATATTCTCAGTATCCAGTTTATCCTTGGGGGCAAGGCTTTTCTCCTTCAAATGCTAAAGAGATAGTTAATTTTCATAATGCTGCTGTATATGAAGGTTTAGAGATGGGAAAAGATATTAAAACTGCAGTAATAGAGGCAAATAACTCAAGTTTTCTTTATATAGATCACTCAGAATCAAAAAAACATGCTACTGAAATTATGATTTCTAAACATGAAGATATAATATACTATGACCCAACGGACTCATCTAAAGGAGAAATGGTACTAAATAAAACCCATTCAAATAAAGAAGGTTTAGGTTATGGTGATACTGTTGATTTAAGGTCATATGGTTTTAATGTAGAGTGGAATCTTCCTGATAAGCCTGTTCAGAATGATAATACTATGGCTTCAATAATTCAAAAAAGATTAGAAATGTATGATTTTATGCTTGAAAATCCTACTATTGTAGAAAAAGAATTTAAAAAATTATATGAAAATAAACCACTGAACGGAGCAACTAGTGAGGTAGCTATTTTGGAACCTTTAAGAAATCAATATCGTCCTAATGCAGAACTTGCATTAAAAGTATACGAAAAATACAAAATTTTTGATTCTATTGACATAAAAGCATGAAACTTTTATGTCAAATAATATTTATTGCGCTAAACGGTTAATTGAAATATTATTATATAAAAAAACTGTACCACCTTCATCAGGAATAATTTCAGTTATCACTTCATAATAATTCACATCTTTTGAACCTATATGTGTGTATTTCCAAACATTATTACCTTCATATACAGGATTAGAAATTGTTATTCCTCCACCTTTTAATTCTAAGCTATTAGATGAATAGCTTGGATACTTTACATAAATATAAGTAACGCTTAAATCCGTAGGAAGTAAAAATAGATCAAATATCGGACCATAGTAATAAAAATTGATATAATCAAATGTATATACCCAGCTATCAATATGTCCTTGATATTTTAATGAATCCAAAGGGTAAGTTGAAGACCAATTGTCATAAGAAACACCATTGAATTTTTTAGCCAATAGGTCTTGATAGTTGGGGTCTAATACTCTACTATCAGCAATATGAACTTGAGTAATATAAGCCCTTTCATGCGTCCCCAAATCAATATCATTTATGCTAATCGCAAAAAGGCTATTCGCCAAACCTAAAAATAACGCCAATGTTAATAAAACTTTTTTCATTTATCCCTCCATGGATAATAAAATTTTAATTACTAATCTAAGTAATCAGTTGGCATTTTAATTGTTTTTTGTTAAAATAACATTAAAAAAGTGAGTATATTATGAATTTAGACAAGAATATTATTATTTATATTTTAGTTTTATTATCTTTTTCTTTGGCTTTTTATATACTTTTTCAAGAACCATGTAAGAGTGTGACTGTAAATGTTGTGCATGAAAAAGAGCAAAATAGTAAAAATGAAACTAACTATAATGCACCAATAGTTTATGAAAAAAGTAAGCCTTCCATTGAGGCTAAAGCAGAAAACATTAAAGAAAGCATCATAATAGATGAAAAATTACAAACCATTACTTCAGAAAATGACAGTAGATTTAAGTATCAAGTAGCTCTTGTTTCTAAGGTAGTACAATCTAATACAAACACTTCTAAAAAAGTTATTTTAAATGGTAAAATAATTAACAATGAATACAATAGTGTTTTTATTTTAGAAGCAGACCATAGTGTTTTTGAAGAACAAACTGAAACTTTCATACAAGTTAAAGAGAAAAAAAGTAATAAAATTATTAGAAATTACTCAAATTGTTTAAATGGATTAATTCCAAATTTAATCTATATTGTGCGCTTAGAAGTTATAGAAGATGAGCTTATTTGTGAAGTATCAAAAGATAGGGAAATTGAAAAAAGTAAAGTTCTAAAATCGATAGAAGAAGACATAAAAAAGGCATTGCTACTTAAAAAAGATGGCATCAAAACCGAACCAAAGTTAATAAATCTTAAAAATCTAAAGATAAATGTTGAAAAAAAATAAAATTTACATCAAGCATGGAATTACACTCTCTCACAAAATACAGTTAGATATAAATATTGTATAATTTAAACATGATATTTGAATATTATGAAAACAAAAGTACTATCAATAAATCGAAACACAATATTCATTTTCAAGAAGCTCAAGAGCTGTGGAAAGACCCATACTCTTTTGAACTTCCATCTGCACAAAATGAAGATGAAGATTGATTCTTAGTTTTATAAGGAGATAAATTTTTTGATGATAATCAAGAAGATGTATTAGAATATTTTGATACATCAAAAATTAAAATGATAAACGAAGAGACAAAAAGAGTTAATATTGATTTTCCATCTTGGATGGTACAATCTTTAGATAAAGAAGCTAAACACATTGGAGTAAGCCGTCAAGCAGTTATTAAAATGTGGTTAGCTGAAAAATTACAAAGTTTAAAACCCAAATTAACAACTACATAACAAATTATAGGAGCCAATAAATTGCCCAGAGACAACTTATTGGCTCTATTCAAATATTAAGTGTAAAAATAAAATCCTAAAATATGATAAAATTCATTTATACAAATTGCAGGATTATTAAATGCCAACTATTTTAAAAATCAAAGGTTACCGTTTTTTCTTTTTCTCACGTGAAGAACTAAGACAACACATTCACATACAATGTGAGCATGGTGAAGCAAAATTTTGGCTTGACCCTCAAATTGAATTAGCAAAAAATTATAAACTATTGAGAAAAGAACTTAATGAAATTGAAAAAATCATTGAAGAGCATTATGAAGATTTTATCAGAGCATGGGAGGAACATTTTGGAAACTGAAGTTACAAATATATCAAGTCATGGGTTATGGATACTGATAGAAAGTAAAGAACTATTCCTATCTTATGAACAATTCCCTTGGTTTAAAGACAAAACTATAAATGATATTACAAAAGTAGAAAGATTTGGTGAAGGTCATTTATATTGGGAAAACTTAGATATTGATTTAAGCATAGAAATGATTGAACACCCTGAAAGATTCCCCCTTCAAGCTCACACATAACAAATAATAGGAGCCGATAAGTTACCCAAGGACAACTTATTGACTCTATTCAAATGTTAGAAGATAAAATAAATATTAGAATGACCACAGTTTCATAAGTACTTAGCAATTGAGTAAAAACCTATCTTTTATGAAATGTCAATATTATTTTGTATCTTGGTAGACATAAGTTAAACGGCTCTGCATCAATTTATTTCGTACAAGAAGATCTAAGTATGAGATTGCTAACTGGTTTGGATCTAAAACAGGTGCTGGTTTTCCATCATTTTTTAGAAGTTCTTGAACTGGTTTTGCTACATCTACAAAACCTGTACAGCCTAAAATAATTGCATCAGCTCCATCTTCTTCTATACACTTAAGACTCTCTTCATAAACTCTAGCAATTGCTTGATTCTTATCAGACAGCTCTCCAACTGGAATATTTATAACACGAATGGAAGCAAAGTTATTTACAATACCAAAATCACGAATATGATCAATTTGAAGATCTTTAACACTATCTAAAATGGTAATGATTGAAAATTTTTGTCCAAGAATCATTGCAGTGTAAGCATTTGCTCTAAAACCACCAAGTATTGGAATGTTAATAACCTCACGAGCAGCCTCCACTCCACACATATCCATGTCTGTTACAAAAACTCCATCATAACCATCTTTTTCAGCTTTTTGAGCAAGTTTTATAACATGAGGAGCATTATTTGCTAAATCATAACGAGACTGGATAAATGGGCTACCCTCTGTAATGTTTGCAATATCAATTTCAACATCAGGTGCAGCTACCTCTTTTACAGACTTTAATATCTCATCGTTTACAGAGGTATTGTTTATTGGTACTATCACTAAAAGTTTCATATTATTTTTTCCTTTTTGAGCAAGATAGTTTTTCAACTGGAATATATGGTCCATAATAACCAAGTGACTTTAATGTGGTATCAAAAATAGTCCTAAAATAATCATTTTGAATCTCTTTAGCCGCTGGAACACCAATCAAATAGACAAACTGTCCCTCTACAAGATCAGCATTACTGTAGGTTTTACCTTTATTGTCCATATAGCATATAGAATCTGGTGCCATAGCTAGAGGCTCACTACAATCATCAGACCATGCAATAAGATTTTCGTTTTGATTACAAATAGTAGCAGTAGCCTTACTTTTTGGATCTACTATATCAACAGTTCCAAAATCAAAGCCATCTCTTGTAATCTCAGATACAGTGGTTACTTTTCCGCTAAAAAGTAGCTTTGCATCTAAAAACTTAAGTACAGCGTTAAGTGGATCGCCATCTGTCTCTCTAATTAATTTACCAAGCTTTCTTGCCCTCGTTATAGTACCTGGAACTACTGATTTTTTTATAGTCTCACCATCCATACAAAAGCTAGATAAAGATGAAACATCATTAAATCCTGAAGTTCCAATGATTTGTCTAGTAATGTTATCTATCTTAGAAGAGTCATTTTGATTAAACATTAAAGATGTTCCGCCATCTTTAACAAATGCTTCACTTACAAGTGCCGCTGGTGAGACAGAAACATTGTCAGAAGCGAAGGTACACATAGCAAGGCTAGGAAAAGCACGCCCTCCACCATCACCATCAACAATAGGTAACTTTTCTTGAACAGCTACAAGCATAGACATAAAAAAAGCTATAACACCTGATTCCACAGGTACTGTATAGTCAAATGTGAACTCTTTAGAGTGTCCGCTACTCATAAAGTTTTTTTGAATAGCTGTTTGATGAAGCAAAAGAGAATTTTTAGGAGCATTTGTAAATCCCACCTTTTTAAAGGCATCTGGTGCACCCATAGCAGCTAAAACAGGAGCATACTCATTTTTTTTAATACTATTATGAATAATGTAGGGAACTTTGTCTGTGTAGGTGAAAATATCTTTCATCAAGTCAGCTCCATTAACTTTAGAGCCACCTCCACCACTAGCTAGTAGAACAACACCATTAAAAATGTCATTTAAGTCTTGCTTATTAAAATACTTAACTCGTTTACTCATTGCAACTCCTGAACTTAGGATATAAACACTTCAAAATTCAATTAGAAATGATATTTTTTTCTCATTGTAATTAAACTTAGATGAATTATATCAGATATAAATATTATTTTAGTTAGGTTTTACAAGAAGTTTAATAATAGCTTTGACTTACAAAAGCACTATAAATAGTACCGTAAGTCAAAGAAGTAGTGTTATTTAGAAAAGCTATTAATATATCCAGCTAAAGATACAATCTCTTCTTCACTAATTTTTACCATTTGAGTTTTCATTAGCGCACCCATTGCGTACTTATTTACTTCGCCTTTTTTGTAGCCAAGCATAACTTCAGCCAACTCCTCTTTGCTCATATCTGCTATTACGCCTGAACGTCCTAGTGCTTTTTTCTCACCATTTATTCCATGACAACCACTACATTTTTTGTAAATCAATTCAGAATCACTTGCTGCTGCAAATGCAAAAAGAATTGAAAGTATTGTTATTATTTTTAACATGACTTTCTCCTTAACCACAAGATGGCACATTGCCACTGTCACTAGCGTACTCTTTAGCAAAGTCGCCAACATGTAATATTTTTTCTAAATTTTTTGGTTTGCTCAAAAATTTTGTAAGCTTAGGGTAACGTTTAGAGTACTCATCAATAAAACCCTTAGCATCATCTTTAAATAGATTATTCCACTCTTCTACTGTGCGACTTGCTGCAAACATAGTACCGTTTAAACCAGTTCTAGTTTTAAATTTTTTAAGATAAACTTTTTGTCCTACTTTGACATCAGCAAATGCTGGAACTATTAACAATCCACTTACAATTAATCCTGCTATTATCGAACGCATTTTTTGCTCCTTTTAATCTGTATAAGAGCATAATAAAAGAAAATTGTGGAGCATTTGTGAATTTTTTTAAAACGATATTTAAACTATTAGTGTTATTGGTTTTTTTATACACCCTCATTGGCTTTTTTGTACTTCCATACTTTTTAAAACCAATTATTGAGAAAAATCTATCAAATAAGTTTAACTCATCTATTAGCATTCATAAACTAGAGATAAATCCCCTTAAGTTAAATGTCTTAGTCGATAGGTTTAATTTTAAGAGCAAAGATGACAGTGAGCTTCTTTCAATCACTTCTATAAATACACAATTGAACTTTTTATCTTTATTTAAAAAAAATATTCATTTAAACTATCTTGAGATTAATGGTGCAAAAGCTTTTATTGAAAGACTTAAAAATAAAAAGTTTAACTTTTCTAAGTATCTAAAAGAGACTCCTAAAAATACAGATACTAAAAAACTTGACTGGTCACTTTTAATTGACAGTTTTCTTCTTTCAAATGCAACCATAGACTATAAAGATAGAGCGCAACAGCCAAATTTTCATAAAACAGTTGAGCCCATTAATCTTAAAATGCAAAATATCCTTATCAACTCTAAAACAAAGGCAACATTTCATCTCTCATCAATTTCACCAAATGGAGAAAAGCTGGCAGTTGAGGGGCGCATTAACCTGAACCAAAAATTAAATGCAAATATATATCTGTATATGAAGTCTATCTCTTTGAAAGAGTATAAAAGCTATTTAGAATCTATTTTTAAAGATGTAACACTTCTTGGTGAGATTTCTGGTTCTGCTAATTTTATAATTAACGAAAAAAACTCTCACCCCTTACAAATAAAAAGCATCGAACTAGACAATACAAGTTTAACAATCATAGATAAGTCTAAAACACCTAATGTAAATATTCCCATAAAAGATATATCTTTGAATATTTTAGAAAAAGAGGCGCACAAGATATTTTCTATTTCTCTTGATTCTAAGATAGCTAACAGATACCCAATTCATGTAAATGGTACTTATGATGTTAAAAATAAAACTGCCCTACTCTCTAGCGATTTAATATTACCACTGCCAATGCTTTGGCCATATGCTAAAGATTTTCTAAATGCTAGACTAACAAAAGGTACAGCACTATCTAAAATAGATTTAGCAATTACACCTGAATCATTTAAAGTAGATGGCAGTTTAGTTTTAAAAGATATTAACCTAGAGCACTCTATCTTAAATGAAAAGATTTTAAGTGTTAAAGAGCTCTCATTAAGACCCATGCATTTAGATTTTACAAATAACAGATACAGTATTGAGGAAGTTTCATTTAATAAGTTGGCTCTATTTTTAAATAAAAATGAAAATGAGGAGTTTAATGTAGATAGCATATTTAAAGCTAAGGATAAATCTACAACATCAAATAAAGAAGTTAAAGTTGATATAAAAACTATAAAGATAGATAAAAGCTCACTAAACTATAACGACCTATTTGTTAAACCAAAGTTTTCAAGTGACCTAAATAATATTAAAGCAACCATTGATGAGTTCTCAACAGACGCCTCCAAAGCTACAACACTACAGTTATCTTCTAGCATAAATAGTAGTGCATTTATTGATATCTCATCAACATTTTTACCATTTGGACATAACTCTGATGTTAAAGCCTATATTGCAAATCTTGACATAGTATCACTCTCAGGTTACAGCTCAAAATTTTTAGGATATTCACTTGATAAAGGGAAACTAAATTTAAATTTAGACTACACATTAAAACAATCAAAGCTTTTGGGAAATGCTCATATGAACTTTGACCATCTAAATGTAAAAGAGCTATCAAATGTTAAAGATGTAGAAAAGCCTCCACTCTCTCTTGCCATTGCACTACTAAAAGATAGAGGTGATCAGATTAATATAGATGTAGATATAGATGGAGATACAGCAGATCCATCATTTAGTGTAAATGGTTTAATAGTTAAAATAATAGTAAATCTAATTACAAATATTGTTACATCTCCATTTTCAATTATAGGGGCAATTTTAGGTGATAGTTCAGACTTTAGTTTTGTTGAATTTAATGCTGGTGAGAGTATCTTAAACAAAGAGTCAATAAAAACTATAACAGCTATTGAGAGAGCTTTATATGAACGTCCTAGCTTAAATATCGAGATTAAGGGGGAGAGTTCTACAACTATAGATGCCAAAGCATTGGCACATGAACACCTAAATGAACTTCTACGTAATGAGAAATATTTAGCGCTATTAGAAAAAAATATCAACCTATCTTTTCAATCAATTTCTTTGAGTAAAGACGAAAGAAGCAAATGGCTAAAAAGTGCATACAGTTATTTCAAGGCAGATACTCCAAATGACAATATAATGACAGAGTATCTGCTTGAAAAATTAAATGCCACAGATGATGAGTTACACTTTTTAGCCTTTAGTAGAGCTAAGAGTATCCGTAATGAGTTAGTTAAAAGAGGGAAAATAGATCTTTCACAAGTATATCTTGTGGGTGCTGATTCTAACTCTACTAAAAGTGGTGTTACTTTTGAGCTAAAGTAATCAAATATTTTCCTTAGCTAGTATAGATAAAGCCAAGGAAAATTGTATATTAAATTAAAAAGTATAACGATATGTAAGCATAGCAGTTCTAGGTGCTGCTGCTTCATAACTTGCACCACCTGTTGTACCTTTTTTTACACTTGAAGCGTAGTACTTATCAAAAAGGTTATGGATATTTAGTTGAATCATATGTGCTTGATGCTCATAACCCAACGTTAAATCTGTTACGAAATTAAAACCTTTATATTTTTCAGTATTTGCGTTGTCTAAATAATAACTTCCCCATGTACGACCTTGAAGACGTGAACTAAATGCCCCTCTATCATATTGCGTAAAAAGAGTATATGAATGTTTTGGTATAAATGGTAGATAGTTATCCGCGCGACTCACCTCAGTAGCACGTGTTCCAAATCCTACAATCTCTTTAAACTCATCAAATTTATAGTTACTATAACTATAGTTACCACCAACACCTAAAGCTTTATTTACTTGGTAAACTCCACTAACTTCTAAACCAATTTTGTCAGTTTTACCAGCATTTTGATATATACGAGAAGATATATCTTTAGTAACAAGTACAATTTCATCATCTACTGTATTATAATATGTTGAAATATCAAACATAAAACCTTCACTTCTATGCTTTAATCCAATCTCATAATTAGTTGAGGTTGCTGTATCTATTTTACCTCCATCGTTATCATCATTTGTTTGAATTTCACCATCAGTTGGTGCTTGCTGTCCTCTTGCTACATGAAAAAATAGATTTGATGATGGAGTTAATGTGTATGTTGCGCCAATTGTTGAAGATAGAAGTGAATAATCCTCTTTTATTGTATAAAGTCCATCTCCAGCAGCATAATTTTTCGCACCAAAGTCATATTTCTTTATCTCATTTCCATCAATATCAAACTTAATTTTATCTACCCTTGCACCAATGTTTATATTCCAATTTTCTGATGGTTGAAATGATTCTTGCATATATAAACCATAGAGTAATGTGTCGCT
>Ga0316207_10005087_pt1 | contig 11059 bp, 8 predicted proteins | sample 6weekpyrite_MG_FD_204943 | JGI IMG/M metagenome (GOLD analysis project Ga0316207, IMG submission 204943) | Microbial mat bacterial communities from mineral coupon in-situ incubated in ocean water Damariscotta River, Maine, United States -... | ecosystem: Environmental > Aquatic > Marine >...
AGAAAAAAACGCTTAAATGAAGCGCCTTGATTATTACTGGAACAGTATTAACACTGTATCGATCATACTACTTCCACTGTCCGGAATTTTTTACCTGATAAGCAGGGTACGAAGCCACTTATATAAACTAGGACTTCTTAAGTCATATAAAGCTCCCTTGCCAGTTATTGTTATTGGTAATATTACAGTTGGTGGTACTGGCAAGACACCACTTATTATTGAACTGGTTAAACAGTTACAGGCACAGGGTAGAAAACCCGGTGTGATAAGTCGGGGTTATGGTGGTAACGCAACTACCTGGCCCCAAGTGGTTAATGCACAAACAGATGCTGTAAAGGTAGGAGACGAACCACAGTTAATTTTTCAACAAACCTGTTGTCCTGTTGTTGTGGGTGCTAATAGAAAGCAGGATATTGAGTTTTTATTGAAAGAGTTTGATTGTGATGTTGTGTTATCCGATGATGGCCTGCAACATTATGCTATGCAACGTGATATAGAAATCGTTGTCGTAGATGCGGTGAGAAAATTTGGTAATGGTTTTTATATCCCTTCGGGGCCACTACGGGAAAGTGTATCGAGACTTCGGCATGTCGATATGGTTCTGTTAAATGGTGGTACAAATCAGGAGACTGCCTTTAGTGTGCAGCCAGCTCAATGTAGACCAGTAGGTCGAGATGGTGATCAGCTTAGTCTTGATGTTTTTAGCGGTAAAACGGTACATGCTGTTGCAGGCATTGGAAACCCGCAACGATTTTTCAAAATGCTTAAGGATATTAATATAAATGTAATTCCCCATGCTTTTCAAGATCACTATTATTACAAACAGTCTGACCTGGACTTTAATGATGATTTAACCGTATTAATGACTGAAAAAGATGCTATAAAATGTAATCGATTTGATTTACCTAATCACTGGTCAGTACCGATTGAGATATCCTTAACTAAAGCAGCACAGAATAGACTTGATCAAATATTTGATTCACTTAATTAAAATTAAATGAGAACGCGATGGAAAAAAAACAGATTGAAATGATGGCTTGTCCTGAATGCCAGGCAAAACTTATCTATGATAAAAGCAGTAAAGAGCTAATCTGTGATAACTGTAAACTGGCTTACCCCGTAAAGGATGGAATCCCGGTTATGCTAATTGAAGAAGCACGTAAACTTTAAATCTAATGACTGTTTATCATATTGTAATTCCAGCCAGATATGCCTCTACTCGTTTTCCGGGTAAACCTTTGCAGGTAATAAATGGCAAAACGATGCTTGAGCATGTTTACCGTGTTGCAAAAAAATCCACTGCCAGCAGTATTGTTATTGCTACGGATGATCAGCGAATTGTTGATGTTGCCGAAACATTCTGTGATCAGGTTTTAATGACTTCAGATCAACACGTATCCGGTACTGACAGGCTTGCTGAAGTCTGTCAGATAATGCAATGGGGTGAAGATGAAATTGTAGTTAATTTGCAGGGTGATGAGCCATTAACACCACCTGAATTACTGCATCAGGTGGCTGAAAATCTTCGCAAAAATACCCAGGCATCAATAGCTACATTAAGTACCCCTTTAACTGAAGTTTCTGAAGTTGATGATCCAAATATAGTTAAAGTCGTTGCGGATATTAATGGCTATGCACTTTACTTTAGTCGTGCATCTATACCTTACCAGAGAGATTCAGTAGACGTAAATATCTCCCACTACCAGCGACATTTAGGTATGTATGCATATCGTGCCGGTTTTTTAAATGCATATAACCATATGTCACACTGTGAACTTGAAACCATCGAAAAACTGGAACAGTTACGGGCGATGTATCACGGACATAAAATACATATTCAACAGGCTGTAAAATTACCCGGACCGGGAATAGATACACCTGAAGATATACAGAAAATTCACTCTTTACTGGCTTCATAAATGAAAGATAACAGCACATTTTTTGCTACCTGTTCAAAAGGATTTGAGGACTTATTACTAAAAGAGCTTAATGAGCTTGAAATTGAAACGGCTAAGCAGGAATATTCTGGTGTCAGCTTTACGGGTTCATTAGAACAGGCTTACAAAGTGTGCTTATGGTCAAGACTCGCTAGCCGTGTATTTTTAAAGTTAAAAACCTTTGAAGCGGCGACCGATGATGCATTATATAAAGGTGTGCAAACCATTAACTGGCCACAGCATATAGATATGCATGGAACACTAGCTGTAAACTGTACACTAAATCGATCTCAAATAACCAATTCACATTATGCTTCTTTAAAAACTAAAGATGCGATTGTTGATCAGTTTAATGAGCTGTATGAATCGCGTCCCTCTGTTGATAGAGAACAACCCGATGTACGCATTAATGTACATATAGACCATGATCAGGCGGATATAAGTATTGATCTATCAGGTGAGCCATTGCATAAGCGAGGCTATAGAATTTCCAGTGTTCAGGCACCACTTAAAGAAAACCTGGCCGCTGCAATTTTAATGAGGTCCGGCTGGGCATCTGACAAGATGCTAGATTTGTTAGACCCCATGTGTGGCTCTGCCACGTTTTTGATTGAAGCGGCAATGATGAGCTTAAATATTGCGCCGGGTTTAAAACGTAAATTCTATGGTTTTTTAAACTGGAAAGGGCATGAGGCGGATAGCTGGAAAAAAATATTAAATGAAGCTAAACAATCAGTAAAAACTTTTTCAGATATCAGTAATACCTTTACCGGATATGATGCGGATAAAAATTCTATTGCCACCGCCAGGCAAAATATTCATTCAGCAGGTTTACAGGATCTTATTACCCTTGAGCATAAAGGTTTTTCTGAAAGCTGTGAATTAATGAAGGAGAATGCAGATGCGATCAGACCGGGTATGGTGGTTGTTAACCCTCCCTATGGTGAGCGTTTAGGTGAAAAGCAGGAACTGGCACATCTTTATTCTGAAATGGGAGCCTGTTGGCGTGATCATTTTCCTGACTGGAAAATTGCCCTGTTTACCGCGAATGATGATCTTATAAAACATATCGGTTTACGTGCACATAGAACTAATAGTTTTTTTAACGGCGCTATTAAATGTAAACTACTTCAGTATCAGATACGTCCCGCACTATCGGCAGAAAAAAAACAGGAAAAAGATGCTAAATATACTGAACAACGATCTGCTATTTTTAATCGCTTAAAGAAAAATTATAAGCATATAGGTCGTTGGGCCAGAAAAAATAAAATACAGGCATACAGACTTTATTCGGCTGATTTACCAGAATATGCTGCAGCTATTGACATCTATGCTGACTGGGTTCATGTACAGGAATATCAGGCACCTTCAACGATAGAAATTAATAAGGCCAAACAACGTTTCGATCTTTTAGTGGATGTTATTCCTGAAGTGTTAAGCGTAGAAAAGAATAAAATTATTGTTAAAACACGACGCCAGCAGAAGGGTCTGTCCCAATATGAAAAACAGGATAATGCACATCATGAATTCATTGTTGAGGAAAATGGTTTTAAGTTTCATGTTAACCTGAATGATTATCTCGATACCGGTTTGTTTTTAGATCACCGTGATACAAGGCAGTATGTGTTTAACAAAATTAAAAATTCGTCTACTAAAGGTGAGTTTTTAAATTTATTCTCTTATACATCGGCTTTTTCTGTTTATGCTGCGGCAGCTGGGGCAAACACCACAAGTGTAGATATGTCGAACACCTACCTGAAGTGGTCAGAGCGTAATTTTAAGAGTAATAATTTATTAAGTGATAAACATAAATTTATTAAAGCAGATTGTCTGCAGTGGCTGGTTATAGCTAAACGTAATAATCAAAAATATAAATGGATTTTTATTGATCCACCAACTTTCTCTAACTCTAAATCGATGGAAGATTTATTTGATGTGCAAAAAGATCATCTGGCCTTAGTTGAGTCTGCATTGGACCTGCTGGATGTGGGCGGAGAAATTATTTTTTCAAATAACTTTAAAAAGTTTAAATTAGATAAATCATTAATGGAAAAGTATGTAGTTGAAAATATTACTGCTTCGACAATTCCAGAAGACTTCAAGCGTAACCCTAAAATTCATCAATGTTTTATTATAAAACCATAGTAAGATAATTTTAATAAAAGAAAGGTAATAGGAGTATGTGTAGGGTGGCTATAGGTTTGTTCCTGTATAGTATGTTGGATTACTGAAGCATCACTTCAGTTTCTGTTGTAGGTGTTAATAAAATGTTAATTAGCTTGTCTTCAAGTTCTATACGAGTTGCTAGCTCTTCGCCCAGCTGGGATAACTGCTCAGGTAATTTATCTTTAAGTTCTACTGAGTATTTACTTCCGCTATCATAAGTATCATTAAATTCGACAGCTAGTGTAGTTGTTTTTTCAATGCGTGGGTAAATAGTGTTAGCAAGTTTAATGATTTCATTACGCCTTTCTTTTCCTTCTGAAATACGGCTGTATAACTCAAAGTGACCTGTAGCAATATAATCAATTAGTAGTTGACAAAATTCCTGAAGTGTATCTGTATCAATGCTATCTGCGGTAGTAATTTTTTCACCATCACATCCAGCAAGACTGACATAAAGTGACAGGACTTCATTACGTTCAGTTATAAGCTGTTTAATTTCTTTTCGTGTTCGCGCGCGGCGGTCAGTTGCTGGTTGTATATCGACTGAGTCATTCATGCCGGGCCTCTTGCATGTGTTATTGGGTTTAAAATTATTTTTATAGTCTAGTTAAAATTAGATTCATTACGAAAATTAAATTAATCGCATTAACTATTACCATCTATTAAAGCACAGTTTTCTTGTAACTACACAAAAAAATTGAAAAATCATAAAAACCTGTTTAAGTAATTATGAATAGCTAACTAAAGTATATGCTTTTTCTGTTGTTTGATAAATACTTCAAACAGGGTAGCATTGATACAAATTAAGAGAACACTAATTTTCTAATTTAAATATGGCTTTATTGTTCTTAAAAGGATAATGATTAAAATCAACTTAATTTCGCCGATGTTTTAGTCGGATGTTTTTGGTATAGTGTTTGGGTAATAAATTAACCAGGTTTTTTGTAAAGGCAGCTTAAATTTATGTGGCTTCTAATTAGTTGATTATTAAGATAAAAATGAAGGATTTATTGTCTGCTTATGTACCTGGTTCCTGACATATTCTATTCTATCTTTAACTTTTCAGTTAATTTGGTGGGAAAACGGTTATGCGGAAAAGTAAATGTTGATTCATAAATTATTTTTATTGAACCATTTTACTTAATAACAATGAGGTAAACAGAGTTTTATGATTCAAATTAAATCCTGAATAAAATTATTTATAGCATGGTTAATATATTCTATTTTTTATTATCATTGAATACGTTCTAAATCAATAGAAAAGGTCGCCCTGAATGTTATCGTTTAAAGACAAAATATCTATCCCGACTAAAGAAGAGGCGCTACCAGGTCGTGAACAAACCATGCAAATAACTAATGTTCATTTTGTAAATGGACGTACATTAACTGAGCCATTTCCGCAGCATTTATCAAAAGCTGTATTTGGTTTAGGGTGTTTTTGGGGTGCTGAAAAAATATTCTGGCAGCAACAGGGAGTTTATACTACAGCAGTTGGGTATGGGGCGGGTTCTACAAAAAATCCAACTTATCAGGAAGTATGCTCTGGTATGACAGGCCATAATGAGGTGGTGCTGGTTTTATTTGATGAGACTATTTGTAGCTATGAAAAGTTAGTAAAGTTATTTTTTGAAAGTCATAATCCAACGCAGGGCATGCAGCAAGGTAATGACAAAGGTACGCAATATCGATCAGGTATTTATTATTTTTCACCCCAACAAAAACAGCTGGCTGAATCGATTCTATTGCAGTATCAAAAGAAATTATCTAATAAAAATATGGCTGATATAACGACTGAAATTATAGAGGCGGGTGAGTTTTATTACGCTGAGGATTATCATCAGCAATATTTAGCTAAAAATCCGAATGGTTACTGCGGATTGGGTGGCACTGGTGTTTTGTTTGATTGAAAAAAATTTAAAAGCAAAAGATTTACCGCTAATGGACGCAAATAACGCTAATGTTTGGGTTTGTGCGCCTGCGGCGCACTACATTCATCATTTCTTATTTTTTTTTGCGTCCATTAGCGGTAAATCTTTTGCTTTATAATAAAACCTCAAGCCTGACGAATAGCCAGAACAATCTGATTGCGCAAAGTTTTAACCGGCCCGAGACGGCCTTCATCCGCAACTGATATGGGGGCAATAGAATCTATATACAATAATCCAACAGGAATATTTTTAACAACGATGGGGTAAATGAGTAAAGATTTTTTAGCAAAATTTTTCTGATACCATCCAGGTATCAAGTTCACAGCTTCCGCTGCGGATGTATCTTCAATTATTAAATCTCTTGCCTGTTTAAGAGACAGGTTAAAAATATCTTCTCCGCCATTTGGTATATTAAAACGGTTTTTAATTTCTTCAATGTCAGGGCCAAAACCAAAACGAGCGCTGATAGAAGTACGTCCTTTATTAATAAAGCAAAACATTATTCTGTGAAAATTAAAGCTGGTAAAAATGGTTTCCATTACCATTACTAAAATATCATTTAATGGAATACCTTCAAGAATGGCGTCAGTTATTTCCTGTATAGCATTAATGATTTGACCTTGTTGCTCGGGTAATTCAGACAGGCCTGGTGTCTTGTCTGTTTCTTCGTTTTTTTTATCATTAGAATCAGAGGGTATCCATTTATTAGCTTTGTTGAAAATTTCGCTTTTTCCTAAATCAAGATTAACTAGTTTCGCATACTTTTCCATTTCATCCAGAGCATTAGATAAGATGCCTTCCATTTGAGAGCGTGAGATACTCATGCTGTTACTGTAACGTGAGGCCAGGTTTTCAAAGTTTTGTTGTCGATCCTGGGTGTTGGATGTCGCTATCATTTCACAGTATTCGTTGGAAAAACCAGAGACATGCTTTAACAGGTCAACCTGGCTTAATGGTTTTTTAAGCTCTCCTTCAGGAAGTGAATGCATACTATCAATGAGTTCAGCCGGAAGTTGCCATGATTCACCTACGGCTATTCCTATGTCTTCAAAATTTACTCCTAGTACAGATTCCGCTGCAGCCTGTTCATTCATTTTTTTCTGTTTGACTAAATCAAAAATGATTTCTGCCTCTTCGGGAAAGTAGTAGATAGAAAGTAATTTTCCCAGTTGATGAAACATTGAACACACATAGGCTTCTTCCTTGTTCTTGATATTCATTTTGTCAGCTACACCATTGGCCAGGCTGCCGCTAATCATTGAGTTGATACAGGCTTCTTTTAAACTGTTGGCCTGGTTTTTGTCCTTAAGGTGGTCGAGCAGCATTAAACCTAATGCGGCATTTCTAACTTCTTCAAATCCTAGAATTACCACTGCTCGCGATACGGTGCTAATTCGTCCACCGTATTGGCCATATAAGGGGGAATTGACAAGGCGTAATAATTTACTTGAAAGAGAATAATCTTTTAATATGGCATTAGATAGAATATTTGCGGATGAGTCACCGGTTGCTCTTGCTTTTTGACTGATTTCTACGACCTGGTGGGACATGGTAGGAAAGTCTTTTTTGTGTTCCATGCGACGTAATAAGAATTGTAATGTACTATTAGTTTCGCCTTCATTTTTTCTATTTTTAGATGGAGATGAATTTTCTGTTGATATATTCTGCTGATGATCAAGTAACTCCTGGCGCATATCCAGTGCATCTGCATATCTTTGTTCAGGTTTTTTAAATAATGCTTTTTCGATTATTTTCTTTATTGTTGGCTCAATGCTCTCCGGGTAAATGACTTCTTCATTAACTATTTGATTAATGATTGTGTGTTTATTATTTGCATCAACTGCTTTATTACCCGTAACTGTTTCATACAAAATTAAACCCAGTGAAAATAAATCTGAAGCAGTTGTTAATTCAATATTCTCACATTGTTCCGGAGAATAGTAATTAAATTTTTGCCAGATCTCATCATCATTTTCTATATTATTGATTCGGTTTAAAAGTGCATTTATAGCTAAACCCGTTAATCGTGGTTGGTCCTGCTGGGTAATGAATATAGTACCGGGATTTAAATCACCATGTAGTACCCCACGTTTATGTGCATAGGCAATAGCATTTAACAGAGGAGTGAATAAGCTGGTAGTTTCTTTTATGCTTAATTTACCTTTTTTAATGAGGTAGTCTTTCAGCGAGAGACCATCAGCATATTCGAATACCAGATAGGGAGTGCCAAGGTGTTCATCCATTTCATACAGGGTGATGATGTTTGGGTGTTGAAGTTTTTCGATTTTACGGGCTTCTACAAGTATCAGTTGCCTGATTTTTGGTGTGCTTTTTTTAAGCTTAATGGTTTTTATTGCAACATTACGTTCATGTTGTTTATCGGATGCAAGATAGCTAATGCCCTGAGCATCATTACTCAGTTGCTTGATTATTTTGAAACGACCGATGTAGTCTGGTAGTACTGAATTGAGTTGGGCCATGCTGTTCTTTGTTAAGGTGTTTAAAAAAGAATAGTCGGGCCTGGGTAAAAAGCAAAAAATTTACAGCAAATGCACGCAAATAAACACGAATGGTTTGTAGGTGCGCCTACAGCGCACTAAAGTATTTATTTTATTTGCGTATATTTAGTGTTAATTTGCGGTAAACAGCTTTCGATTTTAGGGTAAGTTATTTTAACGGTTTATATTTAATCCGGTGTGGATTCACTGCATCATCACCCAATCGGCGTTTACGGTCTTCCTCATAATCTGAGTAGTTACCCTCAAACCAGGTCACCTGTGAGTCGCCCTCAAAAGCCAGAATATGTGTAGCAATGCGATCCAGGAACCAGCGATCGTGGGATATAACCACGGCACATCCCGGAAAGTTGAGTATGGCTTCTTCCAGTGCACGCAGGGTTTCTACATCCAGATCATTAGTGGGTTCATCCAGTAATAACAGGTTGCCACCTTTTTTCATTAACTTGGCCAGGTGTACCCGGTTACGTTCACCACCGGACAGGTTTTTGATATTTTTCTGCTGGTCTTCACCTTTAAAATTAAAATGACCAACATAAGCACGTGAGGAGGTTGTGTATCGACCTACTTCAATGTTATCCAGGCCATCTGAAATTTCCTGCCATACGGTATTATCATCGTTTAAGGAGTCACGACTTTGATCGACATAGGCTATTTCAACCGAGTCTCCAATACGAAACTCACCGGAGTCAGGCTTTTCAGAACCGGTAATCATATTAAACAGGGTTGATTTACCCGCGCCGTTTGGACCAATAATGCCAACAATGCCGCCCCGTGGCAGACTGAAGTTAACATTTTCATATAACAGGCGGTCACCAAAACTTTTGCTGATATTGACAGCTTCAACTACCATATCACCCAGCCTGGGTCCCGGTGGAATATAAAGTGATCTCGTTTCGCTGCGTTTTTGAAAATCGTCTGACTGTAATTCTTCAAAACGCGATAAACGTGCCTTACTCTTGGCATGTCGGCCTTTGGCGTTTGAGCGAACCCATTCGAGCTCTGCCTTAATTGCTTTTTGTCTACCGGCTTCTTTCTTTTCTTCCCGTTCAAGGCGGTTTTCTTTTTGTTCTAACCAGGAAGAATAATTTCCTTCCCAGGGAATGCCCTGGCCACGATCTAATTCCAGTATCCAGCCGGCGACATTATCCAGAAAGTAACGGTCATGGGTTACAGCGACTACTGTGCCACTAAAATTAGCCAGAAATCGCTCCAGCCAGGCAACCGATTCCGCATCAAGATGGTTGGTAGGCTCATCAAGAATGAGCATGTCGGGGGCGGAGAGTAATAAACGGCAGAGGGCTACACGGCGACGTTCACCACCGGACAGTTTGCTTACATCCGCATCCCACGGGGGCAGGCGTAGTGCATCAGCGGCAATTTCCAGTTTGTGATCCAGGTTGTGTGCATCTGCAGCCTGAATAATATTTTCAAGGGTGGCCTGTTCCGCAGCCAGGGCATCAAAATCGGCATCGGGCTCAGCATAGGCAGCGTAGACGACTTCTAATTTAGCCTGTGCTTCTTTAACGGCTTTGAGGCCATCTTCAACATTTCCTCTAACGTCCTTAGTTTCATCCAGCTCTGGTTCCTGTTGTAAAAATCCAATATTAATGCCGGGTTGGGGCCGAGCTTCTCCGATAATATCTGTATCGACACCTGCCATAATGCGTAGTAAGGTTGACTTACCCGAACCATTATAGCCAAGAACACCAATTTTAGCGCCGGGGAAAAAGTTAAGATTAATGTGTTTAAGCAGCTCTTTTTTCGGTGGAACAATTTTGCCCACGTCATTCATTGTGTATATATACTGTGCCATAGGATTTTTTGTGTATTTATCTTGTCAGATGATTTATGGTTAGCAGATTATACTTGATTACATCTTAAAAATACTTTCTTGTTGTAAATTACAATAAAATTAAACTGGACTAATTAAATTGTTTATTTTGAAACCGAATTATCTACCCGGCTTGTCAACCTTGATATGTCTCTTATTTCTCCAGGCCTGTGTTAGTAGCTCAGACACTGATGATACTGATACCCCCACAGGCTGTACATTAGGCACAGGCGCTAATGTAGTGGTAAGTGGTGCAGTAACTTATGACCGTGTGCCTTTAAAGACATCTGGGGGACTGGACTTTAATAATGTCAGTCAACAACCAGTAAGGGGCGCAGTCGTTGAAGCAATTTGCAATGGCACATTAGTAACCACCGAAACAGACGCAAATGGAAATTATAGTTTATCCTTACCCGGCAACACTACAGGCATTTTCATTCGTGTTAAAGCTGAACTTAGTAAAACCGGAACGCCTTCGTGGAATGTTTCGGTCAGTGATGAAAACAGTGCGATTAAACTCATTTTTTCTATGGATGGTAGTACCTTTGATTCAGGTACCGCTAATTCAACAAGAAACCTGAATGCAGGTTCTGGCTGGGATGGTCAGGATTATTCAACAACTCGAGTCGCTTCTCCTTTTGCAATCCTGGATACTATTTATCAAGCTATGCAATTAGT
>Ga0316207_10005088_pt1 | contig 11059 bp, 22 predicted proteins | sample 6weekpyrite_MG_FD_204943 | JGI IMG/M metagenome (GOLD analysis project Ga0316207, IMG submission 204943) | Microbial mat bacterial communities from mineral coupon in-situ incubated in ocean water Damariscotta River, Maine, United States -... | ecosystem: Environmental > Aquatic > Marine >...
AGAATGAACATACTTCGCCAATTTGTTGTTGTTATTTTTTGTTTCAGCCTGTCACTAGCAGTGCATGCCGATGAACTGGGTAAGGCTGACTCGGCCGTGGCCAACACCCTGTTTGAATACGACGGCAGCGAAGAATACGCCACCTACAAAGCCAATGACGATGGCTCGGTGGATCTCGTCTTTGCAGTGAATACACCCGATAACCTCTACGAAGAAATCCTCACCAGGCTGCAAAACCACCCCCACATCACCAGTGTCCTGGCGAGCAAGGGTGGCCCGGCCTGCAAGTTATTTTAAATACGTTCCAGCAGGCCTTAGCTCAACCGTTAGGTGCTCTAATGAGTAATGGAAGACACATAGATCATTGGAAAGAGAAATTATGTTCAGATGAACAATTGCCATCTGAATATAAATTATCACGCTCAAAAATAATGTACATTGAAGACAAATCTAGCGGTCTTGAAGGGCCAGCAAGAATTGGAAGAGTATACTTATCGAAATCAGGAAAAACTCTTTATTATCGAGGCTTAAAATTTCAAGGCCTAAAGGGTTCTGGTTTCAAAGCTAATTATTTTGAAGTTGAATCAGGAGACCACTACTGGATTTCAGGGCCACACAAAGACCAAAATGATAGGCTTTATGGTGGTAACCGTGGTGTAGAAATAGATGAAGACGTTTCAGAAGAGTACAAAGAAATTGTCAGCACCTAACAATGCGCCCAAGTTTCCGGCTACGCCGGCGGGACTGCTTCGCAGCCCCTTGGCTTAGACGTTATGTGTTACTAAGAATATTATGAATCTGTTGTTTGTATGTAGTGAAAATAGGCTTAGGAGTCCGACGGGAGAAGAAGTATTTTCTAAGTACGAGGGTGTTAATGCAATTGGTGCAGGGACAAATAGTGATGCCGAAACACCAGTTAGTGGAGACCTCATTGAATGGGCGGATATTATTTTCGTAATGGAAAAGTCACATAGAAACAAGGTGGCTAAGAAATTTAAGGAGCTCTTAAAAGGGAAGAAACTGGTATGCTTAGACATCCCAGATAATTATGTTCGCATGGAACCCATGCTTGTAAGGCTCCTAGAAAACAAGGTGTCTAGACATGTCCGATTACGATAAAACACATAACAAATCGCTCAAGACCGTGGACGCGCTAAAGCGCGCCCCTTAGCTCAACCGTTAGGGTTCAATGGATGAATACTATGAGAAGGAAATACATTGTCGTTTTGCTAATGATCTTAGCGCCTCAGTTTGGGGCAGCTGGAGAAGTAGATAAGACCAATTGGGTTAATGCAATTCATAATTCTATTCCTAATAATGAATGCGGCGAAAGCGGGTTCTTCTCTTCTTGCTACTCCCTTACTCAAGATCAATGCAAAATTGAAATGAAAAAAATTGCCGTACAGTGCACTGATTCGCAAGTAGGTGAAATGCCAGAGAAGCTTGTTCTCCCTGGTAAAGACCAAAAATGGACTGAAATGGCCGTAAACTGCATGTACAAAAATTATACGGAAAAATTTAGTTCTAAATTGATTCAGGAACAAGGCTGTAAAGACGCAGTAAAGTTGATTGTAAAATGAACCCTAACAAATCGCTCAAGGGACGAGACGCGCTAAAGCGCGCCCCTTAGCTCAACCGTTATGTGCCTCATGAAAGATTTGTAACGTTATGAGTAAATTAAAAGAATTAATTGAAAAAGGGAAATCCCAAGGTTACTTAGAACTTATAGAAATAAAGGAGCACTTGCCAAAAGATATTACTGATAAAGAACAGATTGAAGATATATTAACAATGATCAGAGATATGAACATTAAGGTAAATGCGTCAAGTGCAGAGATAATCGAATTATCCAAAAAGGAATAATTCTTTAATAATGAATAAAACACATAACAAATCGCTCAAGGCCCGGGACGCGCTAAAGCGCGCCCCTTAGCTCAACCGTTATGTTTATTGATAATAAGAAATTAATAGCAATATTGGCGGCTGTAATTACAGGGTTGCCACAAGGAATAAATGCTAAACCATTAGCAACAATGAGTCCTATTGTGCCCGTAATTACAATTTACATAATAATTGCATTTGGCTTATTTGGTGGCGGCATTATGGCCATTGCCTTGTTGAAAGAGCGTATTAATAAAAGTTTTTTTCTATCTAAATACATCGACCTTTATACTTATTTTATGGTTGGTTCGCTTTGTATAGCAATACCAATATTTATTCAAAATACAGGTCTTAACTTGCAAGATAAAACTCTATTTCTAGGTTATTTTTTTGCGGCAACCGGTTCTGGCATAGTGGTGGGGGGAGCAATAAGCAATGCAATTAAAAAAACATAACAAATCACTCCATCGGGCAAACTTGTCTGTCACGCCTTTTGCGGAGCAAAAGTCTTGCCAGCCTACGTTCGCCGCTGAGCTCAACCGTTAACTGCATGAGGAAGGTCGATATGGCATTAAGGATTGCAGCCATCTATTTAATTATTTCTGGGTTTATTGGAATGATATGGCCTCTCCTTAATATTGGACCAAACTATGCAGAATTCGAGGCTCAGACACTGACGTATAAAATAATTGCGTATTCTAAGGAGTTTTTTGTATCTTTAGGTTTTTTTATCAGTGGAGTAGGAATTTTTCTGAATAAAGCTTGGTCTAGAGCAGTTGGGTTATGGTGTTTAGTGGTAGCCGCTTACTTAGGTGGTAATACCATAGCTTGGGGATGGGCCCAAGAATGGCCATCGTCTGAAGTACGTGTTTATTCATATATAGCTTCATTTGTTTGGTACGGATTTTGGTTTTATATTCTGTATAGAGATAAAACAGTTCAACAGTTAACAAATCACTCGGCTCGGACGCGCTAAAGCGCGCCCCTTAGCTTAACCGTTATGTGCAAACGAGGAACCTATGAATGCTGAAGTTATAATTATTCTAGTTTTGGCTGCCTTGGGAATAGGCGGGGCCTTATTTGCTTTCTTTATAACGCCACCAGAGAAAAGAGGAACGGAAAAAGAGAAACAGAAGAAAAGCAGATCATATATTTCATTTTTTTCTGTTTTGGGAGTCTATGAGCTATTTTCGTGGAAGATAGGTACTGCAAATGATTATGCGCTCTATTTTGGTGTCGCATTTCTTATAGGTGCGCTGGTAATTTGGGTAATCGTCGATGATAAAAAGAGCACATAACAAATCGCTCAAGGCACGGGACGCGCTAAAGCGTGCCCCTTAGCTCAACCGTTATGTTTCAAGGAAAGTGAGTGCGTAAATTATTCATTGTCATGCTGTCCTTATTTCCAGTTGTCGCATATGCCAATGTTGTATGGCCAGCCCTCTATCTGGAAACAAGACTATTTTCATGGTGGGCAATTGGAGTAGGGCTTCTAATAGAATTCTTTTTTATTAAATGGCTGTTTGGATTATCTGCTCAGCGTTCAGTAATTGCTGATGTTTCCGCTAATACTGTTTCATCTATAGCAGGTATAGTTTTAATCCCTTTGGCAGGCATAGTGTGGGAAGTATTTCCTGCATCCTTAATAAACTGGCTATTTGATTGGGGCACATTCAACCCAGTTACATGGGTAGGCACTTTTGTTTTAGGTTGCCTTGTAAATGCATCACTAGAAGGTGCAGTTTATAAAAAATGGTTTGCACCTGAATTTCGTTTTAAAAGTAAAGCATTTATATGGTTGTTAGTTGCAAATTCGTTTAGTGTTGGTGTGGCTTATATCAGTTTTTGGACTAATCCACTAAAATCATGAAACATAACAAATCACCCCGTCGGACGCACTTGTTTGTTCTTGCCAGCGTATGTTCGCCGCTGCGCTCAACCGTTAAGGGTCATCCGAAATTATGAATAAAGCAAGGCTGCTAAAATTAACTGACCTATTTTCATTTATAGGACTACTCGCGTTAATTTCTACAGGTGCACTGCTTAAGTTTAGCCTACCTCCCAGAAGCGGTGGGGCAAGCGTCTGGGGGTTAACCAGGCATGAATGGGGTGACATACACTTTTATGTGTCAATTATTTTTTTGTTGTTAATGAGCCTGCATTTTTTGTTTCATATAAAGTTCATTAAAAAAGCAATAAAGGGTCTGGCTTCCAGGGAACAGAATTATAGACTGGCAATAGGCTTTACAGGTATTGTGATGCTAATAGTCTTTCTTATGGCGCCGGTATTTTCGCCTGTAGAGAACGATGGAGAAAGACGTGGAAAGCATCATGAACTCAGGCATTAGTTATGCCTAATAATGCGCTTAATTGTGGCAGGCAAAAGGTTTTTTCCTTTTTCCACCCCTTAGCTCAACCGTTATATTAAAAAATATGAATAGCAATATTAATTGTCCACAATGTAACGAAATAATTGAGAATGAGGAATTTGATTTCCGTTCAAGAAATCGTGTTGCCTGGTATAAATTTAAAAAAAGCGAAATGTATTGTCCACATTGTGGTGTAAAACTTAAGTATGAAACAAAAGCACAGGTTTTAATATTTATTATTGGAATAATGATTGTTTTTTCAATTGCATTAGCTGTCTTAGGGTTGGTACCAGTTTATAGTATTGTATTTCTACCATTTTTGTTACTTGTGATGTTTTTTAGAACCAGAAAGCTATGTGTTAAAAAAAACATAACAAGGTGCTTAAATTTGTTCTCTGTGTTTGCTGGATGCGAGAAAAGACTCGCAACCCATAGTTAAGTTGTTAGGTTTAATATGAAGGATGACTATGTTAAAAATAGGTTTCTTGTTAGGAGCAGTATTGTCATATTGGTTGGCTTATTTGCATATGCAATAGATATATGGGGCTCTGAAAATGACGAAATATATAGATTGTTCTTACGCATCCTACTTTATGCCCTGATAATTATTGCGGCGCTCTCTGATGCGACTCGCGGCAACTTTGAAAGTTCACCTCGTCCTCGTTATAAGGCAACATTTAATGAGGTGGCTCAATTAAGGCCGGTAAAAATATTTATGGCATTTTATCTTATGGGGGCGTTTTTAATATTGTTAAAAGAAATAAGTGGTGGCGCAGATATTTACGATTTTTTAAATCATCCGTTTCATCAGTATTTGTTCTTTGCTCCTTTATTTATGGTTTTTTATTTAGGTATGTACATCATCGAAAAAAAATATTATGAGGAATAAGTTGTAATGCAACTTAACAAATCTCTCGGCATGGGCGCGCTGACGCGTGCCCTTTAGCTCAACTGTTAGGCGGGATATAAGGGCTTAAAAATCAGTGAAAACATTCCTTACTCTTTTAGTGACATTAATCTCTGCCTGTTATGTGTTCTATGGGGCGGCGGTTTTGGTTAGCAAGGGCGCATCACTTGTAATTGTTCTATTTGGTTTGGTTTCGATAAGTTATGGTGTTTTAGCTTTTGTTTCTGCAATTACTATACTGGTTTCAATGAAACCATTAAAAACTATTTATGTAAGTATTTTAGGTGTTATTTTCTTGGCTCTGTTTATGGTGGGTGCGCTGGATGCTGGCATAATCAGTGGGCACGAAGCATGGGGTCTCGCTATGGCGGCATTTCCTATAGTTATTAACTGGCTTTCATTAAAAAAGTTAGTGTCATTGAAATTTCCGCCTAACAAGTCGCTCAAGTCAGGAGCGTCGCAAACCGGCGCCTTTTAGCTCAGCCGTAAGCCGCAATAAGTATGCTAAAGGAACTATTTAAAGATCGTAAAGAATGGAGAGCTTGGTTAGAGAGTAATCATGCCAAAGAAAAAGAAATATGGCTTATTTTCTATAAGGTGAAAACAAAGAAGGAATCTATTAAGTATGATGAGGCGGTTGAAGAAGCATTATGCTTTGGATGGATAGATTCCACTGTAAGAAGAATCGACGATGAAAAACACATGCAGAAATATACTCCAAGGAGAGTTAATAGCAATTGGTCAGCTACAAATAAGGCAAGAGTCGAGAATCTTATAAAAGAAGGTGTAATGACAGAGTTTGGGTTAGCAGCGATAAAAACTGCAAAGCAAAATGGCTCTTGGAATAGGCTCGACAGCGTGGATGTTCGTTTAGAAGTTCCCAAAGCACTTAAAGATGCTTTAGAAAAGAATGACAGAGCTAGAAAAAAATATGAAGATCTAGCCCCATCTCGAAAAAAGCAATATCTTTGGTGGATCGAAAGCGCAAAACGTTATGAAACTAAAGCTAAAAGAATCAAAGAAACAATAAGGTTGCTTATTGAAAACAAGATGCCAGGTGAGTAAAAAGGAAATATAGCTAACAATGTATTCGTGTATGTCGCCTGCTTCGCTGCACGCCCAACAGCTTAATCGTTATATGTCCAGTAATGAATGAAATCGAAATAATAAAAGCATACAGCAAGATACGAAGACGTGTTTACTTACGACTCTTGGTCGGGTTTCTTGGTGCGGTGATGACTGGGGTTGTTTGGTTGTTTGTTCACGAACACTACTTTGAGCAAGTCGGCTACTATTTTATATTAGGTTTTGCTGTAATTGCGATTACTGCCTCTATTTATGTATTCAGAATAGATAAGGAAGTGGTGTGTCCTTCCTGTGGGAAATCATTAACATGTGTTGGCGGAGATACGGGTTACCATGTTAATTTAAATAAATGCCCATATTGTGAAGCTAAGCTCAAATAAAACATATAACGAATAACTCAAGTTCGTGCTTAACTTGAGGCTTAGCTAGATGCTTAGCCCCTTATCTCAACCATTATGTGTAAACACGATAAATAGATGAAGGATCAATTATGACTGATGTGTATGAAGGAACTGGAAGTTGCCTCTGTGGTGCTGTAAAAATCTCAGTTAAGAGCATAAGCAAAGAAGTGGGGGCTTGCCATTGCGACATGTGCCGAAAATGGACAGGTGGCCCATTATTAGCAGTGGATTGCGGAAGTGATGTGTCTTTTAAGGGCCAGGAAAATATTTCAGTATACAATTCTTCTGACTGGGCTGAACGGGCTTTTTGCAATAAATGTGGAAGCCATTTGTATTATCGATTAAAAGAGCCCAGTCAATATATGATGCCAGTTGGTTTGTTCGATACTAAGATACCGTTTATATTCGATCACCAAATATTTATAGAATCGAAGCCAGATTACTATCATTTTGGAAATAAAACCAAGGAAATGACTGGCGAGGAAGTCTTTGCACAATATGCACCAACTGAAGGTTAAACACGTATCGTCAGTTGTTCTAAATGAGGAAATGTATGACACCAGATACGCCAGATATAAAAACAATGATAACTACAGATGCTGGCTTGGCTATATTTATATTTCTTCCAGTATTTATGGTGGCTGCCGTATTAATAGGCTTGGCATTACAAGAAAGTTACAATGTGAAAATGGAAGATATTTATGTGTTAGCAGCTCTTTTAGTAGTGTTTCTTATGCTTATTTCACCCGTTATAATATGGTGGAGTTATGTTATTAAGCGAATATTTGGTGATGGTATTGTATGTAAAGGTGAAATTATATCTGCACACACTACAATGTTCCTTAATGCGAATTTAACTATAATAATAAAATGCAATAACGAAGTAGTAGAAAAGAAAATTAATTACATAAATACAGCTAAGGTTAAAAATGCTGTCCTTAAAAAAGATGTGACAGTTTTAACCAATAAGAAATTATCGACATTCTTTATTAAGGAAGCGTTTATAGATGAATAGCGCACATGGCATGTTGTTTGAGTTGCCTTAAAAATTGCTGCATATCTTGGCTGCTAAATTACAAACGGCTCTTTAACTTAACCGTTATATTTTAAAAATAAAAACATATGAAAATATGCCCTGATTGCAATAAAGAACTAATAGCTATTGATAGCAAGGGCATGTTTTCATTCCAAAAAAGAGCATCAAGAATGCTTTGGTTGTTTTTAGTTATCTTTCTTGTCTTGCTTTGGTCTATACTGATCCCAAAGTTAATGCCTGAGGACTTGGTTAGTGTTTCATTAGTGGTTTATTATATTACTGCCTTAATATTCATACTGAAAACGTACAAATTAAATAAAAGTAAAATAATATATGAGTGTCTAAATTGTAAAAATAAATTTAGCGACAATCCATTAAAACCATTTGATTATGGAAAGTAAAAATTTAACCAGGCACTTCAGTTGAATGCTAAAAGCGGCGCTTAGCATGGCGTCATGTGCCAAGGAAAGGTTAAGTAATGAATGAAAATGAGAAAATCAATTATGTTGAATTTCCTTCAAAAGATTTAGAGGTAACTAAAGCCTTTTTTAAATCTGTTTTTGGGTGGAAGTTCGTGGATTACGGCCCTGAATATATAGCCTTTACTAATGAGGGACTTGATGGGGGATTTTTTAAATCAGATTTATCTGTCTCTACTGATAATGGTAGTGCTCTAATCGTGTTCTACAGTAAGGATATAGACGCCACTTTGCTGAAGATAACAGATGCAGGTGGATTAATTATAAAACCAATATTTACATTCCCAGGTGGGCGTCGATTCCATTTTGCAGACCCTAACGGAAATGAGTATGCAGTGTGGACAGATATTGGAACATAATAAATCATTCCATTCGGAAATAAGCTTATTGTTAAATAAAGAACAGAGAACATAAAAATAGTTAAGCGATAAGTTGTCTCAACGATTACACGGTTATGTTTTAACAAGGAGCGTGTTATGAGTAATGAAGCTGTTAGAGTCGTTCATAGTAGTTTTTGGCTGATAACGACATTTGCACTGCTATGGAATATTGGTGGCGCAATAAATTATCTTATGCAAACTAACCTGGAGTTTGTTTCTACTTTGCCTGAAACGCACCGTGCAATAGTGGAAGGCAGGCCGGTATGGGCTACTGGTGGGTTTGCAATAGGTGTTTTTGGAGGCGCCTTGGGCTGTTTTCTACTTTTATTCAGAAAACTAGCTGCATTTTATGTTTTTATTGTTTCTTTGCTGGGTATCACCATTACAATGGTCCACACGATTAACGTAGCCAGTTCAAAAATCAGTTTTAATGTTGGTGAAATTGTTGTGATGATTTTATTGCCAATACTTGTTGCCATTTTATTGATATGGTATTCGAAACTGGCGATGAACAAACGCTGGGTCAATTAGCATCGATGTGAATATTAAAATAACAAATCGCTCAAGTACGTAGACGCGTGAAAGAGGGCCACATAGCTTAATCCGTAGATTACTTAGGAGTCATGCATGGGATCCTGTTGCGAAAACAATTGCGCAATTGATGCGTTACATAATAGGCAACGTGGCACACTTATTCGAGTGCTGTGGATTAATGCGATAATGTTTATAGTCATAGCGACGGCTTCGTTTTATGGTCAATCTACAGCCTTACTTTCTGATAGCTTAGATTACCTGGGTGATGCTCTGACATATGGATTAAGTTTGTTTGCTGTAACAAAAGGGCCAGTGATAAAGGCTCGCGTAGCTCTATTTAAAGGAGGGTTAATCTTTATAGCGGCCAGCCTTGTTGTAGCACAGGTAATACATAGGCTAATTAATCCAATTCTGCCTTCATACGAAGTAATGAGTATATTTAGTGTTGCAGGATTAGTTGCAAATGGTATATGTCTATTGCTGCTTTGGCGTCATCGGAACGAAGACATCAATATGAGTTCCGTGTTTGAGTGTTCGCGAAATGACATAGCATCGAATTTATCAGTTATTTTAGCCGCTATTGGTGTTTGGCTTTTTAATTCAGGCACACCGGATATAATAATTGCAATGCTCCTGGCAGTGCTTCTTTTGAAATCGTCTGTGAGAGTAATAAAGGGTGCGCTCTCTGAGCTAGCTCAGTCTAACAAATCGCTCAAGTCAGGGCCGCCATAAGATGTCGTTCTTTATCGCAATCGTTAGATGGCAAATTTGCTACAAGAGGATGGTAAAGGCATGGAAGAAATCATTCATAGGATAGGGATTGCTTGTTCACCTGGTGAGGTATTCGACGCATTAACCACAGATAAAGGTCTTTCCCGATGGTGGACGACTGATACCACAGGCGCGGGAGAGGTAGGGTCAGTGATAGAGTTTCGGTTTAATGGTATGGGACCAGATTTTGAAGTGGTAGAACTTCAAACAAACTCTCTTGTACGCTGGAGGCACTCGGGAGATATGCCTGGAGAATGGATTGGTACTGAAGTATCTTTTCAGCTAAAGAGTGATGGAAGCCAAACTCACGTGCTATTTAAGCATTCCAACTGGAAAGAGCGATCAGATTTCATGGGCCACTGTAGTACCAAATGGGCTGTGTTCTTACTGAGTCTTAAGGAGGCAATAGAGACAGGTGAAGGTAAACCATTTCCTAATGATATTCATATTGACCATGATTAGAAAACTGCTATTTAACATACGCGTCGAGATCGCTCGCTTGCCAGCCAGTGTTAGTCACTGAGATTAACCGTTAGATATGATGTACTCAGGCCGACCTGAAGAATCAATAGAGTGTCCAGTATGTGGTGCTAAATTGTGGGAGGTTAGACCACCGCTCAGGCACGGCCCAAATAGTTTTAAATGTGAAAAGTGTGAAACATTGCTTCGTTTTTCCGATCATTCGCAAAAAAGACTGATCTACGTTCTTATTGCGGTATTTGTTTTTGGGCTAGTGGGATTTCTGGTCAATCATATTTATGGAGACATAGCAGGGACAATAGCAGCAACGTGTGGTGCTATCATGGCGCTAGGAATATTGGTGTGGCAAGGTAAAGTTCCTCAAATAGAAGTTGATAAATGACACCTATCAGACCACTCCCTTGGCTGCACTTGCTTATTACGCCTTTTGCAGAGCAGATATACTGCCAGCCTGATTTCGCCGCTGAGCTTAACCGCTAGGTACCATAGGAGGGAACGTGAAAAAGGATTTCATCATTAGCCTTTTAGCATCAGGAATGCTTGGCGCATTAATTTGGTTTTTCTCACCTTATACCACGGGGATGGTGGAACCATGGGATGCTGAAACGCCGTATTATTTTGTGTCTTTATTTGGTGCAGGATTAATAGCAGGAATATTATGTCCACGCCATATTTGGGCCGTATTTCTAGGTATAGTTATTGGTCAGCTACTCTATATACTTATTGCTCTTCCAT
>Ga0316207_10005089_pt1 | contig 11053 bp, 11 predicted proteins | sample 6weekpyrite_MG_FD_204943 | JGI IMG/M metagenome (GOLD analysis project Ga0316207, IMG submission 204943) | Microbial mat bacterial communities from mineral coupon in-situ incubated in ocean water Damariscotta River, Maine, United States -... | ecosystem: Environmental > Aquatic > Marine >...
CAGCGGTGGCTTTGGCCATGATCGGTTTGTTCATCTCGAAGGCTCCTTCAAATTCGCATATCCCCCTTGGGCCGGGAAACGGCTCGTCGGGTCTGGCCGCGACGTGTCCTCATTGTAAGGGAGGTTGAGGCGTATATAAGCAGGATAAAGCCGGGAGGGAAGGGCAAATGATACGAGCCATTTTGGCATTGATGCTGAGCGTCAGTACGGCCTGGGCCCAAGGCGAGCGCGCCGGGGCGTTCGACTACTACGTGCTGAGCCTGAGCTGGACGCCGACCTGGTGCGCGATCGAGGGCGACGCGCGCGGATCGCCGCAATGCGATGCCGGGCAGGGCTATGGCTTCACGCTGCACGGGCTCTGGCCGCAATACGAGGCGGGCTGGCCAAGCTTTTGCCCGACGACAGAAAGAAACCCGTCACGGGCGATGACGGGTGCGATGGCCGATATCATGGGATCGTCAGGCCTGGCCTGGTATCAATGGAACAAGCATGGCACCTGCACCGGATTATCGGCGTCCGACTATTTTGAGGCATCGCGCCTGGCCTATGAACGGGTGAACAGGCCCGAGATTCTGCGCCAGTTGGAGAGCGACCTGCGCCTGCCCGCCGAAGTGATCGAAGAGGCGTTTCTGGAAGAAAACCCGCAGCTGAGCGATGAGATGACGACGGTGACATGTCGCGAGGGCCGGGTGCAGGAGGTGCGGATCTGTCTGACGCGGGATCTGGAGCCGCGGATTTGCGCGCAGGACGTGGCCCGCGACTGTGCGCTAGATGACGCTCTTTTTTCGCCGATGCGTTGATTTGAGGGGACAGGAGCGAGGGGCCAGCCCCTCGCGCTCCCCGAGGTATTTATGCCAAGATGAAGGCTAATTTAATGAAAATTGCCGCTTCTTCTTTGTAAAAAATACTCCCGCCGGAGGCTCCGACAGATCGTCCAAGGCTGCCGCCAATCTGGAGCCGGTCAGAACGATCAAGTGCCAAACCAAAACAGGCGTGCCGAGCCAAAGGCGAGGTACAATTTCGTTGAAGTCAAAAGGCCTTGCGAGCGCGAAGTGCAGCAGAGATCGTGCCGTCGTCGAGGTAGTCGAGTTCTCCGCCCACTGGTACGCCCTGGGCTAGTGAAGTCACGGTTACATCGCGGTTTTCCAGCTCACCCGCAATGTAATGGGCAGTGGTCTGGCCGTCGACGGTGGCATTCAGCGCGAGGATCACCTCGCTCACGCCCTCATCGGCGATGCGGTCCAGCAGGTTCGGAATGCGCAGATCCTCTGGCCCGACAGCATCGAGCGCCGAGAGGGTGCCACCCAACACATGGTAGCGCCCCGAAAACACTTGGCCCCGTTCCATCGCCCAGAGATCCGCGACATCTTCGACGATGCAGATCTGGCCGTTGGCCCGCTTGCCGCTTCTGCAGATCTCGCAGGTGTCGGCGGTGCCGATATTGCCGCAGGTCAGGCATTCGCGGGCGGTGGCCGCAACCTCTGCCATCACGTCGGCCAGCGGCGTCATCAATAGTGCGCGTTTCTTGATCATATGCAGCACCGCGCGGCGGGCAGACCGGGGGCCGAGCCCGGGCAGCTTGGCCATGATCTCGATCAGGGCCTCGATATCGCGCGGTGCGTCGGACATGTCAGAACGGGAGTTTCATGCCCTCGGGCAGATTTAGCCCTTCGGTCAGGCGCGCCATTTCTTGTTGGCTGCGCTCGGCCGCTTTGGCCTGGGCGTCCTTGATGGCGGCAAGGATCAGATCCTCGACCACTTCCTTTTCGTTCGGGTCAAAGATGGACGGGTCGATATCGAGCGCCGTCAGTTCGCCCTTGGCCGTAGCGGTCGCGCGCACCAGCCCCGCGCCGGCCTCTCCTTCGACCGTGATCGCGGCCAGGCTTTCCTGCATCTCGGCCATCTTGCCCTGCATGTCCTGCGCCTGTTTCATGATCTTGGCCATATCGCCAAGCTGGCCCAATCCCTTCAGCATATCGTCATTCCTCGATCCAGATTTGTTGCTGTCATTGATACGGGGGGCACCGTGCCCCTACAAGTCCACGCGGTCACTCTTCTTCGAACGGGTCCCATTCGTCTTCGACCTCGGGCAGGGCGGTGACGGCGGCCTCTGCGGCCATGGCTTGCCGAGACCGGATATTGGCGATCTTTGCCTTGGGAAAGGCCGCAATCACCGCCTGCATCAACGGGTGGCCCATGGCCTCGGCCTCAAGCGCGCGGGCCTTGGTATTTGCCTGTTCCTCTAGCGTTTCGCCGCCGCCCTCATTGGCCAGCGTTACCGTCCAGCGCACCCCGGTCCAGTTCTTCAGCGACTGCCCGAGGCGCTGCGCCAGATCCTGCGGCGCGCGGTCGGTGGGCTGAAAGGTGATCCGCCCCGGTGCATAGGAGACGAGGCGCAGGCAGGATTTGACCTCGACCAGCAGCTTGATGTCACGGTTCGATTCGATCAGCGACACGACTCGGTCGAAGGTCGCGTAATGGGCCAGCGCGGAATCGGAGGCCGGGGCCAGCGCCGGGGCCGCCCCGCCCGATGGCGCGCGCGGGGCGCTGGCGCGGGGGCCGGGGGTGCCGCCGGAGGGCTGGGTTGGCGCGGGTACGGCTGCGGGCGCGGGCGGGGTCATGCCCTGCAGTTTGCGCAGCAGATCCTCGGGCGGCGGCAGATCGGCGACATGCGTCAGTCGGATCACCGCCATTTCGGCGGCCATCATCGCATTTGGGGCCAGCGCCACCTCTTCCAGCGCCTTCAGCAGCATCTGCCATGTCCGCGCCAGCACTCGCATCGACAGCTTTTCGGCCAGCGCCTGGCCGCGGGTGCGTTCATCGGGGCTGATCGTGGGGTCATTGGCGGCATCGGGCGTGATGTTGATGACGCTCAGCCAATGGGTGATCTCGGCCAGGTCGCGCAGCACCGCCATCGGGTCGGCCCCGTCGGCATATTGGCTGCCAAGCTCATCCAGTGCGCCCGCCGCATCGCCCGACATGATCCGGTCAAAGAGATCCATGACCCGGCCACGATCGGCCAGCCCCAGCATGGCGCGGACCTGATCGGCGGTGGTTTCGCCGGCCCCGTGGGAAATGGCCTGATCCATCAGGCTCATCGCGTCGCGCACCGATCCTTCGGCGGCGCGCGTGATCAGTGCCAGCGCATCCTGAGAAATTTCGGCCGCTTCCAGGGCCGCGATGGATTGCAGATGCGCGATCATCACCTCGGGCTCGATCCGGCGCAGGTCGAACCGCTGACAACGCGACAGCACGGTGACCGGAACCTTGCGGATCTCGGTGGTGGCAAAGATGAATTTGACGTGGCCGGGCGGTTCCTCCAGCGTTTTCAAAAGCGCGTTGAAGGCGCTGGTCGACAGCATGTGAACTTCGTCGATGATATAGACTTTGAACCGCGCGGTGGCGGGCGCGTAATGCACCGATTCCAGCACGTTTGACCGGATATCGTCGATCTTGGTCTGGCTGGCTCCGTCCATCTCGATCACATCGACATGCTGACCGGCCATGATGGCGGTGCAGTTCTGACAGGTGCCGCAAGGCTCGGTGGTGGGGCCGCCGCTGCCATCGGGCCCGATACAGTTCAACCCCTTGGCCACGATCCGCGCCGTTGTCGTCTTGCCGGTGCCGCGAATGCCTGTGAGGATAAAGGCCTGTGCGATGCGATCCGCGTCGAAGGCGTTTTTCAGAGTGCGGACCATCGCCTCCTGCCCGATCAGATCGGCAAAGCTGGCGGGGCGGTATTTGCGGGCCAGAACCTGATATCCGGTATCGGCGGCGGGGCTGTCGGTCATGGGCGTCCTGTATGATCAGTGGTCCGGCTACTGTTCTAGAGCGGCGCGGCGCATGCAACAACCCGGCTTGGTGCCGGTGAGGCCCGGGGTGCCATGGGTCCGTCCAAGAGTATGCGCCTTATCATGTGGGCAATGGGCTGGTTTGACGCCATGGAAATCCGGGCCTATGGTCTGCTTGCCTTCGGGGCAAGGCATCCAGATCCGCGGAAAGCTGCCACTGGCATCCCCTCATCTCGACCGACATTCCATTCGGTTTGACCTTTGCCCGACCAGCGGATCACGGGCGTTGATCGAGGTAAGCCGATGACGAATTCCCTGGACAGATTGCGCCGTGATGCCAAGGCGCTGAAGAAGGCCTATGAGGCCGGTGACAAGCCCGCATTGGCGCGCGTCGCCGCCCATCCGCCGCGCCCCACCGGGGGGCCGCTGAAACATGCCGATTTCCTGCATGTGATTGCGCAGGAAAACAGGTTTGCCTCATGGCCGGTTCTAAAGCAGATGGTGGCCGAGCAGGGGCTGGACCGGGCCGGGCGGCAGCAGCGTTTGAAACTGGCCCTGGCGCAGGGGCAGAACGCGGTGGTGGACCGGCTGTTGGCGGAAACGCCGGATCTGGCCGAGGGGCTTTTTGCGCTTGAAGTGGCGCTGTTGAACAAGGATGCGGTGGCGCGGATGCTGATCGAGGATCCGGGCCGGGCCACGCGCGATGCGGGCCCTCGCCGCCCGATCCTGCATCTGGCCTTTTCGCGGCGCATCCACGCAGCACCGGGCCGCGCCACCGATATGATCGTGATCGCCGAAATGCTGGTGGAACACGGCGCATCGGTGAATGACAGCTGCGCCGTGGGGCCGGGCAATGACCACCGGCTATCGGCGCTTTATGGGGCCATCGGGCATGCCGATAACATGATCCTGGGCCAGTGGCTGTTAGATCGCGGGGCTGACCCGAATGATGGCGAATCGCTTTATCACGCGACCGAGCTTGGCCATCACGACGGGTTGGCCATGCTGCTCAAGGCCGGGGCCGACCCCAGGGGCACCAACGCGCTGTTGCGGGCGATGGATTTTCATGACCATGAGGCGGTGCAGATGCTGCTGGATCACGGCGCGCGGGCCGATGATTTCAACGACGCGGTCGTGGGCGGTGAAGCCCCCTGGGTGATGCCGGCGCTGCATCAGGCGGCGCGGCGGATGAGCGATGCGCGCATGATCGCGCTGTTGCTCAAGGCCGGGGCCGATCCGGGCGGCACTCATCAGGGGGCTTCGGCCTATGGTTATGCGCGCGTCTTTGGCAATGCCGATCTGGCGCGCGCCATCGAGGCGGCGGGCGATGTGCCGACCCTCACGCCCGCCGAAAGCCTGCTGGCGATGGCCGCCGATGGCGCGGTCACAGCCGGAACCTATCTGGACCCCGCGAAATTGCCCGAGGCCTATCGCAACATCGTGCGGTTGATCCTGCACCTGCCGGGCAAGTTGCCGCATATCCGGCGGCTCATCGCGATGGGAGCTGAATATGACCGCCCCGATGAGGAAGGTCTGACGCCGGTGCAATTGGCGGGTTGGGAGGGGTTGCCCGACATGCTGGCCTATTTCCTGGGGCTGAAACCTGATCTCGGCCATGTCAACGGATATGGCGGCACGCTGTTGTCGACCATCATCCACGGCTCGGAAAACTGCCCCGACCGCGCCCGCCGGGATTATGTCGGATGTTTGCGGCTGGCGCTGGAGGAGGGCGTGGCTCTGCCTGCCAAAGCAGCCGATGGTGCGGGCGATCCGGCGGTTGCGGAATTCCTGTCGGACTGGGCCCGGGCGCATCCCGGTCAGGTCGTGTGGGGCGGGCCGATTTAGGGGCTTTGGCAGCGGGGCCGGTCTGCGATAGGATCGGCCCCGATGCGGAGGGCAGATATGCGACACGCGATGATCTGGTTATTGCTGGCGGCCTGGGCGGTCGCGGTCGGGTTGTCGGTGTTGCCGATGCTGGAGCCGCCTACCGGCGACGGGTTTACCCGTGGCTTGAACCGTATCACCGGGTTTTTCCAGTTTCAGGCGCTGGCATCCCTGATCGGGCTGGTGATCCTTGCCTTGCGCGGACGGACCGAGGGGGCGTGGCTGCGGCGGCTGATGCTGGTGCCGGTTCTGCTGGCGGCGGCGCTGCTTTTGGCGATTGCGGGCGTATTGCTTTATGCGGCCGTGATGCGGCCGTGAGCGCGGGCTTTGCCATTTACGATCTGACCGCGGCGGGCGGTGTGCTTGGTCTCTGTCCGCTGCCCGGGCGACACACAGCTTACGCGCAGGATCTGGATGCGGTGCTGGTCTGGCGGCCCGATCTGGTGCTCAGCATGACCACCCTGCCCGAGATGACCGGCCATGGCGCGGGCCATCTGGGCGAAGATCTGGCGCGCCATGGTATCGGCTGGCGGCATTTGCCGATTGTCGATTTCGGCGCACCGGGGGCCGGGGTGGCCGCGACCTGGCCGGCGGTCTCGGCTCTGGCGGGCGGTATCCTGTCCAGCGGCGGGCGCGTGTTGGCGCATTGTTATGGCGGCTGCGGGCGGTCGGGGATGGCGGTTCTGCGGCTGATGGTCGAAGCGGGTGAGCCTGGCCCCGAGGCGCTGACACGGCTGCGCGCGGCCCGGCCCTGCGCGGTTGAAACCGGGGCGCAGCTGGATTGGGCCTTGCAGATGTGACGACGGGGCCGCTTGCGCGGCCCGCCGGGGTCATTCGCCCCGCCGTGACTTCTTTGCCGATGTCGCGCCGCGATACATCTTGTGCAACGATTTTTGACGCGCCCGCGCCTCATGCAGGGCGGCCGAATTATGCGCATCCTCGCGTTTCAGTTTCTGCCAGCGGGCCAGACGATCTGCGGACAGGTCGCCATCCGCGATGGCCGCCTGAATGGCGCAGCCGGGTTCCGTGTCATGTGCGCAATCGGTGAATTTGCAGGCGGTTGCCAGCGCCTCGATATCCTCGAACACGGCCTCGATTCCGTCGGCGACATCGGCCAGCGGCAGCGACCGCATGCCGGGCGTGTCGATCAGCCAGCCGCCGAACCGGGTGCGGGCCAGATCGCGCGATGTCGTGGTGTGGCGGCCCTTGGCATCATCCTCGCGAATGCCCCGGGTCGCGGCGTGACCATCGGTGAGCAGGTTGGACAGGGTCGATTTCCCCACCCCCGAGGAGCCCGCCAGAACCAGTGTTTGTCCGTCGCCACACCAGGGTGCGAGGGCCTCGATCTCATCGGGATCGGTGGCATTGAGTGTGATCGCGGTGACCAGCGGCGACAGGCGTTCGGCGCGGCGCGCATAATCACGGGCATCCTCGCAGAGATCGGCCTTGGTCAGGATCACCAATGGCAGGCACCCGGCGCTGGCTGCCAGGGCCAGATACCGTTCCAGCCGCGCGATATTGAAATCGGCATTGCAGGAGGTGACGATGCCAAACGTGTCGACATTCGCGGCGATCAGCTGCGCCTCGACATTATGACCCGCCGCGCGGCGTTTCAGGCTGGTTTGCCGGTCCAGCAGGCGGTCCACGGCGGTGCCGTCCGGCGTGGTCAGCACCCAATCGCCCACGGCATAATCGCCGGTCGATCCCGGCGTGCGCAGCGTGATGGCCCCTTGCGGCGTCAATGCGCCAAGCCGGTCGCGGGCGACCGTGCTGATGCGGGCGGCAAGGGCAAGAGTTTCAGGGTCGGTCTGGGCCGCAAAAAAAGGCGACCAGCCGAGGTCTTTCAAGGTGTAGTCAGTCACTGGAATATTTCCCGAAGCAAATCAATCGAATAGCGCGGGACCCGGTAAGGGCCTCACGCGGTTCAACGGATCGGGCGGGAACAGCGGCTTTTATGCTGTGCCGGCCCGCAAGGGTGCCACAATTGCCATGGATCCTCCTGTCGGGTGGTGCTTCGATCCCGGGGCCGTCGCGTTTTGTGACACAAAAGCGCGGCGTTGGTGAGAGGCTGGACAACGACCCAAGCGGGGCTCGTTATGGCTGCTTCCTTCCGGATCTGACCAGGTTGGCGAGGCGCCTGCCCGCGCCAACCTCTCACCTCGTCATGTAGGCGATTGCGGCAGGCCGCGCAAGACCCCGGCGGTTTGCCGCACTATCCGCTGCGCCGGGATCCAACCTGAACCGGAAAAACCACAAGTTCAGCCATCAGAATACGGAACACGCAGTGGCGCGCGCGCCCGGTGGGATCGGCGGGCGGGGTGATCGTGCTGCTGCCGCGTCTCCGGCGGGCCTCAGGCAAATCGCGTGGCCGACAAGAAATCGACCGGGTAATCCCTGCGCCCATCCAGCGCCAGATCGGCCAGGACTTCACCGACGACCGGGGCGAATTTGAACCCATGGCCCGAAAACCCGGTCGCCAGGAGCATGTCGTTGACCTCCGGATGCCGATCGATGACGAAATGATTGTCGGCGTCATGGTATATAGGCAGATATGGGCGCTACGGATGCCGCCATTCAGGCCGGGACTGTATTTATCCGCGAAATGTGACAGCCCTGCGATATCCTCTTCGGTCACCACCCGGCGCACCGCATCGGCCGGGTCGGTGTCACCGTCATCATGGCGCACAAGCATGGTCCCAAGCTCATCGAAATGCGGCTTGCCGGCAAAAACGCCCTCGGGTGTTGCCCAGAAATAGACTGAGAAATCTTCCGCGCGATAAGCCTCGGGCCGCGCGGTGTTGAAATACACGACGGGGATCCGCCGAGGGGTCAGCGGCAGGGTCAGGCCCGAGGCCGCGTCGCAGGCCCAAGCGCCAAGCGCCAGCACGATCTTTGCGGCGCTCACCTGCTGACCCTCGATATCGACAACGACACCACCGGTCCCCTGCCGCCAGTTCGCCGCCCCTTGCAGAAACCGTAACTCGGCCCCGCACAGCCGGGCCTGATCGCGAAACGCGTCCAGACAGGCCGGTGCCCGCAACAGGCCGGCCCCCTCTTCGCGCAGGACCTGCCAGCCGTCGGGCAGACAGAACCCGGCAAACCTGTCAGCTGGCTCCCGGTGATCCAGCGTCTCTAGCCGCAGGCCATGCCGGGCGGCGGCCCTGCTGACCCCGGTAAGCAGCGGATGCCCGGCCGGGGCCAGATAGAGCCCGCCTTGCACATCCAGCAACGATGCCGCGCTTTCGGCCTCCAGCAATCGCCACAGCCCGGTCGATCGCCGGGCAAGGGGCACATAATCGGGCGATTCAAAATAGGTCTCGCGCGTTGCGCGGGTCGGCCCATGCGATGAGCCAAGCGCATGATGGGGCGGGTTGGCGTCGACCCCCAGAACGCGCACCCCGCGTTTGGCCAGGCTATAGGCCGACGCGCTGCCCATCACACCCAATCCGATCACGACAACATCATAGGTATTCATTTCGGGGCCTCCGGCACTGGTTCCGCACCTGCAGATCCTAGGTCCATGCATTTCTGTTGGGCAGAAACAGATCAGAATTCACTTTATGCAATTATGAATGGGTATGAACTGGGATGATTTAAGGATTTTTCTGGCTGTGGCGCGGGCACGGTCTCTGACCGGTGCGGCGCGCGGGCTCGGGATCAGCCAACCCACAGTGTCGCGCAAACTGGCGGCGCTGGAGCGAGAGCTTGGCGTGAAACTGTTCGAACGCGGCAGGGATGGCTATGATCTGTCGGCCTCGGGGGCCGAGATCTATGCCAGCGCAAATCAGGTCGGCGAGGATATCACCGAGATCGAGCGCCGTCTGGCCGGCAGAGACCAGAGCCCCACCGGCCCGGTCAGCGTGACCTGCACCGAAGTAATGTCGAACCTCTATCTCGCGCCGCATTTCGCCCGCTTTATCCAGGCAAATCCCGGGATCGCGCTCAGCGTGAATTGCACTTTCCAGACCCGCAGCCTAAGCCGGGGCGAGGCTGATGTCGCCGTGCGCAACACCAGCCGGCCCCCCGATACGCTGATCGGGCGGCGGTTGGTCAAGGTCGCAACCGCGATCTATGCCGCGCGCGATGCGGCCCCTGCGCAACAGGCGAGCCCCGATGAGTGGGACTGGATCGGCTGGCAGGATGACGCCTATACGCGGCTTTTGATCACCGCGCATTTTCCCGCCGCAAAAATTCGCCATCGCGTTGACGATATGCAGACGATGCGCGCGCTGGCGCGTAATGGAATGGGGGTCGCGGCTTTGCCATGCTATATGGCCGATACCGATCCGGGCCTTGTGCGGGTCTGCCCCGACGCCATTTTGCAGGGCGCGCTGGATGTCTGGGTGCTTAGACATCCCGATGTGCGGCAGGTCACGCGCCTGCGCCTGATCACGGAATTTCTGGCCGATACGATCCTGTCTGATCGCGATCTCTTTGAAGGTGACCGGCCATTGGATGTTTGAAATCGGGCCTCTGCCGGTGACCCGCAAGCGCGGCCTGACCGGGGCGGCCTACCCCTCGGGGCCCGATTGCTGCAACCGCCCGCCGATACGCACCGGCGACACCGATACCGCCTTGCCGGTCTTGTCATCGGTTTCGACAAACACACCCGACAGTGTCGCGGGCCCGCGCGCGGGCGTGAACCTGTCCTTGGGCATGCCGGTGATAAAGCGGCGCAGCGGTTCGACCTTTTCCATGCCGATCACACTGTCATAATCGCCGCACATGCCGGCATCGGTCATATAGGCCGTGCCGCCAGGCAGGATCATCGCGTCGGCGGTTGGCACATGGGTATGGGTGCCGACCACAAGACTGGCCCGCCCGTCGCAGAAATGACCCACGGCCATTTTTTCGGATGTCGCCTCGCAATGGATGTCGATCACCGCCGCTTGTGCCAAACCGCCAAGCGGGTGGCTGCGCATGACGCCCTCAAGCGCCGAAAACGGGTCCGAAAACGGGCGTTTCATGAAAACCTGCCCCAAGGCCTGCGCCACCAAAACCTTGCGCCCGCCGGAGGCGGTAAAGAGCTGCGCGCCGCGCCCGGGCGCGGATTTGGCATAGTTCAGCGGCCGCAGGATGCGCGGTTCCTTGTCGATGAATTGCAGCATGTCGCGCTGATCGAAGGCATGATCGCCAAGCGTCAGGCAATCGATCCCGGCCTTCAGGAGCAGCTGCGCATGCGCCTGGCTCAGCCCATGCCCAGATGAAGCATTCTCACCGTTCACCACCACGAAATCGAGCCGCCAGTCGCTGCGCAATCGCGGCAGCGTCTCGCAGATCGCGGCACGGCCAGCCCGGCCCATCACATCGCCCAGAAAAAGAAGTCTCATATCTTGGGATTAGGCGCTTGCGCCCCCTCGGGCAAGGCCCGGATCACG
>Ga0316207_10005090_pt1 | contig 11051 bp, 12 predicted proteins | sample 6weekpyrite_MG_FD_204943 | JGI IMG/M metagenome (GOLD analysis project Ga0316207, IMG submission 204943) | Microbial mat bacterial communities from mineral coupon in-situ incubated in ocean water Damariscotta River, Maine, United States -... | ecosystem: Environmental > Aquatic > Marine >...
CAACTCATGTCTCTAGCAGTTGGAGGGATAGTAATACAAAAATATAAAAAATTATGCTTGTTGAAATAAGGTATATGTTTTTGGAAGGAGCCTGGAATATAAAAACTGAAGCTGAGCAAATATATGGGTGATTTACCGTTTTTGTGAATTAGCAGCTGCTCTTATAATTTTGGATTTTTACCAGGTAGCAAGTGAGCCTTAACATCAATTGCATTATAATACCGATCTGTCATCACACAATATCAAATCCACAATAGCAAACTTTATGAACCCATCTTCCCGCCTTGGCCCCAGACTGAATGCCATACTTGAACTGGTGATACGGCTACAGCAGCAAAACCCTTATCCCTGTATATGGGATTGTTGCTGTGATCATGGTTATCTGGGTATTAAAATTCTAGCTGAAGATTTGTGTGAGAAATTAATTTTTGTAGATCAGCTCGCGCATATTATTGAACAGTTATCCAGCAGGCTTGCACCATTTTGCACGGGTAAACATGAATTGATAACAGCGGATGCCGGTGATTTATGTTTTGATTCGCAACAACGACACTTAGTGATACTGGCCGGGGTAGGCGGTGTTAACATGGTACAGATAATTAACGCAATAGAACATAAGCACCCGAATGTTCAGATAGATTATATTTTCTGTCCCAGTACAGGCCAAAATACATTACGTGAATTTTTAGCCGCTGGGGATTTCGGTCTGTTGTATGAAACTCTTGCCTGTGAGAACCAGCGCTATTATGAAATACTGTTTTGCCAGGGAAAAGCGACAGTAAGTGAATTACCCCGGGTGTCGTTAAGTTGCGAGATGTGGGAGGCGGATAACCCTGATCATCAGCGATTTCTAAATAAAATTAATGTGTCATGGAGTCAAAAAAGCCCGTGTCAAAAAAATTAAAGTGAAAACAGAAAATAGTCGTAAATGAAAGGCAGGGGTAACAGTGCCCAGCTATTCCTGCTCTACCTTTAATTGATTTCTTCGAAACTCTTCAACGGGAACACCGCCAATCCCCCAGTCTTCCATATCCACTTCGTCAATAACAACAAAAGTTGTGGCAGGTGTTTTATTAAGAACTCTTACTAGTAAGTCGGTGACGCCTTTAATAAGCTCTGCTTTCTGTTCTGATGTTACGTCTTCTCGTGTTATTTTTATGTTTACATAGGGCATATCGAGTCTCCTGGAAATATAATGTAATAGTAATGTTGTTAAGTTTAATACTTAATTGCGAAGTTCATAATTAAATACTTTTGAAATAATCTGCCATTTACCATCTACAAAAATAAGGCTTAAAAAGTCGGTAAAAAATTTAGCTCCAATAGAGCATTCAATGCGAGCTAAAGCTGTGACAGGACCGGCAAACTCTATCGACAGGATGCGATCATGGCGCTTTTCATTTAAACTGGCTGGTGATGGGCGATTGTCTACAATTGGAAAATATTCTTTCATGTTGTAATACAAAACATCGCCTTCCGTTGCACACACGTATTGTGCTAACGGGTGAAATACATCAGCGAGAATTGATGTGTCACTGTTATAGAGTCCATCAAAATACTTCGATATGACATTGGTAACCGCTATAAATTTTGCTTCCATCGTAATCCTTTTTAAATTAATGATACAGGCAGATAATATTTAGCCTGGCTGTGACAGCCGGCTTGCATTACATGTGAATGCAAGCCGACTAACAAATTGTACGTTCTAGTTAATGAGCCCCTCAGCGCGCATGGCATCCTGAACGGTTTTTCGCTTGCCCACACGTTCAGAGAAAGCCTTAATATTGGGCCACTTGTCCAGGCCGATACCAGTAGGCTTTGCCCAGCTGGAGACGACAAATAAATAGGCATCGGACACCGAAAAATTATCACCCATGAGGTGCTTTCTACCATCTGAAAACAGGGCTTCAAGATGATTCATTTTTTGTTCAACATTAGATGTGGCTGCTTTTTTATCTTCAGTGGTCGATGTTGAAGAGAAAAAAGGGCCAAAGGCTTTATGTAGTTCGGTTGATACGTAATTCAGGTCTTCCTGTAAACGTGCTCGATCCAGTGTTCCTGCCATCGGGGTAAGGCCAGACTCTGGGTGCTGGTCTGCTATATATTGCAGAACCGAGGCACCTTCGGTTAATACCTCACCATTATTAAGGCGTAACGCAGGTACGTATCCCTTGGGGTTTATCTGTGTAAAATCCTCACCTGTTTCAGTTTTTTGTGTGTCTGTATCAACACTTTCTATGTCAAATTTTTCACCAAGCTCACATAGCACTATATGTGATGCAAGTGAGCACGTACCGGGTTTGTAATAAAGCTTCATTATAAATTTCCTTGTATTGGTAGGGAGAAGGCTTATTTTAAGCAGTAATAGTTACATTTGTATACTAACTATGTTGAAGTTACCTGAATCTGTGGTTACTATCTGGTAACTAGTATGGGGAGATAAAAGTGATACCGAGAAGAAAAAATAAAGTTGTTCCACCACCAGAAGAATGTCCATTAACTAAGTGCCTTGGTTTTATAGGAGGGGTGTGGACACCAGGTATTATCTGGTATTTAAGCCAGAATCCCAGGCGTTTCAGTGAATTAAAGGATGATCTTCAGGGTGTGTCAGCAAAAGTTTTAACGGCACGACTTAAAAAACTGGAGGCTGAAGGTGTTATTAATCGTGAAGTGCAACCTACATCACCGCCGACGGTTGAATATAGCCTGACAGAGTTGGGTCTGGAATTAAAACCTGCTATAGAGGCTATTGTTGATGTCGGGCATAAATTGAAAAAACTAGATAAATAATCAATTTAGAAAAATTGCTAGCTAATTACCCGTTTAAATTAATCCGCATTCTTTAAATTTTAAATTAGTGGCATAACTATAGAGTCCAGATAGGGAATTACCCAAGTGAAAAAGATATTAGTCATCGGTTATGTCTGGCCCGAACCAAATTCTTCGGCTGCGGGCAGTCACATGATGTCGATTCTACGGCTGTTTAAACAACAGAACTGGCAAGTAGAATTCGCGACACCTGCACAAGCAACAGAACATATGATTGATTTAGCAAGTGAAGGTATTTCAAATAATAGTATTAACTTAAATTGCGATAGTTTTGATGCTTATATAGCAGAATTAAATCCCGATATAGTCCTGTTCGACCGTTTTATGATGGAGGAACAGTTTGGCTGGCGAGTTGAAAAAAACTGTCCCGATGCAGTTAAAATATTAGATACGGAAGATCTCCAGTGTTTACGTCATGGGAGGCATCAGGCGACCAGGGCTGGACGTGAGATGACCCAGGCAGATCTGTTTAGTGACTTAGCTAAACGAGAAATAGCGGCCATATTACGCTGTGATATTTCATTGATTATATCCAGCTTTGAAATGGAGTTATTAGTTAATACATTTAATGTAGATGCGAGTTTACTTCATTATTTGCCATTTATGGTTGATCTGGAAAGATGCCCCAAAAAAACAAGCTCATTTTCCGAACGAAAACATTTTATGACGATTGGAAATTTTCGCCATGCACCAAACTGGGACATGGTGTTAATGTTACAAAAAATCTGGCCTTTAATTAGAAAACAGGTTCCTGATGCGGAGTGTCATATTTATGGTTCTTATCCGCCACCGAAAGCCACGGCTTTAAATAATCCTCAATCGGGTTTTTTAATTAAAGGCTGGGTTGAAGATGCATTTACGGCGATGGAAACATCTCGTCTTTGTCTGGCGCCAATAAGATTTGGCGCGGGTATTAAAGGTAAATTATTAGATGCGATGATTATGCAGACACCGAGTATTACCACATCATTAGGGAGTGAAGGTATGCACCAGCAGGAGCCCTGGCCAGGTACTGTAGTGGATGATTTAACCGAGTTTGCAGCGGCGGCTGTGAATTTATATAACAATGAACAGGCGTGGCTTAATGCACAACAAAAAGGTATTGAATTATTAAATGCACGATTTGATAGTGATATTTTAGGAGCCCAGTTAATAACAAAAATAACAGAGGTAGAAAACAATTTACCTCAACATCGGCTGAATAATTTTACCGGCGCAATGCTTAAGCATCATTCTATGATGAGTACTAAATATATGTCGCAGTGGATTGCTGCAAAAAATGCCAGCATATCTGTTGATAGTTAATGCATGCTTCTAAAGAAAGTCGGATAAACAATTCAATGAAATTAAAAGCTTAAGGTCATTAAAGTATTGTCATTACAGAATGTTTTTATCTAGATTGACGATTATAGTTATAATCAATAAGGACTTCGTCATTCCCGAATGCTTGTGTCGGGAATCTAGTGACTTTGCCTATTAGAATTTTCTGGGCTTATGGTCGCTGGGTCCCCGACACAAGCATTCAGGGATGACAAACTTTTCTTATGATAACAGACAGAAGCAAGAAGCCTCTTCCACGTCCTAAGGACGTGGTTTTATTATTTAATAAAAATCAAAAGAAGTGTGATACCTAAGGTCATCAAACCAGAACCAATTTGTGACTGACTATCTACCCCCGGTTCCCGATTCGCCTTTTGCTTTTGCTGCACGCAATACCGGATAATGCTGAATAAAAACATGGTCCTGTTGGGCATTAGGCATGTGGCATGACAAACAGGCACTTTCAGGCAGTGCACTTGCCACTGTTTTCAGGCCTTTGTAATCTTCATTGGTAAAGCGGAAAAATCCCCAGTTTCCAGAAGCCTCAGGGAAATGTTTTTTACTTTTTACCATGGCTTCCAGTCCCAGGTACTCACCCATAAAATAACCGTTGCCACTGAATGTTTTTTTACTGCCAACGCTTACCAGCTCTTTAGTGATGATAGTACCATCACGAAAATGTCCTGAATTTTTCCACACTTCCCAACTTGCCGGATCAATATAGACATTATGGAACTCGGGAAAAGCTGCCTTGCCATTGTTTAATTCATCAGGTGTCAGCGGTGCGCCCACATAAATCCATTCTCGATAAGCCGTCGGGCGAATTAACTCGCCTTTGCTGTTAAAGTGAGCGCATGACTTATGGGAACCTGTTTTGCAAGTTGGTGTAGCCAGGGTTGAAGTAACAATGCCTCCCATCAGTCCAGCGAAAAAAATTGTTTTTAAAAAATTGCGTATCATTTGTTGTCTCCTGTTTGTTATTTGTGTTTTAACTTAAGCTGCTTGATTAAAGTTAATGAGGTATAGATAGTTCGTTTTAGTTGATGCAAATCGTACGACTTGCAGTGTGCCTTAAATAGCGATACGATTGATCACTATTAATTCATAATAATTAATCAAAAGTACCGTATGGATAAATTATCACCGTTATTTTCACGCTTCACCCTGAGCGCTCGTGTTTTCTATTCCGGCATTCTCTGTGGCGCTTCCGATTTCGATACCTCAGCAGGCATCGGGCATCTACATCTGTTGCGCCAGGGGCGTTTAAAAATTTCCCAACAAAACAAAAAAATTATTGAAGTTAAACAACCTTCAGTGATTTTTTACCCACGCCCGCATCAGCATCGTTTCGAAGTGAAACATCAGCACGGAGCGGAACTGGTTTGTGCAGAAATAGATTTTGGTGCAGGTATGGGTAATCCCCTGGTTTGTTCTCTGCCCGAGGTGGTCATCATTCCATTGTCAGATATAGATGGGTTAACATCGCTGCTGGATATGCTTTTCGATGAAGCATTTGCAAGTCGATGTGGTCGACAGGTTGCTGTTGACAGATTAGCAGAATATTTTCTGCTGCTGTTGTTGCGTCATACCATAGAAACGCAATTAATCGAAATAGGTGTATTCGCAGGGCTCTCCGATGTGCGTCTCGCCAGGGCAATCACCGCAATGCACGAGAAGCCGGAATATCCCTGGACACTGGAAAAACTGGCGCAAAAAGCAAATATGTCCCGCACAAGATTTGCGGTGAATTTTCGTGAAACGGTGGGCATCACTCCACTCGAATATCTTACCGACTGGCGTGTCAGCATCGCACAAACGTTGCTTAAACGTGGTCAACCTTTAAAGATGGTTGCACCCAGTGTTGGTTATGGAAGTTCAATTGCATTAACGCGAGTCTTTAGCAAAAGAGTGGGTGTGTCACCAACAGTGTGGCTTACTTCTCAAGCCAGAGGGAGTGAATAAGGTGAGTAAAAAACTTCAAGCTTTAATCCGCTCAATAAATAACTGTAAGCTTTGTGCAGATCATTTTGAACATAAACCAAGGCCAGTTATCCAGTTGAGTAGCACGGCATCAATATTAGTAGCCGGGCAGGCGCCGGGACTTAAGGTGCACAATACTGGCATACCATTTAATGATGCGAGTGGGGATCGCTTACGTGAGTGGATGGGGATAAGCAGGGAGATATTTTATGATGCAAGTAAAATAGCAATATTGCCCATGGGGTTTTGTTACCCGGGGCGAGGCACATCGGGTGATTTACCACCGCGACCTGAATGCGCCGAGGCATGGCGGCAACAAGTGCTGGATGTTTTACCGAAAATTCAGCTTACGTTAGTTATTGGTCGCTATGCTATTGACTGGCACCTGGGGCAATCGAAAAAACTCAGCGTAACAGAGATGGTGAAAAACTGGCAGAGCTATGGTGAAGGTATTCTGCCAATGCCTCATCCTAGCCCGCGAAATAATCGCTGGTTGAGTAATAATCCCTGGTTTGAACGTGATTTGATACCCGTATTACAGCGGCGAGTTCGTGGGCATCTGGGATTGCGCAATAGTGATATACAAAAGTAAAAATGGTTGAGTCTTTTACGGTTATTGTGGGGTGGATGGATGAACCTGGTTTAAATTGTTATGAAGAATCAATGTAATAATGTGTGATCTTCTTTAAAATTTGAACTACCACAAGGCATATCAGGCAAGTTAAATAATTACGATGAAATTGAAGTCATTGCAAAGCAGATTCGAGAAGTCTGGCAACTAGGTTTAAATCCAGTGCCTGATCTAATAGATACTTTAGAGATCGAGGGTATTAAGGTGTTTATTACCCAATTTGATGGTAATAAACATTTCAATGGTAGGCGGTAATTGTTATTTTCTAATCTACATAAAATATCATGTAATGTTTATCAAGAATGAAACTATCAAAGGGCCTGGTGTCACACCGGTATGCCTTTAGCCGGAATGACAGTTAACGGGACAGCCGTGATTGCATTACTTAAAAAACTCGAATTACTCACCAAAATCAAGATCTTCCTGAATACTGTCGATACCTGTTTGTGCACAGGCAGCATCAATACTATCTCGCTCAGATTTTCCAGGAGGCGCACCGGCCACACCGACTGCACCCAATAGTTCACCTCCGGATTTAATCATCACACCACCACCTGTGAGTAATGCGTTTGTATTGTGCTGAACCTGATCAGGTATTTGACCTTTATGAAGAAATTCAGCCAGGTCTGCCGTATTTTGTAAAAAACTGTTTGCAGTCCAGGCTTTACGTCGTGCGGTATCCGGGGTATGGGGCCCGGCAAATCGGTCTCGCAACAGCACCTGTAAATTCCCACCGCGATCTACAACCGCAACGGCTACAGAATAGCCCTGTTTACGACAGCCCTCGAGGGCTGCATGGGCGACTTTTAATGCCATATCAACCGACAGTGTACGAAATGAATAGAATTTCGTACTGTCTTCTTTGGCATTGATATTATTACTGGCGAGCGTCAGGCCTAGTAGCAGGATAAATATTTTTTTCATAAACAATCAATTCTCTCGTTGGATTCTGAATACTTCTCTTTTTATTTCTGGCGTTCTCTTATGAACCATGTTTTCTAATACTGAATGTTACTGATTTATTCAGCCAGCCATATAGGAAGGTGCACGTCAACAAAGGCATAAATAACGAGTCAGCACGGTGCGATTGCACATTGTTTTGTGCTAATACGGCGTGTTTAGATAATGTTTTTCAGGCTTACTGGAGTTTAAAAATACCATGAATAAAATATTAATCCGTTATTGTCAGCTCGTTCTTTTTTTGCTGTGTTCAATAAATGTTCATGCAGAGAGTCAGGCACCACCCAGTTTGACAAACCCTAATGTTAAAAAACTGAGTGAGCGCGTTTATGTTTTGCAAGGTGATGTAAACAACCAGACGCCGCAAAACCAGGGCTTTAATTCAAATATAACTTTCGTCATTACCGAAGATAGCGTGGTGGTTATGGACCCCGGCGGATCAGTGCGTATTGGGCGCATGGTTATTGAGCAAATACGCAAGCTAACGGACAAACCTGTCAGTCATGTTTTTAATAGCCATCACCACCCAGATCACTGGTTAGGTAATCATGCTTTTTCAGAACTCAAGCCAAAACCAATGATCATTGGCCACACGTACATGAAAAAAAGAGCGGGAGAAATCGCGCATCGTGCTCTAAAGCGGCTTAATAAAATGACCCAGGGTGCGCACTCAGACACTAAAGTGGTATTGCCTGGTATGACAGCAAATGGCGAAGAACGATTCAAAATCGGTGGCATGACTTTTGTGCTTATTCATCCCGAGCACGCGCATACAAAAGGTGATTTAATCATTTATGTTGCTGAGGAAAAGCTTGTTGCGACGGGCGATGTCTTTTTTCATTTAAGAACTCCCGGCTTTCAGGATGCCAGCCCACTGGGCAATGATGCCATACTCAAGTATTTATCAACGCTGGATATAAGCCATGTTGTCCCCGGGCATGGCCCTGTGACAGATAGAGCCGGATTGCAATATATGCGCACCTATATTACGTTGCTGCATAATGAAGTCGATAAGTATTACCAAAAAGGTTTTACCGACCTCGAAATGATGGATAAAGTTGATGTTGGTAAATATCACAATATGTCGGGCTTCAAAAACCGATTTCCAGTAAATGTCAACAGCATGTATAAAGAAGTGGTAAAGAAAACAGGAAAAAAATTATTTATGAAACAAATTGGGCTTAATAAAAAATAAATAATTTATTATTTTCAGAGGTTGTTAGTTGGGTTGTTTATATTTTTTAGCCAGGCTTCGAGTTTATCGTCCTCTGCTTTAAGCTCGAAGGGATTAATTAACCCACGGTGATAGGCAATTGCAACTGCACGAACGCGGATGTTATATATTTCCATCTCCTTATTTTTTTCATTGAGGCAAACCTGTTCAATACCGAGTTTGGTGTAGAGTGATTTTAATCGCCCCTGTGCGCCACGACGGGAAAGATAATGGCGCTGTGCAATCATGTTATCGGTAAGTCCAAGCGCGACATCGATAAGAGCTTCATATTCAGTATCGGTGAGCGCGCTTTGCGGGCGATTAGTGCGCGCTCGAACAGGATGTAACACGGGGTCGATCCAGCATTGCTGATCAATAAAAACGGCGCTAAATGCTTTTTGTAAAATATCAATGGCATTGTCTTTTAGCACATAACCGTAGACTGTGTCCGGCGGTATAATATTTGCCAACGAACGTATGTACATTTCATCTTTATGATGCGACCAGAAAACGATGCGGGCTGCTGGCCGGATCTCCCATAATTGACGAGCGAGTTCAATGCCATTCATGCCCGGCATTTGTAAATCGCTGATTAACCACGGTGCCTGTTGTTGCTGCGCTATTTCCAGCGCTTCCTGCCCATTGACTGTTTGCGTTACCGAAAAACCGGATAATGTACTGACGAGGAACTCACGCTCGCGGGGGTTATCCTCCGCGACGATAATTTGAAGTTTATTGTTGTTCATAAGCGGTATTTCTTACTAAACAGGTTAGATTATAGCCAGCGAAAGCTCAAATCGCGTGCCGGAGCTAAAACGAGATGGGCTCCACATAACATAGGCACCCATTGCCTTTGCCCGGCTCTTGATATTAATTAACCCGTTGCCTTTGGTGGTCTTAGTATTCACGAATCCCAGGCCATTATCCTCTATAGACAATATGACATTGTCCTGAATTCGACGTAATTCAATTTCGTAGCGTTCACATTGCGCATGTCGCATAACATTGTGAATTGCCTCAAGGGAGATTCGGTATAGCATAAGTTTTTGGAAATCACTCAACATTATTTCTGCTTCCTGGTCCACGTGTAGATGGTATTTTGGAAGATCTTTTTGATTGAGCCTGTTTTTCAAATGCGAAAGCAGTGCCGCTTCCAGGCCCAGTATACTTAATGTCTGGGGATGTAAATCATCCATTATTTTACGCACATTATCTATGGTCTCATTCACCTCTGATTCGAGTTTGATTAAACAGTTCTCGTGTTCAAGATCGGATGCAGGCGGTTGCTTTCTTAATTCGGCAAGCTCACGCGCAAGACCGCTCAACTCTGATAATGTCTGATCATGTAAATCCATTGAGATACGTTTTCGTTCTTCTTCAGCGCCTTCGAGTATTTTTTCTGTACTCACAATATTGATCAGGCGGTGTGTCATTTGAGATAAGGAATAGGCAAGTTCATCTAATTTGTCTTTCCGTATATCCGGTTCAGGCAGGGATACGATATTACCCGCACAAACCTGCTGCGCGTCATAAGCGAGCATTTCGAGTCGCTTATTGATGTGGCGAATACTTGCAAATGTAAGTGCCGCTCCACCAATAATGCATAAAGTAAGAAATACCAATGATGTGGCAATAAGCTGAGGGATAATGTCTTTTACATTATCGTAATACTGAGCATAAGCTGCACGTTTTTTTGCCCACAATACTTTACTTAATTCCTTTAACCGGGGAAGAATATTATTTATTGCATGTAAACTAGTATCAGTTTCAAGTCGTTCCTTATATCGAATTATTTTTTCATTATTTATCACCAGTGCAGATAAATCAGGCGACATTTTTTCCAATAATTTATGATGCAGAGCATTTTCGGAGAACAGTCTCGATTGCTCTAGATAATTAAAATGCAGTTCACCCTGTTCATCAGCAGGGGAAGCCTGATAATTCTCAGTCAAATTCCGTAATTTCTCTCCAGCAATCATGGCTTGCTGGAGATGCTCGATAGCATGCCCCCATTGACGCACAGTTTCATTTTGATTACTGATAAGTAGCAACTGAGGAATAAGCAGCATGAGAAGAACCACCAGCAACCCTATCAGGACAACAGGGGTAAGCAGGATT
>Ga0316207_10005093_pt1 | contig 11044 bp, 14 predicted proteins | sample 6weekpyrite_MG_FD_204943 | JGI IMG/M metagenome (GOLD analysis project Ga0316207, IMG submission 204943) | Microbial mat bacterial communities from mineral coupon in-situ incubated in ocean water Damariscotta River, Maine, United States -... | ecosystem: Environmental > Aquatic > Marine >...
TATTAATGCTTCATTTGTAGCTTAGAATGCTACATAAGTCAAAGGATGAGATTTTAATTTTAAAGACGCACAAACAAAAAAGAACTAACTAAGCGGTAAGCCTTTGATATTACATAAGAATAATGGCATCCCCAAGGGTGCCGCTCTCGGCCGTCCATAGCCTCCGCGGCATTTGTATATCCTATACATCATTCGAGTTGCTCTATTAGGGTGTGAAAACTGTGAACAAAATATACTACTTTATTGCAAATGTGCACAAATTGTTCTCATTCACCCCAAACAGAAAAGGGCTTATCTCTCGATAAACCCTTGATTTTATTACTTAAATAGTGGCGTCCCCAAGGGGAGTCGAACCCTTATTTACCGTTCTCTGGCCTTTTGCCCTATCATACTGTTTTAACTTAACTTATCTCCATCGCGTTTTCAGAAAACCGTATCAGTATATTCTTGTTTTTCAGCTAAAAACCGTATCACTTGTTTCAAAATTAAAATTCACAAATACAAAGCCTTTTTGATGAAGACTTATCGTCATGTCCGCTGCACCATTACCACCAAGAAGAGGCGACCCACTTACAATGCTTTTTATCTCATCACCCATCAATCCCTGCACATCTTCTTCTTTAAAAATTATCGACTCACCCTGAATGCCATCCCATAGCCATGACTGATGTACTGCTTCGCGAACACCTATCATAACAATGCATTCAGAGATTATCCGTGTATCAACATCCAATGGAATATTCAAAAACACATTCACAAATAAAACCTCCAGACTGCATTATTCTCAACAAACTATTTATATTGCTTAGCTTATAGCGGCTTTACCGCCCTAAGCCTTTGCCGTAGCTTTGCACCTTTTTCTGCGTGGAACCTTGTGAGCGTACCAACTTTTCCTGACACACTATCCCATAACTTCTTATAAGCAATTGACGTTCGTCCGTTTTTTGCGCTGCATTCACATTTATGCACAGCCGCCCTAATATTATTCTGCTCTTTTTTGGAAAGTGAAGGATGATTTCCATTAACAGTAAGCCCGGTTACCTCCATCCTACTACCACTAGAAATAATTTGATGCTTAGTTCTTTTTGGTGAATACCCCTTTGAAAAAAGCATCCGGTATATCTCGGCTACAACGAATGTTTTACTCGTATTGCTAATTCTTGTTTTACATGAAACAGTAATATCATCCATGAACCGACTATAAAAAAAGCCGCGCTTCATTAGATTGGCTACAAGTTCTGGCTCAACATCCCAGAAAACCAAGTTCGCCAAGTACCCGCTTGTTTTCCATCCTTGAGGTAACAAACCATTAAGTGTTGTAATGCTCGTCAATAGTGCCGCCACCTCAGAAGTGCAATGGAATAATTTTTTCCAGATACCATTTACCACTTCAACTGACGAGCTTGGAAAAAAATCCTTTACGTCTTCAGTAATCAGTATGTTTTTTCCAGAGTGGATTACAGCGTGTCGCTTGTAATCACGCGGAGTCATCTTATCTTCAATTCCACCTAACAGATATGCAGGATATGACACTTGCTTTAGCAGTCGGTTTTTGATTTTCTCATGCAGTTTTTTAAGGCGAGGCTTCGCATCAAGAGTAGGTCTTGGTTCACCGCTTTTTTTTCGCAATAATTTACCCGGCTTCCAAAGACTATCAATACTGTTTGAAATATCCAGCAACTCATCTTTACTAACAGAAAGAATTGAAGCTAAAGATTCAATCTTGGCAATTGGCGGGGTGTTAGAACAAGCTTTCTTGTTTGTTAGCTCCATCCATGATTCCCATAATATTCCGAGATAATTCTTCTATTTGATTTTCACTTAACTCATTAATATCTTCATGCCGAGACGCAAGAAGCACTAGAACGCTAACAGGGATTTTTAACGCATCTGAAATGGAATTTACAGCAGAAAGACTTGGGTCTCTCTTATCTTTTTCAAGCAAACAAAGATGGGACACAGAAATTTTCGAGAGACTAGCAAGCTCTGCCTGCGTAAGCCCCTTTTTCTTTCTGCACGTTCGTATAGCTTTACCTAAATTCATAATTAGTCACATATTAAAAAACAGGGTTCGCTGTGTTAACCCGAAAATAGCTTAAGCAATGCAGCAATACTTGGAAGTTTTTCTAGCACCTTACCAATGACAACTAACACCTCATCAGTAGTATTGCTATCGCACCTTCCATTCTTAACACATTGCTCAACAAGCTCAATTGCCTCGTCTAGCCTCTCGTTAACACAGGTTTCCGCCACATCGTGTGATGCTTTCATCGCGATAAGCGAATCCAACACCATCTTCATAGACTTAGTATTCATACAAATTACCTCTTAGTTTATGGGTTTCATTTCAGTGCAAGCGCACCAGTTCCCAAAACACGATTGGACCGAAAGGAAATGTGGCGGAAACCACGAACCCATTTTCTACCGGTTTACCAGTTCCCCTTTATGTGTTGACTGCTTAGTTGCCTTACTGCTGACTACTAACCGCCTAACGGAGAGCTGGAAAGCGGACAAGTACTGAGTGGTACGCACTTGACGCTTGAGCCGAGGAAAAGACGCTAATCTAGCGTCGACCGCAATAACGGCCATGGCCTTGTCCAATCTTTAAAGGTTGAGCCTAAAAAGAACACTCTGGGTGATTCACCCAGCCTGTATAAGCATTAAACCACAAATATTTGCTGTGTGCAAATATTTTACACACAGCAAATATTTGCGTCTAGCATAAGCCGGAATCTTTAATAATATCAACATGTTATGAACTCTCGATAAATTCTCCTAGCGGACTACACCTGAGCACATCCTTATAAATTCATATTCCGATTTTTTTGGTTTCTACTGCATTTCGAGGACAGAATCATAAATAGGTACATATCTAGCCCTAGGGCTTTCTTCTGAAATTGTTTTGATAGCTCAAAACGGGCAGTCTGCGATCGCAGACTGCCCTATCTAGACAGTTCAGAAAATTAACTAACAATTTTAAATGAGGAAAACAAAATGAATGACTCTCACAAACAAGTCGATACAAAAAATACACCGGCACCTGCCGACAGCTTTGCTGAAAGCATAAGAAAGTGTCTTGAAAAAGAAGGGATATTTGCAGTTAAATTTCCACCGACTAAAAAAGTTAACAACATTCATCTGATTTAATGTGCAATGACATAAATACAAAGCACCCTAGCGATATGGCTAAGGGAAGAAAATTTGGTAAATATCTGTGCGTGTGGTGAGCGTACTTATGAACAAATCACTGCTGCTGGGATTCAAGCCAGAGCAAGGCTGGTCACGTTGGCCACGTTGAGACAGCCATGGAGACATATACCTCCTAGAATGAGATTCCCCGCCTATATTAATGGCAGCAGAATCGTTAAAGATTAGGCTGAGGCGTGAGTACCCTACTTATTGGCTATAAGTAATTGAGTACTCGTTAGGGATTGTCAGTGGCGAACCCACCCCTTAGTTATACTTTTGTTAAGTACATAAACTAGCTAGTAATAACTTTCCGCTCACAGATATTCAACAACAAAGTGCGAAACGCAGCGACGCGAAGCGGAGCGGAGTTTCTCACGAGGCGTAGACCGAAGGTCGCAGCCTCAGCTCATATTCAGATTACTGCTCAACTTAGCTCGTTCCGCCTCAGGCTTAATGCCCGGGGGTATATTGGGAAAATAATGCCTGAAATTCGTGCATAGCCTACTGTTTAGCCGTAACTTAATCTCACATTTCACTATACCGTGGGTGTTCCAGTATTTTACTTACTGCAAATATGATTACATGTGAGAAAATTACAATAAATATAAAAATGACGGATAAACATACATTAATCATTATCGACTTTTTTTATTGTAATTTTTGACTAGCTCTTTAAGAGCATTCCGACATAACTCACTCCTGCTTTGTCTTTCCATAGTTGAAATCATATTTAGCTGCTCCTTTAATCCTTCGCTTAGGTTTATAGTCATAAAATCCTTCTGGTTTAATTTTTTTTCTAAAACATCCATCTTTGCCTGAAATCCATTTGTGTGACAGTCATTATTCATAAATATATACTCCTTTGTGAAACAAGACTCCTGAATTATTTATTTATAGCGAACACAAACAGTCTTTACATGCAGAGCAATAATATATGCCTAATCAGAATATTATCGAAAGAAATATTGTGAAGCACGGCTTCACAACCTGATTATACAAACGGTAGAACTAAGTCTTCTTCTTGGGGGTATTTTATTTCATAGAAGGGAGTGTCAAATACACGCTAAAAACATCAACATGCATTTTGTCAACTTGCGCTAGCCTTAAGTTTTTGATTGATTTCAGCTAAGGGCTTCTTAAGTGCATTCTCCAACCTAACCATAGCATCCGACATAAACGCTATCATTTCACCCCACGTATCCCTTTCAAATACATTACCTGATGTTTCAGCTTTAATACGGCAAGCTCTTTTGTCATCCAGCCGCTCCCACACCAAGCCTCCTCCAAATGCCTTCTCGATTTCTTCTTTGTTTTTCTCTAGCTCATCAAACACAAACTCATTTTCTTCTTTCTCACCTCTGTCTATATAAAGCTCTGCTCGGCCATATGATTTCGCAATCGCAAAATTCAACCCAGCTCCTCGCATACCAGAACCCGCACCTATCCAATGATAAATTCCGGGGTTGATATTGCGATAAAGCGCAGTCTTGGTGTTAATATCTTGTAACAATTTAGTCCAAAAATCTTTTCTTACAATATGCCTATTCTTTAGTTCAGTTTTTGAGTTAATGTCATCTTGCGCTTTCTCTGCCATGCCAATCATGTAATCTTCGGCATCCTGAGTTGGAATAATTTGCTCGATATTGAGAAATAATTCGTCACCCATTGAATGTGGTGTTGCCCTAAAACACTGAAGACGAAGCTTGAAATTAAGAAGCCAGAGAACAGTTGAGGTTACTTCTTTTCGGAATTTAGCCGCAATAAGAATGAGCCGCTGAGTTACCCCGGAATTTAAACTAATGTCTTCATAGTCTGCGCCGTCATAAAACTCTGTGAGCCTATCTTCTGCCTTCTGTCCCCGTTCAGTCTTATCCAAATAGTCCTGATATATTTTACGAATATTTTCTTTGGATAAGCCTGAGCAATATGAGGCGTACTTTAATGCCTGCCATGTCACATCTCTTCCTGAATCATCCAGCTTGTTCTCTATAATAACAAGTGAGCCTTGCTTGTCTAAAGCAAGCAAGTCCAACCGTTCTTGCGTGTCATCAAAACCAGAGAACTCTTTTTGAATAATCAGCAAATCTTCACCAAGCACCGACGGTTCATTAGCAATCCACTCTTGCAAATTATCCCTTTCCTTAAAACCAAGCTCAGAGAAAGTCTGCTTGGTCATTTTTTCTATTCTATTTTCATCAGCATTAATTCGATACATAACTTATCCTTAATTTATTACTCGTGCGGCCCCATAAATCTATCACCATTAAAGTGAATCATGTGGTCAGGGTTGTCGGCTATCCAAACTTCTGTTTCCCACGCAATATCTGCTGCATTCTTTCTGAATTCAGAGCGATCCGGGAACGCTGTAACATAAACCAAACCCACCTTGCAGCCTTTAAATGCTTCTTCAAGTTCCAACCACCTCTTCGGAGAAACGGGACCATGACTGGTAACCGCCTCAATCAAGAATAACCACTTACGAACTTCATCGTATACAACTACATCAGGCAACTTATCATGAGCCATAGGTGGCACCCCTAACGCTTCAAGAAAATCCGCTTCTACATGCATTAACTTTCCACCCTCGCTACGACTACTTGCTGTATCACCAATATATAAAACCCTTCCACCATCGCCAACAAAACGTGAACAAAACTCATGGACTATATCTGCGTGCAACTGATTATGCTTTCCGGGGGACAACTTTACTTCAGTACCATCTAACAAAGTAACTGGTATTTTTTCCTTGTCTAATTGCCTTTCATATTGCTCTTGTAAATTTGGCACAGCTTTTTTAAATTCGCAAACCTCCTTACCCCAAGAACCATTAGGAAATTCTGATAAAATTGATAACATCGGCTCATTCAACGAGTAATTATTATCTTTACTATTCGTTGCTCTAGCAGGGTCATCTCTATTTCGGTCTATCATCCTTGCACGTTCAAACTGATGAAGAGTCTGTCTTCTAATTGTTTCTCTGCTATTAGGCTTGTAATCCATCCCATAATGCTCACGAATAAACTCCATGATTTTATATGTAGGGAGTAATGGGGCTTCAGCATCCATCCATTTATCGCTTGGCTTTACATTTGAAAGAGCAAGGAACACCCATGCTGAGCGGTCATTACATTGAGCTGGAGGCAACCCCAGCGATTGCAGAATTTCTTTTGCTTGCTCTAACTTTTCTTTTTGCAAATCTTCAATTGACACGAATAACCTCACCCTTTATAAAAAATATTATATTTCTTTACGCTTTATATACCCAACTCACAATTAACAACCTCATCTATATCGTCTTGAGTAGGGTTCGTTACTTTTTTTATTATTCGCCCAATTACTTTTACTGTTTCTCGCGAAGGAAATTTTATAATCCTTATTTCAGTAGCATTAACCTGCGTATTACCAGATATGCATCGAAAATATTTATCCATAAATGTCGAATTAAATAATGCAGCAAGACCATAAGCCTCTACCAAGGTTAAACTTTTACCTTTAACTCCTATATAATTCAGCTTATTACCAAACCCTACTCTATCTTCATTAATTGTTTTCGGGTTAAAAACAGCTGCCACAAGGCGGCGGCGTTCATCTTTTGAAGTAAAACGCTTAAGCAACACATATACATCTTTTTTAATCGTATGCTTATCGTGACCACTCTTCAGCTTAAACTTTACATCTTTATTATGTTTTCCTGACCAAACGACCTCACTTGGCTTTATGTTATGCGGCCTTAGTAGTGGCGTAGTATTCCTGTTGGTGCTTGGCTTGCAAATATAGTCCCGAGTTCGGTGTTCTACTACCGGCCCTGTAGATATAAAATATCCCGCCGCCTCAAAATGCGTAGGGAGATTTTCTGCTTGCAACATAATATGGGCATCAGACAATGTTTCAGGTACGCGAATAATTCTTTGCTCGTTAGTAGAATCTATAATCAAGCTATCAGGATACTCATTTGATTCCGCATTTTGAATATCGGCATTACATGTACTAGAGCTTACAGTGATATTTTTTGCTTGAGGACGCTTCACAAATTTGAAAATTACATTCTCTTGCAAAACGCTTGATTCTCTTTCCTTGAACACTCTACTTCTAGAGTTAAATATATGTATCCGCTCTATACTTGATAGTCCCCCCATGTACTGGCGAAACCCCTTGAAGTACAAGCCATTAGTAAAGCTACGAGGGGCAATCACTATCATCTGTCCATTTAGCAACATGCACGACATTACCGTAGCCATAAAGGAAGCATAGATATTAGGGTCGCCTTTAAATAAGTCAGATGTCGCTTTGCTGTACGGTGATTCTTTAACGCTATATTTAAAGTAAGGAGGATTAATTACAGACAAGTGAAATGGCTCGATACTCTCATCCTTATCAGGTCTGGAAAGTATGAAGTCCTGATTCCTAATTTCAAATGTAAACTTACTCGCTTTCGTATTATGCTCTTGAGAAAATCTACTCATTGCACGTTCTAAATATTTAGCTGCCTTCTCATCCAGCTCATACAAAACGGCATGAACGTCAGTACAACCAAGCTCAAAGCAGCGCATAGCAGCTGAAACGGTAAGGATACCCGCCCCCGCACCAGCATCCAATATGCGAATTTTTTTGCTATTTATTTTTGTGATAAGCGAAGCCATGAAGTCCGAAACAATAGAACCAGTATAAAACTGCCCTAGTTTTTTTCGCTCTTCATTAGACTTGCTGCTTATAAACTCGCTTTGCAAGCTTACAATACTATCTATCATATCTACTCACTGGTGAACTTAGCATCTATCTTTCACTATACATGCTAATTAAAAAGAATTAATTAATTATCTGATGCAGCTTAACTCGTCTCCATCAACCTATAAACGCTAGCTTTTGATAGCGAATATTTACTCATAAGGTCTTTGATTTTCACGCCACTTGTCCGTTCTTTTCTAAGCTCGGCAATTTGGTCACTTGATAGCTTAGATTTCCTTCCAAATCTAACCCCGTTTTCTTTAGCTTTTGCGATACCTTCTTTCTGTCTCTCACTACGGATGGCATTTTCAAACTCACCTATACTTGCCAACATATTAAATAGAAGCTTGCCAGTCGATGTCGATGTATCAATGCTTTGGTCAAGCACAACGAGTTCAGCACCTTTTTCTTTCAATTCCTCTGCGATTTGAGTGAGATGGAAAGTTGAACGCGCCAACCTATCCAGTTTAGTAATTACAAGCACATCGCCTTTACGAATAAATTTACGGCACTCCTTGAGTGCAGGTCTATTTGCCGTGGTTCCCGTGTGCTTATCCTTGAAAACCTCCTCACAGCCATAGTTGTTTAACTTATCAAGCTGAACATCAAGCTTCTGACCCACGCTTGATACCCTTGCATATCCTATTATCGCCATAATATCACGCCTCACATTGTCTAAGACTTTATAATAATATCATTATAAGACACATATTAAGACACTGCAAATCTAGGTCTTAATTTGTATACAAAATAAGACACTGCCTTAAGGTTGCTTTAGTTGATTTAGCTGGGAATAACGGAGGGATGGCGGAATTAAAACAGGGAGCCGAGGCTCCCTGAAACAAGCCTACTTCCGCTTAACGGTTTCGACTACAGCTGTTTTTTTGCGACGCTCTGCTTCTTTAACAGTAATGTACTGCCCAGTGATAGCATCACGGCCTACTTTGTAGGTCTTTTTTTGCTTCGCCATACTTGTCTCCAAGATTTACAGACAGACTCGGTCTGCCGCCGACGACACCCTTTGTGTCTTCTCTATTACACGCGGGGCGGCATGGCAGCTAAGCCTTATAGTTATGGGGGTTATCTATCTGAATTCAAGTCGGTTGCCCATGGATTTTTTAGCACCATATCGTCGCGATTAGGAAGTGGGTCATAAAGTTCTTTTGAAGTTGCTTTCGCTGAACGTCGGAATTTATACGCCTTTATGCTGCTCTTGTTGCCTCTGCCCTTTCTTCCTTTAGAGTTTAATGCGACTTCAATATCAAAACTGCCATCCATCCATTTGAATGGCTTGATTGTTTTTGGAAACGGAATTTTATCGACATAAGGTTGCAAGCCTTCTGCGGTATAAGGGTCTTCATATCTGCTATCCATTTTACTCACATGCTCTGAATGACCAAGAATCGCATCTCTAATCCACGGGAAAGCGTTTGATTCTTTTAATTCAGTTTTAACTGTTCCGCGCATTGACTCAATTGTTTTAACTCGTGGCATGTGGATTTTTTCAATACGAAGCCAGTCATTAAGGTTGTCGCTTGGGTAGCGACTATACCCTGCGCTTTTACTGTACTTTAGCTCCTCGAACAAACGAGTTCGCTTCTGTTTATTTAAATTTTCAATCCATGTTAGAAAGCCTAAATCAACTAACCCTTGATGGACTGGAATCTTTCTTCTCGCGCTTTTTCTTTTAAGGGATTTGTCAGGAGCTTTATTCATTGTGCGTAGGTCGGTATCGGTAATATGGATGGCCCACACATCGTTAGGTTCTTTGACTACGTCAGAGACATAAATTTGACAGGCTTCATTTAATCTCAAACCCAACTTCATTAGTAACGGCACCCAGTACATGTATGGTTCATCGTACAATTCAAGAGTATATAGTGGCGAATTCCACATTCTTTTTTGGTCGAAGTCATTGAAGTTTTGCGTTATTTCTCCTTGGTGTCTTTCGTCTCTAATATCTAATTTGCGCCAAGGGTTTTTTGCTACATAGTCTCTTGCTAATGCCCACTCCCATAGCGTTGACCATTTGGTGATATATCCTAGTACGGTAGCTTTGCTGCGCTTTTTGCTAATCCATTCTTCGGTTATTTTTAGAAGCCAGTTTGTTGTGACAAGATGCGGGTTAATTACATGTAAAGAAGTGTTTCTTGGTGTTAGGAGGTAAAGTAGTTTAAGTGCGTGCTTGTACTGTGTGTATGTTTTTTCTGTAGTCCATACCAATTTCTTTGCCGTTAAAAATACTGCGATGAGTTCTTCTATGGTTATAGGTACTCTGCCTTCTAGTTGTTTGGCTATTTCAATGTCCGATAAGTCATGTGCTGATTCACAATCTACCTCAGCGACACGCAATCTATTTGCGTCATAAGGCAGTTCAAATGTGTCAGGTCTATCGCTATCATCATAGCTATTAGTAGAGTGAGCTGGTTTTGAATGTTGGTCTTGGCTAATTGCTTTCTGTTTTATACCTAGTATTCCGGATGGGTCAAACTCCCAGCGTTTTACCTTTAAGGCGTTTTCACATGCTTCAGCAAACAACTTGAGAATCTGCGGTTGGAAACGCCGGACATCTGCATCGTTATTCGTATGAAGACTGAAATTTATAGCCTTAGGTTTGCCGATAACATCAACAACCTTCTTTGGGATGTCGCGTTTGAAATAGCGCATTTTGGAAAAAACGGATTTATCGTTTTTGTTTGGGTAAATTTTTCGTGTGTAGGTGTATTTAAGGGTATCAGCCATTTCTTTGGTCAGTGGACAGAGTAGCAATAACCAAAAGTGTAGCAGAGAAACAGGAAAACAGTATCAGAGATAGGCTGTATTTTGAGCAAAAACCGTATCAGCAGATGTTTTTGCTAATACAGCACCAATCTATGTGATTGATTTAATTGTCAAATATACAAAATATGGCGTCCCCAAGGGGATTCGAACCCCTGTTGCCGCCGTGAAAGGGCGGTGTCCTAGGCCAACTAGACGATGGGGACGCAGATTTGACGACTTACTGAGTAAGTCTTTGCGTCGATTGAATTTGATAACAGTTGGTAGCCTAGATATGCCAACCCAAATTCGATTCCTTGCGGAAACTGGTGGAGCTAGGCGGGATCGAACCGCCGACCTCTACACTGCCAGT
>Ga0316207_10005094_pt1 | contig 11043 bp, 17 predicted proteins | sample 6weekpyrite_MG_FD_204943 | JGI IMG/M metagenome (GOLD analysis project Ga0316207, IMG submission 204943) | Microbial mat bacterial communities from mineral coupon in-situ incubated in ocean water Damariscotta River, Maine, United States -... | ecosystem: Environmental > Aquatic > Marine >...
ACTGTACTGGTATCCTTTAATGGGATAGTAGGAATAACGACTGAGTCACCAAGTGATGACAACCACTCCATATATTTCGTAAAGTGATTTTTAGCATCCTCTTCGCTTGATGGCTGATTACCACCCAGGTAAACCAATACAAATTGTTTCATGTTAATTCCTTATCGTGTTTCCGCAGACTTCTAAGCTCAAATAAGCAGTCATGCCCTGCCAAATTATTCTATGGGTAGTTTAACAGGAAACACAGCTAACGTGCAGGGTTCCTGCTCCGCTTATCGATTAAGTACTATATTTAAAAGGGCTAAATCGCAGGGCTTCTATTATTCAAATACACATGCAACATGCACGGTAAAAGGCTGCTTAAGCTGCATAGTATTACCATACTTCACGATGGTCTCGTAACCTGTAAGGGTTTCGGTGTATTCTGTTAATTGATTTGTGAGAACATTTTCCCAATAGCCTTCAAGCCTCAACGTATAACTCTGATCAAAGCCTCGTGGGTGTACCGTGCAATAGTTCAACCAATCGTCAGCGACACCGTCATACATAATTACCGGCTCACTGTTGCTATTGCGGCCTTCGTAAATAGTCAGCGTGAAAGTTTTAGGTTTACAGTTTCTCATTGCTAGCAATCTGCATTTCGTTCTTTAGAGGGTACACAAGTTAATGCCTACAATCCTTCCAGCCAATCAAGAATTTCTGCCGCACCTCTTTGAGGAGTTGCTTTGTGGCCGCCTTTAACAACAATATATGAATTCTTGGGGTGGGCAGTAGCAGAACTAAAAGCATACCCCTTACCTCTCTCGTGCATCCGATCTTTCTCGCCAATAATCCATAACAACGGGGTGCCTTGTTTCAAATTCGTGACATTAATGGGAATGACAGCCGGTCCTTCAGGGTTATACCAGCTTAGATAGATACCCGCCTGTATGTTTTTCGCTGTTTGTCGCCCCTGATTAATATCTTTGAACTCAGCTATATCCTTAGCTTTTCCCGCGCTAACCATTTCTTGTGCACGTTGCCAATCATTATCCATCTTGTTTTGAAAACCAGCCAATTCAGGAACATGCCCCGGCGCAACCGCAAGAATACCGGCAAGCCCATCACGTCGAGCGCCATAACCCAATGCCGCATTTGCGCCCATACTGTGGCCCCCAACAACAATCTTTGTTGCACCCCTATTTCGTAATTCCTTAACTATTCCGTCGATCTCGTACATTGATTCGTCATATGACTTTTCTAAGCCTCGTTCCCGCGACCAGGGCATATCAGGGGAAGACACAAGAAATCCTTTTCCGCTAAGAAAATCTGCGAGCTGGCCAATGGGTGAATTGGGTAAAGACGTCCCCCATTTCCCATGCATAAGCACAACGCCTGTTTTTTCTTCTGCAGATAGCGGTGTGGCCATAACAACGTATATGAATATAATCGCACTAATGATTAACTTCATAACAATTCTCCAGTTGTCTTTTTAAGAAGCCTTAGTGTGTATCTTGAACATGACAAACGCCAAAGGGGGAAGCCCTCACGCACAAGGTGTCGTAGAAAATGCTTTTCACCAGACCCTCAACATTATTAAATCAGGTTCCAATAACAACCGTTGTGCAATTCCTCTTCTTTTTCCCCACCGTAGACATCCGTAACTTCCGTATAGGTAGCATGCACATGAACAGAAATGCCGTTTTTTAAAACACCGGCGATTTTACCAATAGCAACAGACCCTTCACCTTCCACCGACTCTGTATCACCCCTCAGCAATTTGTCGAATTCGAACGTGTCACTGCCAAGCTCATTGCCATTAGAGTTTACTTCAACTTCAATGTTTACATCCCGAATCGGCAAAACAGAAGAATTGCTGACTTCAACGCTGTAGCTGTAAGTACCGTTCATGTGTCCCTGCGCGGACACAACATTAACCTCAATGTTACTGTCTGTATCTTGTTTTCCCGGTTTGCATTCCTCCACTAAAATTGCGTCGCACTTACAGTTAGGATGCAGTTTTTTCTTTGCCTCCTGCTCCTGATCTTCCTTGTAGAGTTTGCCACAAAAGGGATCGCAGGTTTCACAAGTATCCCCGCTGCAATAGCGCAACCATTTCTTCTTTGCTTCAGCCATTTCTACCCCTCCTTGCTAGCTGGTGAAGGGCCTGTGTAAGGTGCCCCTTTCATATTGATGGTCAGCGCATTCATGATCCATTTCTCAACACTCTTTTCACCGGGAGGCGAACCAACCATGCTTGGATGTTCTTCCAGGGCCTGGTCAATACGCAATAACAAACTGTCGACCTCGGCACTAGCAAGTTGTTGCACCGTGTCAATGCCTGCGCTGACCAGTAATTCTGCGTATTGCTGGCCGACGCCTTCAACCCGGGACAGATCCGCCATTTCCTGCCAGCGCAGGATCAGGTTAACAGCAAGGCCTGTTCGATTTGCAATAATGATGGGGCTAGCCAACCACAGATCCATGAGCGTCATTACACCCGCTTCATTCAGCCTTTCCATATAACTCGGGCCAATACCTTCTATATAATCGAGATCTTGCATCATCAAATTGTCTGTGCCGGATACAGGGTGATACCCCTCCTCCAGCCATTTATCTAAAATCCGTTTTGTCATGGTTGGCCTCTTTTATGTTATAGCCCAATTAATAGAAACTTATATTTTGTCCAGACTCTTACCTATACGCATAACATCTAAATTACATATGGATAGTAGCGTAATAAAATAACTTGTTAGTAATGCTATCACCATAACTCTGGATCATTCAGTGAGGCAACACAAGCTACTTTTACAACTGAATCTGTATCAAAGACCTCATTAAGGATAATTGCCTGCCACCCAAAAGAATACTCAAGTTGATAAGGTGGAGAGTATCTTGAAGCCACATCAGCCTTGAATCCGAACCTGCCATAATATTTCGGATCACCATAAACGAAAACGACATTCACGCTCATCGCATGCATTTTTTCCATGCCGGCTTTAATTAATTTTGAACCAATCTGACGCTTTTGATATTTTGGCTTAACGCCAAGTGGCGCAAGGATATAGCCACGCCAACTCTTATTGTTATTACTAGTGAGTGGACTAAACGCAATATGTCCAACCACTTCGCCATCGACTTCAGCAACCAACGAAATCGTTTTGGGATCCGTTTCTTCATTCAGTAAATTCACTGCAAGCGTTGCGACCATCTGTTTTTCGTTATCAGAGAATGCGCTCAAATAAACCTTGCGCAGATATTCACTATCCTGCCTCGTTGCGACTCGAATACGCATCATAAACAGCTGACCTTATTATTGACTAGAAACACTTGAGCGTCTTTTTAAATTAATCATAGTTTTATAATTATTATTTAACTAATTTTTAGCTTGTCCATGAACCTCTTGAACCTCTTCTGTCTGGTTTCAGGTTTCTTTGCAGATTCCAGTCCATATGCGATTACGTAACGATCGGATTTGGTTAGCGTTTCATAAAACTGTTTCGCCTTCGGAACGCTTTCCAAAGCAGCTAGAAAATCTGCAGGGACCTTCATCTCACTAGCGGCATAGGCGTTTTTCCAACGACCATCCGCTTTCGCCGCACGAACATGCACAAGCCCCGGTTCATTCATTCGCCCCTCAGTTATAAGGCGATCAACATGTTTAGTGTTCCTCTTCGACCAATTACTTCTAGCCTTTCTTGGCGTAATCCGTTGAAGGTAGGCTTGGTCATCGAGCGATTTCTTGGCACCGTCGATCCACCCCCAGCATAGCGATTCAATCACGACTTCGTTCCAGGTCACGCTCGGAACCTCAGATCCCTTCTTGAACATCTTGATCAAAAGTTCGCTTTCCCTGGCATGGTTAACCTGAAGCCATTTACGCAACTCTTTTGCTGACTTAAAGGTCATCGTTTTAGACATAACGATTGAGCTAAAGGGCGCGCGTTAGTGCGCTCCGTTCCCTTAAAAATTTGTTAAGTTGCATCACATAGCTCTTTCTTTGCTGAAGAAATAACGCGAAACGCAGAGCGATACAATAATATAACTAGTGCTAACGCCACTATTATATCAGGCCAACCAGATCCTAATAACCAAACACCACCAGCTGCGACTATAACTGATAGGTCTGAGGCAATGTCATTACGTGAACATTCCCATACTGAACTCATATTGACATCTTCATGACGGTGGCGCCAAAGAAGATAAAGACATATCGAATTTGCGATTAGACTTAAAACCCCAAAAATACCCATTGCTTCGAATATAGGTAAGTCGGGTACAAAAATCTTATAAATAATTTGACCCGTTACAATTAATGCAGCCAAAAGAATTAGCACCCCTTTAAATAGGGCAACTTTTGCCTTCGTGCTTATGCCACGAGAAACAGCATATAAACTTAATGCATAAGTAACTGCATCACCAAAATTGTCGAAGCTATTTGCCAGTAGTGCTGTAGACTCGCCATAAGTAGCCGCACCAGCAATTACAATAAACATAATAGCATTGATGCTTAATACTATTTTTAATGTTCTTCGTTGTTGCTCTTCTTGGAGAGCATCTTCTGAACATCCTCCATCACAACATCCGCTCATAGTTTTTTCTCTTATTCAACCTTACGATTGAGCTAAGCGGCCTCATAAAACCGAATAGCGGTTTTGAGTTCCCGATTGAGTGCCTTGTTATATTTTTTGATCATTTAGTTACCCGGCCATATAAACTCTACGCGTATACCACTTGGGTCATAGCAGATCATATGTTTCGCTGGTCCCTGACCTAATTGTTCAGGAGAAAACTCGATTTTTACACTATTATTTACGAGCTTTTCGTAAAGATTATATAATTCAGTTTTACTTTCAATACAAAACGCTACGTGATGCAGCCCAATATTTTTATTTTTATTGAATTGATTTGACGGTTTTTCTTTTATTGCCCATAAAGTAACCATAATACTGCCGTCACTTACAAAAATGGCGGGATACTCCTCATTTCTTCGGACCTCTTTCCAACCTAGTAAGGAAATAAAAAAGTCTGCGCTTTCCTCGAGTTTAGAAACGCTTAAACCGATGTGATGAGTGCCTCTTGTGATTGGTGTAATCATAAATTTTTTTTAAAAAATGTTTAGTTAACCGCGCCGCAATTTTACGTCGGCTTGAATGACTTGTTATGTGTGATTTTATTGCTTTGTACAAAACTCTAACTTAAATAATAATACTGCTTACAGGGTGAACAGACTGCATGACTAGTTTTCGGGTGCGGTTTTTCAATAAATGTTGGTATCCAATCCCATTGTTTTGGAGTCCTTATATTTTGTATCCGTCGACAGTTAGCGCATTGATGAAGAATTCCATCCTCATCAATATAATCTTTTTCATCAAACTTTAGCAGCCCCTCAACGGGGAGTGTCGCATGCGGCTCTTCCACAACAAGTGAATTTATAACAAGTATACCTTCCTTACCCATAGAATATAGATGCATTGAAAATTTCCGGTATAGTTCCGGACTGGAACATTCGTATTCTAATTGTCTCGGGTTTACTGGTGGTTTTTCCTCATTCAGAGTGGTTTCAAATAAATTTCTGTAAAACGATTCAAACACATTCGGAATACAGTCAAATATATTCCTGCCCAATGACCATTCATCGCTAATAAAAATCTTATTACCATTGTCTTCGGAAAATTTGAACCACCCAGGATTTAAATAGGAAATATTAAGATTTGAATCTAACCCGTACACAGTACTCGGGTGGCTGTTTAAGTCATTTAATATTTTTTCACCTATAAGAGCTTCAAATTTTGATGATATGGAATATTTCATAAACTCTCCTTAAACTAGATAACGGTTAAGCTAACGTGCGCGTTATCACGTCCGAGCCAAGTAATTTGTTATGTGTTAATTTGTTCATTTAACCATCTCTCATGGGAATTAATGTCTTCTGCAAAACCTGCGGAAACCAATAAGTCTCTCCAGTCTTCGTTAGCTAAATTAATTTATTCGTACAGCCGCTCTATTTCACCACGTGAACATTAAAGTATTGCTGCTGATATTCTCTCAGATAGCTCAGATTCATTTTCTGCCCATAAATATTCACCACATAATTCTATAATTATTTTCTCAACAATTCCCGAATTGTTCGGAAACATCTTTTTAATTGATTGATTAATTTTTATAGATATTGATTTCATTTTTACACGCATAACGGCCAAGCTCACCGGCGCCGCTTGTCGGTGTTCGGTGCAGCACTTTGTTATGTTTCTTCAAAGCTAGGCAATCGCTTTTATCAGGGCTTCGGCCACAGCTGCTGACGAGGCAGGGTTTTGTCCCGTTATAATCAAACCATCGACAATAGCCAACGAGCTCCAGTCGTCACCTTTCTGGTATACACCCCCCATGTCGACAAGCTGATCCTCAAGCAAGTAGGGTACGACATCTGTCAATTCCACTGCGGCCTCTTCAGAGTTACTAAATCCAGTGACTTTCTTACCTTTAACCAAAGGATCGCCATTCTGATTCTTAGCCTTCAGCAGCACCGCAGGTGCATGGCATACTGTCGCGACAGGTTTTCCAGCTGCAATGAAGCCCTCAATCAACCCGACTGAATATTTGTCATTGTGCAGGTCCCATAATGGACCATGGCCGCCAGGATAGAATACCGCATCAAAATCTTCCACATTCATCTCTGATAATTTGGCCGTGTTTGCCAGCTCAGTTTGAGCCTCTGGATCACCGTCAAACCGGCGCGTAGCATCCGTTTGAAAATCTGGTTCGTGACTTTTCGGATCAAGTGGCGGTTGACCGCCACACGGCGAAGCCAGTGTAACTTGCACGCCCGCATCTTTTAGGCAGTAATAAGGACTGGCTAATTCCTCCAGCCAAAAACCCGTCTTCTTACCTGTATCACCCAGTTGATCGTGTGAGGTTAAAACAATGAGTACTTTCATCAGGTATCTCTTTTCCGCTTTTGCTTGGTGTGTAATTGTTGGTGACGTTATTAGTTGTACATTTAACTATACACATAAAGTTCTAAATAAACCGCACCTCTTTTAGACGTCGGCTTGATTTAATTATGAGGACTGATTACATACATACTCGATTACGCCCTGTTTTTTTAGCTTTATACAGGTTTTCATCTGCTCTTTTCAATATATCTGTATGATCATAATCTGTATTTTCAATTTCAGATACACCTATGCTGATTGTAATCGAGATATCTCCATTGTGTGTCGGAAACGAAGTATTCGAAATGGTTTCCCTTAATTTTTCTGCTACTTCATACGCTACTTTCTTGTTGGTGCCAGGTAAAAACACACAAAATTCTTCTCCACCAATTCTTGCAACCTTGTCATGTGATCTTAAGTTTGATTCACATAACTCCGAAGTTAACTTAAGGACAGCATCTCCAGTTGGATGACCGTATTTATCGTTAATTAACTTAAAATGATCAATATCTAGCATTAGTAATGAGTAAACTTCCTGGTTTCGTTTGTAACGTGAAAATTCATTTTCTGTAATTTCATCAAGCACTCTTCTATTGAGCAAAGCTGTTAATGGGTCTGTTCTTGATAATATTTCAAGTTGGTGCCGAAGGTTTGTCTGTTCTGTAACATCTCGCTCTATAGCTACAAAATGCGTCACGATACCTTGAGGGTTTGTTAACGGCAGTATACTTAAATCAAGCCAATATTCTTTTCCAGCCTTAGAGTAATTCTTGATAGTGACTCTAATTGGGGTTTTCTGCTCTAATCCCGTTCGAATTAAACGTTTTGTCTCTACGTCGGTTCCGATGGATTGTAAAATTCTTGGATTTTTACCAACAACTTCCTTTTGAGAGTATCCAGTAAGTTCTGTGAATGCTTTATTTACGTAAACAATTTCCGGACCTGGCTCGTCGATTGGATGTGCCTTTGTCACAAGAATTACATCCTTCGCGAACTCCACAATGTCTCTAAAATTGAAATCGAATTCTTTCATATATTTCGTATTTATTTTCTAGCCCTAACGTTTGAAAAAACTGACAGACAAACCTCATAGGGGGTTGGCCTGGGCAGATTTGTTATATTTCATTTAATGACCCAACGATCTTAAAAGCATTACTAATTGTTGGCGCATACAGCTTAGCGACACAACAAGCCCCCTTTTGGGCCGCATGAGCTTTGACAAGACCCAAGATTTCTTCAAGAGACATTGAATCCCCATTGGCCTCCGGTTTTATAAATTTATTGTTTGTCTTAGTCAAAGCATAAATATCACCTGAGGAGTCAATGAGGCAGTCAGACTCATCATATTCAAAACAGTACAAATCTACATCGTTTTCCCATTCGGATTGGTCGCTGACATATATTAATTCAGGATCGTTTGAATATTTTATTATTGCCGGCCAATTTACCATTTCATCCCTTTAAAAACATAACGCTTAGGCTCAGTTGACCTCAAAAGTAAGCGAAGCGCCACTTTTGCTGGTCAACTGGAGTGCCTTGTTAGCCATATTTCTGTTTTACTCATCTGGTCTCTTGTTTTCAATAAGCAATCTTATTGTTTCCCTGACTCTTTTTTCTTTAGTTTCATTGCGTTTAGCGCTCTCAACCCACCAAAGAAATTGTTTTTTTCTAGACGGAGCTAAGTTTTCAAAAATTTTCTTAGCTCTCTGATTCTGTGCTAAGGCATCTTTAAGTACTTTGGGTGTCTCTAGCCTAATGTCAACGCTATCAAGTTTATTCCATGAGCCATTTTGCTTTGCTATTTTTACTGCTTCTATTCCAATCTCTGTCATAATACCTTTTTTTATAAGCTTCTCGACTCTAGCCTTATTAGTAGCTGACCAATTGCTATTAGTTTTTCTTGGTGTATATCTCTGCATGTGTTTTTCATCGTCGATTCTTCTTACAGTAGAATCTATCCACCCAAAGCACAATGCCTCTTCTACCGCCTCATCATATTTTACAGATTCATTTTCTGTTTTTACTTTATAGAAAATAATCCATATTTCTTTTTCTTTGGCATGATTCTTCTTTAACCAAGATCTCCATTCATTACGATCTTTAAATGTCTTCTTTAGCATACTAATAATGGCAACCGTTTGAGTTAACGGCCCCCAAAAAGCAAAGCGAAGCGCCGCTTTTGAGAGTCCGGCAGGTTTGAAAGACCTGCGTAGTTTAACGATCTATTATGCTTCTTATTTATAATGTTATAACCTGATCGGGCATGTTGCCTGATAACGCTGAGTATAAATTAGGGAAACAACCTATTACAGCTCCTTCTACAAGCTTGTTATCTATTTCTCTTTCATAACAACATTTATCGCAACCCATTAGCAACATACCTTTGTCCTTTGCGACCTTCGCAAGACGTTCTCCTATTGGATTTTCGTTAACTAACACATAATTATTGTCTTCGAAAAAGAACATGCCAACTACTTCTACTCCATGAGTATCATCCTCTAATTGAGGTAAGATCATCTGACCGAGTTTATAGGATACAGAATGACCTTGAGTTGAAAAAATATATGCTACTTTCATTTTATTTCCTTATAGGTTGATTATAATTTGTAAAACATAACGGTAGAGATCAGCAGCAGACGCAGGCTTTCAAGGCTTTTGCCCGCCACAAAGGGCGTGATAGACAATTGCGTTCGATGGAGTGATTTGTTAGGCATTTTAGTTTTGAGATTTCAACCAAGAAACAACAGCATCAACTAATTCGTCTTCATTCTCCTCAAATTTATGGTTGGCTCCTGATATTTCGACTTGAGTATAAGTGTCGGAAACCATTCCATTTCGTTCTGATGCGGATCGCGAGTCCTTGCCATTATTTCCACCCCAAATGTCGAGGACAGGAAGATTCACACCTTGCAGATTTTTATCACATGACAATGGATTTCCACCATTATTTCTACAGCCAGCCACAACGAGTCCCACAAGTCCATGACTGCTGTTTTTAGATACAAACGCACTTGCCATACGACTACCCATGCTATGACCAATTAAGAAAACACGGGTCACGCCTTTTTCATTTTTTAGAAAAGCAATTGCTTCATTTATCGTTTGATAGGCATCAGGAAATCCTTCGGCGTAGTCTTTCCAGTGGCTGTAACCACTAGGCATTTGCAACGACAAAGTATGGTATCCAAGTTTCTCGTTGACTCCTTTACGTACTGGATCGACTACTAGCCAAGTTGGGTGTTTCCCTTTTCCATGAGCAAGAATTAAACCTACATTACTTTTACCTCCGTCAATATATGCAGATCCGGTGGGTTCACCGGCAAACACGCTAAGTGGTGAGCACAGAAGTATGGTAAATAGAAATATTTCAACTTTTCTCATAGCATTACCTCATTTATAAAGAATTTGGTTGGATACCTAACGTTGATGTTAAAAGGCGCGACGCTTTATCGGGTCCTGTATAAACAACTTGTTAGCGATTAATATTGCCAGAAGAACTTTGCTTTTGTCCCATCACTGTTAATAAACACGTAAGCACATCCTAACTGAAAATCCACCTCTAATGGTAAGTCGCTACCTATAAGTTGAAGTAGCAATTGCCATTTACCTGGAACCGGAAAATCATCCATCTGAATAAAAGCAGGTGTACCTCCTAGTTTGGTTTTACCGTTAACTTTTTGATAACGATGACTTTCATTCTCTGTCCAAGTCCTTTGTTCATATTCAGGTATAAATATACTATCTTCATGAGGATGTAATTGGACAGAATATTCACATGGCTTTTCATTAGCACATAATAAAGACGGGCCTTCGGAGAGGGTTTTAGTAATTGCTGCTGTGGTGCCTGGTTGTAAAATAACCGCATTGTCACCACTATCCATGTCCCAGCTTTCAGTCTCATCACCCGCATAGAAAATGTAAGCCATTCTTGCTTTCGAGCCCCCAAACAGCGACTTATCGATCGCAATCTGGCCAATAAACTTCATGGGTTTTTCAGTTGATTTACTGATAGGCCACTGCGGCCCATCAATCCAAATTGGTTGGCCACCAAATTTCGTTACAGGTTCAGTGATAGTTGTTTTTGCCTTTTTAAACATGAAACTAGCACTAGAACAAGAAAGCCCAGATA
>Ga0316207_10005095_pt1 | contig 11043 bp, 11 predicted proteins | sample 6weekpyrite_MG_FD_204943 | JGI IMG/M metagenome (GOLD analysis project Ga0316207, IMG submission 204943) | Microbial mat bacterial communities from mineral coupon in-situ incubated in ocean water Damariscotta River, Maine, United States -... | ecosystem: Environmental > Aquatic > Marine >...
TCTTTTTCTAGTAAATCAAGTCCAGCTTGGTGGATGTGATCACAAACAACAACTTTAAACTTTTGCATATTTTTTCCTTGTAACATGTGTAACTTTTGCATCTATATTATATGTTTTTAACTCTTTTACTATTTTTTGAAGTTCATTTTTTTTATCTGAAAATAGAACAGTTTTTACATCCTCGTGATGTCTTTGTAGCAGGTAATGCACATTAAATGAGGTAAGAACCTGTCTTAAACAAAAAAATCTATAAGTATCTAATGGTTCAATATCTAAACGGTATTCATTATAACGACGTATATTTTCATCAAGTGACAGTTCAATAGATATTTCATTAACTGGGTAAAAGTACCCTTTTTGTGCACTTGAGGCAAAGCTTTTTATCCAGCCTCTATCATCAACTTTTTTTGCTTCTTTTGTTGAGTGTTGTAAATTGTCTAAATTAAGAAGTAAACTTTTTTCATCAACGTAATTGACACTTACAAAAAACATAATTAAAAAGACAAATACTGAGGCAGGGAGCAGAGAAAAAAACCAAAACGCTTTTGATTTTTTAAACATCTATTACTCCTTACTTTTTAATTATTGTAGTTTCTCTTTTATTAAGTCACCCAAAGAGTTACTTTCGTCATTATCATTGTATTCATCAAGCATAGCTTGTTCTTTTAGTTTTTCCATTCTTTTAACAGAAAGGCGAATTCTATCACGTTGAGCATCTAACATAGAGATAGCAGCTTCAATTTCTTGATCTTTTTCTAACTCTTCTGGCTTTAATGGTGCTAAATCTTCTAAACGAATTAATGCATCAACACCATCTTTTAGTGAAATAAATACACCAAAGTCTTTTACGTCTCTAACTGTACCTGTAACTATATCGCCCATTTTATGCTCTTTGGCAAATTTTTGAGACGGACTCTCTTCAAGAACTTTTTTATTTAATGAGATTTTTTCGCTCTCAGTGTTAATTTTTACAATTTTAACTTCTACTGAATCACCAGTTTTTAAGAAGTCTTTACACTTAACACCTTTATCCCAGCTACCATCTTGATTATGTAGTAAACCTTCAACTTCACCAACTCTAACGAATGCACCAAAGTCAGTTAAAGATGTAACTTCACCAGTTACAACATCACCCTCTTTATAGTTTTTAACAAACGCGTCAAAAGGACGTGGTTGAAGTTTTTTAAGTGATACACGAAGTTTATGCTTTTCAGAATTAATTTCGATTACTTCAACATCAATCTCTTTTCCAACTTCAAGGTATTTATTTGGATCTTTAATGTTTTTGTTCCAAGTAATTTCTGAAATATGTAAGAAACCTTCAATATCATTACCTAAATCAACAAATGCACCATATGGCTCAATGTTACTAACAGTAACAGTAATTGTATCACCTTCGTCTAACTCTTCTTCAACTTCAACCCATGGATCAGAAGTTACAGCTTTAATTGATAGTGAAAGGTGACGCTTATCTTTATCATAAGAGATAGCTTTTACATCAACTGTATCGCCCTCTTTATAATATTTAGATGGGTTAACAGGACCTTTGTAGCTAATTTCGTTGTAATGAACAAGTCCATCAACTCCACCAACATCAACAAACATTCCGTAACTTGTGATCTTTTTAACAACACCACTTACAATGTTTCCATCTTCCATTAATGCATCAATTACAACTTTTTTACGTTTACGCTCTTCATTTAAGAATTTACGACGTGAGATAACAATTGAACCTTCATCTGCATCAATCTTAAGGATTCTAGCTTCAACTTCACGTCCGATAACGTTGTTATCCTCTTTAAAAGCTGCAAGTGAGCGTGGCATAAAGAAATTTACACCTTCACTTTCTATAACATAACCACCACGATTTTTTGAAATAACTTTACCAGTTACAACAAGCTCTTCGAAGTTATCTTTGTTAGCCTCAATAAAATCTTGAGTTTTTTGTTGCTCAAGAACTTTTAAATGAGAAACTTTAGGACGTTCGTTATAGTAACCAGTAATCATAACTTTCAGCTTATCGCCTACTTGGTACTTTAAATTACCTTCGCTATCTTTAATCTCATCGAGATTTAACATACCCTCTGACTTCTCGCCAACATCAACTAATGAACGATTTTCTAATTCATTAATCTCTACAATAATTCCATCCGCCATACGTGTACTGCGGTCTTGCTTTTTAAATGACTCTTCCAACATTGATGCAAAATCTTCATCTTCGTGATTTTCCATCGAGTCCAGCATGCCTTGATCCATTAAATACCTTTGATAAATTCTAGTGCGCAATTATATCTTAAAATATGTATAAATTTTCTAAATTCTGTTAATTTCCATTTCTGTTGTTTGTCTTGATATAACTTTTTCTTCATCAAGTGCAATCTCACCAGCACTCTCTAACTCTTTATATATAATACCAGAAGGTACTTTTTTGCTATGAAGTTGTACAGCTGTCTGTTTATAGTTTGGTTCTCCTGATTTTGGACAAAAAAGTGATGGGGTAAGAGTATTTATTAACTGAGAGCTAAAGTGAAATGGCACAAAAACAGTTTTAGGGGCTATTGTCTGTGTCACTTTTACTATGACTTTCTCAACCACTCCTCTCTCACTAGAGATATTTAATCTATCTCCACTTTTTACTTTAAGCTCTTGCGCATCTATTGGATTGATCTCAATCCATGCTTCAGGTACTACATTATTTAAAATATCTATAGATTTTGTCTTTGTTCTTGTGTGCCACTGCTCAACCGTTCTTCCAGTATTTAAGATAAGAGGGAACTCTTTTGGTGAGCCATTTGTAAGTGGTATCCAATCAGCGCAGATAAAATTTGCTCTTCCATCGTCAGTTGCAAAGGTTGCATCTTCTGTATAGAGTCTAGATCCACCCCACTGCACTCCACCACTCTCTTCTATCTCATTATATGTAATATTAGAGTAGTCACAAAGCCTACCCTCACTCACCTTTTTCCACTCATTAAAAGCATCTTCTGGTTTTTCCCAATTATTAAAAAGAGTCTCTTTTGTCTCACTAAAATATTCTGAAAAGTCTACTATTACATCAAAGTCACTTTTTGTATCAGCTGGTGTATCAACCGCTTTTTTAGCGCGATTAACACGACGTTCACTATTTGTGTAACTACCCTCTTTCTCTCCCCAAGTAGCAGCTGAAAATATAACATCAGCAACCTCAGCTGTCTCACTCATAAAAGCATCTTGAACAACAAGAATATCTAACTTCTTAAGCGCTTTTCTAAGTCTCTTTTGATTAACAAAACTAACAAGAGGGTTAGTAGCAACAACCCAAAGAGCTTTTATTTCATCTCTCTCAATTGCCTCTATTATCTCATTGTATTTATAACCACGAGCATCTGGAACAATAGATGGGTCAACATTAACTAAAGAGGCATACTCATCTCTATCTTTTTGGCTTGCAAAGTTTCTATACCCTGGAATACTACTTGTAAAACCACTCTCTCTAGTTCCCATTGCATTACATTGACCAGTAATAGAAAAAGGTGATGCACCCTTTTTACCAATATTTCCAGTAAGTAGTGCTAAATTATTTATAGCACTTACGGTATCTGTTCCAAGTGCTGACTGATTTACTCCCATAGTCCATGCAATCATCGCTGCTGGTGCACCTGCGTAGATTCGTGCTAACTCATACAACACTTTTACATCTATGCCAGTTATGTTAGCTACATCTTGTGGTGGATAATTTTGAATATGCTTTTTATAATCTTTAAAACCATTTGTATTGGCTTTTATATACTCTTGGCTTTCCCAACCCTGTTCCATAATTATGTAGGCTAAACTATTTAGTAGTGCCAAATCGCTTCTTGGTTTCAATGGAACATAAATATCTGCCATTTGAGATGTTTTAGTGCGACGTGGATCAATTACTACAATTTTTGGCTTCTTATTATTTTTAGAGATATGAAGCTTTAAAATAGGATGATTATCTGCAATGTTTGCGCCAATTAAAAATATAACATCAGCATACTCAAAATCTTCATAACATCCAGGAGGACCATCACTTCCAAAAGATTGTTTATACCCCATAACAGCAGATGCCATACATAGAGTTGTATTTCCATCATAGTTATTTGAACCAAGCCCAAGTTGAACAAATTTTCCAAGCGTATAAAACTCTTCAGTTAAAAGTTGTCCTGTAGAGATTACACCAATTGCTTTTGCTCCATGTCTCTTTTTTATCTCTTTAAATTTATTGCTAGCTAGAAGATATGCTTCATCCCAAGTCGTATCCACTAACTTCTTACCCTTGCGAATTTTTGGAGATAAAACTCTATTTTCAGATTCAAGTATCTCATGTTCACTTAAACCCTTTGGACAAAGTGTACCAATATTTACAGGATGATTAGGGTTACCTTTAGTATAAACAGCCTTACCATTTTTTACACCAATAACTAAACCACACCCAACCCCACAATAACCACAAGTTGACTCAACCCATTTATCTGGTTTTTTATATGAACTAATTCGTCCAAACTGCTCATCATCTGCTAAGGCATATTTTTGCTCTTTTATATCAACGCCTAAAAAAGATTTAATTTTATCTAGCATCTAATCAATCCCTCGCTTTACCAAGAAAAAATCCACCAGGCATTCCAAGTGGTACAACTGTTACATAGAAGAGGTATCTATCAAGTAATTCACTAAATAGTGCGACTGCTACAGAAAAAATTAACACTGTTGTAGCAATAGAGAGTTCATTTGCAGCTATAAATGTAGATGCTAACATTGGGGCTACAAGGGCACCTAAAACAAATGTAGTTCTTCTAAGTAGTCCGTGAAACTTAAAATATTTTTTATATAGCTTGTAACTCTTTTCAAACTGATAAAAATTATTTACATCTTCAAGGTAGAAAAATCCTTGAACAACTGAAAATAGAAGTGCTAAAGTTATTATAGAAGATGCGGAGGCAACTAAATCAAACTCTAGTGCAGCAGTAGCTAAAAGTAAGATTCCAACATAAGAGACACCAAAAAATTTCTTTACATTAACTGTTCTGTCCCATGATGGGCGCGCTTTTATTCTATAAATCATAGCCTGAGAATAGATACCATAAATACCAATTAACATAGTAGGAATCTCTACCATAACTCTTATGTATGGATTTACATCAAAAAATAGAAGTAAAACAACAATTAAACTAAACGTAGCAAATAGCCCAAGTGCCAGAGCCTCACGACTAAGCCAACTATTTTTTATGTTCTTCATGGCACTCAAAGCTTTTAATGGTCGTCCTAAATGTAGTGCTGAAAGAGGTAACCCAATTGCAATTGGAAGCCATACAACTAATGACATCTCCCAAGATGGACTTGGTAAATTAAGCCCAAACATTCCTAAAAGCTCACCCACTACAAGAGCTATAAAACCACCAAGTGAAACTTGTGTCAACACTGTCATAAAAACAAGAGGCCAGTGAGCATGTTCAGGTTTTAAAATATGTTCATCAGCACTTTTTAAATTCTCATCTATATTTTCAGGAAGTGTATAACGTGTTGTTGAGTTTGTAATACGTGCATCTGGAGTCAGTGGAGCATTACCTTTATTATCTATATCATTTTCTAGCCACTCGTTAATATTTACACTTTCAATTTCAATTGCCCCAGATGGGCAAGCTTGCACACATGCAGGAGTTTGGTCACGTTCAATTCTCTCATAGCACATATGACACTTTGTAACAATATGACGTTCAGGATGAAAAACTGGAACTTGGTATGGACAGTTCCACGTACAATATTGACAGCCAATACAGCTCTCATCATCATGAATAACTATACCATTGTCAATTTTAATGTAACTCTCAGTAGGACAACCTTGCAGACAAGTTGCATCTACACAATGGTTACAACCCATAGAGTTAAATAGTTGAGAAACTTCAGGGAATACTCCACCCTCAACCTCACCTACACGTCGCCACTTTATATCTGCTGGATTATTATTCTGTTCATTACATGCAACTTCACAACACTTGCAACCAATACATTTAGTCGCATCAAAATGAAATCTATACTGCTCACCATCTTCTAACTTTGGTAAATCAATATCATAATTACCGCACTGCATACCAGTTTGCACTTTATGCTCAATGAATTGTTCCAATGGTGTTGACATCAACTAGCCTCTATAAAATTTATATTTATTGTAGTATAAATTTCTAAATTTATTTCAAAAAAATGGTTAAAAATTATACTACAAATGGCAAATTAAATAGTCTCAACGCCCCATACCTTTTCCATAACCCATTCCCTTACCACCACCTCTTCTATTACTCATTTGATGAGCTTTTAACTCTTCTGCACTAATGAGTCCATTTTTATCTGTGTCAATATCACTAAAAAGCGGAGAGTTTGCCGCATTCCTCATCATCCTGCCATCTTCAGCTCTATCTTGCATTCGCTGTTGATGCATACCATCAAACTCTTCTTGAGTAATTTCTCCATTTTTGTTTAAATCAAAATCGGAAAATAATGGCATCATGTTGCCTTTCCAAGCCCCAAATGCACTAGTAACTATAAGAAACGCAATTAGTAACTTTTTCATGATATACTCCTTAGCATTCTAATACTACTATATTGTAACTAGTTTTTTAAATATATATAATTAAAAAGAGCAAAGGAAAATTATAATGATAAAAAAAATTGTATCTTTAACACTTGCATGGATGTTTTTAATCTCTTCTATCAGTGGAGTAATGCTTTTTATATCACCTCCTGGTAGAGTTGCACACTGGGCTGACTGGTCATTTTTAGGTTTTACTAAAACACAATGGGATCATCTGCACACAGTAACTACACTTTTGATGATAATTACTGTTGTATTGCACCTTTATTACAATTGGAAGCCATTTACATCATATATGAAAGACAGTATAACAAAAGCCTTGTCAGCTACAAAAGAGTTAATTATTTCTATAATATTTACAACAATTATTGCACTTGGAGCAATCTTTGAACTAGTTCCGTTCAATCTTATAATTGAGACAGGTGATTATATTAGTGAAGATTGGGAAGTCACATATGGGTCACCGCCATATAATCATGCTGAGCTTGACACTCTGAAAGCTTTTTGTAAAAAACTAAACATAAATTATGAAACTTCAAAGTCTACTTTAGAAAAGCGTAACATAATTTTTGAAGAGAGTAGTTCACTTCTAAGCATTGCAGAAGATAATAAAATAAGCCCGCAAAAGATTTTTGAAATTATTACTTTTAAAACTCCTAAAAAAAATTCAAAACCAAAAGAAGGTAGTGGCATGGGTAAAAAAACACTTTCTCAAGTGTGTGAAATTCGAGGATTAAATTTAAGTAAAGTGCTCATAAAACTACGTAAAAATGGTATAGAAGCAGGTGAAACAGACAAATTTAAAACAATTGCTCAGAGATATAATATTAGCCCAATGAAGCTTCTAGAAATTATTGAAGAGAGATAAGTCACTTATATTATGTAAGACATCTCTAAAAGAGATGTCTTAAACTAAAACCTACGACCTAAACGACAAGTATCACCCTCAGATATAGTAGTAATATTTTCAACATAAACTTTCTGTTGATCTGCAGTTAAAACATTGTACATCAACTTTTTATAGTCTGCTCTAAGTGTTGCTGATGCATTTGAAATTGTATTAGCTGCACTAACAAAAGCATTTGTATCAAAAGTACCATTTTCAGTAGCTGCAATAGTTGGATTACTATATGTAGTTTTCAAACTCTGCATAGATGTTCTAAGTTCACTACGCAGTTGAGACAACTCATCTTGTTGTTCACTACTAAGTTCAATACCATTATATGGTGAACATGCAGAGTACTTCATCATTCCTCCACCCATCATACCTCTAGGTCCTGCCATCAATGCTGTAGTTGCTGCGATAGTAATAAGTCCTATCGTTAATTTTTTAAAGTCCATCTCATATCCTTAGTTTTGTTTTTACAAGAGAATTATCACATAAGAGTGTTAGTGATGTGTTAGCTCTAAAAGTTATATCCAACAGATAATGAAACAAAATTTTCACTAGCAGAGTCACTTAGACCATACGCATAGTCAGCAGTAATAAAAAAATCATCATTAAGTTCATGATAAAGATATAGAGAAATATTTTCTATTGATTCTATATCTTTGTAGATACTATTAGAGATATTATAAGACAGTCCAGCATAGAATAGTGATGAGAAGTAATAGCCTACTCCTGCTGTGTAATCTTCTGTATTTTGATAAAGTATATCTTCTACATCACTATCTTTGATAAGTGTGTACCTTACTCTATTAAACAGTGAAAATTGATTATATATATATTGTAACTCTAAACTAAAACCAAAATCAGTTGCTTCATTATTTAGACCACTTTTATAGGTAGGGAAAATAGCTTCCATACCTGAAGTTATAAGAAAATTTTCTGTGGCAATAAAACGATGGTATAAACCTAAGGTTGTATCATTAAAACCATCATCTTCATCGTTTTTATATGTAGAAGTAGATACAAATGTAGTAAAATTTTTGTAGTTATAGTCTATCTGATAACTCTTATAAACTGTATTGCTCACATCAAATGTATTATTATCAAGCTGACTAAATGCTACTCCTATTACAACATCAAATTTATGAATTGGTAGAAGTGATTTTATACTACATCCAGTTTCATCAACAAGGTCTGTAAAAAGAGTATCTGGACAATTGTCATTTTTATCAATTACACCATCAAAGTCACTATCAATTGATGCAAAAACTAGTCTAAAAAATAAAAAGAAAACAGATATGTACTTCATCTAGCGATTATGCATCGGTCTATTACCCATGTGTTGCTTCTTATCAATTCCTAGTGGAGAGAACTTCTTATCTTTTTGATGAGGAAACATTCCATTTTGTTTCATTCTATCTATTAAAATTTTTGGACGCTGTTTTATAGGATTTATAACTCCAACTCTACCCTTAGCACTAGGATTATTACGAAGTTTCATTATTGCTTGCTTACGTTCACTAATATTCATTGAAGAGATACGTCTTTTAAGTGCATTCATCAGTTTATAACGATTTTCTGGGCTAGATTGCTGAACAGTTAATATCTCCTCATCTATTGTCATTGCTGATGTATAAAGCGATAAAATGATAGTTAATAATAGTAATATTTTCACACCAGACTCCTTAAATAACTATATTGTTGCATAAAAGTGTTAGCCTTTTGTTAGTCTTGAAAGATTTAATATAAACAGACTACCCTTGCCTAGTTCACTTTTCAATGAGATAGCAATACCTAAAGCATCACATAACTTTTTTACAATGTGAAGACCAATGCCAACACCTTTTTCATTTTCTGTATAAAAGCGTTTAAAAACTTTACTGCTATCTTTTATACCACTACCTGTATCTTCTATAATAAGGTTTTTATCTTGAAATTTTATAGAAACTAAGCCATTTTTAGAGTTGTATTTTGCAGCATTTGTCAGTAAATTATCAACAATTCTATCTATTGCATCACGATTAGTATTTAGTTGCAGTGAATATAGCTCTTCTTTAAATACTATATCTGGGTAAATTTTTCTAACCATCTCAACACGTGTTTCTACTAGCTGCATTAAGTCAAAAACCTCTTCTGCTAATGCATGTTCATCAAGATAACCACGTAAATTATTTTGTAAAGATAAAATTTTATCTACACTCTGTTCAATACGCTCAAGCTTTCTATTTTTACCATACTCTTTAATTAAAAGACTAGTATTTAGCCTAAGAGTTGACAGTGGAGTATTTACATCATGCAAAATATCTCTAACAAACTCTTTTGTCAAACGTAGAGCACTCCTTAGTGGATAAATAGCATATAGAGAAAATAGTATAGATAAAACTGCAATAATTACTATAGCTATAGCAAACTCTTTAAATAACTCAATCACAATTTTTTTCAAATCATTCTCATAACCTTTTTTAGAATATGAGAATTTAAGCATAAATTGTTCGCTTTTAGAGATAGGAAAATATGAATATACTTCATATTCATTATCTAAGAGTCTATATAAGTAATCATCATTAATATCTTCAAAATCGATACTAAACTGCTGGCACTTCAAATCAAAACTACATAATCTCATTTGAGAATAAATCTGTTCATTCAAAACAGTTTTCTCTTTGCCATAATTTGAATAGTAAAGTGATGATGCAAATAGACTAAGAGATATAAAAAATAGTCCAAAGCTTTTACCAAATGATTCAAACTCAATTCTATTCAAGCATATACCCAACACCACGAATATTTTTTATATTAAAGCCAGTATTATGCTTTAGCTTATTTAATGCAACACGAAGAGCTGTAGAAGATGGATGTTCTAAACACTCCAATAACTCTTGGGATGAGACAACCTCATTTTGACGCCTAATAAATAAATCAAAAAGTAAAAATTGAACCTCTCCAAACTGTAATATTTTACTATCTTTCCTAACCTCTTTACTACTTGGGTTATACTCTATATCTGCATATCTAATTTTTTGTTGCAGTGAGCCAATTTTAGCATTAATGCGAATCATTAACTCTTCTGGAAAAAATGGTTTTTTTATATAATCAAATGCGCCCGCTTTAAATCCATGAGAGATACTCTCAATATCAACACGAGCACTCATAAAGAGTGTAGGAGTACTATCTTTTGCACTTCGAAGTGATTCTAAAAGTTCAAACCCATTTAAATATGGAACATTCACATCAAACAGGTAAAGAGCATAACTTACATCATAACTTAGTTCAGCAGCACTATCTCCATCTTGAACCCAATCAACACTATACCCATAATCTTGCAACATTTCTAATATAGTCTCGCCAAGGACATTATCATCTTCAAGGAGTAATATTTTTTTCATAAGAGGCTATTTTATCAGAAGATGCGACTAATAACAATAATATAACTATTAGGTGTTACAAAACCAGACAAAAACAACATATATTACATAAAAATAAATAAAACAATATAAATATATAAAGATGTAATCTTAAAAGAATTAACTGTTGCTATACTTTTGCCGTGTGAAAAATCAAAGAA
>Ga0316207_10005096_pt1 | contig 11040 bp, 9 predicted proteins | sample 6weekpyrite_MG_FD_204943 | JGI IMG/M metagenome (GOLD analysis project Ga0316207, IMG submission 204943) | Microbial mat bacterial communities from mineral coupon in-situ incubated in ocean water Damariscotta River, Maine, United States -... | ecosystem: Environmental > Aquatic > Marine >...
GCAACGTCGCTGATAACCACGCTATCAACACTGTCACCAATAATAGACAAGTCATTATCTGCATCAGTGGCAGCGGTAACGAAAGTACGATCAACAGTTGCTGTATCTGTGGTCGCTGTCATGGAACCACTTTGCGTGTTGGTCAGGTTAATGATTTCGACATTGGCCAGGTCACCACCTTCGCCAATAAAACTTTGCGCCTTACTAACCAGGCCACTGTTCAGTTCCAGCGTGTCTTCACCAGCACCGAAGTCGACACTGCCAAACTGGGTATCGGGTAGTTCATAGGCATCGTTACCAGCTGTGCCGGTGTAGTACCAGTCCGGGTGATCTAAAATATCAGCAGATATGTTGACGTAATAAGTCTCGCCGCCGTTAGTCGTGGTAAACTGGTATTGAATATTGCCAAACTGGGTACGGGTCGAGTCAATGTTGACAGTGCCTGTTGGCGTCTCACTTGCGCCTATGCCGCCATATTCGTTAGCTACATAGGCTGCTTCATCAATAATGCCGTTATAGCTCCAGGTACTTTCATCGGTAAAGGCGGCAACATCGGCTGGGTCACCGGCAATGTCGAGGATCCAGATATTGGTATTGTTATTTAGACTGAACGTGCCATCCATGTTATCAATGGCTTCGATCATTTCTTCTGAAATACCGCGTACTGCTGCCTGGTTCAGGTTAATGAAGTTGGTGCCATAGTCCCTGGCTTCAAGGAAACTGATATTAGTAATCTTGGTGTAGGCATTACTGGTTGCCAGGTCATAATCACCATCACCGATGTAACGTGGATCAGCGCTTTGTGGTGTGATTGGCAGGTCATCACCCGGTTGTGCCGGGTCATCGAAATAAAAACTCAGTGTGTCATAGTCATTTGTGCCGGCTGAGTAAGAAAGAAAGTTTGGATTGTTGGCGCCACCGACAGCGACAACATCGTCTACATTGCTATCTGTCGTTAAGTTATATCGATAAACATTGGTTTGTTGTATTTCGGGAATATCAGAGCCATGACGTGCATCGGGTGTGTAGTAGCCAGACTCACCTGGGTATTTTTGAACATAGCCTGTTACATCATAGGTAATATTGCCAATGTTGCTGACGCTAATTGCGTTATCAATTGTCAGGTTACCTGTGGTATCCAGTGATGCAGCTGAAATTGTCCGGTTTGATGGGTCAGCGATAACGAATGAATTAAAGAAGCTATTGGCATTCTCGTCTGTATTCCAATAAACCTGGATGCCAGCTCCACTAATACTGCTATTAGCGTTGATAAGAGAAACAACATCATCACCTGTTGCCGCGGTGCTAATGTTTACATTTATAGCCGCCCCGCCATTTACTCCGGCGATTGTAATGCTGAAAGTATTATTACTCAGAAGATCTGCTTCGAGGATCACATCAGAAGCTGCGCTGTAAGTGCCTAATCCAGTTTTAGAGCTGTTTACGCTAAAAGCGGTTGGAAAATAGTTGGCTTGCCAACTGTCATTGTCTGAAAACTGGATTAAATCTTCTCGATCAGTGCCGTCAGCACCATTTTCTGTTGAGGCAAAATCTATCTGCCCAGTATCCTGGCTGGCAAAACGGTAATTAAGATCTTCGACACTGCTGTTGAACGTACCTTCAAAACGGATAATCGGATGTACACCAGCGGGTGCGGCCGCATTCGCTATAAAGGCATCTGCCGGTGGCGTAAAGGCGTTTGGGTTGGCGCCATTGAGGCTGCCGCCAATGCCGGACATTCCCTGGGTGCTGCCAAGGCTACCGCCAATCGCAGATGTACCACCAACACCATTTAAACCATCAACACTCGCGGTGCCGATCATGCTACCGCTACTACCACCGAGTGAACCTAGTGAGCTGCCGCCGCCACCCAAGCCACCAAGATTGAGTCCTGACAATGAACCTAGATCAGATGCAGAGGGAGCGGGCGGGCCCGAGGAAACTGGCGGTGGTAAATCTCCAGCAGCGAATCCGATTAAACTATCTGACGGTGGAGTGATATTTTCTTGAAGCGATGGATCGACCAGTTCGAGCACGCCCAGCTCGATGCTTTCAATCTCGGCGAGGTCGGTTTCCGAAGGATCTTGTTCTGTACCCTCTGCTGATTCGGCATCCTCTTTGCCTTCTGCTGATCCGGGTTTGTCTTCTTTGCTATCGTTATCGGCCAGAGTAACTGAACCGTCCCATTCGGTCGCCCTGGCGATTTGCTGTTGGGCGGTCTGGGCAATTTCCGGGTGGGTCTGTCCAAGGAAATCAAGGTATGAGGTAAAATCATCGGCACTTATTGTGATAACTGACGTTTCACTGTCAGCCTGCGCCAATGATGTGGGTAAGCCTAGATCGGGTGCCTTCGTAAAATATCCCCGAACAACAAGAATGCTGCCGTCGGCGAGTTCGATGATGAGTAACTGACCGTACTGGTAAAATTCGGCATCAACCAACAGGAGTGGAGATAAACTTTCTGGCAGAATTGCGGGTACATCCGCAAGGTTGACCTCCTGGCCTGATTTGCTGGCAGTCTCTTTTGTATTTGATTCCGGCATCCCACACCCCCAATCTCAATAATCGCCCGGTCTACTCAACCTATTAGAGAGACCGACTATTTTACCACACTATTTACCTATTATTTAGCATCAAGTTTTATAGGTAAATCAGTAAATTAAGGGACTTTTTGTAAGAAATAACTGACATTTGAAGGTGAGGAGCCGTAACTCTGGGCGTATGAGGATATTGTCGAGATATTGGGGTAAAAATGGCGCGCCCGGCGGGAGTCGAACCCACGACCTTTGGCTTCGGAGGCCAACACTCTATCCAGCTGAGCTACGGGCGCAATATTTTAAGCGAACTATCCCTGTTTATTATCGTATTGGCCTCCTCCGGCCAACATCCTAAGTACCGCCAGCTGTACCCAAGGGCATAAAAGCTACGGGCGCAATATTTTAAGCGAACTATCCCTTTTTATTATCGTATTGGCCTCCTCCGGCCAACATCCTAAGTACCGCCAGCTATCCCCAAAGACATAAAAGCTAGTAGCGCATAATCAGTATCTTACGGGCGAGCATAGTACCTTGTCAGGCCTATCGGTGTATACATTAGTCCTTTTCTGAGCTGCAAACAGTCCTCCTAATTCATTCAGGGTTGCAGGGTAATAATCATGTGTTATTTATAGGGAAATTACTGAATTTATGGCAATTTTTGGTTTTCCCGGGCTAACAATGTGGCTATACTCTGCACCTAAATTTTTTTACCGGGCTGGCATCACGCCACCTGAATAGCCATTTTTGAAAAAGGGGACTAACAGTGGGAAAGCAAGAAGATAATGCAGTATTGAATACCCTGATGAAGTTTATTGGCATCATGGCCGTGGGTGCCGTGGTTATTTATTTTCTCGCTGGTTCGATGGTTGATGATACCAATCAAGAAAGTGCTGCCAACGCTTCGATGGATAAGGCGATTGAAGAGCGCATTGCCCCGGTTGCGAAGGTTAAGGTTGCTGGTGATAAGCCTGCCGCGGATGCTGCACCTGCCAAGGTAAGTGCTAAAGATACTTACGCTGCTGCCTGTTTTGCATGTCATGGTACGGGCGCTGCGGGTGCTCCAAAGCTAGGTGATAAGGCTGCCTGGGCAGATCGTATTGGCCAGGGTAATGCTACGATGTACAAAAATGCTATTGATGGTAAAGCTGGCATGCCTCCGAAGGGTGGTCGTGCTGATTTGAGCGATGACACCATCAAGGCAATTGTCGATTATATGGTGGCAGAAAGTAAGTAAGCTGGTTACCACTTCGTATTTGCAAAGGGTCGCTTCGGCGGCCCTTTTGCATTATGGGATGTAACGCTTAGCCCAACCGGCAATAAGATCGGCAACATAGCTGGCATCATTCATATCGGATAATAAATGATCAGCATTATCCAGGCTGACAAGTGAAGAAGGTTTACCGGCATGAATATGAAGTTGTTCAGCATGTTCATGGCTAAGCATGTCATCATCAAGTGAATGGCAAATAAGTAAGGGTTTCTTAAAGCTATTTAAATAAGAACCATCATCAGGATAATCCAGGTCCTGAAAAAATTTTTCTTTAATAGTGAAATGATTCCCACCAATAGTCATTCGTGCAGAACCAGTGGTATTAACCTCTGGTCTTAATCCAATGTAGTGGCGAGCGACATAACCAGGATCGGCTGGAGCGGCGATAGTAACGGCTGACATGCAGGAAGGAATACGTTCAGCGGCTTTAAGTATTGCAGTGCCACCCATCGAGTGACCTATGAGTAATTGGGGCGCGACATAATTACCAGCCATGTATTCACTGACAGCAACGATGTCATCTACATCTGTTGCAAAATTAGTTTGAGAAAAATCACCATCACTGTCACCAATGCCGGTGAAATCAAAACGTAAAACCGCAATACCATTTTGTGCCAGGTGTTCACAGATAATGTGAAAGGCTTTGAGGTTACGTGAACAGGTAAAACAATGTGCAAATAAGGCCCAGGCATGTGGTTTGCCATGCTGAGGAAGATCAAGTTCAGCACCCAGCGCTGAACCGAAGCTACCGGGAATTCGCAGGCGGATTTTTTTCATGAAGTACAATCAGGCTGGTCAATGATTGCAGGGATGCTAAAGCAACACAGGTATAAAATCCAGTTGGCTAAGCTTGTGATCGATCCAGTCTACGAAAACCAATAGCCTCCTGGAGATGTTGAGTCTGGATATTAACGCAGTTATCGAGGTCTGCGATTGTTCGGGCTAATTTTAAGATGCGATGCCATGCCCTTGCTGATAGGCCTAAACGTTCTATTGCCTGTTCCAGTAGTAAGGCATCATTTTTTTTCAGCGCACAATGCTTTTCGACCTCGTGATTATTGAGAGCCTGGTTTGTGCATTGGCTACGATCAAGTTGAAGTTGCCGTGCCTTTACAACGCGCTGGCGAACAACAGCACTCGATTCGCCGGGTTGTTGTTCATGGAGCCGTGAATATTGCAAACGTGGAACATCAATATGCATATCAATTCGATCCAGTAAAGGACCGGAAATTTTATTTCGGTAGCGAGCAATTTGATCAACACTACAATGACATTTGCCGTTGGGATCTCCGAGATATCCACAGGGGCAGGGATTCATGGCAGTAATGAGTTGAAAGCAAGCAGGGAATTCTGCTTGCCTTGCGGCACGAGAAATTAAAATATGCCCGCTCTCAAGTGGTTCTCTCAATACTTCCAGGACTCGCCGTTCAAACTCTGCCAGTTCATCAAGAAATAACACACCATGATGTGCCAGTGATATTTCCCCAGGCCTTGGTTGACTGCCACCGCCAACCAGTGCAACGGCAGAAGCAGTATGGTGTGGTGCGCGAAAAGGACGTTGTCGCCAATTTTTTTGTGTTGGTGGTTGCCCACATATTGAAAGCACGGCTGCAGATTCAAGTGCTTCGTCTTCAGTCATCTCCGGCAGGATAGTCGGCAGTCGTTTTGCCAACATGGTTTTGCCGGTACCCGGAGGGCCCATCATAATGAGACTGTGATTACCGGCAGCTGCAATCTCAAGTGCGCGTCTTGCGTGATGTTGGGCTCGTATGTCAGACATGTCGTGAGCATTGTTTACAGGTTTAGGATTTTCGATTTGGCTAACAGGATCTAATTTTTCGGTTCCACTTAGATGAGCACAGACTTCAAGTAGATGAGGAGCAGCATACTGTTGTGCATCGTTGATGAGCCCAGCTTCATGCTGGTTTTCTATTGGCAGAATTAGTATGCGTTTAGATTTTCTTGAGGCCATAGCGGTTGGTAACACCGCAGTGACAGGACGGATATTGCCAGTCAGGGCAAGCTCACCGATAAATTCATAATCTTGTAAGTTTGGTACTTCAATCTGCCTTGAGGCAACCAGGATACCAATCGCGATGGCAAGATCGAGACGTGCACCTTGCTTAGGTAGATCTGCAGGAGCCAGGTTGATGGTGATACGGCGTGCCGGGAAGTCAAAACGAGAGTTGATAATGGCACTACGAACACGATCCTTGCTTTCCTTAACCTCAGTATCGGCAAGTCCAACGATCGATAGTGATGGCAGCCCATTGGAAAGGTGAACCTCAACACTAACCAGGGGGGCATGGATACCGTGACAAGCACGGGTAAAGACGACAGCGAGTGACATGGACAAATCCTTTTGTCTAACTAGTCAGGCCATCCTGGCCAACTAGGTGGTTAACGAGTAGTCATACTCTATTTATTCTGGTTGGTTTGCTCCAGTTTTTCCAGTCGTTCAGCCAGTGCTTCAAGCTTTTCCCGGCTACGCAGTAAAACAGCTCTTTGAACATCGAATTCTTCCCGGGTAACCAGTTCTAGCCGTGATAATGTAGCAGCCACGCTGGCGTTTACGATGCGCTCGATATCTTCTCGCAACAGACCAAGACCAGCAGGCAGGCTGCCTTCCAGCTGCTGGGTCAATTCATCAATAAATGCTTTGCTTGAGTTCATGATTATCTCATGTGGTTTTAGGTCATCCTAACTGATTTTAAAGTAATAAATAAGCGCTCAAGTATGGATCATATTGGTGCACCAGAAAATCAGGAGCGCTAAATTGGTGCGATTAAATCGAATAAAACGCATCATAAACTAACTCCATCTATTTGTTTTTATTATATTTTTCAAGAGTGGCACGCCCTGTGCACTATAAACGACATTGGCGCACCAAGTCGCTAAATCGACCACCAATGATAAAACGAAATTTTTGGAAAGCTTTTAACACAATTTTTGAATGAGGAGTTTGATAATGAATACTAAGATGACAACATTGGCAGCAGCAGTCCTGATGACTGCATCACCGCTTGCCATTTCAACCGCCGCAGCTGAAGTAACCTTTAGCGGTAATGTTGCCCTGACAACTGACTATGTTTACCGCGGTATTTCACAGACCGACAGCGGTGCTGCCGTCCAGGGTGGTTTTGACCTTGAACACTCTAGCGGTTTCTACGCTGGTATCTGGGCATCAAATCTTGATTTTGGTGACAACGCGGATATCGAAGTTGATTACTACGCCGGTATTGGTGGTGAGTTCAGTAACAAGATTGGTTGGGATGTAGGTGCTATCTACTACGCATACCCAGATTCAAGTGATGCTGATGATGGCGACTATGACTTCACCGAAGTTTATGGTTCATTGTCATACGACTTTGGTCCAGCTGCAGTAACAGGTGGTCTTGCTTACTCAAGTGACTTCTTCGGTAATACCGATGATTCTCTTTACACATACGTTGATGTAGATATCCCACTGCCAAGTGATTTTGCTCTTGGCCTTCACTACGGTTCACAAGATATCGATGAATCAACAGATTACGACGACTGGAAAATTGGTCTGAGTAAATCATGGGGTGGTTTTGATTTCGCACTTGACTACACAGATACCGATCTGAATGACAGAACAGATTGTGGCGACGCCAACATTTGTGATGATCGCGTTATCTTCACGGTCTCTAAGAGCCTCTAAATAATATCAACGGGGTTGCCTGCCCAAATGGGCAGGCATAACCACAGGAGGAAATGTAATGAAACTGGTAAGTGCAATTATTAAGCCCTTCAAGCTCGATGACGTGCGTGAAGCATTGTCGGATATCGGCGTACAGGGCATCACCGTGACTGAAGTGAAAGGCTTCGGTCGTCAGAAGGGACATACCGAATTGTACCGTGGCGCAGAGTACGTTGTTGATTTTCTGCCCAAGGTAAAACTGGATATTGCGATCAACGATGATTTGGTTGATCAGGTCCTTGAAGCCATCGCGAAGGCAGCTAACACCGGCAAGATTGGTGACGGCAAGATTTTTGTCTTTGATCTTGAACAAGCAGTTCGTATTCGTACCGGAGAGTCCGGTGCTGAAGCGCTCTAAAAAATATAAGTGAGGAGTTAGTACAATGGAAGATATTCTCAATCTTCGTTATGCACTTGATACATTCTATTTCCTCGTATCGGGTGCGCTGGTTATGTGGATGGCAGCAGGCTTTGCCATGCTCGAAGCTGGCCTGGTTCGTTCTAAAAACACAGCAGAAATTTTAACCAAGAATGTCGCCTTGTTTGCGATTGCTTGTATTATGTACATGCTAATGGGTTACAACATTATGTATGCAGGTGATGCTATTTGGTCACCAGAAGGAATTGGTGGAATAATTCCGGCATTTAACCTTGATTTCATGTTTGGTGGTGACAATGATCCTGTCAATGTGTTGAAACAAGATCCAGCTGCATGGTATGACGGAAATTACTACTCAGCTATGTCAGACTTCTTCTTCCAGGTTGTTTTCGTTGCCACAGCGATGTCTATCGTTTCAGGTGCCGTTGCAGAACGTATGAAGTTATGGGCATTTTTGATTTTCGCTGTGTTCATGACAGGTTTCATCTACCCAATGCAGGGTTACTGGAAGTGGGGCGGTGGTTTCCTTGACGCAGCTAACTTCCAAGATTTTGCGGGTTCTGGTGTGGTTCACCTTTGTGGTGCGGTTGCTGCGCTTGCAGGTGTGCTGTTACTCGGTGCACGTAAAGGTAAATATGGCGCAGATGGTTCGGTTCATCCGATCCCGGGCGCCAACATGCCACTCGCTACCCTGGGTACGTTTATCCTTTGGTTAGGCTGGTTTGGTTTCAACGGTGGTTCAGAATTAATTCTGTCTAGCGTAGAAGAAGCCAACGCTGTTGCGGCAGTCTTTGTAAATACCAATATGGCTGCTGCCGGTGGTGTGGTTGCTGCAATGATCCTTTCACGTCTTTTGTTCGGTAAGACTGATTTAACCATGGTACTTAACGGTGCCCTGGCTGGTTTGGTTGCGATTACTGCTGAACCTTTGGCAGGTACACCATTGCAATCAACCCTGATTGGTGCCGCGGGTGGTATTATCGTGGTCTTATCAATTATCGGTCTTGATAAATTGAAGATTGATGACCCGGTTGGTGCCATTTCGGTTCATGGTACTGTCGGTATGTGGGGTCTGATCGCGGTTGCATTCACTAATGCTGATGCAACAATTGGTGCACAGCTTTACGGTCTGGTAGTTATCTTCGCATGGACATTCATTACAGCTGGTCTTGTTTGGTTCGCTATCAAGATGGTAATGGGAATTCGTGTTACTGAAGAAGAAGAGTATGAAGGACTTGATCTTACTGACATTGGCCTGGAAGCCTACCCGGAATTTACTTCCGCGAACTAGTAAGACAGTAGTATACAACCTGGTGGTTGGGAATTGCGGGTGCTTTGGCACCCGCTTTTTTTTGCCTTGAACCGCCGGGACGGCGGTTAAGGTACTCACAACGAACGCGAAGCGTTCTGTGAGTGGTGAAACTCCAGGCCAAAGAAGTAAAGGAGACAGCAGGTAACGAACAGCACCACAGATAAATCGGAGATGTTGTGAGGTACGAGGAGACAAATGTCACTTTACGCCTCATTCCTTACTCTTAAAGCTTCTTATGGCTACTATCACAAAAAGGCTGATCTTCTGTACGTTTACAACCACATAACCAAACCTTGGTTTGTTCAGCAATGGTAAATTTAACCGGTTCGAAGTCGGTGTATTTATGTGAACCGTCACAAAAGGGCTGGTTTTTTGATTTGCCACAGGAGCACCACCAGTAGTCCCCAGGTTCAAGATCAACAGCGTAGGAAAATTTCTGTGGGCAATCAGGTTCTGCCATAATGCAATCTCCATAAAGAATAAAATAAGGGATACCCGTTAGTGGAGTGTAGCGAAAATAATGCGCCTTGTTTACGTGTAGAAGATGTGGGTAATGACTGGTTATCGTCAGTTAGCTTCGAGCTGTGTGCTGGCGAGTGCATTGTCATTAACGGGCCTTCAGGGGTGGGTAAGTCAATACTATTAAGAGCGATTGCAGACCTGGACAAGCATACTGGCAAGGTTAGCCTGGATAACCAGGTATGCGAAATAATCCCGGCAATACAATGGCGTAAGCAGGTTGGTTTGCTGGTTGCAGATAGTGCGTGGTGGGGTGAACGGGTAGGTGAACACATGCCAGAGTTAGAACCTGAACAATTAGCCGTTCTCGGTTTTGATGAAGGAGTGATGGATTGGTCTGTCGACCGTCTATCAACAGGTGAAAAACAACGACTTGCCCTGCTCAGAGTACTCGTGAATAAACCAAAAATATTATTGCTGGATGAACCTACCGCGAACCTTGATCCTGGCAGTGTGGCAAAGGTTGAAGAGCTACTGCTTGAATATTGTCGCAGCAGGCCAGCAGGGCTTGTCTGGGTTAGTCATGATCCTGACCAGGCCGGAAGGGTTGCTGATAGAACCTATCGCTTAGATAGAGATGGTCTAAAGAGAGCGGACAATAAGCATGATTAGCTTAAGCCTGCTTGATCTTTCGATTGCCTCGATACTGGTTTTTGCCCTGGCAGCTTTAGGATTGAGATTACAATTAGGTGTTAGTCGTCAATTAGTCATTGCTGCAATACGGACCACGGTTCAACTATTGCTGGTTGGCTATATCCTCAAGCTGTTATTCGAAAATGTTCATCTTGGATATATGCTAGCAATTTCGATTGTCATGTTGCTGTTCGCAGGCAGAGAAGTCATGGCACGCCAGACACACCCATATAAAGGTTTATGGGGTTTTGGCATGGGTACGGTCTCGATGTTTCTATCGACCTTTTTAGTTACCCTGATGGCATTGACTGTGATTATTAACAATGACCCATGGTATACACCACAATACGCGATTCCATTGCTGGGCATGATGCTAGGTAATACCATGACCGGCATTGCACTGGGACTGGAGCGTCTAACACAGGCGGCGCGTGAACAACGCAAACAGATTGAAGCTCAGTTAATGTTAGGATTTAGTGGAAACCAGGCTATTACAGCGATACGTAGGCAATCAATGCGTTATGGCATGATCCCAATTATTAACTCCATGGCCGCAGCAGGGCTGGTTAGTTTACCGGGAATGATGACGGGTCAAATCCTGGCGGGTAGTCCACCACTTGAAGCGGTTAAGTATCAGATCCTGATTATGTTTCTTATTGCGGCTGGCAC
>Ga0316207_10005097_pt1 | contig 11038 bp, 10 predicted proteins | sample 6weekpyrite_MG_FD_204943 | JGI IMG/M metagenome (GOLD analysis project Ga0316207, IMG submission 204943) | Microbial mat bacterial communities from mineral coupon in-situ incubated in ocean water Damariscotta River, Maine, United States -... | ecosystem: Environmental > Aquatic > Marine >...
TGGAAATGGGGCCCGGCGATGGCCGTCTCCATTCTGCACCGCGTATCGGGCAACGGCCTTGCGGTGGGCGGCTCTTTGGTGCTGCTCTGGTTCCTCGGCGCGATCGCCGCGGGGCCCGAGGCTTATGTTACGTTCACGCGCCACGCCGACAGCTGGTACGGCATGCTGGTCCTGATCGGTATTTCGTGGGCGTTCTTCAACCACCTGTCCAGCGGCGTGCGGCACCTCGTGCTTGACGTTGGCGCCGGGTTCGAGGTTGATTCCAACAATTCCTGGTCGATCGTCTCGATCATTGTCGGCGTGCTGCTGACGGCGGCCTTCTGGGCCGTGATCCTGCTGGTCTGAGGGGTATAGACAATGGGTAACGGAACTCGCATCGGCCGCGTTCGCGGGCTTGGCTCTGCACATCACGGCGCGCACCACTGGCTGGTCCAGCGTTTCACCGCCATCGGCAACCTGCTGCTGGTCCTGTGGTTCGTGTTCAGCCTGGTCATGCTGCCGGACTATTCCTATGCCACGGTCTACGGCTGGCTTTCGGCCCCGTTCGCGGCGACCGCGATGGTCCTCCTGATCATCTCCACTTTCTGGCACGCCCGCCTTGGCATGCAGGTCATGCTTGAGGATTACGTCCACGGCGCGAACCGCTTTGCCGCGATCCTGCTGCTGAACCTCGTCTTTTTCGCCGCCGGTGTCTTCGGCGTCGTTTCCGTCATCCGTATCGCGCTGGGAGCCTGATCACATGGCCGAAGCAAGCACACAGCCTGCCTACAAGATCATCGACCACACTTACGACACTGTCGTCGTGGGTGCCGGCGGCTCTGGCCTGCGCGCCACGATGGGCAGCGCAGAGGCCGGTCTGAAGACCGCCTGCATCACGAAAGTGTTTCCGACCCGCTCGCATACCGTTGCTGCGCAGGGCGGCATCGCCGCTTCGCTGGGCAACAACACGCCGGATCACTGGACCTGGCACATGTACGACACCGTTAAAGGGTCGGACTGGCTGGGCGATCAGGACGCGATCGAATACATGGTCCGCGAAGCGCCGCAGGCCGTTGTCGAGCTTGAGCATGCGGGCGTTCCGTTTTCCCGCAACCCCGAAGGCACGATCTATCAGCGCCCGTTTGGCGGTCACATGCAGAACATGGGCGAAGGCCCGCCGGTGCAGCGCACCTGCGCCGCGGCTGACCGTACCGGCCACGCCATGCTGCACGCACTGTATCAGCAGTCGCTGAAGTACGACGCGGATTTCTACATCGAATATTTCGCCATCGACCTCATCATGGTGAATGGCGAGTGCAAGGGCGTGATCGCCATGTGCATGGACGATGGCTCGATCCACCGTTTCCGTGCCCATGCGGTCGTGCTGGCAACGGGCGGCTATGGCCGGTCCTATTTCACCGCGACGTCGGCCCATACCTGCACCGGCGACGGCGGCGGCATGGTCCTTCGTGCGGGCCTCCCGCTTCAGGACATGGAATTCGTGCAATTCCATCCGACCGGCATTTACGGCGCGGGCGTTCTCATCACCGAAGGTGCGCGCGGCGAAGGTGGCTATCTCACCAATTCGGAAGGGGAGCGTTTCATGGAACGCTATGCCCCTTCGGCCAAGGATCTCGCATCGCGCGACGTCGTTTCGCGTTCGATGGCGCTTGAAATCCGCGAAGGCCGCGGCGTTGGCGCGGACGGCGACCATATCTTCCTGCACCTCGATCACATCGATCCCAAGGTGCTGGGCGAACGTCTGCCGGGCATCACCGAAAGCGGCAAGATCTTTGCAGGCGTCGACCTGACGAAGCAGCCCCTGCCGGTGGTTCCGACCGTTCACTACAACATGGGCGGCATTCCGTGTAACTATCACGGCCAGGTCGTCACCATCGGTGCCGACGGCGATCCCGAAACGGTCGTCCCGGGTCTCTACGCCGTTGGCGAAGCGGCCTGCGTGTCGGTCCACGGCGCGAACCGCCTTGGCTCCAACTCGCTCATCGACCTCGTGGTCTTTGGCCGTGCAACCGGCCACCACCTCAAGGAATCGATCAAGCCAGGCACGGCGCATGACAACCTGCCCACCGACAGTGCGGATTTCGCCTTGTCGCGGCTCGATCACTTCCGCCACTCGCAGGGCGGTTCGCCCACCGCGGAAATCCGCACCGAGATGCAGCGCACGATGTCGGCCCACGCCGCCGTGTTCCGCACTGACGAGCTGATGGCAGAGGGCAAGGAAAAGCTGGCCAAGACTTATGCGCGGATGGAAGACATCTCCGTCGCCGACAAGTCGCTGATCTGGAACTCCGACCTGATCGAGACGATGGAGCTCGACAACCTGATCAGCCAGGCGACCGTGACCATGCATTCGGCCTTCAACCGCAAGGAAAGCCGCGGCGCCCACGCGCACGAGGATTTCCCCGAGCGGAACGACGCCGAATGGATGAAGCACACCGCCAGCTGGTTCGATGGCTGGGGCGGCAAGGGCGGCGCCGTGAAGCTGGACTATCGTCCGGTGCACGAATTCACGCTCACCGACGATGTCGAATATATCAAGCCGAAGAAGCGCGTGTACTGATCCGCCCGCCCATTCGCAGCGAACACAGGAAAAGGCCCGGGCACTGCGCCGGGCCTTTTTCGTATCTGGTGCTGCCCGGCGGCGAGTCGCTATGCGCGCGGGGCAATCGCGATGGCCGTGGCTGCACCGTATAGGGCGCTGATAATCGGGCCAAACGCGCTGCGGCCTTGCGCCGGTTTGGGCCGCCGCGCGGATGCATGGTATCTTCACCATGCGGTCGCGCGGGGGAGAACCATCATGAAACTTGCAAGATCGCTTGCCGCCGTTTGCATCCTGGCCGCTGCGGCCTGTTCCGCCGGCGAAGAGGCGGATGCGCCCGAAACCGCCGAAACCGCCGCGCCACCCGGACCGATGGACAGCGCGCTTAGCGCCGCGCCCGTATCGGTTACAGGCAATGCGACCATCATGGACGGCGACGGCAATGTCCTGCGCGAAGGGACGAACGGATTTACCTGCTATCCCGAAAACCCGGTGATGGGCCCGATGTGCAACGATGCGACGTGGGATGCGCTGATCGGCGCGCTGATGGCGCAGGAACCGTTCGAGGGGGCCTCCTTTGGGGTTTCCTATATGCTGGCCGGTGAAGGGGATGCCCCGGGGACAAGCAATATCGATCCTTATGCCAAAGCCCCGACAGAGGAAAACGACTGGATCAAGGATGGGCCGCACATGATGCTCTATGTGCCCGACGCCGCCGCGATCGAGGGGCTTTCGACCGATCCTGCCGACCCGGTCTATGTCATGTGGAAAGGCACCCCGTACCAGCACGTCATGGTCCGTATCGCAGAGCCTGAGTGACCGCGCACTGGCATGCGTGCGGCTCGCCCGCTAACGTCCGGTGATGGCGGGGGCGCGGTGGTGCGTCGCCGCGCGATGGGGGGAAAAGATGCCGCTGCAAAAGCGCCCGGACGGCTCGCTTCGGCTCGATATGCATGTGCCGTTATGGCAGACGGCCGTGGTCCTGCTCGCCTGCTTTGGCATGGGCGGATACTTCTTTCATGCCGGAACCCAGCCGCATAGCGGTGCCAGCGACTTTCACGGCATGGAATATTCCTTGCCGCCCGATGTCTGGCGGATTGCGTTTTTCGTGACTGCGGCCGTTCTGCTGGGCGCGGGATTGTTTATCTTGCTGGGCCTGCTGCGCGGGGGCAAACCCCATGTTAAGATCGAGAGCCGCCGTATTGTCGTGGCAGGAATGGCGATGGCCGGCGACAAGGCAATGCGCTGGGACGAAGTGGAAAGCGTAAAGCGCAGCCGCATCATGCACGGTGCATCCATCGCGCTGAAAAGCCGGACGGGCAAGAAGCTCCAGTTGTCGGAACACACCTTTCGAAATGCCAGCGATTTTCGCGCCCTGTGCGCGCAGATCGAAAGCCATGCGGCGCAGGCGCAGGCGCAGCGCAGCAGCGCTACTTCGCGGTAAGGCGCTTCACGCTGATGATCGTGACTGGCTCGGCCAGGATCTGGCCTTTCAGGAAACCTTCGCCCTTGTCGGGATCGGTCGGCGCGGCATGGATCGCCTTCACGACATCCAGCCCTTCGGTCACGATGCCAAAGACGGCATAGCCGGCCTGCTGATCCAGATCGTCGGCATCTGGCTGGGCGTCCAGCCCGGTCATGTCGGTCGCCATGATGGAGAAATCGCCCGTCGCGGTGCCGGGTTCGAACCGCGCGGCGGAAATCGCGCCTTCCACGTGGGAAAGGCCGGTCACCGTGGTCGGTTCATGCGCGATGGGCGCCAGAACGCGATCGGGGTGGTTTTGCGCGCCGCCCTGGATCAACCCGGCCGTCTGGTCACCCCACGCCAGCCGCATGGTGCGATAGAACCTTGTCCCGTCAAGTCGGCCTTCGTCCGCGTATTTCAGGAAATTGCCCGCGGTAATGGGCGCGCGCTCTGTCTCAACCGCCACGACGATCGTGCCCATCGTCGTTTCGATCGCGACAGGCACGGTTTCATGGGTCGGCTCAGGCTCGGGCTGCGGCGCCACCGGCTCTGCGGGCATTGGCGTGCGTCCCGGTGCGATCTGCGCGGCGGAGGGCAGGGCGAGGAGCGCAAGCGCCGCGAACGGCGCGGCAAGGACGAATCGGCGTTTCATGGCAGCACCTTAGCAGCATCGGCCTGCCCGCGTTCAACCATGTCGTTGGTCGGCGGCTGAATGTCGTTCGTCGATGGAGAAGGCGCCATTGTTTACAGCCGTAGTCGTATCGCCTACACCTGTAATCGCAATTTCCGACGGACTCGCTTTGCCATGAACAAACCTGCCAACGCCGAACGGATTTCCGATGCCGAACAGGCCGTCATGGAAGCATTGTGGACCCGATCGCCGCTGACCGCCGCCGAAGTCGCGGAGCAAGTGGGCGAGGAGCGGGGGTGGAGCCTCGCTACGGTCAAGACCCTATTGTCCCGCCTTGTCGGCAAGAACGCCGTCGCGGCCCGGCCCGATGGCCGCCGCTTTCTCTATTCGCCGCTGATCGAACGCTCTGCCTTTGTGGGGCAGGAATCGCGGCGTTTGCTCGACCGCCTGTTCGGCGGCCGGGCCGCATCGCTGGTCGCCCACCTGGCCGAGGCCGAGGAGCTGAGCGAGCGCGACCTTAGCGAGATCGAGACCCTGCTGAAAGAGCTCAGGAAATGATCGGGGAAATGACGGGGGCGATCATCGCATCGAACATTGCCGGTTGGGCGGTCGATACCGCTATTTATACCGGCCTCTTGATCGCGGCCGTGCTCGTGCTGCGCAGGCCGGCCGCACGCCTGTTCGGTGCGCGCACTGCCTATGCCTTGTGGCTTTTGCCGCTCGCGCGGTTTGTCATGCCGCCGCTGGTCCTTCCGGCGTGGATGAAACCGGCTGAAAACGCCGTTCTACCCGCCGCGGCCGCCGTGCAGGATGGCGAAGCCGTGTCTGCCGCTGCGGTCCAGTCTGCTGTGCCCGCTGCCGATCCGCTGGTTTCCATGGCCATGCTCGGCAATATCGCGATTGCTGTGTGGCTGGTGGGCGCGGTGCTTTTCCTTGCATGGCGGCTTATCTGCTACCGCGTGATGACGCGCCATCTAGTCGCAGACGCGCTGCCGATGGGCACGGCCGGCTCGATCATGCTGGTCGAAACCCCTGCGGTTACTGCGCCCGTTGCCTTTGGCGTGCGCCGCCGCACGATTGCCCTGCCGCCCGGCTTTATGGCGAGCGAGGATACTGCGGCCCGCGATCTGGCCATCGCGCATGAGATTGCGCACCATAAAGGGCACGATCTTGCCGCCAATCTCGCGGCTCAGCCGGTTCTGGCGCTGCATTGGTGCAACCCGCTGGCATGGGCCGGTTGGCGTGCGATGCGCCGCGATCAGGAAGCGGCGTGCGATGCCCGCGTGATGACGGGCCGCCCTGCAGAGGATCGCGCCCGTTACGGCGAAGTGATCGCCGCGTGCAGCCGCGATCAAAGCCGTTCGCCCCAATTCATCCTGGCCGCACCCATGGCCGGTTTCCGCGAGATCGGTCCGGTTCTGGGCGAAAAGGCCATTGTCCACCGCCTGAGGAGCCTCGGCATGAATACCACGCACCGCCGCCATCGCACTGGTCTGCTGCTTGTCGGCGCGGCAAGCATTCTCGCGCTCTCCGCCACGGCCAGCATCAGCTATGCCGACGCAGCCCCGCCCGAACCGATCGAACGGACGCAGGTTCCTGCCTCCACCGCCGCGCAGATCGAGCCCGAAGCCACGACCGAGGCGAAGATCCACATGATCGTCAAGGACGGCGAAGGCGGCGATTTCGAATGGCATTCCGATGGCGAGGAGCTTTCGCCGAAAGAACGTGCCCGCGTCGAAGCCGAGCTTGCGCGGGCCGAGGCCGAAATGGAACGTGCCGAAATCGAGATCGAGCGCGTGCACGCCGAACATGAAAAGGCCGCGCACCAGATGGAGAAGGCGCACAAGGTAAAGGTCATCGCACTCGCCGACCGGCCCGAAGTCGAGGAAGAGGTTTCGACCGACGGCAAGGTCCGCACGATCCGCGTGTTCAAGCGGGGCGATGACGGCAAGCGTGCGATGGTGCAGGAAATGATCGTCGATGAAGGCAAGATCCAACGCGGCGCCATGCAAAGCGCGATACGCGGCATCGAATCGGCCCGCAGTGCGATCCGCGGCAACACGTCGCTGAGCGAAGAGGTCCGCGCCGAAGTTCTGGCCGAGCTCGACGAAGAGATCGCCGAATTGAAGGCCGAACTGGCAGCGGATTGACAGTCATGACTCTCGATTAACTCTCCATTCATCGCTGAAAAGACACGGTTGGTCGCAGCGATGAATTGGGGAGTATCGACATGGAAAATCCGCACCGGCGGCAAAGATCGCCGGGAATCAAGCTTTTGTTCGCAGTACTGGTCGCAGCCGCGCTCGCCGTACCGCTGTTCATGACCTACGCGCTGGTCTGGGACCGGCAGGACCAGTCGAACACCGCGCGCAGTGCCATTACCCAAGGTTGGGGCGGGGCGCAGACGGTGACCGGGCCGGTCGCCATCGTGCCTTATGCCGTCAACTTGACGGAGACCGAGGTTGTCGATGGCAAGCGCGTCGAAAAGGTGCGGCGCGTGGTGCGCGACCTTTATCTCTCGCCCCAGAGGCAGGAGGTGGAAACAACTCTCGATCCCGAACGGCGCAGCAAATCGATTTACGAATCGGTGATCTACCGCGCCCGGCTTTCGGGCACGGCGCGCTTTGCCTTGCCGCAAGAGGATCTGAAACGGCTGAATATTGCGCCGGGTAGCCTGATGCTGGACAAGGCGGAGCTTCATTTCGGCGTATCCGACCCGCGCGGCATGCAAAGCGCGAGCAGGATCACCGCAGGCGGCAAGACACTTGATCCGCGGCCGGGCGGCGGATTGCGCTCCACCGGCAATTCCGGCTTCTTCGCGCCGCTTGCATGGGATGGCGCGGCGCCCCTGACGGTCGAATGGGCCTATGACTTGCGCGGGTCGGAGCATATCTCGCTTATCCCTCGCGGGGGCGATACGCGCTGGCACGTGAAGTCGGCGTGGCCGCATCCCAGCTTTTCCGGCAGCTTCCTCCCCTCGCAAAGCAAGATCGGCGGCGATGGCTTTACCGCCGAATTCGAAATACCCGACCTTGCCCTTGGCCAGGGCCTTGTCGCCACGATCGACAATGCAGAGCCGCCTGCGCCCGGCGGCATGGATGCTTATGCCATGCGTGCGGCAGAGCGTGGGAGCAGCCTAGTCGCATCGGTCGCCATGGTCGAACCGGTCGATCTTTACAGCCGCATCGACCGATCGGTGAAATACGGTTTTCTCATAATCGGTTTCACGTTCCTTGCCTTTCTGATGTTCGATATCGTGGCGGGGGCAAGCGTGTCGGGCCCGGAATACCTGCTGACCGGGGCGGGGCTGGTGCTGTTCTTCGTATTGTTACTGGCGTTCAGCGAAGTGATCGGTTTTGCCGCCGCATATGCCGCGGCGAGCGTTGCGATCATCGGATTGGTTACGGCCTATAGCGCCGCCGTGCTGAAAAGCTGGGGCAGGGCAAAAGTGATCGGCGCGCTCCTGGTAGGGCTTTATGCGCTGCTGTTCGTGCTGCTCAACCTTGAGGCGTGGAGCCTGCTGATCGGTTCGATCCTGCTGTTCCTCGCACTGGCGGGCGTGATGTACGCCACCCGCAACGTCGACTGGCAGGGACTGGGGCGCAGCGGCGACGAAGCCTGATCCAGCCTGGCACTAAGGAAGGGGCCGCGATCCGTTTGGGTCGCGGTCCCTCTTGTCTGGAATGGGGTGGCTGGCGGAAATATAGGTTCACCGCGCCTGTCGCACGGGCAGGTTGGCAACTATGCAGGATGTGGGGTATCCATGTTTCGGTGCCTCGACCTCAGAAAGGCTCGTCATGTCGTATTCCCGATCGTTCGCAGCATTGAGCACCGCTCTGTTATGCGCGTGCGGGCACACCGTAAATGAAGCCCCTACTGCAAATTCGGATGCCGCCCTTGCAACCGCCGGGCAAACGCAGATTGCGCGCGGGTTTTCGTTCGTAGAAGCGCAGTGTAGCGGTTGCCATGCAGTTCGACCGGGAATTGAACCGCCCAATCCGCAGGCACCCGGCTTCGTGGCGGTCGCGAACGATATGGGGTTCAACCACAAGACCTTGCGCGAGTTCTTTCTCGATGGACACGATGTTCCGTACGCGATGACAATTCTACTCGAAGAGGACGAGGCCGAGATAACCACAGCTTACATCATGTCGCTGCGATCGCCATGAGAGCGGGCGGGGATTGAACCTCGACAACGTACTTTTGCCTAACGTCCGCTACCGGGCCGTTGGCTGACATTCCGAATTCGACGCATCACGTGCCTTAACGATCACTCCGATGCTTGCTGCCCCGATGGAGCAGCCGGGATTTCGTAGGTGCCGGGCGCGGGGAATTTGGGCAGGTCGGGGCCGACTTCGCCGGTCTGCGCATTGATCAGCGGGCGCGCGGGCAGGGGGCAATCCTTGGCAAGGCCGATCCCTTTCAGGAACCCGCGCCGCGCCATGGCCGCGTTGACAAGCAGGCGCAGGCGGCGTTCCTCGCCCTTGGCCCCCGAGATTTCGCGCACCACGCCGCGAAACGGAATGATCCCGCCCACGATGGACCCGGCCACGCGCCCGGCGCTGTTCACGCCTTTCTGCAAATTCGACCGTTCGACAGGATCATCGATGTCGCTGCCGATCAGGATGTCGATGTCCCCGATCGCTTGCGACAGGTGCGCGCACGATGCGATCCCTTCGGTCGAATAGGGATCGTTGCCTATGTCGAGCAAAAGCGGCGGCAGGTCTTTGCCGTCGATGTTGAGATCGCGCAGCGGCTGCATCGGGATGTCCTCTGCCTTCACATTGCGATCGACCGCGTTTTGCGCCCACGCAGGCGTTGCGCCAGCGGCAAGAAGCGCGGCGCAGGCGAGCGCGGCGAAAGTCCGGGCGGTCACTGGCGAATATCGGCGAATGTGTCGCATTGGTCCTCGTCACCTGTGTTCAGGCCCTTTTGCAGCCATTGCATCCGTTGCTGGCTGGTGCCGTGGGTAAAGTTGTCGGGCGAAACGCGCCCTTGCGTCAAGGCGTCGTCGCCGATGGCGCTGGCCGCGGTCAGGCCTTCCTCGATGTCGCCGCGTTCGATCAGCTGCGGGTTCTTGGCCGCCCAGACCCCGGCGTAGCAATCTGCCTGAAGCTCCATGCGCACCTGGAGCTGGTTCGATGCACGCGGGTTCTGCTGCTGCATCTGGCGGACCCAGCGGCTTGTCCCCGTCAGCGTCTGGATATGGTGGCCGTATTCGTGCCCGATGACATAGGCGCGGGCGAAATCGCCCCCTGCGCCAAGCTGCTGGTCAAGCTGATCGTAGAAGCTGGTGTCGATGTAGATACCCTGATCGGTGGGGCAATAGAACGGCCCCATCGCCGCCTGCGCCGCGCCGCAGCCCGATCGGCCCGTGCCGTCGTAGAAGTTGAGCGTGGGCTGCTGGAATTCGATGTTGGCCTGCGCGAACAGGGGCGCCCACGTTTCATCGAGCGAGGACAATGCCGAACAGGTTTCGCGGCTGTACTGATTGACGGTGCACGATTCTTCCACCGTTCGGCCACCCGTTTGCGCGGTCGTGCTACCCGTCTGGTTCTGCACCTGCTCGATCGTGCCCAGTGTCGTCATCGGGTCTATGCCAAAGAAAACCGCGCCGATAATGGCAATGACGACCGCACCGCAGCCCATCTTGCCACCTGCACCGCCGGGCAGTCCGCCGCGGCCCCGCTGGTCGTTTACGCGAATATTCTTGGAAAAATCGTTGAGCCGCATCGTTTGCCCTCCATATACCGGGCAATAAGGCCCCCGACCGACAATGCACAAGGAGTTAGCTATGTTCCTTTCCGGCAAGACTGCACTCGTCACCGGCTCCACGTCTGGCATCGGGCTCGCTTATGCGAAGGCCCTTGCGGCACAAGGTGCCAATGTCGTGATCAACGGTTTCGGCGACGCGAACGAGATCGAGAAGGAGCGCGCCGCGCTTGAAGAGGCGAGCGGGGCGAAGGCGATCTACATCAATACCGACCTGACGACGACGCAGGGCTGCGAAGAGTTGATGAACGGGGCGTTCGAGGAATTCGGTGCGGTCGACATCCTCATCAACAATGCCGGGATGCAATATGTCGCGCCGGTAGAGGATTTTCCCGCCGAAAAGTGGGACAAGATCATCGCGCTCAATCTGGGCAGTTCGTTTCACACCTGCCGCCTTGCCGTGCCCCGGATGAAGGAAAAGGGCTGGGGCCGGATCATCATGACCGCCAGTGCCCATTCGCTTACCGCATCGCCGTTCAAGGTCGCGTATGTCTCTGCCAAGCACGGGCTTGCCGGCATGACCAAGACGCTGGCGCTGGAACTGGCGCAGGAGAACATCACGGTGAACTGCCTCTCGCCCGGCTATGTCTGGACCCCGCTGGTCGAAGACCAGATCCCCGACACGATGAAG
>Ga0316207_10005098_pt1 | contig 11037 bp, 11 predicted proteins | sample 6weekpyrite_MG_FD_204943 | JGI IMG/M metagenome (GOLD analysis project Ga0316207, IMG submission 204943) | Microbial mat bacterial communities from mineral coupon in-situ incubated in ocean water Damariscotta River, Maine, United States -... | ecosystem: Environmental > Aquatic > Marine >...
ATTGGCGAGGCGCCTTCCATGCAGGAAGTGTTTCGCGCTATCGGCCGGCTTGCACAATCTAATATCACCGTGCTGATTAATGGTGAATCCGGCACCGGTAAAGAACTGGTTGCCAATGCCCTGCATCAACACAGTCCACGCGCCGATAAACCTTTTATTGCCATCAATACGGCTGCGATCCCTAAAGACCTGCTCGAGTCTGAATTATTTGGTCATGAAAAAGGCGCGTTTACCGGTGCGAATGCACAACGCAAAGGACGCTTTGAACAGGCCGATGGTGGTACTTTATTTTTAGATGAGATCGGCGACATGCCGGCTGACTTGCAAACGCGTTTATTACGCGTATTGGCCGATGGACAATTTTATCGCGTTGGTGGGCACACACCGGTTAGCAGTGATGTACGCATCGTCACGGCGACACATCAAAATTTAGAAACGTTAGTAAAACAGGGAAAATTTCGCGAAGACTTATTCCATCGCCTCAATGTCATTCGTATACACGTTCCTTCTCTGCGCGAACGACGTGAAGACATTCCAACACTGCTCAATCATTTCCTGCTTCAGGCTGCAGAAGAAATGCAAACACCACACAAAGTGATACCCGATGACTTACTACAGTACCTGTCATCACTCGACTGGCCAGGCAATGTTCGTCAGTTAGAAAACACCTGTCGCTGGCTCAATGTCATGGCCGCAGGTAATGAAGTGTTAATGGATGACTTACCTCCAGAGCTGATCAGCCATGATACAGAAAATGCGACTACTGGTACTACTCACAACAACTGGCAATCTGCTCTTCGCGACTGGGCAGACACAAAACTTGAAAATGGCTCAACCGATCTACTGGATGAAGCCACACCTATTTTTGAGCGCATTATGACGGAAGCCGCCCTACAAAAAACCAAAGGAAAACGTTTAGAAGCGGCTAAACTTTTAGGCTGGGGCAGGAATACATTAACGCGTAAAATTAAGGAACTTGGGGTTTAAGAGATAGTTGGCAGTTGGCAGTTGGCAGTTGGCAGTTGGCAGTTGGCAGTTGGCAGTTGGCAGTTGGCAGTTGGCAGTTGGCAGTTGGCAGTTGGCAGTTGGCAGTTGGCAGTTGGCAGAAAAATTCTATTTTTTATAAGCCTGCTGTCAATTAAACTTTTTTATCTTTTGACTTTACTGCAAACCGAACACTGATAACTGCACACTTTTTTTAAGCAATACAGCGCAAAAACGCCTCCTCTAATGTGGCGGCCTGATAAGTTTTTTTGCACTCTTCAGGTGATCCACAGAACGCGACTTTTCCATTATGTAAGATACCAACCCGATCACTTAACTCTTCAACATCCGCCAGCATATGGCTGCTGAAAAAAATAGTTTTACCTTTTTCTTTTGCCAGTTTTAACTGCCGCTTCACCAGTGCCCGTGCCTTCGGGTCCAGTCCGCTCATCGGCTCATCAAGAATCAGTAATTTTTTATTCAGCAACAACAAAGCCGCCAGACCTAATTTTTGCGCCATCCCTTTTGAGAATTCACGCACCGATTTTTTTAAAATTTCTTCTGACAAATCAAGATCGGCTAGCATCTTCTTAACCGCATCAGGATCAATTTTTGATTTATATAAATCAAAAATGTAATTTAAAAACTGCTGCCCATTTAAATAATAGGGGGGTAAAAATCGTTCAGGTAAATAGGCAAGATTTTCTCGCGCTATTGTTTTGATACTATCAATACCAAACAATTTTATTGTACCAGACTGATAATTATGAAAATTGAGTAGGCATTTTATTAACGTTGTTTTGCCTGCTCCGTTAATGCCAACAAAACTAAAGATCTCACCACCATAAACTTCAAGCTCAACATTATTTAACACATGCTGTGTTTTATATGATTTATTTAAGGAGGAAATATTTATTGTCATAATTAAAAAAGGCGAGTAATTACCCGCCTTCCTTTCTTCAGATTCAGTTACAAATATAATTACATTTCAAATACCATATCGGCTGCTGTACCAAAGACATAACCGGTAGCATTTGTTACATGACGAATAGTACCCGCATCAGCATTACTATCATCACTCTGTGCATCTAAAATGGCTGCCATTTCTCCATCTACTCCGGCAAAAAAGACATTTAACCCAGATAACCCATTAGTTGCACCACCAACACCATTACCTGTTGCGATTCCCGTTATACCACCCATCGCGTGTACTGGCTGATCATTTGATGTATTACCTGTAGCCGCACCACTAATCAGACCAGACGACCTTAAATGATGCCAAGCAAGAGTTGTTTCATTATCAGTTGCCGCTACAGCATCATCTGCAGCGGCGTAAGCACCTTCTATAACACCATTACCAACGGTTCCTACAGTACCATCTGACTGGACCGCTGTAGCGCCAAGATGAGCAACCGCTGCAAAATCATCACCTGGAAGAGCAGCATATCGATCCTGATAACTAAATACTGCAGCTGATATACCGCTGAAATCATTATTAACATTCTTAATTCGAGCATTGGTAATGACTTCCTGTCCCTTAAGTACGCCTCCCAGCAACAGGCCAATAATGACCATTACAATAGCTATCTCAATTAGGGTGAAGCCTGATTGCTGTTTTTTCATAAGAAACCTCTTTATCTTTATTCTGTAATTAACTGATTTTACACATTTTAATGCTTAGACTATAGTTGATTGTAGTCTTAATTACCAACTTTTGTCTCATTTTTAGTCAACTTTCTTAACATTTTGACCGCTTTTTGCTTCAATTCGCTGCAACAACAGGTTTAAAAAACGAATCTCATTCTCATCGGTGACTAATTTATTGGCCAGCAGGCCGCCTACTAGTAGTTTTATCTGTTCTGTTTCTCCCATCTGCTCCAGTATCAGCAGACGCATATCTTTCGCCCAGAAAGGTATCTTGTCATTTTTTTCTTCTGCCAACGCGGTTGCATACTTCAAAGCCAGTTTCTTATCTTTCAAGCCATGTTGTGCAGTGATTGTGGCCTCTGATAACCAGCGCCAGTTTTTTTCCGGGTTTATTTTGTATTGTCGATAAATAAAATCCAGCATCTGGCGTACTCGCAGCTCATCCGATACGCGACTATAAATTCTTGCCGCCAGCAACATTGGGTACTGACTATCTGGTTCATATGCTGATAATGCGGTCAGCCATTTTGTTAGTTTTTGGTAATCAAGCGATCGAAAGGATACGTATTGCCCGGCTTGCACATCAAATTGTTGTAACCAGAAAATAATCAGTCGATAACTAAAACTCTGATCACTGGCTGCTATTAATTTTAGTGCCGATTCAGATGGTACATTGGGCAATTCATTAATCGCTGGTCGCTGGTAGTAGAGCGTGCTACGCCAGCTACTTATCATAATAAATAAAACTATGAGCAACAGCCATAAAAGCGGTGATGAGTTATGAAATGTTTTTGCTTTCAATATCATCTTTAAATAGCTTTTCGTTTTAAATCGATCACACCAACCAGACTAAAAAATACTACAAATAAAATATATTCTATTAAATAACTAATAATGACAGCTACTGGTATCTCTGCCATGCTCAGCCAGCCACTTTGTGTAAAATGATCAAGCCTTGGTAAAAATAAACCAATAATATCTATCAGTTGATTAATAAACTGATTAAATAAGCTATCCTGAAACGGCCCTTCGCCCATGCTTTGTATCGCTGGCATTAAACGCATCAGACTATAAATACCAATGCTGCTCATTAAACTCAGTGCCACATTTTCCAGCGAAAGAATAAAAATAAGACTTAACAGCGCGACTATACTTAATTCGCAAAATAGTGATAACGACCAGATTAATGCGGATGCCGCATCTGTAAAAAATAATAATACAGTGGCATATAAAACTGATATTAATAAAGCCAGCAGGCTAAAGCCTATAAATTTTCCAATAAAGACCTGGTATCGTGGTATTGCTATGGCAAACAGTAACTCGATCGACTTATCCTGAAAGTCTCTGGCGACACTGGAGATGACAAAAAAGATTACCACCAAAACTGATGTTATTCGTAGAAAGCCGGCCATTAAAACAACTTGTGACTGACTGGTTTCTGTTAATGCCGTCTGACTAATAAATTGTGCTAACAAAACAGCAAATATTATTAAGGACGCAATAACCCAGACTATTTTGCCGCGCACGGCTTCAATTAAACTGTATCGGGAAATTGTTATTACTGATGAAAACATCAAGGAACCTATGGCAATAAAGCGGCTTCAACCATGCGAGATTTTAAAACGGTTAACGGAATCCAGACAACAAGGTCATCATACTCCTGACCTGTTACATTACTGTAAAAGCTATCAACAAAATTGACATCACCATCACAATTTTCAAGTTCTCTAGCACTTAAGCCTGCAGCGCAAGCGATTTGGCTGCCACCATTTTCTGCGTAAGACAGTATGATCGCGGGGATATCATTTGAAAGCACTGAGACACCAGCAGCGGCTTCATCATTATCATTGATAACAATATTGCCGATATCATCCATTGCAAAACTTGCATTATCACCAATACCACTTCCTCGTGGAGCACCTGCTCCATCAAGCGCAGGTGGCGCATCTGCCATGCTTAAGTTCCCCGTGCCTCTAACACGATAGACAAAGCGGTTGCCCCAGGTATCATTAGCAGCAACGCCAATATCAACATGTGGTAAGGCACCTTCATTGACATCGCAAGGGGTTCCTGCTCCCGGATTTGGTGGGTTTTCAACACCATCATTATCCGTATCAGGGCAAGGTAGCCTGCCATTAGTTAGAGTAAAACCAATCAATGCCTCACGCGCGACTTCAAGCAATTGCCTTGTTTCATCACGTTTTAATTGTTGCCTCTGTACTCCCACTGTACTGATTACACCGCCCAAAATGAGGCCGACAACAATTAAAACGATCGCCATTTCGATCAGTGTAAAGCCTGCTATTTTTTTAACGTCTTTTATATTCATATTTGTAGTGACTTTTATGGGCAACTGGCACTACTCAGGTTACCACCTGCAGTGGCATTCGGGTTTATGCAATACAAATAATCATTGCCTACCTTATCGTAGGTTTTATTACCTGCTGCATCTTCAAAATTATTCGCATTCATGCCTTCCAGATATCTACCAATTGTAAGCCTGCTATCAGCATCAGCTGCGCCACCTACATCTCTTCCAATCGGATCATTTCGATCCACACCTGGCTGACGCTCACCTGAGAATAAAACAATACCAGCTCGTTGCGTACCACCAACCGATACACAGTTACCAGCACATACTGCAGAGCTAGAACCTGGTGAAAAATCACCGGAGACCACATAGAAAAAATGATCTTTCCAGTGCTGCCATAATTCATAGTCTTCAGTTAATAAACACCCTGTTAAAATATTACCAATACCTTTACTGCCACCACCCGTCGGACAACTGTTTACTGAACTGCAAAGCTCTAACAACGCCTGAGCTTCAGCCACATCTTCAGTGTAGTCTTCATTGGCATCATCAATATCTTTTTGTCGCTCTTCTTCACAGTCAGCTATATCATCCGGATCACCTTTGGCTTTTTTTATACAACTTGTGTATTGCCCGGGAATACCATTTAACTCTTTATCTCTCTTTTTAATAGCATCGGCAATTGCCTTATCATAATCAGACTGACAACCGGTACAGTCGGCAACAAATCCACCATTCACTGTTGTGCATGCATGCTTAACTAAACACGCCTGATAATCGGCTAGCTCATCATCAGCTATCTCATCCAGCTCTTCATTATAATCTTTCTTTGCATCGGCAAGGTCTTCTGCTAAATCAGCATCGCATTCTGGCTCTGTTTTTGTTGGGTCTAATAAACATGCCTGATAGTCTGTATTTGCTTCTGCAATATCAATGCGATACTCAGCCAGTTCTTCGGCTAATTCTTCCAAATATTTGTCATACTTTTTCTTGCACTGATTACAGCTAGGCGGGTCTGTCGGTACCGCGCCAGCAAAATCCGACGGACCACCACTGCCAATGGCATCTAATTGGGCTTCACTATTGGCAACCACGTCCGGTAATCTACCTAATAAACTGGCTGGCGTTACTGTATCTGCATAACTGGTATTTTCTCGATAACCTGTAGCGCTTAAATCAATATCACTCGGCCACGGCAAATTCCTTACCGTACCGGCATTACCATACGCCACCACACAGTTGGCAATTTTTTGTGTTAAATCTTCCATGCTGGTTGAATAATCATGCCGGCGTTTCACAGCGTTCCATATTTCATCGCGAGTGATGGTTAATATCAGATCATTAAATGCCGGATTTGCAATCTCACTATTCGTACCCGCTTTTATAAAACTGTCTGCCTGATCAGGATTATTATTTAACACGCTGTTGTCAATGACACCATTACCTTCCAGATAATTGGCCACCGTGTAATTACCACCACATTGTTCTGTATTTACAACACCACCCGAACGGTCCTGATTAAGATTGGTACCCGGTGCGATAACCGCAGCAACTACTCGGTCCTCCGGATCATTGCCATAAATAACGGTACCCGCAGCATTAGAGATCTGTAACATGCCATTGGTGTCTTCATTTAACATTTCAGTTTTGGGCGCATTTTTGTAATAGCCAGAGACGGCATACCAGAGACATTCATTGGCCTCATCTTTTTGTGGCGCAATATCAAGCGCCCTATAGGGTAACCGGCCAATAGTATTTGTATTTAAGTTTCCACATGCCCCCACATCCTGCTGACCTTCCTCAGGATTCGCTCCGCCTTCATCGGTATCAGGACACGGTAAAAAACCCATCTCACCCGGATGCGTGTCGATATAGGTTGCCGCATAGGCAATTAATGCTTTTTTAGCTTCCGACAGAGCAGCTACACGATTATCCTGACGCTCATGTTTTTCTGATACAGCACCGTACTTTCCCATCAAATAAAAAGCAGCGACTGAGGCTAGCACGACCATCGCGATCAGCATCGCCGCTCCGCGTTGTGTCTTTTTATTCAGCTTAGTATGAGCCGTTGTCTTAAAACTATTATTATGGCTTTTCATAGACTTCCTGCACTGGCTGTTGTGTTCTCGTTATTACCTGCCCTGGTTTTAGCTTTACGATTCCTTTACCACGTACTTTTAGTTTTACTTGACCGCTTTTTTGTAGCCGTATCACTTTTACATCTTCTAGTGGCTTATTCGACTTTAGCGTATTATTACTGTTAACCCAGACGACATCAGGCTGTCCTTTTCGTTTAAGGTAACCTTTAACTTCTATGCGCTGTGTCTGTTTCAGAGGCTTAGCATCTGCTTTAGATTTTTTTGTAACAGTATGTTTTGAAGCATCGATCACCGCTCGCTGCGCCGGTGTAAAAAAGAGTTTATTAATATTTTCTGCGCCCGCTACCGTAGCTGGTAACAACCCATTTATTAGTAACGTCAAAATACCTATAAAGGTTGCCTGTTTCATTTAACCAACCTTAAAGGTAAACCATTTGACATTACAACTGGCTTCGACATTCGGTATCGATGTTCTGATAGCTGTGCCGCTATTTAAACGTCTGACTTCACATGAGCTAATTACATGTATCGATTTTTTGATGTTTTGAATACTTCTCAGAGCACGCATAAGATCCGCCTCATGCAATAGTGATATATTTAATTTTACGTCTGACACAAATACCTGAAGCCCTCTGTCATCGATCAATCCGTCATCATACTGATAGGGCCGGCGGGCACTTATCGCATATCTTAGTTGTGGTATCTTCTGTTGAATACGAATCTTTTCCAGCTCGTCTAACCAGTACAGTCTGTTCTCAGTTTCATACTGTTTTATCGGCATATATCGGTTGAATTGCTTTTTATATTCGGCAGCTACAAGACTCAGGTTATCCAACCGACTAAAACGCTTAGATTCTTTATTCAATTTCGTATTTAAGACTTGATAATGAGCAGTCTTAGTCTCGAAGCTTTGATAAAAAACAAAACATATTATTAGCGCAGCAGCGACCACCACAGAACTTGCCAGCAAAAGATTATATTTTCCTGTACTAACCTGCATTAGCTGGGGCCTCCATCTGTAATGTCAACGTCAGCTCAGATTTTTCTTTTGCGCGATCAGATATCACGCCTCTCATATTATCTGTTGAGGCAGCTTTTATTGCTTTTTTTGTTATCAGGACGCTTTTTACTGTCTTAAGTTTTTGTAATGACGCAGTAAAGCGTTCTATTACACGGGATGCATTTTGATTTGATAGATCCTTAAAATCCAGACTAGCCGTAAGCTCAATATAATGTCCCTGATCTTTTTTAACAGACTTTGCTTTTTTTATACGAGAATTTTTATTCTTTGCCTTCTGATATTCTGCCTGATTAATATTCCAGTTTATCCTTAGCAGTGAAATATCTTTATAAGCGGCCAGTACCTGGCTGATAGCTGCCACAGATTTTTGCATATCATATTCAGCAGCCGATTTCACATCGGCGACATTATCGACAAACAGTTTCATCTGTTTAGCTTTTGCTGGTAATTTTGACAGATTTTTTTCTACCCTGTCATTATGTGACTTTAATATCTGTATCTGCTCTTCTATACCCTGCACCTTGTAGTCCAGAACATCGATGTCGATATAAAATTTGGCTGTCACTAATATCAGTAAAAACGCTATAGCTACTGCACCATAGTTGACCCAGTTATCTCTTACTTTATTTTTATAACGTACTAAGTCATGCACTCTTCCATAGTGATTATTAGTCATCGATCCCAGTAAAAGATTTGAAAATATTTCCTGCCCGGCAATTGTATAATCTGATCTGATTGCTAATGTTTTTTTCAAGTCTTCGTGACGCACATACGCAATATCCATATCTGGTAACAGCGCATCAAGACCCGTAAGCTGGTTATAAAAACGATCACTCGCTAGAATAAGGACATCTACCCGGTCATCTGTTTTTATCAGTTTCTGATTTTCCAGATACTTTCTTGTCTTATTTAAATCTGCAGAAAATGAATCAATCTCCAGATCCTGAGATGACGGGATATTACGACTATAAAATAGTTTTCCGTCTTTAAATATACTCTGACGAATAAAGCGTTTTGACTGGCGACTTACTAACAGAGTCAGGCCTTTTTTTACTTTCAAAACCTTTAATATATTGCCTGTTATAAGCGGCAGTGAATAGACGCCTTTAATAAATATCTCATATTCATTAAACAGTTCCAGCCACTGTTCTAATGGCTGCTTTGATGTCATGCCTGAAACAAGTAAGCGGTCATCTCTGCGTTTTTTACCCGCACCTTGCTCTTCACGGCCAACAACTTTTGCCATTGAAAATTCGGCACCACGGTGTAACCGGGTCAGGGTTCTGTCGATGAGGAATTTGCGTTCATGCGCACTGACATGCGGAATTGTTGTTAGTGTTATCTCTTCTTCCAGCACATCGACAATGATTGAAGATACAATATCTTTGCTTCGCTGCAGATAATCAATCACCTCGGGTGACTGCCGGTCTTCAAATTCATATTTCGAGATCAAACTTGATCCCTGCCATATCATGGCAGTCATTCGATCATCTGTTATGAAAAATACCTGTCGCATCTTATCTTAAACTACCTATAGTGTCGTAAATTGGCCCGAATACTGACGCGAGTATCCAGACCAGTATGATTGCCAAAAACAGGATCAACACTGGCTGTAATACCGGCTCAATTGTCGCCAGTGATTCTTTTACCTCACGATCAAAATAATATTTAACATTTTTCAGTGAAACGTCTAGTTCACCACTGGTTTCACCGATTTTAAACATACGAACAACAAGCGGTGGAAACACATGTGTATTTGAAATGGCTATTGATATCATTTCACCTTCTGAAATATTTTCATGCGCTTCATCAATCGCCTGCTCAAGCACCACATTACCAAGCAAACCTTTACTTGTTTTCATCGACTCCAGAACTGTTATGCCTGCTTTATACATCAGGGCAAAATTATTACTGAATCGTGCCAGTTTAATCTTCTGCATGATGGGCCCGATCAGCCAGATCTTGAGCTTAAATTTATCCAGCGCATATCTGATTGAATAAAAACGCGCCGCCAGTAGTTTAATAGCAATGACGATTATCACTGGCAGACTCAATACTACATACCAGTAGTTTTGCATAAAATCCGACACTGCCAATAAGGCCCGCGTATGCAATGGCAGTTCATTACCAAACTGCTGCATAAATGACAGCATCTGCGGTACCACCACAATCATTAATACCACAAATGCGAGCGTCATGATTACGCCAATAATTGCAGGATACATAATGATCTGCTTGGTCTGTGCCCGTAATTCTTCCTGCCACTTAAGCATGCTTTCAAGCTCTTCAAGAACTTTATTTAATTCTCCGCTTTGCTCGCCTACTTCGATCAGATTGACATAAACGCTATCGAATGATTTTGGAAATTTTGCCATTGATTTTGACAGACTCTCACCACCTTCTATCGACTCCAGTAACGCCGATAATAACGACTGTATATGTGGCTCTGGAAAACTGTCTCTTAAATCTGCCAGACCTTCCAGCAATGGCACACCTGCTGACAGTAACTGACCTAACTGAAAAGTAAAAATTATTTTCTCTTTTCTCGTTAGTGCCCGTATTCCGGTTGATTTTAAAAATGCTGATTCATTTATCTGTCTGGCAGAAATCAGCTCTTGCTTAACTTTTCTGAGCTGTAAATCCAGGTCCTCAATATTGTCTGCGACAATAGTTCCGTTCACACGCCGGCCATTTTCATTAATTGCCTTATATTTAAAGTTAGCCATTATTTACAATGCCTGCCTAAATCAACCGACCAGTAAAATCGATCACACGCGTGACTTCTTCAATACTGGTCCGGCCATCAGCCACCCATCTTGCTGCATCGTCCTGAATACTAATGAAACCTTTTTCAATCGCTGCCTGTTTGAATTCATTCATACTGCACTGATTAACGATCATTTCATCCAGATCACTATCCATTCTCAGCACTTCCATTAGGGCAAAGCGACCACGGTAGCCTATGTAATTACAGC
>Ga0316207_10005099_pt1 | contig 11037 bp, 6 predicted proteins | sample 6weekpyrite_MG_FD_204943 | JGI IMG/M metagenome (GOLD analysis project Ga0316207, IMG submission 204943) | Microbial mat bacterial communities from mineral coupon in-situ incubated in ocean water Damariscotta River, Maine, United States -... | ecosystem: Environmental > Aquatic > Marine >...
TCGGGCGGGTCGGCCATGATCGCTTCAAGCCTTCCGCCCAACCGGATCAATGGCGTGCGGATGCCCGCCAATGCTTCGGCGGCGGCACTGGCTGCCTCAATTACTTCGCCCGGTAGTCCACTTGCTTCGGTTTCAATGCCGTAGCCTGCGTCAATGCTGCCTGAGCCATTGGCGCTTTCATCGCGCGCATAGGTAGCGGTGCGCACCGCGGAAAGCAGTTTTTCCAATGGTCCAGAAGGTTCACCTTCGACAAGCCGTTGGAGCCAGCCTGCGCCGGGCAATGCCTGGCCTGCCGTGCAGGCATCCTCGATCGCATCGCTGCCTTCGCCGTCATAGCTTGCAACATCGGCGAGACGGGCGGAAAGGCCCCTGCGGCGCCCTCTGTTCTTGCGCTCTGGCCCCAAAATCCAGCGCCGCAATTCGATTGCTTCTTGTCCTGATAGCGTGGCGGCAAACGTCGAATCGGCAGCTTCGAAGACGTGATGGCCTTCGTCAAAAATCACGCGTGTCGGGCGTTGGGCATGGTCGCGCCCGCGTGCAGCGTTGATCATTACCAGCGCATGGTTTGCGATGACCAGGTCAGCTTGCGCGCTATCGCGAGCAGCGCGTTCAATGAAACACTTTCGGTAGTGCGGGCACCCGGCATAGATGCACTCACCGCGCTGATCGGTAAGGGCGGCAATCCCGCGTTTGCGGAACAACGTCCCTAGCCATCCGGGCAGATCGCCGCCGATCATGTCGCCATCGCGGGTAAACCCTGCCCAGCGGGCGACCAACTGGGCAAGGATCGCGGGACGACCTGCAAAACCGCCTTGCAATGCATCTTCGAGATTGAGCAGGCACAGATAGTTTTCGCGACCCTTGCGTACTACAACAGGCGGGGTGCCATCGGGCCGTTTGACCGGCCATGCGCGGCGGCTTTCACTGCGCAATTGCCGTTGGAGGTTTTTGGTAAAAGTCGAAACCCAAACGGTTCCGCCCGATGCCTGCGCCCACAGCGAGGATGGTGCGAGATAGCCCAAAGTCTTGCCAATACCTGTACCCGCTTGGATCAGTGCAAGATGGGGCAGTTCGCGGCGGTCACGCGGTGCGAAAATCTGCGAGGCGTCTTTGGCATAGCTGCGCTGGCCCTCGCGTTTTTCGGCCCCTTCGCCGGTCAAAGTATCTAGCGATGAAAGCACGTCTTCAGGCAGCAGGTCGACTTGAGAGGGTGGTGCTCGTTCGCCTGTCTCTTCCCATTCGGGCAGAGTGGCAAATAGCCATTTTTCAGCGCGCTCGGGCCGCGCGATATGTGGTTTGATCACCTGTGCCCATGGCCATCGCAAACGCTCCAGTGACTGCAATGTGCTCCATGCGCCAGATCGTTCAAACCATTCAGGATCCTCGCAAGCTTCAACCATTGCGCCCGCTGCCAGTTGAAGGAAAGCTGGCACATCAGCATCACTGGCAGGCTCTTCGAGCTCAAGCGCTTCGGCAAGTCCGCGCGGAGTGGGTACGCAAAACCGGGCGGGATGGATAAAGGCGAACAATTCCAGCAGGTCGAGCCCAGAAAGGTCGGGATACCCCAATCGGTTCGCCACCAGCGGCGCATTCAAAATGAGCACCGGCGTATCTGCCGCACCCATAATCGCTTCGCCCTTTGAAACCGCTCCGGTTTCGCCATTGGCTGCCCGCAGCCAGTTGCCGCTGTGGCTTGCATGCAAGGCGGGTAGGGGCAGAGGGCTATTGCGAAGAGGAGAAGGGGGGACGCTCACGATGATTCAATGATGCGCACCTGCGGCCGATAAGTAAACGAGGGCGGCGCACAGTTCTGTGGTTTTGATGCGGGCGAGTTGCAGGCATTTTGCGCGACAGACAGTTTTGATTGCCAGTATTCGGTGCTCGCTCGGCGACGATCCGCTCACCTTCGCACTTGCACAATTGCACGCCTTCCATAAAAGCGCCTGCACTATGACAGACAGTACGCTCATCGAGACCGCTCGCAATTCCAAGGCTTGGCCATTTCAAGAGGCACAGCGCCTTGCAAAACGGCTGCGCAATGGAAAACCGAACGGCGAGCCTGTTTTGTTTGAAACGGGCTATGGCCCATCGGGCCTGCCGCATATCGGCACCTTTCAGGAGGTATTGCGCACCACGCTCGTTCGACGTGCCTATGAGGCACTGACGGGTGAGCAGACGCGGTTGGTCGCATTTAGCGATGACATGGATGGTCTGCGCAAAGTGCCTGACAACGTGCCAAACAAGGAAATGCTGGCCGAACATCTTGGCAAGCCCTTGTCGCGCATTCCAAACCCGTTTGGCACCGAATATGAGAGTTTCGCTGCGCACAACAACGCGATGCTCCGTGCATTTCTCGATCGGTTCGGGTTCGATTATGAATTCGTAAGCTCGTCAGATCGCTACAATTCTGGCGACTTCGATGACGCCCTTTGCGGCGTCCTGCGCAACTTTGACGCCATTCAAGACATCATGCTGCCGACATTGGGCGAGGAGCGCCGCAAGACTTACTCTCCGGTTATGCCGGTGAGCCCTACGACTGGCATCGTAGTGCAAGTTCCGATCGAAGTGGTCGATGCCGATGCGGGGATCATTCGATTTACCGATGAAGATGGGAGCGTGGTCGAACAATCTGCGCTTGGCGGGATGTCCAAGTGTCAGTGGAAGGTCGATTGGGCAATGCGCTGGGTAGCGCTTGGCGTAGATTATGAAATGTACGGCAAGGATTTGACCGATAGCGGCGTGCAATCGGGCAAGATTGCGCGCGTGCTCGGCGGGAACAAGCCTGAAGGCCTCATCTATGAGATGTTCCTCGATGAAAAGGGCGAGAAGATCTCCAAGTCCAAAGGCAATGGCCTTTCGATTGAGGAATGGCTCGAATATGGGAGCGAGGAGAGCCTGGGCTTTTACATCTTTGCCAATCCCAAAAGCGCCAAGCAGCTGCATGCGGGCGTCATCCCCAAGGCAATCGACGATTACTGGCAGTTCCGCGAACGTCTGGCCGAGCAACCGCTCGACAAGCAGATGGGCAATGCGGTGTGGCACTTGCTGCGTGCCAACCAATCGCTTGAAACACCCGATGCTCCTGGCGCTGGAGACAAGCTTTCGGTTCCATACAGCTTGCTGCTCAATCTGGTGAGCGTGCTGGGGCTTGAGGCGACGCCTGAAAACCTTGCCGAATACGTTGCGTCTTATACCGGCGAACCTGTGGCAGACCCTGCGCTCAAGCGGTTGATCGAGGCTGCGGTGAACTACAACCGCGACTTTATCGCCCAGACGCTTAACAAACGTGCACCACAGGGCGCAGAAATCGCAGCATTGAAAGAGCTCGATGCGCAGCTTGCTGGCGCGTCAAGCAATGCCGACGCAGGTGATCTGCAGACCATGGTATATGAGATTGGCAAGCGCGAGGAGTTTGGTTTTGAAAACCTTCGGGACTGGTTCCGCGCGCTTTACGAAACTTTGCTCGGCAGCGAGCAGGGGCCGCGCATGGGTAGCTTCATCGCGCTTTACGGCGTTGAACCTACGAGAAAGCTGATCGCCGAGGCATTGGCCAAAGCTTAGGATTAATCCTAAGCCGGCTTTCTATTTCCAGGCCCGCGTCCGGTACCACTTGGTAATGATGTATTTCGCGCCCTTCACAACAGGGGTGCCGGCATGCATTGTCTGCTCGTTCGGCCTGCCGTCGGGCAAAGCATTGTTCCAGACCAGCAGAACGCCGGGCTTGGGCTCAATCTTGATGCCAATCTCGGTAAAGTGCGTTTCGCCGCCCTCTTCGACTTCGTTGAGGAAGGCCATGGTTGTCCAGCTTCGCTGGCCGCCGCGCTTCCGTTCGTCGAGCCAGTACTTTTCGCTGGTATAGAACCAGTCATTGTGCGGCTTGAATTGCTGCCCGGGCAAATAGCGCTGACCTTGGATAGCCTCGCCGATTTTCGGATCCACACCGAGCAGATCGTCGATCCGCCGCCCGATCCCTTTTACAAAACTGTCATAGGGATCAAGATCGCCAGAATAGGATGTACGAAACCCGCTCTCATACCCGATCTCGTGCAAGGAAGACGGGCGGGCGGTGTGATCTACCATCAGGCAAAGCCGTTCGCATTCGGCTGCGCTAAGAAAGTCGCCAATGGCGTATAAATCCGCCTTTTCGGTGTCGATTTTATAGACGCCGGGATCCGCTTCGAGCCGTTCGCGCACGTTTTTGCCGACACGGCGCAGCGCATCTTGATCAGGGACGATTTCAGTCTTTGCCATGGCCGATGCTTAGCAAGCGCGGCGCAAAAGCAAACCCCCGCCGGATCGCTCCAGCGGGGGCTGCGGTCAGCTTGGCGCTGATCTTACCAGAAGAAGTCGTGGATCACATCGACCACTTCGCCGGTATAGATGTCGACCAGTACGACATCATCGTAATATCGTACCCAGCGATAGGGTCCGTAAACTTCCGGCAGGCGGTACGACCAAGGGTCGTTGATGTAATAGCGCGATCCGAAGAACAGGCTGTCGAGATAGAAGCCAATGCTCAAGCGGTTGTAGCGATGTGCGCGATACGGCGCGTAGTAACGGCCGAGGCGGAAAATGCTGCGGTTCGCGCGGCGATAGTCACGCCAGCTATACCGGCGGCTGTCGCGCCATGCCTGGCGGTTCCAGCGGCGATATTGGCGGCGGTCTGCCCTACGTTCAGCACGGCGCCCATCTCTCACGCCATCGCGGTAGCCACGACGGACACGGCGGTCGCTGCGACGGTCATAGCGGCGATCATAACGGCGGTCGCGGCGCTCTATCCGGCGGTCTGAACGACGTTCAGCCCTACGTTCAGCTCTGCGGTCAGACCGACGATCGACTCTCCGCTCGCCCCGACGTTCGATACGGTCTACACGGCGGTCACCGCGACGTTCGACCCGATCTGCCCGGCGATCACCACGGCGTTCAACTCGGTCGGACCGGCGGTCTGTGCGACGCTGGACCCGATCTGCGGCACCGTCACGACCCCGCCTTTCCAGCCTGTCGGAGCGGCGATCACCTCGGCGTTCAACCCGATCAGAACGGCGATCAGAACGGCGCTCTACTCGGTCAGCTCTGCGATCAGAGCGGCGATCTACCCGATCCGCGCGGCGAGCAGGACGACTTTCGGTCCTACGCTCGGTGCGGCGTTCGGTGCGGCGTTCGGTCCGGCGCTCAGCTCGCCGTGCGGGGCGCGCGGGCTGGGCATCTGGTTCAGCAGAGCGTGCGCCTCGTCGTTCAAAACTGCGGCTCTGCCTTTGGGCGCGAACGCCTTCGCTTGAACGGCGCTGTGCACGTCGTTCGCCCCGGCGTTCACTGCGACGCTGCGCACGGCGATCCTGACGCGACTGCTCCATCTCTGCGCTTGCTTCTAGCGAAGTGGCGCTTGCCGCATAGGCGGCTGAGGTCGGGGCGATTCCCGCCAAAGCCAAAGCGAGCGCAGATAAGGCGCTGCCTCTGAGTAACAGGGTGATTTCCATGATGTGCCTCCAGTGTTGCCGCCCCACCACTCACGGCTTGAATGAAACTTTACTCGTTCTGGAGACGGTTTAGAGGCGAGTCGCTGACAGCATCCTGAACCAGCCGGTAAGGCTTACGTTAATGTTTGGAGCGATTTTGCTGAACGGCGCGATTTCGTGCCCTGAAGCCGACTCAAGCGGCTGCGGCGCCCTCGTCGTCGACGTTGGTGTCTTTGGTCAGCGGCACTGGGTCAGGCGCCGGTAAGAACTTCACTTCCTCCCAATCGCTTGCAATGATGACGCGATCTTCGCCATGCGCCTGTGCTGCATCCAATGCAGCGGCCGAGCGTGCGTGCAAATCGTCATCGCTTTCACCCTTGCCTCTTTCGGCGACACCAAAACTTGCCGTCAGGCGGAGGCTGTCGTCAAGGCCTGGAACAGGCGTCTGAGCCAGCCTTCGCATAAGGCGCTGTGCAATCTCGCCTGCTTCGCTTTCAGTTGCTCCGTCAGCGATGATGACAATATTGTCATCGCCGTCGCGTGTGACTTTGTCCGTTCCGCGCACGCTGGCACGCATGACTTGCGCTACCTGTTCGATTGCTTCGGCACGGGCGGATTGTCCCCAAATCTGTTTGATCTGCGACGTGTGATCGATACGCCCGCTAAGAACGGCGGTTCTGCGCGGAACTGAGGGTGTTTTACGAGGCGTGTGGCGGGCCGCTTCGTTCGCGCGCGAATCAAATGTCGGGCGGTCAAACAGGCCCGTGAGCGGGTCGGAGTTTTCGGTCCGGCGCGCCAGTTCGCGAATGATGAACATGGCCACCAGCGAAACCACAGCGATCACTGCGATCAAAGTCAAATCGCCGCTACGCGAAGCAGCGCTGGCGAACACGCCCTCGATCGATGTCATGAAAGTGCCCCTCTTTCGTCCCTGTCCGAAAGAGGAATGCCCGATGCCCGGTTAAAGCCGCGTAAAGGACACAAGCATTTGCAAAGTAACGACGCTTAGCAGTTTTCTGCGCGATTCATTACCGTGCGCGAGTTAGAGAAAACCAAGCGAAGCCGAGGGCGCGGAAGAATTTCCGGCCTCACGCCTCACTTCGCATCGCAAAAATCAACGCGTCAGCTTTTTATACGCCAACCTTGTAGGCCGATCCGCTGCATCGCCGAGGCGACGTCGTTTGTCTTCCTCATATGCCTCAAAGTTGCCTTCGAACCATTCGACGTGGCTGTTGCCTTCAAAGGCCAGAATGTGCGTCGCCAAACGGTCGAGGAAGAAGCGGTCGTGCGAGATAACCACGGCGCAACCGGCAAAGTTTTCGATGGCCTCTTCGAGCGCGCCCAAGGTTTCAACGTCGAGATCGTTGGTCGGTTCGTCCAGCAGCAGCACATTGCCGCCCTGTTTGAGCATTTTGGCCATGTGGACGCGGTTGCGTTCACCGCCGGACAGTTTGCCGACATTCTTTTGCTGGTCGGCACCTTTAAAGTTGAACGCCCCGACATAGGCTCGGGTCGAAGTGTCGTGGCCATTGACCTGCATGTAATCGAGTCCGTCGGAGATTTCCTCCCACACATTGTTGCTCGCAGTCAGATCATCGCGCGACTGATCGACATAGCCCAGATGCACCGTCTCACCGATTTCAATCGAGCCACTATCGGGCGTTTCTTGCCCTGTAATCATACGGAACAGAGTAGATTTACCCGCGCCGTTCGGCCCGATCACGCCAACAATCCCGCCCGGCGGGAGCATAAATGACAGGTTTTCGAACAGCAGTTTGTCGCCATAGGCTTTCGAAATGTTCTTCGCCTCGATGACCTTGCCGCCAAGGCGTTCTGGCACCTGAATAACAATCTGGGCCTTACCTGGCTTGCGATCGCCTTGCGCGTCCTGCAGCTGTTCAAACTTGCGGATACGCGCCTTGGACTTGGTTTGGCGTGCGCTTGGCGATTGCCTGATCCATTCCAGCTCGCGCGAGAGCGCTTTTTGGCGCCCGCTCTCTTCGCGGCTTTCCTGTTCGAGGCGCTTCGCCTTCTTTTCAAGATAGGTCGAATAGTTGCCTTCATACGGGTAGTAAGTGCCGCGATCGAGTTCGAGGATCCACTCCACCACATTGTCGAGGAAGTAGCGATCGTGGGTGATCATCAGAACGGCCCCGGCATACTCCTTGAGGTGGTTTTCCAGCCATTCGACGCTTTCCGCATCCAAGTGGTTGGTCGGCTCGTCCAGCAGCAGGATCGAAGGTTTCTGGATCAGCAAGCGGGTCAGCGCGACACGGCGTTTTTCACCACCTGAAAGATTGTCCACCGCCATATCCGAAGGCGGGCAGCGAAGTGCCTCCATCGCGATTTCAAGCTGGTTGTCGAGCGTCCAGCCATCGACTGCGTCGATCTGGGTCTGGAGTTCGGCCATTTCATCGCCGAGCTTTTCGTAATCGGCATCGGGCTCTGCCATTTCGGCGGCAACGGCGTTGTAACGGTCCACCAGATCGGCGGTTGCACGCGCACCGTCTTTAACGTTCTCAAGAACGGTTTTCGAGGTGTCGAGTTCAGGCTCCTGCGGCAGATAGCCGACCGTGATATTCTCACCCGGCCATGCCTCGCCCGAAAAATCGGTGTCGATCCCGGCCATGATCTTCATCAAAGTCGATTTGCCTGCACCGTTGGGGCCGACAATGCCGATCTTCGCGCCTTGATAGAATTGCAGATTGATGTTCGAGAGCACCGGTTTTTTCGCGCCGGGGAAGCTCTTGGTCATGCCCTTCATTACGAAGGCGTATTGCGCGGCCATGTGGCAGGTCCTTTTGGAGAATCTTTTGTGCGTGATTGCTTGCGCGCCCAGATAGGCGGCGCGCCCCGTTAGAGCAAGCGTGCTGACCGATAGTAAGCGGCAAGCTGGACTTGGCTTTGATGGGCGGATAGCACGCCTTCTTATGAAAAATATGACACTCGCGCTGTTCGCGCTTTCGCTTCCGTCCCTATCCTTTTCAGCCGCCGCTTTGGCCGATGGTCATGCCGAGCAATCGACTGATCCGCATATTTCGGTTGAGGCAATGGCCGATGCAACATTGACGCAAGACACAATCGCTTGGGATTTTGTCGAAGGGATCACCACCGAAGTAGGGCCAAGGCAGGCCGGAACCGAGGCCGAGACCCGCGCACGCGAATGGGCCGTGGCATGGCTGATCGAGCAAGGTTTTGAAAATGTCGCGGACGAACCCTTTGAAATGGAAACATGGGTGCCAGGCAATCTCGCAACCGCCCGCGTGACGGGGCCATTTGCGCAGGACATGGTAATCCAGCCGCTCGGCAATTCTGCGCCAACGCCAGTGGGCGGACTAGAGGCAGAGGTTGTGTTCTTCCGAACTGTTGCGGAATTGGCCGCGGCTCCGGCTGGGTCGCTTGATGGCAAGATCGCCTATATCAGCCATGAAATGCGCCGCGCACAGGATGGCTCGCATTACGGCTTTGCCGGGCCTGCTCGCTGGGTTGCGTCGGGCATCGCTGCTAGCAAGGGCGCGGTTGCGACCGTCATTAAATCGGTCGGTACAGACAATCACCGCAACCCGCATACAGGTGGCACAAGCTGGCCCGATGGCGTCTCGCCCACGCCCGCTGGCGCGCTCAGCATTCCTGACGCTGAAAATCTTGAACGGATGTTTGCGCGCGCAGACGGCCGTCCGGTGACCTTGCGGATCGAAATGAACCCTGAATTCATCGGCACCACTATCAGCGGCAATGTTGTTGGTGAAATTGTCGGGAGCAATCCTGATCTGCCGCCGGTATTGATTGCGTGCCACATCGACAGTTGGTGGAATGCACCGGGTGCTTTTGATGATGGCGCTGGCTGCGGTATCGTCGCCGCAGCAGCGTTGCATGTTTCGCATACTGGCCAGCCGCTGCGCACAATTCGCGTCTTGATGGCGGGCGCCGAAGAAGTGGGACTGTGGGGAAGCCGTGCATATTCAGCCGCTCACATCGATGAACCGATCGCTGTCGGGCTGGAAAGCGATTTTGGTGCAGACCGCATCTGGCGTTTTGAAACCAATTTCCGCCAGAGCAATCCTGATCTTCACGCGCGGCTGGCTGCGTCGGTAGCGCGTTTCGGTGTTGCCAATTCGACCATTACGGCGAGTGGCGGCGCGGATATCAATATCTCACGCGATCAGGGCGGGGCGATCATTGATCTTCAGCAGGACGGAACCCGCTATTTCGATTTGCACCACACGCCTGATGACACGCTCGACAAAATCGATCCGGTGCAATTGCGTCAGAATGTCGCTGTGTGGACGCAGGTCGTCGGCATTCTCGCTAACGAGCCGCGCTCGATCCAAACCGGCGGCGTGATTCCGAGCGCTCCAGCGATAATGGAAGAGTAAAGGGCGGGGGGCTGTGGGTGCGGCCCCCTCCTCAATTAGTTGAAATGGTCGGGGAGAGAGGATTCGAACCTCCGACCCCCTGTACCCAAAACAGGTGCGCTACCTGGCTGCGCCACTCCCCGATACCTTTTCAACCGCTTTCACAAACCTTCATTCGCGCATTCCTGGTGGGCCCGGCAGGACTTGAACCCGCGACCTAGCCGTTATGAGCGGCCAGCTCTAACCAACTGAGCTACAGGCCCATATGCCCAAAGGAATGCGCCTTTGTGGGCGAAAGCAGCGCCGCCCCTACAGTGCTTGTCTGCAAGACACAAGCACGTCTGATGCACAATTTTAATTGCGTTGCACTGCTGCGTTGATTTCGTGCGCTGTTACCGAGCGAACGCCGCGTTGATCGAGATAGGCATAGACTCGCCTCAGCCAGTCATAGATCCGCTCAACTCCTGCCTCATCTTCAGCATATTCGGTGTTGCCGGGGGCTAGCGTGGGGCTGTGGAAAGACAGAACCAGCACCGGAAGATTCTGGTCAATCGCAATGTCGATCCCGCGAATTGCTTCATCGATGGTGACACCTTCAGGGGTAAGCGCGATGCGTTCGAGTAGGCCGAGTTTGGAAAATCCGCCGAAAAACGTCGGCAAGTGCCGCTGTGCGCGGTGGATGTGTTTGCCAAGCTGGCGCAACATTCCCCAGTAAACCGTCGTCACCGGCAGTTCGAGCAAAGCGCGTTCCTCATCAACCCAATAGGGGGTGGACGGGTGGTCGGAATAATCGGGTCCGCCACCATGGCTGTAGTCGAAAAGTGAACGCACAGAGGTATCGATCGCAATTCCACCAGATTTGAGCATTTCCGCGCTGTTCGGACCAAGACCGTATCGCCCTGCGCGATAGATTTGGGGAGAGGCGCCGAATGCTTCCTCGATTCGATCGCGTAATGTGGTAAATTTGGCCGCTTCTAGCTCGCGCGGAAGATTTCCAGCATAGGAATTGTGGGGGCATACCTCTTCATCAAAGGGCGGGTTCACCCACGGGTGAAGCTGCACGCCAACTTCTGCCGTGCCGCGTTTTACGGCATCGCCGATAATTTCAATCGAGCGGGGATCGTTGGCGATTGGCCAGTCAACCAGATAGACAGGGCGCGCGCCGATCTCTTCACAAAACTTCTGAAAGCGCGGAATTGCTTCGACATGCTTTGTCCCATGGGCAT
>Ga0316207_10005100_pt1 | contig 11036 bp, 14 predicted proteins | sample 6weekpyrite_MG_FD_204943 | JGI IMG/M metagenome (GOLD analysis project Ga0316207, IMG submission 204943) | Microbial mat bacterial communities from mineral coupon in-situ incubated in ocean water Damariscotta River, Maine, United States -... | ecosystem: Environmental > Aquatic > Marine >...
TTTTAGGCATGGGTGAAAACACCACGGATCGCGCCTCCATGTTGCAACAGCTGGCCAATATGCCAAAACACCCTGAAAGTGTGCCCATTAATATGCTAGTTCAGGTTGAAGGTACGCCACTCTTTGGCGCCAATGGCATAGACAGCATCGAGTTTATCCGTAATATCGCGGTAGCTCGAATTCTAATGCCTGAATCACAGGTCAGGCTCTCAGCCGGTCGCCATGAAATGAGCGATGAAATGCAGGCCATGTGCTTCTTTGCCGGTGCCAACTCTATTTTCTACGGTGATAAGCTACTCACTACTGAAAACTGTGAAGCTAACGACGACCTCGCATTATTCGAGCGTCTGGGCATCACTCCTGGCCAGGCCGAGCATCATAGCGAATCATCTGATGAAGCCATGTTTAAAGCCGAAGCCTGCCACCACTAATACACCACTATAAGTAGATGAAAGACCTGCGGCAGGAACTCGAACAACGCCAACAACAGGGGCTGTATCGACGCCGTAAGATATTACAAAGCCCACAGGGCCGTGAAATAACTATAGATGGCCAGCAGGTTTTAAACTTTTGCAGCAATGATTACCTGGGCCTGGCTAACCACCCACAGGTAAAACAGTCTTTTATTAAAGCCGCGCAAGAATACGGCGTAGGCAGCGGTTCAGCTCACCTGGTGAATGGACACACTCAACTGCATCACCAGCTAGAAGAAGAACTGGCTGATTTTTGCGGCTACCCCCGTGCCTTACTTTTCTCCACTGGCTACATGGCCAATCTTGCCGTTGCACAGAGCTTGTGTGGCCGCAAAGACACCATTATTGAAGACAAACTCAACCATGCCTCTTTGCTGGATGCAGCACAGTTAAGCGGTGGCAAACTTAAGCGCTACCTGCATGTTGATTACAGTAGTTTGCAATCCTTGCTACAGAACACCGTAAAACACTCACCGGCAGGTGATAACAGGGAAATTCTGGTCAGCTCGGACGCGGTATTTAGTATGGATGGAGATGAGGCTGATATAAAAACCATGGCACAGGCCTGCGAGCAGCACGATGCATGGTTAATGCTGGATGATGCCCACGGAATTGGAGTATTAGGCGATCACGGTAAAGGCTCTTTAAGCCACCAGTCAATCAACCCTGGCAATGTATCGGTTTACATGGCCACACTGGGAAAAGCCATGGGCACCGCCGGAGCCTTTGTTGCTGGTTCTGAAGAGCTTATTGAATACCTGATTCAAACAGCTCGCAGCTATATTTACACAACCGCGATGCCTGCAGCAGTAGCCGCAGCGACCCTAAGCAGCCTGAACATTTTAAGAACTAGCAATGACAGCCAGCACGCACTGCATAGCAATATCGACTATTTCAAGCATCTGGCACAGCAGCAGAACTTGAAGTTAATGCCCTCAAATACCGCCATACAGCCCATTTTGGTTGGCAACTCCGAACTGGCTCTCAAGCTAAGCCAACAACTTTTCAACAAAGGCCTGCATGTCGCTGCCATTCGCCCTCCTACCGTTCCCAAAAACACCGCCAGGTTACGCATCACGTTAAGAGCGGATCATACTGAAAGTGACATTCAACACCTTGTTAACACCCTGTCGGAACTCCTTTAGCTTTACCCCTACTCCCAAAAGCCTGTTCTAAACTCTATAAACAGCAAACATCTGCTCTACATCAATATTTTGAGTGCTAATCCACTTTATGATTTACCCTTACATTATTGAACGCTCCCCACAACAGGAACTGAAATGCCAGGTATTGAATTTGACACAGAACTGATTAAGAAATATGACATAGCCGGACCTCGCTATACCTCGTACCCAACGGCTGTTCAGTTCACACCTGAGTTTACTGAAGACGACTACCGAAAGCAGGCGGCTTTATCTAATCAATCGGGGCGCGACCTGTCTTTATATTTCCACTTACCTTTTTGCGACACCATCTGTTACTACTGCGCCTGCAATAAAGTCATTACTAAAGATCGCAGCAAAGCAGAACCATATCTAAAGGCTCTACATAAAGAGATTGCCATGCAGGCAGAGTTGTTCGATTCTAATCGCAAGGTTAACCAACTTCATTGGGGTGGCGGCACACCAACCTTTATTAATCATCAGCAAATGAGCGAACTAATGCAGGTGACTCGCCAGCATTTCAACCTGCATGACGATGACAGTGGTGAGTACTCAATAGAGATTGATCCGCGAGAAGTTAACCGGGACAGCATTAAATTACTTCGTGACATTGGCTTCAATCGAATGAGTCTTGGAGTTCAGGATTTTAATGCCGATGTACAAAAAGCGGTTAATCGTATCCAGTCTGAAGAGCAAACACTCGGCGCCTTAAACAGTGCGCGAGAATTTGGTTTTAAATCGATTAGTACCGATTTGATTTATGGCTTGCCCCTACAAACCCCGGACAGTTTTGCGAATACACTAGAACGCATTATTGAAATATCGCCTGACCGTATTTCGCTGTTTAATTACGCGCATATGCCCGAGCTATTCAAACCACAGAGGCGTATTAATGAAGCCGACATGCCGGCAGCAGAAATCAAATTATCTATCCTGAAACAAAGTACGGAACAACTCATCAATGCCGGCTATGTTTACATTGGCATGGATCACTTTGCCAAGCCTGATGACGAGCTATCGATTGCTCAACAACAGGGTAAGCTGTATCGAAATTTTCAGGGTTATGCAACACATGCCGATTGTGATTTAGTTGGTCTTGGCATTACATCCATAGGCACAATCAACAATAGCTTTTCACAAAACCTTAAAACACTCGACGAATATCAACAGGCGATTGATAACGGTCATTTAGCTATTTTCCGTGGCGTAGAAATAGACACCGACGACCTGATACGCCGTGATGTGATAATGCAGCTCATTTGTCACTTTAATTTGAATTATTCTATAATTGAAGCTAAACATAATATTAAATTCAGTCAATATTTTGCAAATGAACTTGAAAACCTGGTTGCAATGAGTGAAGACGGATTAATTGAAATGACAAAGCAATCCATTAAAGTGACTGATAAAGGTCGATTACTGATACGCAATATCTGCATGAGCTTTGACCGCTATCACAAGTCGCAACCACAACAACGTTTTTCAAAAGCCATATAATTTTAGTTATTAAGCATAGTATTCTCAGGATCAATCAATGCCATCAACACGACTTAAAAAATTACTTGATGAAAGTGACATTAAATATGTTTCTATTATGCATTCAATGGCCTTCACTGCGACTGATATCGCGAAAAGTGCACATATACCTAGTCGCGAACTCGCCAAGACAGTTATCCTGGATGTAAATGGTTCATTAGCCATGGCAGTTGTTCCTGCCAACTATAAAGTCAACCTGGACATATTGCGCCAGACACTTGATACCGACGATATTAAACTCGCCGACGAATTAAAATTTGCCACGCACTTTCCCGATTGTGAAGTAGGTGCAATGCCTCCTTTCGGATGCTTATATGATATGGATGTATATGTAGCCGAGAGCTTGTCAGAAGATGAGAAAATTGCATTTAATGCCGGCTCTCACCTTGAAGTAATTCAAATGGATTACAAGGATTATGAAACACTGGTAAAACCCAGTTTCATTTTTTTAGACAATTAGTGTCCCAAAATAACGCGGGAGTTTAAGCTTATGGGTCAAACACGCTGCAATGACAAAAATACTCATCACCTTGATCAGACACACAGGGCAAGCCGCGGCTATGAAATAAATGGCCAGTGGTATTTTGAACTAAGAGGTGGAGGCCAAAAAGGACCTTTTAGTAGCAAAGAAGACATGCAAGCCGAACTGGATGAGTTTATAGATTTACATGAAAAAATGAAAATACAGAGCGAAAATAGTTCAATTTAATAACCCCACTTAAATAGCCCTGTTATTCAATAACTTAAACTATCACCTTAACAAAATCCTGAGAATTAATAATTCAAACAGGTTATACCTCCTGTCGTTTTACAGCCTATTTAAATTGTAATTACTTCATTATTTATTATTCTTTTATACAAGCATTGTATTCAGTATTACGTTGCTTGTAACTAAATGATTATCGAGGTTTTTATGCCACAAAATCGAGCTGGTGAAGAACATAATACACACTTTCGTAATGAACGTTATTTCTGCGTAAATGGCGTCTGGTATTTCGAAACGCGTGGCGGGCATCAAAAAGGTCCTTTCGCAGACAAAAAGGAAATGGAAGCCGAACTTCTTCTGTTTATTCGCGAACAGTCCATGTTGAATCAATCATTCAAACGCAGCGTTTAAACATTAACGAAATTCAGAAACTCTAATCCGGCCGTTAATCATTTTAGATTCTCGCTTCATGATCTTTTGCATTTTGTCCCAGAAAGCCTGCTTCAAATCAAAATCCTGAGCAATAGCTGTACCCATTAACAGTATCATTAAATCTGCGCACTCTTCTGCCAGCTCTTCAACGGGTTTACCTTTACTCGCACACGCAGAAATCTCACCCAGCTCTTCTGTCATTAATGCAATTCTGTACATCAACTCTTCGCCACCGGTATTCTTAAAATCATGCTTATCATGAAACGCCTGCACTTCTGATAACATATCTTCATAAGAATCTTTATTCATATTCCCTCCAAAATTGACTAATATTATTTGGCTCTAGTTTCGGACAAACTGTAGTGCCATACAAGTTTTTATAAAACTATACTTTACATATATGACCACTGGTTTATTTGAAGTTAGCCATCCATTAAACCTAATTCCCTCTGAAATCAGCGGTCCGTGTTTAAGCCTGTACTACATCGTAGCAACCAAGGAGCCTGCAATGAATACAGCCGAAAAAAATTACATCGAAATAAGTCTTGATCCTGAAGGTTTTCTACTCTCTCCTGATGAATGGCACAAAGAAGTTTCAGTCATCCTGGGACAAAACATAGGTATAACAATATTGACTGATGATCACTGGAAAGTAATTACTTCATTACGCACACACTATGAACGTTTTGGTGTGGCTCCAGCCATACATAACATCTGTCACAGTTTTCACCAGGAAGAAAGCTGGGTTCACAATTTATTTTTCAACTGTTTAAATGCATGGCGAGTTGCTGGTTTGCCTGACCCTGGTGAAGAAGCCAAGGCTTATTTAAGCGACATGTAACTCAGGACAGAACTTTAATCAGCACTTTGCTTTAATAAACGTTTAAAGCAAAGTCTTTCTCTGTCATCAAACAGGCGTTTTGAAATCAACCATAAGACCGAAATAACGCCAAAGCCAGTGCCAGCTGAAATCATAAACATAATCAATATCTGGTATTTAACTGCCTCAACAGGTTCTGCGCCTGCAAGGATTTGTCCTGTCATCATACCTGGTAAACTCACCAGGCCAGCCGCGGCCATGGAATTAATAATTGGAATCATTCCGGCGCGCATCGCATCGCTCCTAATGTCAGAAATTGCCTGGTCAGAACTTTCACCCAGCATTAAACGTTGTTCAATAACAGGGCGTTGTTGCCATGCCGTTTGTGTTAAGCGATCCATACCCAGCGCAATACCTGTCATCGTGTTTCCTAACAGCATACCAAGCAAAGGTACTGCATATTGTGGATGATACCAGGGGTCCGCCTGTATAACGGTAAACAGGCAAAGTAGAGTAATAAGAAATGATGAGACAAAAAGTGAGCCGGTACTGACACCAAAACCCCACCAGCCTTTTAACTTTCGTTTTTGCCTTGATAATATCTCCCACCCAGCGACCGAAATCATCACCATGCAAACTAACATTATAAAAATCGGCTGTGTGGTTTCAAATATTGTTTTTAAAACTAAGCCGATTAGTAGAAGCTGAATCGTTGTTCTTATTGCTGCAACATACAGCTGCCTTGAAATACCCAGTTTCATATAGGCACTGAGCACACCCAGCAAAACAACCAGTACCGCAGCTAAAGATAAATCGAAAGTGGTTAGCTTGATAAACATTTAAACCTCTGCCTGCTCACTATATAAGTTGCCATTTTTTATTTCATACTGCTGCTGACTGATTCGTTTTAGCTGATCGATATCATGGCTCACCCAGATTGCACAGGCAGGACGTTCATCTACATACTTTGTTACAAACTTTTCAAATTCCAGGGTATTTTTATAATCAAGATTGGCGGTTGGTTCATCGAGCAGCAGAACATCTGGCTCGTTTTCTAATAAACGCAGAAGACCCAGCCGTTGTTTTTCACCGCTTGAAAGTCGCGACACCTGCCAGTTAGCCACATTATTTTTGAATCCTAATAATCCTGCATCCTCTTCTGAGAATTGTTGAAAATGCTCGCCTACTGTATCTAACCACCAGCAGGTTTCTGCCGATAACAAAGCCACTCTCTGACGCCATTCATGGGCTGTGATGTTTTTTTGCTCTACGCCATTCAGGGACACAGAACCTTCATGATCATCCAGGTCAGCTATTGCACGCATTAGTCGCGACTTTCCAGTACCAGAGGAACCAAATAGGCCAATAATTTCAGTGGCATTAATTTCTAAATTAACCGGACCACAATTTAAGTACCGGAGATTGCTAATATTGAAAAAACTCACAAATAGGTCTGCTTTATTTTTTTAGCTATAATGGATTTATGAATATGACAACGCATTATAAATATTTACTACCTGGATTAATAACAATTCTGCAATTTATGACTCTGCAGGCAATGGCATCTGAGACTGGTTCGAACCCACCTGCTAACCATCCTCCTTCAAAGCGTATTGAAGTCTACAATATTAGTCAGAATTACTGGGATGTTTCTCCAGGTGACACGCTTAGCAACATTGTTATGCAACTATTGCCCTACAATTCTGTCATGCGTAAGAAGTTATCGAGCGAAATTATTAAACTCAATCCACACGCTTTTGTTCAAAACCAGGAAAACAGTTTAAAAGCCAATGTTCGTCTCTGGTTACCTAATCATATATCCACCGCGAATAAATCCGTTGATAAGGACAGATACAATATTAAATCATTCAGCTGGGGACAAATTAATACACCTAAAGGTAATTAGCCCGGCTTTTCATAGTTATAACAACCCACGCTCCGCGAATGACACCACTTCGTCTCCCACCACGAAGTGATCTAGCACTCTAATATCAACCAGGCTCAATGCATCTTTTAATCGCTGGGTTATGCGTTCATCTGATTGACTAGGCTCTGCAACACCTGATGGGTGATTGTGTGCAAATATGACTGCCGCCGCATTATGTTCCAGGGATTTTTTTACAACCTCTCGGGGATAAACACTCGCACCATCTATAGTGCCGCGAAACATTTCTTCATAACAGATCACCCGGTTACGCTGATCTAAAAATAACACGGCAAATACTTCATGCGGATAATCTCTAAGCTGACCACTTAAATATTGCCGTGTTTCCTGCGGACTATTCAGACTATCGCCACGCTGCAAACCTTCAAATAAGTAACGCCTGGCCATTTCAAGGACCGCCTGCAATTGCGCGTACTTCGCACTACCCAGGCCAGGATGCTCGCAAAAGGTAGTGATATCCGCTTTCAATAGCTGCCTTAATCCTGAAAATCCATGCAGCAACTCCTCAGACAGGTCGACTGCTGTTTTTCCACGAATACCCGTGCGGAGAAATATAGCGAGCAATTCTGCATCGCTGAGGGTATGACTACCCTGAGCCAGTAGTTTTTCACGCGGCCGCTGTTCAATTGGCCAATCTGTAATTGCCATAAGCTGATTCCTTTCTGCCTGATTGATTCCGCAGTCTACGCTGCTACCCGCCATTTTCCAATAATATAACCTCAGCTCACTTTCATTTGCCGGATTGCTGAATTTCTATGGCAAGCAATGCGCCTCTTTCTGCTAATATACGGCCCTATGAGGGCTTCTTTACAAAATAAAAATATACTACTCGGTGTATGCGGAGGAATTGCGGCTTATAAAAGTGCAGACCTGGTACGCAGGCTTCAGGATGCAGGTGCCGAGGTGCGGGTAGTGATGACTTCCGCGTCCACAGAATTTATAACACCTCTCACATTTCAGGCATTGTCAGGTCACCCTGTCCACACAGAGTTACTTGATCCGGCCGCAGAAGCTGCCATGGGACATATAGAGCTCGCACGCTGGGCAGACCTGGTATTGGTAGCTCCGGCCACCGCTAACAGCATTGCCCGTTTTACCAGTGGTCGCAGCGACGATTTACTATCGGCCATTTACCTGGCCAGCCAGAGTAAGATTGCAATTGCCCCTGCGATGAATCACGCCATGTGGTCTTCTGAATCTACGCAACAGAATATTCAAAAGCTTAAGGATCAGGGTGTGGCTATTTTCGGGCCAGCATCTGGAAGCCAGGCCTGTGGTGAAACAGGTGAAGGTCGCTTACTAGACGTAAGTGAGATTGTCAGTGCGGCATCACAGATATTTCACCCCGGCTTACTGCAGGGCGTAAAAATCATGATCACTGCGGGCCCCACTTATGAGCCAATTGATCCGGTTCGTTTTATTGGCAACAGAAGCTCAGGCAGAATGGGATTCGCCATTGCCCAGGCAGCTATAGAACAGGGCGCTATCGTCTCACTTATTGCAGGTCCAGTTAGTCTGCAAACACCTGAGCATGTCGCACGTACCAATGTACAAACGGCAAAACAGATGCACACCGCTGTGATGGACAATATTGATGGACAGGACATTTTCATTGCCACCGCTGCAGTCTCTGACTACAGCCCAGGCACGGTACAACATGAAAAGATTAAGAAATCAGAAAGTGAATTTACATTATCACTTACGCGAAATCCCGATATTCTAGCTGAAGTAGCCGCGCTGAAAGACGCGCCCTTCACGCTTGGGTTTGCAGCGGAAACACATAACTTAAAAGAATATGCGCTTAACAAGTTACAGCAGAAAAATCTGAATATGATTGCTGCGAATCAGGTAGCATATTCGCAAGAGCAACAGGCCGACAAACAAGACAGCGGCTTTAACAGTGAATACAATGCATTGCAGGTATTCTGGAATGAAGATAGCTCAACCGTAGGTGAACTGTCTTTTGAACTTTGCCGTAAACATGAACTCGCCAGAAACTTGCTTCAATTATTAGCCACTCAATATCAAAAAAAATAACTATGAATAAACTCCAATTAAAAATTTTAGATTCTCGCATCGGTAATGAAATTCCATTACCTAAATATGCAACACCTGGATCCGCAGGCATGGACTTACGCGCCTGCATCGACAGCCCACTAACTTTAAAGCCCGGCGAAACAGAATTAATTCCTACTGGCATCGCTGTGCATATTTGCGACCCCGGGTATGCTGCAACTATTTTGCCTAGATCAGGTCTTGGACATAAACACGGCATTGTACTGGGTAATCTTGTAGGCTTAATCGACTCTGACTATCAGGGACAACTTTTCGTGTCTTGCTGGAACCGTGGCAATACTACCTTCACTATTGAAGTAGCAGATCGTATCGCACAACTTGTTATCTTGCCGGTAGCCCAGGTTGAGTTCGAAACCGTTGAAGAATTTTCAGATAGCGATCGTGGTACTGGTGGCTTTGGTCACTCAGGACATAAATAGTCGTTAAGAATATCGAATCATATGCACACAGGGCCTAATGATGAAAACATTCTCCAGTTCTGAAACACTTAAAATACTCAATAATATTTTGGATATTGATTCACACCTACGTGGTTTGGCGTATCTAGAAAAAATATGTCTGAATATTTATAAATACTTTGAGCTGGAATACATCATTATTGGTAAAGCCGTACAACCAGAGAACACAAAAGCAGAAACAATCATTGCCCTAGTTAATGGCGTTATCTCGGACAATTTTACCTATGAATTGCAACACTCTCCGTGTGAAAATGTTTACACTGGAAAAGAAGTATGTGTCTACGAAAATAATGTAATGAAGAAATTTGAGCGGCATAACCTTATTACAGATCTTGGTATTGAGGCCTATGTTGGCTCTCCTTTAATGCAGGACAATAATTTTTATGGTCTATTGGTTTTTCTCGACACCAATGCAATCGAACACCCTGATTACTACGAATCACTTATTGGCATTCTATCGTCTCGTATATCAGTAGAAATTGAACGATACGTAAACGATCAAATGGTTATTTCATTACAGCAGAAAAATATAGAACTGAACACAAAAAATCAGCTAGACAACTTGACCGGCGCATACAACCGACATTTTTTTTCATTATATGTAGAAGACATTATCAGAAATGGAACCATAGGTACCTTGCTATTTCTTGATCTGGATGACTTCAAGCAAATTAATGACATTCACGGCCATCAAGTGGGTGATACAGTTTTGGAACGCTTTTCAAAAGCAGTGCAATCGGTTATTAGAAAGAACGATATATTTGCGCGATATGGTGGCGAAGAATTCATTCTATTTCTCCCAGACGCTGACAAGGAAACCACCTTATCTATTACACAAAGAATACATGAAACTTTATATTTTCAAACATCAGATAAAAGCAACATCCCAAAAGTCACTGTCAGCATAGGGGCTTATGTCATGCATGATAAAAAGCAAAGTCTTGAAGTGCTAACCAAACATGCAGATGCTGCACTTTATGAAGCAAAATCTCTAGGAAAAAATCAAACGGTTTTTTCCTGAACACTAATGTATATTTTTTAGAGAAGTATAATGAGAAAAACTAATCCAGCCATTTTCAAAATGTATGACATCCGCGGCATTGTTGCGACTGACTTAACACCAGACACGGTTCGTTTAGTTGGGCAGGCCTTTGCCACCGAGTGTTTAAAACAAAATGTAAATGAGGTTTGCATTGGCCGTGACGGGCGCCTACACAGTAAAGAACTATCTGTTGCTCTATCAGAGGGATTAAACGCAGGCGGCTGTAACGTTATCGATGTTGGTATGGTGCCTACTCCGGTTTTATATTTTGCTACTCACCACTTAAAAACCGGCACCGGCATTATGGTAACTGGCAGTCATAATCCACCCGAATACAACGGCCTCAAAATGTCGATGGCGGGTAAAACTTTGTATGGCGATGACA